>Ga0210403_10005221_pt1 | contig 11059 bp, 9 predicted proteins | sample IncBWC19MmetaG_FD_150863 | JGI IMG/M metagenome (GOLD analysis project Ga0210403, IMG submission 150863) | Forest soil microbial communities from Barre Woods Harvard Forest LTER site, Petersham, Massachusetts, United States - Inc-BW-C-19-M | ecosystem: Environmental > Terrestrial > Soil >... | reverse complement strand
CGCACGAGTTTGCACACACGCCACCCTGATTCTCCAACCAACCCCTGAAGCTAACTGCCCTCTAAGCCATTGCAAAGCATACCCTTACCAGACTCCTCGCCACCCGCTGGACCCGCCTATCCTGCGACTTTCCCGCGACATTCCCCTGGATTGAGTGGGCTTTCAGCCCATCCTCGGGCCGGGCATGTTCCTCGTGGAGTACTGGCCATACTGCCAGCGTGTTCAATTCCGAACAGACTCCGCTCGTACGGTTCCTTACTATTCGTCTACGGGGCGATTCCCTCCCTGCCCATCGGGATCGTTTCGAGCAGCCTCGATAGCGTGGGGCGTAGACGCATCATGGCGAATTACTTACAACACATCACCCGGCCAGCTGCCGAGGGACTCCCTCCCGATAGTGGTCCTTTTCACCGCACGCGTCCCCTCCGCGTCTTGTTCGTGCACCGCGAGGCGGAAGCAATCGACTCCTGTCTGCAAGAGTTGAAAAAAGGTCAGTTCACCGTCACGTCCGATTTTGTCCTGAACATCGCCCAGCTTCCGGCGCTTAGCCCATCGCGTTTCTATGATCTCCTCCTCGTCGAATACCCCAGTCCAGGCTGCAAAGGACCAAAGGGTTTACAGGGTCTTGCGCAGATGGCACTCGAGATTCCCGTGATCCTTGTGACTACCGCCAACGAAACTCTGCCGTTCGTAGATCTGAATCCCAACAGCGTTTTTGAGTGCGTCCAGCGCGAACACCTCGCCCAATTGCCGATGTCCGTTCGGCGGGCCTTGAATGAACGGAAACTTCGCAAAGAACTCGAGGAAGCTCAAAAAGCTCTACAGCACTCGCAATCCCTCTATCGCGCTCTGGTCGACAACCCTGCTTATGGCATCTATTGCTCCAACCCGGAAGGGGAACTCCTCGACGTCAATCTGACCCTCGTCACCATGTTGGGCTATGCTTCCAGCGACGATCTTCTCGCGGCGAATAAACTCAGCGTCATCATCCCGAAAATTCATCGCACCCTCCCCATTGCTGGGAACTCTGCCGACTCTCTGTCCATTCCACCCTTTGAGACGGACTGGAAGCGCAAGGACGGCTCTCCCCTTAAAGCAAGACTCAGCGGCCGCGCCGTCTTCGACGAACAGGGGAATTTTGCCGGCCTCGAAGTCTTCGTCGTGGATATCACCGAACAGCGCACTCTCGAAGACCAACTCCGCCACCAGGCTTCCAGCGATTCGCTGACCGGTCTGGCCAACTATCGCCGCCTCTTCGAAGTCTTGCATGCGGAGATTTGCCGCTCCAAGCGTACCGCCCGCGAATTCTCTCTCGTTTTGCTCGATCTCGACGGTTTGAAAAAAATCAATGATCGATTTGGGCATCAGGCGGGCGACCGCGCTCTCTGCCGCCTCGCGCAGACTCTCAAAGACTGCTCCCGCTCCATCGATACCCCCGCCCGCCATGGCGGTGACGAATTTGCTCTTGTCCTCCCAGAGACCGGCATCGCCGCTGCCACACTGGTAGCTCGGCGCATTTGTGATCTTCTCGAAGGCGAACCCTCGGAACCCGGTCTCTCAGTCAGCTTCGGCATTGCCACTTATCCCCGCGATGCCGAAACCATCGGCACTCTTCTCTACGCTGCCGATCGAGCGCTCTACGCTCTCAAAGCCGAAAAGCCTGGCTCCGCAAGGCCGAGCGAAATTCCCGATTCTCCCGTGGCGGACTCAGATCCCTGGCCTTCTCCTCTACCGGAGCTGTCCAATCACGAGTTGAAGAGGAGAGCCGCTCATGAACAGAAATAATTCCCGAGCGCGGTCTTCGATTCACGCGAACCGGCTCCAAGCTCTTCCGCGCGATGAAGTCCACCATTTGCTCAGATTCGAAAAAGAGATTCTTCAATCCATCTCGGCGGGCAGTCTTCTTGCCGATGTCCTCGACCAGATCTGTTCCGCGCTCGACTGTCAGATCGGCAATGTCGTTTCGGTCATCGCTCCCGCGGGGGACCATGCCTGCGATTTCGCGGCCATTGCCGCCAAGGCGGAGCTATTCGGACTTTCCGTCTTCTGTTCGGAAAATATCTTGACGGAAAACAACGTGCTCCTGGGTTCGCTCGATATGTACTGCATCTCCCCGCGAACGCCTTCGCCCGCCCAATTCCCATTAATCGAGCGCGCCAAATGTCTCGCCATCCTGGCGATCAAAATCTCCGCCGCCGCACAAGGCCGGCGCACTCCCCGCTCCGCCGAAAATCACCCAACCCTCGGCCGCCTCCTGGAATGGCCTCTCTCACCGAACTAAACCATATCCAGTAGCGTCCACCTTCAGGCTTGCCCTCACTAAGGAACGGGCAGCCCCGCTCGCTCTTCTGCCACCCAGCCAGACCTCAATCTCCCAGCACAATGCTCAGCAGGGAATTGTTGATTCGAATCTCTCCGTTGTACTCAATGAATCCCAGCTTCCTGAATTTGTTCATGAAAAAATTCACTCGTGACCTCGTCGTCCCGATCATCTCCGCCAGCGTCTCCTGCGATATTTTCGGCAGCACCTTTTCCGGCCGCCCCGGCATGCCGTAGTGCGCCAGCAGCAGCAGTGTCCGCGCCAGCCGCTTCTCGCTCGAATTAAACAGCTGATCGATCAGGTCCTGCTGTACCCGCAGATTCCGCGCCAGCACATACGCTATAAATCTGTCCGAGAACGCATGTTCCCCGTGCAGCACCCTGGTCATCTCGGCCTTTTCAATCGCCAGCACCGTCGTGGGCGCGATAGCCGTCGCTGTCGCCACGCACTGCAGTTCACCGGCAAGGCATCCTTCACCCAGAAAATCTCCCGGCCCAAGAATCGCCACCACCGCTTCCTTGCCCGATTCATTCACCACCGTCAGCTTCACTCCGCCTTCCTGGATATACATCACCGTCTTCGCGGGGCTCCCCTGCGTAAACAGCGCTTCATTCGCCCGGTATTTAGTTACTTTTCTCCCCACCCCAGCGGAGTCCAGAAACGATTTCACATTGAACCCAGAGTTCTTGGTCCGCTTTTTTTTGATGGTCCGGGAGGCTTGCGAGGTAGGACACATTTTGTGCCTGGATGGTTTGGGCACCCCAAAGATACCACCAACCGCCGCAGCTGTGTTCAGTATTAGACACCGCTCTTTTTCGGAAAAACACGCCTCTGGCTCCCTAATCGGTTGCGCCTAGCTCAATACGTTAAAGCCCGGGCAATTGTTTTCTCTCACGCAGGACTTTCCGCAATGACTCGTGAACTTCCAGCGACCCGTCGTAATGGATGTACCCCAGCTTCCGGAATCGGTTCATGAACAGGTTGATCCGGGGCCGCGTTGTTCCCACCATTTGCGCCAGCATCCCGTGACTCATCTTCGGAATCTCCCCCGACGCCTGGCCTTTCTTGTTTAGGTGAGCCAGTCGCAACAGAACTCGCGCCAGCCGTCGCTCTGCCGATGACGTCAACAGGTCCGCCACATGTTCCCGGTAATTCTTCACGCTCGAAAGCAGGGAGATCACCAGCGAATCGGACGTTGCATTCCCATTGCGCAGCATCTCCAGCATCTTGTCTTTTCGGATCGCCCGAATCGTGCTGTTCGTCAGCGCCACCGCCGTGGACAGTCGCAGTGGATAGCCCGCCAGGCACAATTCTCCAAAGAATTCATTCACCCCAAGTATCCCCGTTACCGCGGACGGCTGATCCTTCGTCCGCATGCTCAACCGCACCCCGCCTTTTTGAATAAAAAAGAGTGTCAGTGCCGGCTCACCCTGCGCATAGATTTCCTGATTGTTGCGATACTCCGCCACCTCGCCTCCCAAGCTCATTCCCGAGGAGAAGCCAACCAGCGGAGTATTTCTCCCTTTCCCGCGTTTCATATTCCGCTCCAGTCAATCGGCGACCTGCGCCCCGCTCTCGTTCCCTAGTTCATCCTCACAAGGTTCCAATCTGAAAACAGCCCACTTTTGCACACCTTCGCTCCCACCCTGGTTTCCGTTCCACATCACCCGACCCCTCGCACGATCCCCCACTCATCCGCCCCTCTCCTCTCCCTGGTCTCCTGAAAAGAATCTTAAGCAGGTGTGCAAAAGTGAACAGCGCGCCTTCCTCTCAGTTACTAAAATCCATTCGCGACGGCGGGAAAGAGCGATATCGGCTGGTCTGGGCGGGCCGGCCGGTATCTGTCATCTCGCCGTCTTTCCTTTTTCGCACGGGGAAGCGCTACTCTTTTTTAATGTCAGTATTTCTCTGCGGTTCCTTTCGGGTTCTCCACCACCGGCGTTTCCCGGTTCTGCTCTCCCTGATACCACTCTGTCTCGGCATTGGCTTCGCCTTCCGTTCCTATCGGGCGAGGGAACTTTTCGTTTCCTGGCTGTTCTTCTGTGTGCTTTTCGTCATCCTGGCGATTGCTGTTCTCGCCGTCTTCCTCGCCTTCCACGCCGGAAAATACCTTCTTGATCGAGTCCAATCCGCAGCGTCCGTTCCCCCGCTGCCTCCGCCCACCGTGGAACTTGCGCCAATCCATCGTCACCTCCCCACTGGTGAGTCTCCCAGCCTCTTCCGAAAAAAAAAGGCGGCCCGAAAGCCGCCTTTTCTCTTTCTGTTTATTCCTGCCTTAGAACGTAAACTGCGCTTTCAAACTTTTCAGGTGAACTTTCGCTCCGGCCACAACTGCTCCCGTCGGATCGCTCACCGTTCCCACTATTTCTCCCGTCGTCGTGTTCTGAGCCTGTACCGGCAGAGAAAGTCCTGTCAGCAGCGCGCAGAGGCACACGACGGTTACGGACACACGTGTCCACCGCTTGAAAAGTTTCAAGTTACACCTCTTTCAGTTCTTATTTACTGAGTACCGCATGGCGGCTGTAGACCGGACCCCCACCACAAGGCAAGCCAACGTTTCACTCAACTGCAAGAACTCGGCCACTCTCTCCGCGCGCTGCAAGTTCTTGCTTTTCAAACTGCACTAAATTAGTGCAGTTCCTTTTTCCTCCGGATCGTGCGGTTATTCATAAATTCCCGCCGCTCCGTTCCATTTTCCAAAACCACTTTCAATTCCCGTAGAAAAACTCCACACCCATCGCAAAACTTCGATGGGCCCATGTCCAAAAAAAGTGCACGGCAGAATTAAAAATCCGCCGTGCAGGGAAAAATAATTGTGTTATTTCTCTTCTTGGCTGCTCCTACAACGTCCGCAGGAAATCCAGAATCGCCTGCTTGTCCGCCGCCGACAACCCGTCGAAGTTCCGTATTACCGTATTCGCCTCCGATGGTCCATAGCAGCCTCCGGCTTTCTTCCCGTCTTCGTCCCCGCAGTCCATCCTGGCCGATCGGTGCGCTTCAATCGCCGCCAGCAGGTCCGCGGTCCTTCCATCATGCAAAAAGAATCGGCGCTGCCCCACTCCCCACAGCGGCGTCGTCCGGAACATATCTCCCGTCGCCTTCCCCTGCGTTATATCGTCCGCCAGCCCTTTCCCCATGTGGTGGACCAGCAAGTCCGAAAACAAATGTGCCTCCACGTTCTGCAGCGCCTGAGTCTCGCTCTGTGCGGGCGTTATCATCATCGGCGTGTGGCACGCAAAGCATCCCACTCCGGGATTGTGTACGTCCGTCCCGAAAAGCTGCATCCCGCGCTGCGCGCTCTCGTTCATCGGTGCTTGCTGCGGAGCATCCAGGAACCGCATCATAATCGCAAACATCTGCCAGTCCGGTAGAAGATGCAGCGGGTTGTCGAATCCCTGGTTCCGTTCGTCGCTTGGATCATTCCGGAAAATGTCGTTCGGTTCGCTCTTGTTCGCCGTACAAGCCGGCGCTTCGTCCGTCGCTTGCGGAAAAAGATCGTTCGTCACTCCCATTTCCACGTTGTATGCCTCGCCTGCAAAAATCATGATCGATTTATTCTGCGCCTTCCATCCGAATCGTGTAATCGTCCCGTCGTTCCCGCTCCGGTTCGGCATCCCCTGGATTCCCAGTTCCTGCCGGATCGTCGCTGATGCCGCGAAACGCTCCAGAATCTCCCGGTCCTGAATCCCATCCATAATTCCCAGGCCGAAAAGCTGCAGCGGAATCCGGAATCTCAAATTCCCCCGCCGGTATTCCGTCTCGAAATCAATCGGCGGCAAATCCGCCGCCGAACACGACCCCGGCTGGCCCTGCGGAAAAATATCGGACCGTCCGACCACTGTGAACAGTTGATGCACCCCGCCATCCGGCGTCCCGTCTGGCTTTTTCGCAAATCGCACCTCGCGTACGGGTCCATACTGCTCGATGAACGACGGCACATGATTCGTCGCCCCCTTTCGGTGCGCCATCAAATCAAACATCGGATTTTCCTGCGCGCGATACTGGCTCGGCGGATCCTGCGGGTTCGGCACCATGAATCCGCCCGAACCTCCCAGTGCCGGCTGATTGTGGCACGCCGTGCACTGATCCCCGTTAAAGCGCACTCCCAATCCCGATGAATTCGTCTGCGTCACCAAATTTCCCTTCGCTGGATCTGTAAACGACCCCAGCGTCAAGTCGCTGCACCCGTCGCAAACGCCTTCCAGTTGCAACGCGCGATTCATCCCTTCGTTGAACATCGACATTTCAATCGGCGTCAGTCCCTTCAGCGGTGTTCCCGCTCCCGGCGCTCCCTGTCGTACACCTGGGTCCTTCTGCGCCAGGCAAACACCGGAAGTCAAAACAGCCAACAACAAGCACACCAGCACATGGCACACATTCTCAAAACGTACAGGCATAGGTCTTCTCTCCTTATTTGTCTCCATCGATTCCCGCTCGGGCGCAGTCCGTCTCAAATTCCCCAACGCGCTGCGGGGAGGCTGCGCAAATTTCGCGCAATCTATGCCTACTCCATCCGCCGGATCAATGGATCGCAGATTCGCTTCACCTTCCTTTCTTCTTCCCAGCCAATTTACTGTGAACACTGCGGTTAGTAGGGCCACTGGCCCCACTCGCCCATGCACCGGGAAAATCTTTTTCTTTCCGACTCTCCTGCCCCTCGCGCTACAATCTCGCCAACCTTATATGTAGTGACGGAACTGCCATCCAGCCCAAGTCCACATTCCTCTTCCGCTTCGACCCCTTCGAAGTGGATGTCGCCGCCGGCCAGCTTCGCAAGCATGGCATCAAGCTCCGTCTCTCCGGCCAGCCCCTAGAAATCCTCATCATGCTTCTCGATCACCCCGGCTCCGTCGTCACCCGCGAAGAAATCCAGCAACGCCTCTGGTCCACCGAAACCTTCGTAGATTTCGAAAACAGCCTCAACAAAGCCATCAACAAACTCCGCCAGACCCTTTCCGATTCTCCCGATCATCCCGCCTACATCGAAACTCTCCCTCGCCGCGGCTACCGTTTCATAAAGCCGGTTCAGCGCGTCGAAGTCCAACCGACGCCCGCCACAACTCTCCCCTCTCCAACTCCTGTGTCCGGCGAGTCCTCTACTTCCACAGCGCCGCCGCCGCACACCAAGATTTCTTCCCGCCGCCTTCTTCTCCTCTTCACTGCCGCCGCAATTCTTCTAGCTACCCTTTTCCTCTTATTCCGCCCTCAACCCGTCCCCCGCGTCCTTAAGCTCACCCAGCTAACCAGTTCTTCCCGCGCCGATATGTTCGGCCGCCTCCACACCGACGGCGTCCGCCTCTTCTTCCTCGAGCGCCACGGCCACCACTGGCAACTCTCCCAAATGCCCGCGTCCGGGGGCGCAGTTCAACCCTTTCCCACTCCGCTCCCCAACGCGAAAATCCTGGCCATTTCTCCCAACGCCTCCGAATTCCTCCTCGCCTCCTTCACCGAACGCGGCCGCTCCCTCGCTGTCTGGCTCATGCCCTCCGTCGGTGGAATCCCCCGCCGCCTCGGCGACATCATGGCCACCGACGCCATCTACACTCCCGACGGTTCGCAAATCACTTTTGCCACCGATGACGGAATCTTCCAGGTCACCCGTGACGCGCTCAACCTCCGCAAGCTTCTCGATCTGAAAGGACCAAAGCAGGGCCTAGCCTGGTCTCCCGACGGCGGGGAACTACGGTTCGAATGGATCGCTTCGCCGCAAACCGGCGGCGCCATCTGGTCCGTCGGCGCCGACTCGCAAAATCTCCACCAGCTCTTTCCCAACTCGAAGGAGACCCCCGCGCAATGCTGTGGCCGCTTCTCCAAAGACGGCCGCTACTATTTCTTTCTCGGCTTTTTCACCAACGGTGACCGCTCCATCTTCGCGTTGCGCGAAAATCCCGGCATCTTCTCCCGCCGTCCGGTTCCGCAACGCCTCGACACCGGCCCGCTCTTCCTCGACGAGCCCACCATTTCCCCCGACGTTCGCCACCTCTACGCGCTCGCCATCGATTCGCGGGGTGAATACGTTCGCGTCGATCCCGCCCGCCACGCCGTTCATCCCCTTCTCGGCGGCGAAAACGCCTCTTGGCTCAACGTTTCTCCCTCATCTGATTGGGCCGTTTATCGCGACAAGGATGGCGCCCTCTCCATCAGCAAACTCGACGGCACGGAACGCCGCCAGCTCACTGCCGCCTCGCTCCATCCCGAGATGCCCGCCTTCAGCCCAGACGGCAAGCTAATCGCATTCGGCTCCGCACCCGCCGGCTCTCAAATCATAAAAATCTGTGTAGTCTCTTCCGAAGGTGGCCCTATCCGAGATCTGGTTTCCGAATCTTTCTCCGTCACCGCTCCCACCTGGTCTCATGACGGCTCCAAACTCCTCTACGCCGCCGATCCCGATGACCCCGCCCATTCCGGCATCTTCTATCTCGATCTCGCCACCGGCCAGAAACACAAAATCCCCGCCTCCGAAGGTCTGTGGAAATCCCGCTTCTCTCCCGACGGCAAATTCATCGTCAGCGTAACCTCCGACACAAAAACTCTTTCTCTCTTCGAATTCGCCACACAAAAATGGACCGTCATCCTCCACGGCCGCGTCTTCTCTCCCGTTGCCTGGTCCGCCGATTCCCGCGCGCTTTTTTTCCAGGACCTCCTCGAAGACGACGAGCCTGTCCACCGCTACGACATCGCCACACGCAAAACCGATCTCGCCGTCGAATGCCGTCCCCTCCTCGAAGGCGGCGTCCTCCGCTGCGGCTTCGAAGACGCCCTCCCCGACGACTCCTTCACCCTCCAACTAACCCGCGGCGACCACAACCTCTACTCCCTCGACCTCTCCCTCCCCTAATCCTCCGGGCATCGGCGGGTGGCCCAGGCAGAATTCACTCTTTCTACATCACTCGTGGTCGATCCCAGGAGTGAACTTTCGCCCTATTCACAAACCAAAACCGCACGGAGGGTGTCCCGATCTCGGAGGGCGGCCGCTACAAGGGAGCTGTTCCACCAGTCACCGATCACCAGTCACTCTTCACCGGTCGCTGGCCACTGGCCGCCGGCCACTTCTTCCCCTATACTCCCAACCGAGGTGACTCCCAAATGATCTCCATGACTCCCGAGCAAGCCGCCTTTCTCCTCCAATACATTCTCCCGTCCGTCAAGAACGAGTACCGCACCACCAACGCCATCATCGCCGCCATCCCCACTTCGAACGCCGACTACCGCCCCGACCCGCAAGCCCGCAGCGCCGCCGAAATCGCCTGGCACATCGCTGCCGCCGAGCACCGCTTCTACGGCGGCATCGTCTCCGGCGCCTTTGACTTCAACAACATCCACCGCCCCGAAGGCGGCATCACCCGCGAAAACATCCTCAAGTGCTACGCCGACTCCTTCGCCAAGAATTTCGACAACCTCACCCGTCTCACCTCCGAGCAAGCCGCCCGCATCATGGACTTCCGCGGCATGTTCCAGCTACCCGCTGTCGCCTATCTCGATTTCGCCATCAAGCACACCGTCCACCATCGCGGACAGCTCTCCACCTATTTGCGCGCCATGGGCGGCAAAGTCCCTGCCATTTATGGAGAAAGTTACGATTCCGCCGAAGCCAAAAAATCCGCCGCGCAAGCCGGCTGATCTATTTCACGTGTGCGTCCGCGTCCCAGCGATGCGAACCGCTTCAAGTGGCCCAGCATAACCGGCGAACGGCTGCACCAGAGTTTCCTGCTCCTCCAATTCCAATCCCTCGTGCTCCACAACAACCGCCGTCCTCTGCGGAGGCTCCAGCTTCCGCCCCCCTCTCGGCGCTGCCTCTCGCGGAACACCGCCCGGCTCCGGCCGCTTCCACACGGTCGCATAGCCGCAATCCCTGCAATACCGCACCGGCCCGCCGTGAATCGCACACACGTCAAACTCGTAGTCGCCGTTCAGCAGCGTCACGGTTTCCCCGCAACCCCCGCATTCCAGCACCAATTCCAGCGGCCGTTCCGCCGGTGAAGGTGGCGCAGGAAAATCCATCTGCCAGAAATCCAGATCGCCGTCCAGAAACTCAACTCCACAGGTGTAACGCCCATCCTGGGATCCAATCTCTCCGACTATCCGAATCTCCGTTTCCAGGTTGGATTCCAGCGATCGCAGGACCAGTTCTTGCTCGGCAATCAGTTTGATCGTGGAAACAATCCCGGCTCCGTGTAGGCTCAGCACGACCGCGTGCGTTTCTTCTGTAAACACGCCGCCTTCGGCGTCACTTCCAATCAAAAGGATTGGTACGGATTTCGACACGCGACCGCTGCGGCGAAGTTTTTTGGACGACATACCGGTAACATGGGGAAGGGGCAGAACCTTATCGGCCCAAGCATATCGGAAAGTGAAAGCGGCAGCACGTATATTGTGCATCGATCACGGAAGAAGAATTACCAGTGGCGAACAGAGAAGACGTTTCAATCAGAAACGTCTCCGCAGCAATTCACCGGGGCAGGCCGGCGCTGGCGGGGCACCCCTGCAAATGCCAATGGAACAGCGCCCGATGCACCGCAAACTTCTCTCTCCACCGCAGTGATTGTCCCAGCGTGACGGCTGTTAGTAACCCGCTCACCGCCGAATCCACTGCCAATCGCAGCAGCAAACCGCAACGAAGTGCGATGCACACCATCGAGCTCCGATGCTTCGCGAAATAGGTGTAGCGAGAGCGCCAGTATTCAATCCGTGCTGCTGGCAAATCCTGCTTCGCGGTTTGTCCCTGTCCGTGCCACACGT
>Ga0210403_10005220_pt1 | contig 11060 bp, 15 predicted proteins | sample IncBWC19MmetaG_FD_150863 | JGI IMG/M metagenome (GOLD analysis project Ga0210403, IMG submission 150863) | Forest soil microbial communities from Barre Woods Harvard Forest LTER site, Petersham, Massachusetts, United States - Inc-BW-C-19-M | ecosystem: Environmental > Terrestrial > Soil >... | reverse complement strand
GCAGGGAGGCGGGAGGGAGATAGGATTGGAGGGTCTCCGTGTCAACTGTGTCCGAGGATGCGGCCCTGACTTGGCTGAGCTTTTCGTTGGGGTGCATTCAAGATCCTCCGCAGTTTGCGGCCGATGCGTTATTCGCCACCCTCACGGCGTCCGATGCAGCCCCGCCCCGATCCGCGGCGCCGGCTCGTCCTCGCGCACCTGGGATAGGCCCCCGGTGGTCTCGACCTTGGACCCGGCGCACCACCGTGCGACGAAGGCGCTCGCGAGCGTTGCATCGGTGAAGTAAATCGAGATCGCGTCGTTGAGCACTCCACGGATCCCTGACGGTGTGATGGCCCAACCGTCAGCCCCGCAGTTCTCGTCCAGCCATGCGGTCATTTGCGGATACCGCTGGCCGAGACCGCCCGGCGGAACGCCAAGCCGGATGCGCACCGGGAAGATCCGCTCGGCTGTGGTGATCATGTCTCGCGCATTCCCCAGCATATCAGTTCCTGTTTAGTTCTTCCCTACCGCGCCATTTGCTTCTCGCGGTGTCTACCGCGTTGGGCGCTCGAAAACCTGGCGCATTACAGCGCTACTACTAATGAAGCGCTCGTCCTGGAGATCTTTCGGTACAAGGATGAGATAATACTGACTATCCGCCATGTGCAGGAATTCTACGAGCCGCACCAGCAGTTTTTCGAACTCCTCGCACTCTGGTTCATTCGCACGCTGCACAGGCAGACGAATGTGGATTTCGCCCCGTTGCGCGTAACCTTCACGCACGCCCGAGACGCCGATCTAAGGGAAGTTCACCGCCTGTTGCGGTGCCCTGTCGAGTTCGCGCAGACCGTAGACAGTTGGGTCCTACCGCAGCGGATCATAGATCTGTCAGTAGTGTCCGGGGATAGTCACCTGCTGCGGATCCTGACGGTGCACGCCGACGAACTGCTCACCGAGAGGCACTCGGTTACCGGCTTGCAGAGGATGGTGGCAGACCAGCTCATCAGCCTGCTTCCCAGTGGCGAATCCCGGGCTGCGGCGGTCGCGCAGCGGCTCAATATGAGCACGCGGTCATTCACCCGGCAGCTGGCGAAGGAGGGGACGACCTTCGCAGAAATCCTGGAGCGGCTGCGGCGGCGTCTTGCCTCTCGTTACCTGACACACGACCGGATGTCTATCAAGCAGATCGCCTGGTTGCTTGGCTATTCGCAGGTTGGGGCGTTCAATCACGCCTACCGAAGGTGGACCGGGGCATCGCCTGCGCGAGCGAGACAAAGACAGCCTCCGGGTCTGCCATGAGCTACGCTCGCCTCGTCAGACCGTTGCAATTTCCATGTTTGGGTCGAGCTGAGCGGTTCGACACCGGCCCGGCGAGTGACCGCTATCGGCGCGATCCGGTCACCCGGCCCAGCCAGCTCGAACTAGCGTTGTTGCCCCCAAGCGGCCTTTGCCGACGCAAGATGGCAACGGCTCAGTCCGGTGGACAAGAGCCATTCCCGATGTGTGTGGCGCGTTGACGCCTCTCGCCGGAACCGGACCTTCACACATCGGCGGCGAGGATCGCGGCGAGACGGCGGGTCTGTCTCATTCCGCCTCTCCCATCGCCAGGCGCAGGCCCGACAGGAAGAGCTCGCGATCCTCGGGGTTGCGGTAAGGCAGATCGCTCGGGACGACAAGCGAGGTAATGGTGCGCAGCTTCGCGACGATCGCGCGCGCTTCGGCGAGCCGGCCCATATGCGCATAACATGCGGCGAGGGTGCGGTACGCGGCAGGAGTTTCCGGTTGTTCTTGAATAGCCAGGAGCAGTTTGGTCTCAGCTTCGTCGAACCGACGTTTGAAGAAATAGGCGGGGCCGATAATCCCGAGCGGCGTGCCGACACGTTCGCGTGGGCTCAGGCGCAGCGCAGTCTCAATGTGTTCGATCGCGAGATCGTGTTGCCCGGCGAATACCCTCAGAAGGCCGCTCAAATTCCAGCCGCGGGCGAAGCTCGGGTTGAGCGTTAGTGCGCGGTCGACTAGGCCCATCATCGCACCGATGTCCTCGCCTAAATTCGCCAGCACAACGGCGGCGTTGACGAGGACGCGAGGATCGTTCTCCTCGACTTGGAGCGCCCGCCTGGCAAGGTCCACGCCCTTTTGTCGATCATTCTCCGGCGCTTTGGTCCAGCCCTCGGTGACCAGCCTCAGGTGGCAGATCGCCGCCCAGGACAGTGCCGGCCCGTAATGCCGGTCAATGGCGATCGCCTGCTCTAATAATTCCAGGGCCGTAACAAGCCCCTCTTTCCTTATCGGAAAGAAGGCAGCAAGGGCCCGCAGATAGAGATCGTAGGCAGAGAGGTCGGTCGGCGGCCGGGCGGCGGAACGGCGCATCTCGGCCGCTTGCAATGCCGGCTCGATGACACCGGCGACGCTGACCGCAATCTTGTCCTGAAGCTCGAATACGTCTTCCAACGAGCCGTCGAAACGATCGGCCCACAAATGTGCTCCGGTCAAGGCGTCGATCAGCTGCCCGGTGATGCGCACTCGGGTGCCCGCTTTGCGCACCGAGCCCTCGAGAACATAGCGGACGCCCAAATCGCGCCCGACCTCTTTCACATCGACCCCTTGGCCCTTGTTAGGTGAAGCTCGAATTGCGGGCGATGACGAAGAGCCAGCGGATGCGGCTGAGGGCGGTGATGATCTCCTCGACCATGCCGTCGGCGAAATATTCCTGCTCCGGGTCGCCGCTCATATTGGCGAAGGGCAGCACCGCGATCGACGGCTTGTAGGGGAGCGGCAGTGTCGGCGGCTCGGCAGCCCCCACCCGCGCGCCAAGCGCGCTTCCCTCCTCCGCACGCGGGGGAGGGGTAGGGAGGGGGCCTTCAGGTCGAACCCGGTAGACCCGCACTGGCCGGGCGATGTTCTTGACCTGCTGCTCGCCCAGATCCTCGAAGACAAAGGGCAACCGGTCGCGCACGTGATCATGGACCGTATTGGAGACGAACACCCCGCCGGCATCGGCCAGAGCCACGATCCGCGCAGCAATGTTGACGCCATCGCCATAGAGGTCGTCGCCCTCGACGATGACGTCACCGAGATTGATGCCGATGCGCAATTCGATGCGGCTGTCTGCCGCGACACCGGTGGCCCGCTCGGGCATCGCCTGCTGCACCGCGACCGCGTAGCGCACCGCATCGACGACGCTGGCAAACTCGACCAGCAGCCCGTCGCCGCTGGTCTTGACGATGCGGCCGTGATGCTCGGCGATCTTCGGATCGACGAGCTCGCGGCGCAGCGCCTTGAGCCGTTCGAGCGTGCCTTCCTCGTCCGCCCCCATCAGCCGCGAATAGCCGGCGACATCAGCGGCGAGGATCGCCGTCAGCCGCCGCTCGACCCGCTCTTCGCTCAAAGTTCCCTCCCAGCCCCACGCAAGCCTCGGCAGCCGGCGATAGCACAAGCCTCACTCTGCGCCTCGGGCGGAAACCGATCAACGGTGCAGCAGGCAGGCTCGGGCCGGACGCCGTCGGCAGTTGCCGCATCAGTTTGAGGCGTGCCAAGTGACGACTCAGATCAACGACTCGACAGGCATATCCGATTGGCCGCTTCCTGGTCGACACAACCGGCCCGCCGGCCAAGCCATGAAGGTCGGTTCAGGGTGTGCGCCGTGACAAGGCGGCGCTTTCCAGTGGGTGCAAGGCCCACCCGGCGATTCGCTCCAGCCGGAAGCAACCGGAGCAGGCATGGAGGAGACGAAATGTCTGAAGCCTTTCGGTCAATCCGGTGTGTCGCTGTTCGGCGTGGGTTCGACGCTGCGGCGGGCGCGCTGAGGGCCTCGGCGATCCCCTGTAATGGGCAAGAAAGAGCCTAGCGGCGGGGGGCTCCCGTGACCAAGCATTTCCCCCTCTGGCGGATGGCAGGGAAAGCACCACGCTCCGGTCCCAACATGACCACGATCACCGATCACATTACGCTTGAGGGAATCCAATGATTCGGAAGTCGCTGTGCTGCCTGGCAGTTTTCGTCGGCTCACTGCTCGGGGTATGCGCCAACGCAGTTACGACGTCAAAAGATATCGATATCATTGTGACGCACGCCCCAACCTCGCAGACCTCGCAGACGATCGTTGGCATCAACCCCGAGCTAATCACGCCATCTAGCCTACAGTTTATCGCGCAATCCGGTAATGCCGGGATCGTGGTAGGTACCGTGACCGCAATAATGTGGCCGGCAACCCCACTGTTCTCCGGAACCTATTCCATATCAGGGCCTGACGTAGCGGCTTTCTTGATCAACAAGTCAACCGGCGTCCTGTCATTGGCCGGCGATCAAACCACGGCTAGAAATTATAGCATTAACGTGGTAGCGACACGGGGTGGCGTTTCCGGCTCGCCGTTAACTAAGTGCATTCACGGTTGTCGGTCTCCCACCTGGAACTCCGATTATAACTGTCGATAATTACACTCCCTCGCCTGGAGGGACAGTGCATGTTACTGTGAAGAACAGTCCAAATACACTTGGCACAGATTGGGTGGGTCTTGAGTTTCCTAGAAACTATCGATCGGGTGGACCTAGCACTTTCGAATACGTAGGAAACGGACTCCACGACGCGACATTGACGTTCACCCTTCCAAAAATCTTTTCTGACAACTACACCTATCTCAACTTTAGACTGCTCGTAAACAACTCGTTTAGTCCGATTGCTTACAGTCCGGTGATGACGGTCCAGCCATCAACGGCATGGATACCGCCGAGCGGCACTAACTCTTTCGTCGCACCTTGGACGCCGGCTCGGACGTTGACGGTGTGCCCGGCTGGCTGCGACTTCTCGCTGCCCTCCGCCGCAGTTGCTGCGGCATCCTCTACGGACTTTACAAAGATCACAGTACAGGCCGGGGCCTACGTTGATTGTATGAGAGTCGGTGCTCCGGCGCATCTGTGGCTGCAAGGGGTTGGCGGCGACTTTGCGGCTATGGGTTGGACCCTGCCCTGCAACAGTCAAGGAACGATCGTTTTCAACTCGGGAGGCCAGCTCATTATCGACAACATGGCGCTAGGAGATGTTGCGCAAGGAGGCAGCGGGAACGGTGGAGCGATATGGGTCTCCGGAGGCGGCGATTTGCAGCTACGAAACGACTATCTCCATGATTCCTCAATGGGGTTGATTACCCAAAATTCTCAGCCGAACACGTTCGAGATCACCAACACGGTATTTACACGGAATGGCGGCGTATCTGGTCCGTCGCATAATATCTACATCGGCGCGGGCGGCGTGAAGACTACCATGAAAAATTCGATCAGTCGACAAGCCATTACAGGCTACGAGTTCAAGACCCGCTCGTTGGTTAACAACCTGACTTGTAATCTATTGATTGGCGACCAGGATGTCCTCTACAACGATAGCGCCCTCATTGATGATGGGCCGGGGAGTGAAGACCATCTGCACAACAATTTGTTTCTCAAGGGGCCTGGAACTGTGAATTTTCATTTCTTCGGTTGGGGAATTGATCAGGAAGGGCAGGTTAATTCTCCGCGCTTCGTGGATATGGACGGCAATATCGTAATAAACGACGACCCGGATCTTAGTTCTCCTCATTTTAGCTGGTATTGGTATATCTTCAACAGCATGATACCAAGCCCACCGTACACGACGACTAATAACATTTGGGTGGGGGACCCGGCGCATAACACGTTTGCTGGCGTAAATCCGCCGATCTCGCCTACTGAGTTCGTGCAGGGGCCAACCGATCGGATATTTGTTAGCCGCGCGGCGGCGGGCTTGTCTCAGCCATTCCCAATCCCGGCAGCTTGCACTGAACAGATCGGCAACGTCTCTGTCCCATGATGTGACCTGGCAACTAATTGGCTGACGAAATCGCTCGCCGACCATCCGGGCTGCGTGCGCCAAAAACCTCTACTCCGATGACTGATTCGCTGAGGGCTCAAATTAGAGCAATGAAAGCAGCCGAGCCTGACCTTTCACATGCCGAGATCGTTAGACGACAAACCTTAATCCCGGGAGAGTGTCGGAAACGCTTAGGGGGAAAAGGTCGTGAGAATCCAAAGCAGTCATCATCACGCCGACCGCGGCCTTGATGTATATTTCAGCCCACCCGAGGCCGCGTTAAGCCTGCTGCATATCGAGGGACAATATCTTCCTAAACGTATATGGGAGCCCGCTGCGGGTGACGGAGCCATTGTTCGCCCATTCCTTAGCGCGGGGTTCACTGTTATTGCATCCGATCTAATCGATTACGGATTAGAAGATTGCCAAGCTGGACTCGATTATCTTAAAGCTGAGCCTGTTCGCGAGCCGCACGGCATAGTAACGAATCCGCCCTACAAATTAGCCTTCCTCATAATCGCTCACGGGCCAGCTTCTAACGCCGCTTGCTTGATCGGATGGACACAGACTGCTCGAGATCACCGAAGGCCGTAGCGGGCGCGGTGGGCGGCTAAGTTGGTGCGGTGGGCGTCTCGCAGGTTGAGCAATCGAAGCGCGCTCTCGATGCCGAGCGCGGTTCGGGCGGCAGCGCAGTTCGAGATTGGTGAGTACGGTTCCGTCATTGGCGAAGCTGACCAGGCCCGTGTCGAAGGCCGCATCCCACAATGCGGAGAGAAGCAGCCCGTTGTGAACATCGAGGCGCTGTGCGTCGTCGCATTCGGACCACGGGACGACGACGAGCCGCTCGGCCTCGGTCGTCTGAGGCAGGCCGGCGGTGCGCGCACGAAACCGCGTGAGCGGGGCGTCGGGTAGGCTGACGCCGAGTTTGTAGACGCGGTCGAGCGCGGGATCGAAAGCGGTTGGCTGCATTACGCCTCGACGACTGCGCGCGGCGAGATTTGGGTTCGGTGATAGATTCCGACCGCACGTTTTGATCGACCTATTTCTAGCAGGGTTAGCGCCGACGCAGGGATTCGACCAGCAAAGCGGTCGAGCGCTCCTCCGCGGCCACCGCCACGGCAAGAAGCCGATGGTATGTGCGCCAGTGCATATGCAGCGGCTTCTCGGGGAGGAGGTCGAGGAGGCTTGGCCCGCCGCCGAGTCGCATTCGGATATTTCGGGCTCGCCTGACACTCCGGGCGTGCGGGCTCTCGGATTGGCTCGCGTAAGCCAAACTGTAGCATCCTCTGTACGCGAAATCAGGGTCGCCGCCATACAGCATCGCGACGCGGCGCGCACAGCGCGGACCGCCGCTGCGCCCGGCGCAGATAAACCATGGACGTTTGCCGCCGAGGTGGCACTTTGTCCAAACGAGCGGAACCCGCTGCTCGGCGGATTTCCATTTCTTGCTTTGGGGACCGCGTGACCGGAACATCAGTATCACCGCATCGGTTTCTGTCCGCACACCGATGCTACCTGACGGGTCGCCGTCCCGCGCCCAGGAGCAGGAAAACTGTTGACCAGCCCGAAGCAAATCCCTCCTGCGCCATTCGCGCACGTCAATGGAAAGATAGCCGTCGCATGTCGCGCGACCGCTCGCATGCCTACCCATGCGTCCCGCCGTCGCCGCGGCCGTCGACGCCAGCAACCGGGCGCCCGGCCCAGCAGCGCAGGCCCGACTGATGGCGGAATAGCAAATGCAGCCCGCCCGACCGCGTGCGGTGGGTGCGGGTCGCCGGCAGCCCGTCGCGTCGCGCGCCAAGCCACGCTGCGGCCTCGGGGTGGCGCGGCGCATCGATATCGAGCACGTCGAACCCGGATAATTCTCCTGTCGGCACCCCGACAAGCGGACCGGGGTGGCGGCGCCACAGCGCGCGCAGTCCGGTCGGATCGGCTGTCGCGTCGCGATAGCCGTGCGGGCAGGCGGGCCGCTTGTCAGCGCGGCAAGGGAAGGCGGGCAGGCCGAGCGCGAGCGCGCGGCCGAGTGCCGCCGGGATCTCGGCCGCGCTCACCGGGCCGGCTCGCTCGTCGATTGGCGGGCGGCGCGCTCGATCCAATCGAGCAGGTCGCGGCGCCGATAGCGGATCGCGCGGCCCAGCGCACAGAATCGCGGGCCGGTCCCGGCAGTCCGATGCCGCTCCAGGGTGCGCTCGCTCAACCGCACCAGAGCCGCAGCCTCGCGTCCGGTCAGCAGCGTGTCGAGATCGTGATCGTCCATGTCGTCACCGTCATGTTGCGCGCCGTGCGGCGCCGCGTGACGGGACGATGGGGCAGGTGCCGCGCGGCTAAGTGGGGGGCTTAGCCGGATTTTGATCGGCGAGCATCATTTCGGAGATAGCGTTCTCCAGGGCCAGCAACACGGAACGTCGAGCCTCGGCTGGAGCCAGCGCCGCGATCTTCGCCCGCCACTTCTCGGACAACATCGGCTCCGCATTGTGGGCAGCACTAATCCAACCGAGGTCTTCGGCGCTCAGCTCCGATTGGAGCAACTGCGGCAGTGGCCGTAAAAGCGGTCGCGTTTCGTTGATCCGTTCGCGCCACCGGCGCAGCGTATCGGCGGTGACGCCGTTCTTGCCGCGGGTCGGCTTGATGCCGAGCGCCCTCAGCTTCGCCGCGACCGCCTTATTGGTGTCCGCCGGCGAGAGGCCTGTCCATTCGAGCCGCTGGGTGGCGCCGACCGCAGTGCCGATCAGTGCGTAGCGCCTGGGGCTGGATGTCGCTCGACCCGAGCGCTTTGTCGGCTTCGGGATCGGCTCGATGTTGTTCTCGTTCAGCGCCAACAGTGCGCTGTGCAGGCCCATGAGCGGCACGTGAAGGGTTTCCGCCAGCACCGGTTCGAACCGCATGACAAAACCCCACGCGGCGCGGAGAGCCACGACGGCGCCGACTCGCCCATATGTCTCGCCCGGCGGCAGTTGCGGGCAAAACGCAGCGCGCCGAACAGCGCTGCTAGGGCTTGGTTGAGTGCTTCGAGGTCGGCAGGCCCGATCTGCTCTGGCAGGCTGGACGCATCTCCGACCGGCTCGGGTTCCGGCGCGTCAGTCGCCATGCGCAGAGCGCTCGCCGAGCCCTTCCGCCAGCAGCGTGACGGCGAGGGTGTTGAGGCTCACCCCTTCGCGCCTGGCGCGCTCGGCGAGCCGGCGATGCAGCGACTTCGGCGCGCGAAGCTGCCATTTGCCGCTGTATCCCTCTGCCGGCTCGACCGAGGGCGGCGGGATCGGCCGGCCCGCCTCCTTCATGGCCGCGATCCAGCAGCGTTTCGCGTCCTCGCCGTTGGCGACGGCTTCCTCGATCGTCTCGCCGTCCGACATGCAGCCGGGCAGATCGGGGAACTCGACCAGGTAGCCGCCGCCCTCGTCCTCCGTGAGCGGCCGGACCGTGAAGCGATATTCGGTGTCACTCATTGCTCGCTCGCACTGCCTCGATGAACGCAACAAAGCGGCGGACATAAACCGGCTTGATCGGCCGCCGCGCTGGAACCGATACCGCCTCAGGAATGGCGGGATGCTCAAAAACCACGTGGCTGCCGCCCGGCTTGCGAACGTTGACGCCATGCGCGGCAGCTACCGCCCCCAAGGCTCCTGATCCGCCAATCGCGAGGGTTCGCCCGCATCCGATCGAGCGTCTTGTCGGCGCGCGGCATGCCCCGTCCGCTCTTGTCCTTAGATGGTATCAGCGGCGGTACCGCGCAAGCAAGCTCAGCGCCGTGCAGCGCCCTTTCGCGGGAGCAGGCTCAACACCTCTGGGGTCTCGATGGGGTCCGCCTTCCGGCTCATGGCGGCGGCGATCCTCGCGCCCACCGCGTCGTTGGCAGCCCGGAGCGGATCGGCGGAAAGGTGCGCGTAACGCGCCGTTGTCGCCGCGTGCTTATGACCGAGCAAGGCACCGATCACGGGCAGGCTCAGCCCGCCGGCAGCGGCGACGCTGGCGAAACTGTGCCGTAGATCATGCAGCCGGACGTCGGCAAGCCCGGCCGCCTGGCGCACGCGTGACCATACCTTGTCGATCGCCGGCCCGGCGCTATCGGCCCGCAGGCCGGGGATAACCCGTTGGTTATCCGCCATGCGTGGGAGTTCATGAAGCAAGGCGCGCGCCGGCGAGTTGAGATAGACCACCTTGGCGCCGGTCTTGCTGTCGGCGAGCCGCAGGCATTCGCGCTCGAAATCGACGTGCTCCCAACGAAGGTTGGCGATCTCGCCTTTGCGGCAACCGGTCAATAGCAGCAGCTTGATCGCCGCAGGCGGGTAGGGATTGCCCGATTGCTGCGCTTCCGCTTCAAGCGCTTCGGCCAGCCGGGCGATTTCGGCTTCCGACAGAAAGCGCTCGACCTTGCGCACCGGCGCTTTCTTGACGCCGCGCGCCGGATTGTCGGCTGACAGCCCGCGCCCGATCGCGAAGGCATAGATCGAACTGACCAGCGCGACGCATTGCGCAGCGGCGCCCTTGCCGCCAGTGGCGACGCTGCCCGGCCGCCGCTTCTCGGCGCTCGCGATTTTCTCGGCCGTCTTGCCGGCGGCGATGGCATTGCGCATGCGCTCGATTTCGGCGCGGCCGATACGGTCGGCCCGCAGCTTGCCGAGCAACGGGCGCAGGTGATGTTCGATCCGGCCCCGATCGGCCTTGAGCGTCGAGGGTTTCTTGTGACCGGCGCCTTCGGCCAGATAGAGATCGATCAACTCGCCGAAGGTCAGCGCGTCGCGCTCTTGCTGCCGCGCCGTCGCGGGATCGCGGCCGGCGGCGACTTCGGCGAGCAGCCGCTTCGCTTCGATCCGCGCCGTCTCCGGAGTCCACGGCGAGCCGTGTTTGCCGATCGTTAGCCGCCGCTTTGGTGTGCCGCGGTCTGAGCCGGCCCGGTAATCGACCGCGTAGGACTTCGTGCCAGCCGGGGTGACGACGAGCGCGAAGCCCTTAACCTCGCTGTCGCGGACAAGATAGGTAGCCGATCGCTTCTGAGCGGCATCGACAGCTCGCTTGGTGATCTTCGCCTGCATCGAGCAACCCCGTCACGCCATGTCGGCACCATGTCGGCACCGCAGATCGTAAGCACGACGGTCCATGTCGGATTTTGGCGGGAAAAATGCAAAAGAAATAGCGGTTTCCGGTGCCGACATGACGCTCGCGACGGCAAGCGGCGGGACAGGTAATAGGATTTTGATTCCGCCATACGGAGGTTCGAATCCTCCCGCCCCAGCCAGCCCCTCAGGCGGCGGCACCCAGA
>Ga0210403_10005219_pt1 | contig 11062 bp, 13 predicted proteins | sample IncBWC19MmetaG_FD_150863 | JGI IMG/M metagenome (GOLD analysis project Ga0210403, IMG submission 150863) | Forest soil microbial communities from Barre Woods Harvard Forest LTER site, Petersham, Massachusetts, United States - Inc-BW-C-19-M | ecosystem: Environmental > Terrestrial > Soil >... | reverse complement strand
ATCCAGGCAGGCCGTTGGGAGCTGGCTTTGAAGAGTCGTGTAAAGAGGGCAGGAGGAAGTGTATTGGGCCTGGGCGCTGCCGTTCAAACAACACGCAAATGCCGCCAGGAAAAGGATTGCAGCTATGGTTCTCTTCATCAAAATGACCTCGTTCTGGTTCTGGTTCCGTTACACACATCATAGGAGTCGGACCGCTGCCCATGCGGGCCATCTGAGCGCCGGCAATCAAGCGGTTTTTGATCTTAAAGGCAAAAGCGAAGATTACGGCTAGCCAGCAGGGGCCGCTCTGGGGATCTGCTTCATGTACCTATCTCCGAACCTGGGTGAGCTTCTCAGATCTCATTATTTCGATCTGATACGGATCATAGCATAAGCTTTAAAACTATTTCAAGCTATATCTTAAAAATGCACAACTTATGAAAAAGCTAATCACTGAACTATGCGGATCATGATACATAGATGATATATAGGTGATACAGGGGGTGGGGATTAGCGGCGTAGTTACTACCCTCCACAGATGCATTGTTCACTGGGCTGGCGTTCAGGGGGGTGGGTCTTCAAAAACTTTGCCTGAAGACGCACCGGTGCTCCTTTCTCCGGCTGGGCGAGACCGAGACTAAGAAGTAATTTTATGTTTCCTCTTTCTAGCCACCACCGAGTCATGTGATTTCAGCTTCCAAGGACTTACTACCCCAAGAGGCGCCTGGGCAGCCCTGAGATCATTATCGGCCAGCGCGCGAGGAGAAAGGAATTCCTGCTGCCGGGGTGACAGCATTCTGATGGCAATCTGGCGCGTTTGGGCGGGAACTCACAGCTTCGCTAGGGCCGGGAGCTAAACCGTGGCTGAAGCCACAATTCCTCTCGGCCCTTTACGGGCGGCTGAAAGCCGCCCTCTTTGACAGTTGTACCGGCATGTTCCGCAGTCTCTGAAGCCGAAAGAGTCCCGTTAGCGCCCTGCTGGGACACTGCTCTGAAGCTCTGAATCGGTGGTTACAGACATCCGGTGTGCCCTCAGTGTAGAATCAAGTGTTGCGGTAAGGCGTGTAAAGCGATCATTCTTTCTGCCCGAAATTCCCCAACCGCACGGCCCCCTGCGGCACAACCCTGATCCAGGAGAGTATTCGACAATGGCCAAGATCGCCAAAACGGCAGATCGTAAGAAGCTGATGGACACATCCAAGAGCACCGATTGCCCCAAATGCTCGAAGCCCACCCGTATCGTGAAGCGCGTCAAAGACCGCGAACGCAATATCCCCGGCGGCGTCTATATATCGTGCTCGGCCTGCGACTTCTACGAGAAGCTCTAAAGAACAGCGGGGCTGTCGCTACCTGCTGCAGCTCCGCGATTCCTTCCTGTTTCTGGACTTGTGTCCGCTGGCCCTGATTGCCGAGCGATGCAAAACCTCGACACGGCTGAGGCTCCCTAAAGGCCCTGGCCAGCTCGAAGCGAATTCCCGTCACCTCTTTTTCTCCATTTGCGCATTCGCCCCAGCTTCGGCAGAATAGCACGGAGTTTCCAGGAGGGCCGACATGCGGGAGTTGCGCAAGATTCTGATTTGGGGCGCCGTGGCGATTGCGGGCGCGCTGGCCATGGGCACGATTGCTCTGCGCCGGGGTGAGCCTATCAACGCCATGTGGCTGGTAGTGGCGGCCCTGTGCAGTTACTCTCTGGGCTACAGGTTTTACAGCAAGTTCCTGACTGCTAAAGTGCTGGCCCTCGATAGCCAGCGGGCCACGCCAGCCGAGCGCCTTGAAAACGGCCGCGATTTTATCCCCACGAACAAATGGTATGTCTTCGGGCACCACTTCGCGGCCATTGCCGGGCCGGGGCCGTTGGTCGGTCCGGTGCTGGCCGCCCAGTTCGGCTACCTACCGGGAACCCTGTGGATCATCGTCGGCGCGGTCTTCTGCGGATGCGTGCAGGATTTTGTCATTCTGGCGTTTTCGGTGAGGCGCGACGGCAAATCGCTGGGACAGATGGCCCGCGACGAAATCAGCAAGGTCGCCGGAGTGGTCGCTTTTACGGCCGTGCTCAGCATCATTGTCGTCCTGCTGGCGGTGGTGGCGCTGGTCGTGGTGAATGCCCTGAAGTCGAGTCCGTGGGGAACCTTCACCATCGGGATGACCATTCCCATCGCCCTGCTGATGGGCGTCTATCTGCGCTATCTGCGGCCGGGGCGGGTCATGGAAGCCTCGGTGATCGGCTTCCTGCTGGTGATGCTGGCCATCTTCGGCGGACAGTGGGTGTCGCACTCCCATACGGCAGCCGCCATCTTTACGCTCAGCGGTTCGGCGCTGGCGGTGCTCATCATCCTATACAGCTTTGCTGCCTCGACGGTGCCTGTATGGCTGCTGCTTGCTCCCCGCGATTACCTCAGCACCTTCGTGAAGCTGGGCACCATCGCCATGTTGACCATTGGCATCGTCCTGATTCGTCCGACGCTGCAGATGCCGGCGCTCACCCGGTTTATCGACGGCACCGGGCCGGTGTTTGCCGGCAACATGTTTCCGTTCGCGTTTATCACGGTGGCCTGCGGCGCGATCAGCGGATTTCACGCCCTGATTTCCAGCGGCACCACGCCCAAGATGATCGCCCGCGAGCCCCAGGTGCGCATGGTGGGCTATGGCGCGATGATGGCCGAATCTCTGGTGGGCATTATGGCGGTGATTGCCGCCTGCACCCTGCAACCGGGCGCCTACTTTGCCGTCAACAGCGGCGCCGGCTTGGTCGGTCAAACCCCGGCGGCCGCGGTGGCCACGATCAGCGGATGGGGCTTTCCCGTCACCCTCGATCAAATGAACACCATGGCCAAAGATGTGGGCGAAGATACTTTGTTTTTCCGCACCGGCGGCGCCCCGGCCTTTGCTCTGGGTATGGCCAAGATTTTTTCCGATAGTTTGGGCGGCAAGGCCGTGATGGCGCTCTGGTACCACTTCGCCATCATGTTCGAGGCCCTGTTCATCCTTACAGTGCTCGACGCCGGCACGCGGGTCGCACGCTTCATGTTGCAGGACGCCCTCGGCCATATCTGGGCGCCGCTGGGGCGCACCAGTTGGTATCCCAGCATTGTGGCCACCAGCGCCCTGGTGGTCGGGGCGTGGGGATATTTCCTATGGCAGGGCATTCATGATCCGTTAGGCGGAATCAATTCGCTGTGGCCGCTGTTCGGAATCTGCAACCAGTTGCTGGCCGCCGTGGCCCTGTGTGTGGCCACCACCATCATCGTGAAAATGGGGAAGGCGCGCTACATGTGGGTAACGCTGGCGCCGCTGTGCTGGCTGGTGGCGGTGACCTTCACGGCCTCGTGGCAGAAGATCTTTCATTCCAATCCGCTGATCGGGTTGCTGGCCCATGCGAACCAGTTGCTGGCGCTGAATCCGGCGCCCGCGGGGCTGGCGCGCAGGGTGTTCAACGACCGCCTGGACGCGGTCTTCGCCGGCTTCCTGGTCCTGCTGGTGACGGTGATCGTGGTGGAATCGGCGCTGCAGTGGATGCGCGTCATATCCGGAAGTAAAGCAGCCATCACCAGCGAGGCCCCGTTCGTTTCCACACGCTACGCGGCGGAGGAGGCTGCATGAAACCAATACACGAATTCCTTGGACACCTGCTCGCGGCCTTGCGCGAGATCTTCGACGAAAACGCCTACCAGCGCTTCCTGCTGCGGACAGGCGCCGCCGTTTCGGTGGAAAGCTACCGCACCTTCATGCAGGAACGAGAGGTGGGGATGGCGAAACGGCCGAGGTGTTGCTGAGGGCGGTATTTGGTGATTGGTATTTGGTACTTAAATAAGCCTCGATCTTAGTAGTCGGCGGTCGGCGGTTTTCAAATACCAAGTACCAAATACCCAAATACCTACTTCCAATCCCTTCGTGTCTCGGTCGCGAACATGAGTTACACTTTCCTCAATGCGTGTCATGGGCGTGGATTGCGGGAGCGAATACACTGGCTACGGTGTGGTCGAGCAGGTCGACGGGCAGCGGGAGTTGCTTTGCCGCGCGGCTGGGGCCGTACGCCTGAAATCAAAGGACGCCATGGCCATGAAGCTGCGCCAGATTTTCGCGGAACTCACGGCCATCATGTCAGAACATCAACCGGAAGTCGTGGCCATCGAAGAAGTCTTTTACGCCGTGAACGTCAAGTCGGCGCTCAAGCTGGGACAGGTGCGCGGAGTCGCCATGCTGGCTGCCTCTTCCCTGGGCCTGCCGGTGGCCGAGTATTCTCCGCTGTCGGTCAAATCCGCGGTGGTCGGTTACGGGCGCGCCGAGAAACAACAGGTGCAGCAGATGGTCATGCGCTTGCTTAAGCTCTCCGAGCCGCCCGAGCCCGCCGATACGGCTGACGCCCTGGCCGTCGCCATCTGCCACATTCATACTGCGGCCACCCTGAAGAGATATCAATCAACGGCCTCATGAAGAGCCCCCACCTGCTTCTTCTGGTCCTCTCGGCAGTGCTGGCCGGCATTCCCTGTGCGGCCTGGCCGCAGGCGGCCTCCCGGCCCAGCGTGACCTTTGAACTATTCTGGGAAACCGCCACACCACAGAGCTACAAGATCACCGTGGATGAATCCGGCAGCGCCCGCTACGAGGCGCACACTCCTTCCCGTCCCGCCGAAGGGCGCGCGGTCACGCCTTCCGATCCTGACGATTTTGAAATGGCATTCACGGTTTCCAGCGCGGCCCGTCAGCAGATCTTCCAACTGGCACGGGAGCTGGAATTCTTCAACGGTAACTGGGACTTCAAGAAACACGAAGTCGCCAGCACCGGCAAGAAAACCCTGACCTACACCGGCACGGGCCGGCAATTCCATACCACCTACGACTACTCAGAGAACAAGGCGATTCAAAAGACCGCCGCGATCTTCCAGGGTATCTCGCTGACCCTGGAACACGGCCGCAAGCTGCAATGGCTGTACCGCTTCGACAAACTGGGGCTGGCCTCGGAATTGAGCGGCATGGAAGACATGGAGAAAAACCATGATCTCTACGAGTTGCAGTTGATTGCTCCCACCCTGCGTAAGATCGCCAATGATCCCCGGGTGCTGCACATGGCCCGCCAGCGCGCGGAGCGACTGCTGGCCGTCAGCGGCTCGTCAGAGAAATAGAACAAGGGTATTTGGTATTCGGTACTTGGTATTTGCGGGAGGAATTGCGGGTCTTGCCAGGTCCGGGAAGGCAGCAATCAATCACAAATACCAACTACCTGATACCAAGTACCGGTTTTTTGTTCTTTCCCGGTATCTCTCCCGGCAAGTTCTTGGTTTTTGATGCCCAAAAGAATTTATTAGGTTAAAGGTCCGCAACCGTGTATACTGAGTCTTCCAGTTAAGTGTGATTTACCAGCGGTTAGCGAGCCGGTCCAGCCTTCAAAGCGACAACCCACCTCACAGCACCAGTCAATCTTCTCAGCAGGAATATCAAAACAAACAAAGGAAAATACAAATGGAACAAGGAATTGTGAAGTGGTTTAACGACGCCAAAGGCTTTGGATTTATTACCCGCAACAGTGGTGAAGGGGACGTGTTCGTACATTTCTCCGCGATTCAGGCCGGCGGCTTCCGCAGCTTGCCCGAAGGCCAGGCTGTTGAATTCAGCGTGACCAAAGGCCCCAAGGGCTGGCAGGCTGAAAACGTACGGGCCCTGTAAAGCCAGTTCGTTCAATCGCCGATTTACGCAAAACCGGGGTCTCATGTGAGACCCCGGTTTGTTTTTTGCATAAAGCGCCCTGGACACGGCGCAGCCGGGCCGCACCCTAAAAGGAATTCACCGCAAAGTTCGCGAAGGGCGCAAAGGAAAATCAAAAGATGAACAGCAGAGGGCTCCGCAGTTCGGTCTTTTGTTTTTCCTTTGCGCCCTTCGCGTACTTTGCGGTGAATTCCTTTTAGTGAGTTACGTCACGCTGTGTCTCCGTGGGCGCCCCCTTCCACGAACATGCAGTCCCCATAGGAAAAGAACCTGTATCTTTCTTGCACCGCATGTCGATAGGCCCGCAGAACATTCTCCCTTCCGGCAAGGGCCGAAACCAGCATCAGTAGGGTTGATTTGGGCAGATGAAAATTGGTCAGCAGCGCGCCGGTCACACGAAATTCAAATCCTGGATAGATAAAGATATCGGCCTCACCGGCGCCAGAGCCGATTTGCGGCACATCCCCTGGCTTCGAGCTTCCCTGCCGCGCCGCGTACTCCAAGGTGCGGACCGTGGTCGTGCCTACGGCCACGATGCGGCATTTTTCCCGGAGCGCCCGATTGATTTTTTCCGCTGCCTCCGCCGCGATGGAAAACGGCTCGCGATGAATTCTATGGTCTTCAATCTTTTCCACGCGCACCGGCTGAAAGGTGCCCAGGCCGACGTGCAGGGTGATTTCGGCGATTTCCACACCGCGCCCGCGAATTTGAGATAAGACCTCGGGTGTAAAGTGCAAGCCGGCGGTGGGGGCAGCCACGCTTCCGGTGGCTTCGCTTTGGGCGTACACAGTCTGGTAGCGCTCACGGTCTTCAGGCCGGTCGGGGCGATCGATGTAGGGCGGCAACGGCACGTGGCCGAGTCGTCCAATGGTGGCGAAGAAATCCGGCACTGGCTGAAAGCGCAGTGTCCTTTCGCCAAACTCTCCTCGGCCTGTTATTTCTGCCTGAAGGTCATTTTCTGTGCCAAAGTATATGGTCTCTCCGATGGCGATTTTCCGGCCAGGCTTGACAAGGGCCTGCCATTCCCATGGAGCTGTCTGGCGGGTCAGAAGGACCTCCACCTGCCCACGAAGGAAGCTGCCAGCGGAGACATTTCTGTCGCTGACCGGCTGAGCATTCAGGCCAGCGCGATGGCCAAAAAGCCGTGCCGGAAGCACCCGGCTATTGTTGATAACTATTAAGTCCTTTGTTTTGAGCAAAGACGGCAATTCGACGAAGCGGCAATCCTCCAGGCTTCTGTCCTGCCGTAAGAACAACATACGGGAGGCGCTTCTGAGAGCCAAGGGTTCCTGGGCGATCAATTCCCCAGGAAGATGAAAATCGAACTCCGAAATCAGCACGACATAGATTATATTGGTGGGCAATCGAGCTGCGAATTTTCCCCCGGATTTACCGGTCATGGTCACCCCGCACCTGCGCACGGAGAACAGAAATGGGCCTTGGAAACGAACCCTGCATTCGCCAAGAAGTATGCCGAATTGGAAAGTTGCTGCATGAGCGCGGCTATGTCGCCGCCACAGACGGCAATATCTCCGTGCGTCTCACCCAGAACACGGTCCTATGCACTCCCACCTCCATATCCAAGGGCATGATGCAGCCCGAAGACTTGGTTGTCGTGGATATGGACGGGCATCAGAAAGACGGGGCCCGCCATCCTTCCACGGAACTGGGAATGCACTTGTTGTTCTACTGCTTGCGCCCGGATATCCGAGCGGTGGTGCATGCGCATCCGCCCACTGCCACCGGCTTTGCGGCGGCTGGCATCAGCCTCGAAGAGCCGCTGGTGGCAGAAGTTGTTACCGCCTTTGGCAAAATCCCCCTGGCCCGTTATGGCATGCCCGGCACGCAGGAGCTTGCCAATGGGCTCCACCCGCTGGTTCCCAAACACGACGCCATCCTGATGGAACACCATGGCGTAGTCACCTGTGGCCACGATCTGCTCAAGGCTTATATGAACATGGAAAGCGTGGAGCACTGCGCCAAGATTGCCTTGGTGGCGCGCCAGTTGGGGCCCACCCATCCCATACCCGTGGAAGAAGTCCGCAAGCTGATGGAGGCCCGCCAAAGCTACGAAGCGAATAAGGTGCCGGTGAGCGTTGAGTGGGACTAATGGCGCCTAATGCCTTGGGGTTGTACGCCGGTTACCCGAGTTGATAGTATTACCCACCATGCGACCATTGATCCCGGCTCTATTCCTGTTCGTGCTCTCCGCCCTGATGCCCACTTCCCCTGCCGGATCGTACGCCGGCACATGGACGGGCTCCTCCGCTGAAGGCGGCATCAAGATTGCGCTCTCCCAGGCAGCAGAAAAAGGCCCGTGGAAGGCGGAAGTATCGTTTTCGTATGGGGACAACGAGATCAAGTGCAAGACCGTCTCCATCAAAGTCGACGACGGCAAGTTGGATCTGGTCTACGATTTCGAGATAGCCAGTATTCGCGCCCAGTCCACGGTCTCGGGAGAGATCAAGGGCCAGGAAATATCGGGCAAGTTTCACACCCTGGGCGCTGACGGCGCTGACGTTGACCAGGGAACGTTCAAAGTTTCCCTAACCAAGTAGACGGCCGATTCAACGCCCAGAGGTGGACTGCGGAGATCCCTAAGGGGCGGGCTATTTCTTGGCCGGCGTTCCTCCACCGGCGGAAACTGGCGGTGGCGCCGCCAATGCCTGGTAGTAGCTGTCAAAGAAATCCAGGCCTGCCTTATTGATCTGCGAGCGCACGCCGATAGGGTCGCCAAATTCGAGCGACTGATCAGTGGCCGGATCATAGCCGGGCCACTTCACCAGGCCATTCCCGTTGGGATTGCCAGTCTTGGCAAAGTTCACCCAATACGTAGAGACGGTCTCCGCGAGTTTGTGGTCGGCCTCTTCCCATGGAAACTGCCAGATAAAATTGCCAAAAACATAAGGAAGCTCGCAGGCATGGAAGGCGCGCAGGCGGGCGCTCTGCGGTCCCGGCGGCCGATGGCTGAAGTAGTATTTGTACACCGGCTGGTGGCCGGTCTTGGCGGCCAGCCGCGTCCACGCGCGCATCTCCCATCCGAATACCTGGTCGCGGTACGCGGAATAGAACGACGCTATCGCTTCCGCATCCGAACCCGCAGGATAGACTTTGAAGAATTGATCTGCCTGGCTGCCATAGCGTTGCTGTACGCCGCCCGAGAACATCGCGCTGGTAAGGCTGGCCCCCTGGGGCGCAAGCGTGGTGCCTTCGTCGGCATTGTTGCCAACCAGCAACGGGACATCGTTCTGCTTGCCCTGGGCAAAGATTGTCTGCACATCCTGGGGCAAGACCCATCCGTCGACAATGGCGCTGGCGGTGGGCGTGTTGCTGGCTTTCAAAAGCTCTTCCGCCGGCGTGGAACGCAATGTCTTCAGCGTATCCTGCGTGGCGTTCAGGGATGCAGCGATGTGCTCGCCGGTTTTTTCGGCGGTGGCCAGGCTGGTCATGGGAGAGAACAATCCGCCGCTTTCGCCGATCACGCGATGAAACAGCCCTTTCGCCAGGGGGCTGGCCATGAGGGCGTTCACTGCCCATGATCCTGCCGACTCGCCGAAGATGGTGACGCGATCAGGATTTCCACCAAAAGCGCCGATGTTCTTCTTCACCCATTCAAGCGCGGCGATTTGATCGAGCAGAGCGTAGTTCCCGGAAGCGTGGTGCGCCGACTCGGCCGTGAGCGCCGGGTGGGCAAAGAAGCCGAAGATTCCCAACCGGTAATTGATGGTGACCAGCACCACACCTTTGCGGGCCAGATTCTCGCCGTCGTAGGTGCTGTTCGATCCGCTGCCGCGGGTGAAGCCGCCACCGTGAATCCATACCATCACCGGAAGGTGGTCCTTGGCGGATTTGGCCGTAGTCCAGACGTTCAAAGACAGACAATCTTCACTCAGTGGCGGCAGTTTAGCTTGATAGATGGAGCCGCTGGGGTACTGCGTCTGCCAGCAGGCGCTTCCAAATTCCTTGGCCTCCCGTATGCCCTGCCAGGCGGCCGGAGGTTGCGGCGGCTTCCAGCGCAGCTCGCCCACCGGCGGCGCAGCGAAGGGAATCCCGCGATAGACGTGAACCGAAGGGTCCTTGCCTGTAGTCCCCGAGAGCTGCCCCTGTTCCACGCGGATGGGGTCATTAGCCATACCCAAAGCGGTAGAAACCACCGTTAAAAGGGCAAAAAAAGTAAGAAATGAGCGCTTCATGGACATCTCAATTGGCTCCGTTCGTTCTTTGAAATTAATGGAAAATTAACGATATTTCCCATTGTTTGGCACTGAAGGTGATTATTGTACACCCGCCTGTACGCAATCTGGGCGCGGATGGCAGGAAGAAACAGAGAGGAAATCGAGGGGGGATGGCGCGTCGTTGGCTTGTGTCAGCTTCGAAATCGTCTTTATAACTATTTGGCGCTTTACACACGGGGCAATTGTTGGGGGGATTCGTGTTCCAAGGTTCATCAGCGTTCATCGCCGAAAATCAGCGGCCCAATCGCTTTTCGTTAAAAAAATCAAGGGCGGCCCGCTGGGGATGCCGCCCTTTGCGTTCTTCCCCGATAAATCAGTTGAAAATCTACAGCAACTGCACGTTCTCTGCTTGCCAACCCTTGGGACCTTTGACGACGTTGAACGTTACAGGCTGGCCTTCCTTCAGGCTGCGGAAGCCCTGCGCCTGAATTGCGGAAAAATGGACAAAGACGTCTTCCCCATTTTCCCTGCTGATAAAGCCATACCCTTTTGCGTCATTGAACCACTTCACTGTTCCTTGTTCCATTGTGTTACACGCATTCCTATTTCTTTGAATTAGCGCTTCTCTTTCGGAGGGTAGTGCAGGCAGGTGTGCAATACGCAAATCCCCTGTACAACGCTTCGAAGCAACGCGGACACATTATAACCACACATTTAGCGGGTTGTCTCCATAATTTAGAGGATTCTAATAGCAAACATTAGAGCGTCCGCCGGGGGTGAATAAACAGCAAAGCGCCTTGTAGGAGGGCATGTTGGAGCCGAGCAGCGGCTGACCACGGCAGTTTAGAATCTGGACGGTATGGAGGAAAAAGATTATTTTGGAGAAGGGGGCACCTCATGACCATCGACCTGAAGCCCGAGCAACAACGCGTGATCGACTTGGCCGTGGGGTCCGGCGCATACCAGAATCCCGGCGAAGTCCTCGACCAGGCATTCGAGATTATCCGCGAACAGCTCGATCTTGAAGACTGGATGTTTGGACAGCGAGAAGCCATCGCCGCCCATATCGAGACGGGCTTTGCGCAGGCCCAGCGCGGTGAATTGATTGACGGGGATGCCGCGATTGAAATGTTACGGCGGCGGCGGGCCGAGCGGCTGAAGTCGCAAGGATGAATTCGCCGTTTCAGTTCACACCGCAGGCGACA
>Ga0210403_10005218_pt1 | contig 11062 bp, 9 predicted proteins | sample IncBWC19MmetaG_FD_150863 | JGI IMG/M metagenome (GOLD analysis project Ga0210403, IMG submission 150863) | Forest soil microbial communities from Barre Woods Harvard Forest LTER site, Petersham, Massachusetts, United States - Inc-BW-C-19-M | ecosystem: Environmental > Terrestrial > Soil >... | reverse complement strand
AATCTGAAATACTTAAACTGTTTCAGGATGGAATTTACCTTTGAAAACCCGCTATCTCCACGCCTCAAACCAATACTGGAAAGGCGTCAGCAAATGGATTCTGTTCGAAGGCTGCTGGACTTGCGTTGGTCCATCCAAGGGTCGATTGAGCTTCCTCATGGGCCGCACTCCGTCTGAGGCGAAACAGGAACTGGAGAAGCTTGATTGCAAGTGGGAGTGGAAGGAGACGGAATGAATTACATCGCCTCTACCTGCGGCTTCAAGTCTTCGTCTATGATTTTTAAAATGTTCTCCATATTGGCTTTGTTTGCGTTGGTAGCTACTCGGAATTCAGTTCCTTTTTCACCATCAGATTCGACTATGACCAATAGAAATTGTCTTTCATCGCCAATCTCAATTTCGATCTGTTTGGCCAACTCATTGGTTTGTTCCTCTGTCATCTCGGTTGCCTCCACACCAACTGCCTCTCCAAACTATCCAGCAGTACTCGCGTCCCACCATACGCAAGAAACTGCCTCAAATCCTTGGCTGGAAGTATCATCGCCGCGACGGGGATCTGCAATTCACTGGCGAGCGCCTTAGCACCTTCGATGCCCGGACCATCGTTGTCACTGATGAGGATCGCTCGTTGAATATGCAGGCGGTTGATGGCTACTTGAGTATGAGAGACGCTGCCACGGCACGAAGGACGGCCAATGCCCCACAGTCCGAGAGTCAAACATGCCGCCAAATCAGTCGGACCTTCGACCACGTACGCTGTCCGCGCGCTGCCATTGGGGACGAATATACCCTCACGCCCACCACGAACGCTCCATTTTTGGCCATTCTCTGCCCTGAGACGTATTCCAACGGTTTTACCTATCCCTGACACCATTGGCCACGCCCAAGCGCCGTGTGGGGCAGCGTAGGCGCAACCAGTTCGGGTTAAAGAATCGGTCGAAACACCAAGAACAGTCGCGAGTCGGTCGAGTTGTTCAGACCGGGTATCCAACCGAAAGCGTTGCATCATGGCGGCGGCGTCGATTTCGGGCACTTCTGGTGGTGGTTTGGGCACGAAGTTTGGCTGTTCACGCCCGCGGTGCCACCAACCTTTTTCGGTCGGTGTTGGGGACTCAACCCTCATACACACCCAATTTCCGCTCTGGGGATTGTATATGCACCAGTCGGGTTTTCCGCAAATGCCGCATGGCATCCTTTTGCAGACGTTGACCCAACCACATTTCATGCCGCCGCCCTTGCCTCTTTCTCTGCCTGCCACTTGGCAATCTGTTTGGCGATGATGGCTTGGCCCTGACGGTACGCGACTTTGTTTGGGTCGCAGCCTGCGGCGCGAAGGACTTTGCACTGTTTGTCAGAGAACGCGCGGCCATCGCGTGAAACACGTTTGGCAATCGGGAGCTTCGAAGTGTTTCCAAACGCATCAACATCTTGAGACGAGTAATCAGCACGCGCAACGAGATGACTTCGGCGTGCCTCTTTCTCAATCCGCGCACGCTCTGCTGCCTCAGCCTTCTTGCGCTCCAGTTCAATCTCAGCATTGGTCATCGTGACCATGATGCGAACAGGCTTGCCGCCATCCATCGCCTTTTTCTTCGCGGCTTCGGCGGCAGCTTCACTGACGTGACCACCAAGAACGTCCACACACGAAATCATCTTGTGCCGACCACTGTTTCCAACGTGATCGAGAATTCGGCAGAATGGCTTTGTACTGGCGGCAATAGCCTTGCGCCTTTCTTCGGCGGTGGGAATGCCGTCCACAACCCCCGGCAACGTCCGGGTGCTGCGTCCAACGATTTGACAGTAGAGAGAACGGCTCTTGGTAGGCCGCGCGACGGAGATCAATTCTACTTGAGGGTTGTCGTAACCCTCGGTGAGCACACCACAGTTGACCACCACCGATGTTTCTCCGATGAGAAAGCGTTTCAGAATGTCGGCGCGTTTCTGTTTGTTGGTTTCGCCGCACACCCACTCAACACCATCCATCGCTCGCAGGAAAATGTTGGCGCACATCTCAGCTTGAAGCACTGACACAGTGAACACAATGGTTCTACGTGGAACTTTGTTCAACGATTTCAAATACTCTCTCCATTTCGGAACTGGCACAGTGCTCAAAGTCTTTGGCGCAAGTCCAAAGATTGCCTCTAGTGTCGGCTGACAAACGCCTTGAATGTTTTCCTCTGCCTCCATGACCTTAGCCAGATCGCCCTCATTTAGATCTCCGCAGGTGGTTCTGACGTGTGAGAAGTCTAGCGACTTCACTTGCACGAACTGCTGAGTAATGTCCACAAGCCAACCATCGTTGATAGCATCAAGAATTCCGTATTTGAAGGCACATGATTGAAACATCTGGCCAAGAGCTTCACCATCCGAACGGTCAGCAGTGGCAGTGACGCCAAGCAGCTTCGTTTCTTTGTTGCTGAGATAGTAGCCGATGACTTCTTTCCATGATGCTGATGTGCTGTGGTGGCATTCATCGGCAATCACCACACCAAACTCATCGCGCTTGAATCTCATGTAGCGGCGGTGCATCGGATCGCCCGAAATCTGGCTTTGAATGGACGACACCACGACAGGGCTTCGGTCGAAGACGTTCGTGCTGGCGTATTGTTCGGCCTTTTCAATCTGGCAACTAAGTCCGGTGACGGCTTCGATCTTTTCCTTCGCCTGAACGATTAACTCATTGCGATGAGCGAGAACGAGCGCACGCTTGGGAGCCATCGTTTTGATAACCTTGGCGAAGATGATGGTCTTGCCGCAGCCAGTGGCCATCTCGACCAGTGTAGATTGAAACTTTTTCCACGCTTCAAATATGACGTCTTCGCACTTAGTTTGGTATTCGCGTTCAATGAACATTTTCTCTCTCCTGTTTTAGATCGGCAGCACGACGAAGCATCATGTCCTTAACTTCTTTTCGGCTTTGAGTGTCCCATTGCCACTTGGAAATTAGGCCGGTGTTTTTGCAAAAGTTGCAGCCTTCGGGTTGCAGTGATGGGCTTCCCATGCAGGTCGTGCAGACTGCGTAAGGTTTAGCCTCGCTAATGAGGCTGTAGAGGCTTCCGAAGGTGTCAGCGATTGAATTTGTGACTTTAAGCCAGTGGTATTCGCCTTTTATTTCTCGACCCCCAACCACCTTTGACTTGAGCTTGGTTATTGCGCTCAAAACCTCTTGAACTTCCTTACCTCTTTCGGACTCTTTTCCCCATGGTATTGCGTCATCAGGAAGTGGGATTCCTATGTCATCGTAAAAAATCTTCTTTTCTGTTTTTTTAGTCGTTTTCGATTCGGCAGATTCAGAACTCGACTGTCCCGGATCTGGGACAGTCTCAGGTTTGGGTTTTTGAGGTTTTTGGGGTTTTACGCGAGCGGGCTTCGCAGCATGCGCCTTCAAATTTTCCGCTGCCAGACCTCCATTATTTTCCGCCTTTTCTACAATTTTATTTCGGTCCTTTTCTGGAGCTTTCAACAGAGCCAATGCCTGCTCAATGTTTGTGATTTTTGGTTGATTCTCCTTCGATAAAGAACCCACTACCTCTGTGTATTTAAGAATGTTGTATAGTTTAGTTTTACTAATGCCAAAATTATCTTTGCAAAATGTTATCCAGCTTGTGTGGGTGTCCTTCCAGTGATCGTCATCGTGAAGTTCTTGCAATGCGGCTCCGGCGTCTGACCACCCTTTTTTGAATTGCTCCACCAATTCTTTTCGCCGTGTTGCCCTGTCTCGCGCTGGAGTCAATTGCGTTCGATTTATTTTGGCAGCTACCCTACTGTCGAAGGTTTTACTTTTCATCGTTACCTCAATGTTTTCGCCAGCAACATCAATTCATCAGCATCAGCCCTAGACATGTTGAATTCTTCTTTTATGAACGCATCAAAACTGTCGTGACTTCCTCTCCAGTGGCCGTCTTCCAGAAGTTCTAATAAGGCTTTGCCAACTATTAACCGTTGCGCGGCGATAAGTTCTAATTTCGAAGATAATTCGTCGTTATTCATCCAAACCTCTCAAACTCCTCGTTAATCTTCTCCGCTTCATAATCAGGAAATTGACCGGCGCTGGCAGCAGCCTTCATCACGATGAACGCATCAGTCTCCGTCATCTCGAATTCGTTTTGGAGAAACTCATCAAACGAATCGTCGGATACTTCCCACAACCCATCGTGCCAGATTTTGAAAAGAGCGATCGCGATTTGGTTTTGGTCGTCTCGTGGTTGTTCGAGAATGTCTTCGAGGCATTTGAGTTTGCGGTCGCGTTCAGCTAGGGTCATAATTTTTGGTTCGTTATTGTGAGAGAGTTGTCCATGCGAGTTTAACCACTGCTGGAACTTGTGAATTTCGAATGGCGTCAAATCGGTCCACCCCACCGGATAGCCGAGAAGTAGTTCTTCCAACTCCTGAGATTTCCTTTTTCCAATCGCAGTTCCACGCAGGGAATTCCAACTTCCTCCCCATTCCTCTATGGCCCCAGCGACGTGATTCTTTCCATGATTGCTCGTCCCGCTTGGCGTCGGCAACCAACCAAAGCCTGGCTCGATGATGTGGTAGTCCCGCATGGTAAGCGCATAACACTCCCCACTTCGCATCATGCCCCATTGCGGCCAAGTCCCACAGAAGTTGTCCAAGTCCTCGAATAGTGAGCATTGAGGTGTTTTCCACGAAAACCTTTGTTGGCCTAACTTCGCCAACAATCCTGAGAAATGCAGCGTAAACATCGGTGTCGATAAATCCGCCCCCAAGCCCGGCGATACTGACTTTTTGGCAAGGGATTCCAGCGCAGAGCACATCAACTTTTCCTCGCCATGGTTTGCCATCGAATGTTCGCACATCATCCCAGATTGGGAACTTTGGAAGTATTCCGTCTCGCTGCCGTTGCAACAGGACTTTGCGGCAGTAAGGTTCAATCTCGACAGCACAGACACAGGTATGTCCGAGAAGGATTCCACCGAGCAGACCCCCTCCGCATCCGGCGAACAAATGCAGTTCTCTGAGGGGTCTGTCAGGAATTGGTACATCCATTAGAAAAATCCCAAGACGCAGCCTCTCCCCGCCAAGGGTGAAAGCGGTTCGAAATACCGCCCCCGGTGAAGCTGCGCTTGGTAAATTGATTTTGTGCCACAGGCGGTTGGCATGTTTGAAGTGTGTCAAATCACTTCCGAAAAGTCTAGACAAAAGTGAAATTATTTGAGAGAGTTGTTCAGTGAGTTGGAGCAGTAAGTAATGTGTTCATAAAGTAACCAGCGTTGAGGAACGCCGGTTTTTTATTGACTAAATGGCTCGCAGGTGATTTTATGTTCACGTGCTCCGTTGTGAGTTATTTGGTCCCGCCAGTGCCTTAGTCCCAAAAGACGAACGGAGCACCACTGGCGTGGGCTTTTTGTCTCGCTGTGAACGCGCTAATCGCATATCGGCGCAAGATACAAACAAAACCGGCGAGATTTTTGATATGGGAGTTGATGCAAAACATTCCTACCGATTCCAATTTCTCAAATCAGAACATTGGGAAGGAACTAGAAAAATTGCCTTAGCCAGAAAACACGCGAGGTGTGAAATTTGTGGCGAAGAAAACTGGAGCAACGATGTTCACCATGTTCGGTACAGGAAAGATCTCACAAAGCATTGCTGGTCTGATTTCAAAGTGCTGTGTCGTGGGTGTCACGGCATTGTTCATTTTGTGATGGAACACAGGAAGAAGATGGGGGCCAAAGATAACCACCAAAGAAAGTGGAGGAACATCCAAAGATCAGCTTTAAGAATTTACAAACTATCAGAACAGGTTGGTCCAGAGGTGGCGATTGCCACGTTTCAATCAATGTATAATGAAATAGAATTTAACCGTGCGCTGTGATGAGGGTATGTGCAGGAACCCATAGCACACCACTCCTCTATGACTATAAAAAATACCGGCGCACGGTTATTAAAACTGAAAGTAAATTATGAGCGTTACATTTACAGAGCTAGTCACACTCGAACAAATTAACTGCGGTGGGTGTGGTGCGACATATGCGTTAAACAAACGGTACATCGACGCAAGACGCGAGGACGGAGGTGGTTGGCATTGTCCATATTGTCAGATTGGTTGGGGGTACTCCAATAACAATGAGAACGCGATCCTTCGTCGTGCGCTTGCAGAGGCAGAAAGGCAGGCTCGTGTTGCAAAGTGTGATGCCATGAAAGAACGCATTGAGAAAGAGCAAGCACAGGGAAAACTCAACCGAACAAAGAATGGAGTATGTCCGTGCTGTAATCGAAGTTTTACCAATCTGAGAAGACACATGCGAACGAAGCACAAGGATCAATTCAAAAAGTAATCACTCTGGTGCCGCAGGCTCCAACCCCACCCGCCGCCTAACCGATTCCTCAATGCCTTTTCCAGTTGCGCCTAACTGAATCAGTGCTTTTGCTTCATCGTCCATCTTCTTTCGGTCGTTCTTATTAAACGCCTTGAAGAATTCGTTGTAGTGATGACCGCACACGACTGACAATGCGCGTTTCATCACCTCTTCGGCAGGCACGCCATTGCGTTTGGCAGCGTCGGTGATCTGGCTCGTCATCTCAGGAATGGTGCCTTCTGATGGTTGCTGGCCGCGCAGCAGAGATTTGAGGCGGTTGGGACTGGACGCCAGTTCAAACACGCTCTCGTAAGCCTGCTGCGCTTTGTATTTGGTCATCCCCTTGCGAACTGGCGCTGAGAGCGCAAACTGATTGCCTCTGAACGTAAACGGCAAAGCCTCTGTGCCGATAGCCTTGGCTCGTGCTGGAAGACTTTCGATAAACGATTCGTGATCTTGTTTCCACTGCGCCTTGAAATCACCTTCACTGCCTGTTACCTGCTCGAATATCATGGCCACTGGACGAGAGGCTTTGGATAGCACCTGCTTGTCAGGCTCTGTGAACCAGTTGAGAATTTCCTGCGGACGTTTCCCCAGGTTGACATAGTAACGAGTCGGATCTTTGGGATCGTGCCATGGCAGTTTCCTCATCAATGGCGTCACATCGACACGCATCTTTTGGTTTAACTCATTGTCCCACGGAAAATCCCTGTCGCCCTTCTTGTCGTCACCGAATGCTTTGTAAATCGCATATTGAGTAGCGGCAGTTGCCATTGCAAGGGCCGCAACTTCGGTGCCCCAAAATCGGAGACGACGACCAGCGCCTTCAATCCCTTCCTTTGGTGTCGGAAAAGACTCTCGACCGGCAATGCGTGGAGCTTGTTCGCGTGCGATTGAAGCCACATCAGACAATCCAGGGACGCTGCGAAGGGTGGAAAGCGTCCAATCAGGTGCGAGAAAGAACCGTGACATTATTTTTCGAGTGTTCGGGTCCAACCAAAACTTTGTCTGCCATTCCTGACCGCCATAAGCATCGTTCAGGTAGGAGGCGATTTGTTCTTTGACAGCCTTGGCGTCAGTCCCTGCGGGCGATTTCTCCAGCGCCTTGTTCACCAAATCGTGGTAGGTGATAATCTTGAACGCATCGTGAGTGTTTTTCCACAACCCTTCCTGACGCCATTGTTGAATGTCACGCGCCAATCGTGTGGCCTTGCCAAGGACTGGCACATTCCGCCAACGCGCGGCAGACTTCTCAAGAAACGTTCGGGCAGCATGTTGATACGCTTCGCTGTCGGTGTAAGAGAATTTCAAACCGTGTTCGGCAGCGTCAGAAACAGCTTCTTCGTTTTGAAGTAATTCTTTTCCAAGTCCGCGAGTGGAGGCAAATATCTGACGTTCTCCAGTGATAGGATGACGCTCGAACAATCGGACCAATCCACGCAATGGGTTTGTCAGAGTTGCTTGCGATCCGATAGCAGCACTCCGAAGCGTGAGATCGTGGAACAATGAAAATGCAAACGCATTGGCTCGCGTGAATCCATTGATGGCATCATACGCTTTTCCAATCGTGGTTGATTGTGGTGCTTCCAAAATCTGACGGGCAGAGCGCCAAATGTCGGGGTGGATCGCCGCACCTCCACGCCATAGCATTAAACCGCTTGGCGTCTGACGGGCATACACACGTTGAATGAGTGGATTGTTGGTGACTTCCCATCCTGCGGGAGCGTCTTTAGCTGGAACAACAACATCCTGACCGCCGCCAGTTTTAATGTCTTTGAGGTTGGATACAAACTTACGATTGGTTGCCACCTGCCAGTTGATTCGTGAATTTAGTTCGTAGGTAACAGCGGGGTCTTGAGTGATGGGTGTCAGTCCCATGTCAACCGCCTCTTTCAATGTGGGTAACTTGCGTTGCTTTGCGTGTGGTGATTCTTTTGCCCAACGTGAGACCGCGGCCTGACGTTTGGCCGTGCTGTCCACGTAAAAATGCCCGAGATAATCTTCAAGGAATTTGAGATACTCACCTTCCTCGCTATCCTTGAGGTATTTGTTAATCTCCTGACGCTCCAACTCCTGACGAAATCGGTAGTCCTTTGCCAATCGTTCCTTGGCTGGAGTCATGCGCGTTCGAACTCGGTCGATGGTGTCTCCCGGTTTTTCCAAGTTGCCGATGCCCTCAACGAAAGCGCCAACATCGTTTCGATCCGATTGGTCCTTTACGAACTTTCTCCAGTTGTCACCAACGATTCGAGCCTTCTCCACTTTGGAAGCAAACGTTCGAACCGCATCTTTCACCAATCCTTCGGCGGCAACTGCCGCTGCACGCTCTCTGACTGGCGGCGGAAGGACTGGAGGTGCCGGAACCTGTCCGGGCAATGCTGTTCCGGGTTGTGGCGGAGTTCCAGTAATTCCAGCGAGTTGTTTCTTAAGTGTGGGATCGGGTGGTTTGGGAATAACGTTACCACTGACGATACCTTGAACAACGTCTTGAGTGTTTTTGTCCTTAGCCAATGACGCCTCAAATCCTTTGGCAAACTTCGGGGCCATTGCGCGAGCACGGTCGGGGTCGTGTGCGTAGAGGCTAACGAAATCCGCAATCAACTCCGTGGCTCGTTTTCGGTAAGCGATGTGACCCTTACTGCCAGTCATTGGTCCGCGCATTAACTCGCTGACGGCAGTAAGTTCTTTGGCGAGTTCTTTTCCAGTGCCAATTCCAACGCGAGCGGCGAGTGATGTCTGACTGTTTCCAAAGTTTTGTTGCGGCCACAGAATTCCATCAAGGCTATGTCCAATTTCGTGAGCAACAGTCTTTTGATTTCGAATGTCTCCAACTTCAATTATGTCGGACTGTTTAATGCCAGAGAGTTTGGATCGAACGAATTGACCAAGGACACCGGGGCGAAGTGTCGCACGACTGCGAACGAGAGCGCCAAGCTGACGAGACGCTTCCATCAACTCGCTTGGGAATGTGGGTCCACGGTCAGGCACGCCAGCGGGCAGACCGTGAGTGGGTGTTGCTTGAGAAGCTAAAACTGTTTCACTTTCAGGTGATTTCGTTTCACCAGCCTTTTGTTTGAGATACAATTCATAGTTGGCTCCTGAGATTGGATGCTTGCCGCGAGTTGCACCCATTAAAGCACCACCGTAATAGATGGACTCACCAGACGCCTTTGAGAACACTTCCATGTCTCCATTTTTGAGCGAGTCCATGACGTTCTTTTTTGCCAACTCGTATTTCTCCTCCAATGCCGGAACGTCCTTTTCATCCAACGTCTCACCGTATTCAATTCCAATCCTATGTCCGCGTTTGCCAAGGGCTGATTGCAACTCCGCACCAGACATTTTGGAAACCTGATCGGGCGTCAGTGATACTTCACGTACCGCTTGTCCTTGCTCTTGTGGCTGAACTCCTGCGCTACCTTCTTTGGTGGGCATTTGCTCTGCGACTTCGATGGGTTGTGGGCGCACATCGCCATGAACCGGCGTTGTTTCTCTGTTTTGGCTGGCATCTGTTTCCTTTGGTTGTAGTGGCCGTTCAGCCACAGTTTGTTTAATAACATCTCCGGGGGTTAATGCGGGAGTTTCAACTGGCACCGCAGTTCCACCAACATCAACAATCTTTTCGTTAGCCAACTTGCGCCTAGCGAACACATCAGCAATGCGTTGATTCATGTCAATCACAGCTGGAGGCTCTCCGGGACGACGAAGAATATCCGGCCTGATAGTCTCCGGGAGCGGAGTTACTCCACCCTTTGCTGCATGGCCAATAACACCCAACTCGCCAAGGGACTTCACCAACTCACTGGTGGCGGTAGCAGTGTCGCCTCGGTCGATTGCTTCCAATATAGTTTGCGCTTGGTTGGGAGCGTTACGAATCATGTCCAACGCAAAGGCGGTTGAAATTCCTCTTTGTCCAAGAGCGGCAAGCCTCGCTCCAGCGACTTCTGGCCCTAAAACACCACCCGTCATAACCGTTCCAATTCCAGCCGGTGAGGTAATAAAATCAACTAACGAAGCAACACCTTGCTCACCTCCAGCAATCAGCTTTCCCGCCGCCTGTAACTGGTCCGGTGTGGACGGGACGGCTTTCAACTTGTCTATATACGCCGCAATCTTAGTTCCAGTTGCCTCACTCATATTGGGCACTGGCATTTGCGTTGGCATCTGCAACACTTCTAATGGGGTTTGAGGATGCTGCAATCTGAATGCAGAAGGCGGTTCTTCCAACACCTCCCCAGGTTGTGGTGTTACAGGCTCTCCACGATTCATTTGAGCAACCATTGCTGAAACTGGAGGAAGCCTAAACGGAGTTGGCCCAATCGTTCCAGTGGGCAATCTCGGTTCTGGCGCGGGTGTTTCAACGGGTGCCAACGAATGGACTGTATCTAACCCCGGACCCTGAATTGGGAACATGCCGGGATGGGTTTGTCGAAAGAAATCTAAACCGGCGTCAATCGCTTTAGACTTTTGAGTGAAATCATCCTCACTAAAATCGTGCTGACTCTTTGGAGTGAAGTCTTCTTCCGTGAACGTAAGGTTATCGGCCACATCACACCTTTACGGCATTTCCTTGTTCACTGCATCAATAACTTGTTCCTTGGTCCAATCAGGATGAGCAATGGCCAATGCGTGAGCGCGAACCACTTTGTCTTTGCTGTCGCCAGTAGAAGTTGTGGGTGATTTCAACTTCGGGCGTTTGATTTCCTCAATGCGCTGATTGATTTCGTTCAGCTTGGCCT
>Ga0210403_10005217_pt1 | contig 11070 bp, 10 predicted proteins | sample IncBWC19MmetaG_FD_150863 | JGI IMG/M metagenome (GOLD analysis project Ga0210403, IMG submission 150863) | Forest soil microbial communities from Barre Woods Harvard Forest LTER site, Petersham, Massachusetts, United States - Inc-BW-C-19-M | ecosystem: Environmental > Terrestrial > Soil >... | reverse complement strand
ACGGATCTCCAACAGGCCCGGCGTGCCTTTGAGTTGCGCTATTGGGCCGCACTCGCCGCGGTCAAATACGGAAGCCCGCATATCCGCAAAGAGGGTTCCATCGTGCTCACAACTGGAATCGCCGGCCAGCGCCCGCAAAAAGGATGGGTAATTGCTGCAAGTGTCTGCGGAACTATCGAAGCACTTACACGTGCTCTGGCGGTCGAGTTGGCACCAATACGCGTTAACGCAGTATCTCCCGGAGTGGTTCGCACAAACCTCTGGCAGACCATGAATGCATCGGAGCGGGAACGTCTATTCGAGAGCGTGGGCAACAGTCTCCCAGTTGGGCGAGTCGGCGAAGCTTCCGACATCGCGCAAGCCTATCTGTTCTTGATGCAGGAAGGATTCAGCACCGGGCACACCTTGGTCGTTGATGGTGGCACGGTCCTGGTATAGCACCACCACGACATGGGCGGGTGGCCGGCACAATCACGGATTGCCGCATTTGGGTGCCGCACCTTTGTGGTGTTCTAGGGTACGGGTTTTGACTCTCCCCTCCCTGGACTGGGGCCGGGTGCCCCACGTTCTGCTTTAGCCCGAGCGTATTAAGCGAGGGGCTTTCGGTACGTGGCTCTTGGGTTGTTCCCGCTTCTCTCCGATTTCTCATACCACAAAACAAAAAGCCCAGATGCCTGTGCCCGGTGTTAACAACGCAAATTGGTTGCGGGACGCAGATCTGAACTATAACTTCCACAGTTTCGCTAATTGCTGCCCGCAGCTTTCCGCAGGGATTCGTCATTGGGAAATATCCGCGCACCTTTTTGCAACGCTCTACGAGCGGCCCGATGGTCACCCAAGGACTCGTCCACGCTGGCCAGTGACACATATAGGGCAGGGTCCACGTCAGGAAAGAATTTTTCCACGATCTCCAGGTATCTGCGTGCACGGTCCTTATGGCCCGTCTGCCTGTAGAGTTCTGCCAGATCCCGGTTGCATGGATAGTTGTAAGGGTCGACCAGATTCCCCCGGAGAAATGCCTTTTCCGCCTCAGCAGGCTTTTGCGTAGTCAGCAAAAACTCTCCCAGTCTGCAGTATTCGATTGCCGCGGGCTTGTTCGTCGCATTCAGAAGCGCTTCCTGTGCCGCGATCGCAGTTGGCCATTCCTGAAAATCAGAGGCAAATCTTACGCGATCTGTAAGCGCAGGTTGGAACTTCGGGTCCCGCTCCAGAACTTCGGCAATCAGTTTCTCGGAAGTTTGCCGATCGTTCTGCCGGTGAGCGACCACCGCCAGCCGATGCTTTGCCTCCAGCGAGTTTGCATCGAGAGCCGTTGCACTCTCAAAATGTCGGCGAGCTGCGACCAACTGATTTTGCCCCAATGCCACCTGCCCGCGAAGAACCTCCAGTTCTGCGCTGGGAGGCTCGTTTTCCAGCGCTGCCAAAAGCGACGGCATGATCAAGTTGTCTCCCAGGGCAAAGTGCGTCTCCGCCATACCCAGGAGCACCCGACGGCTTTCCGCAGGATCCAGATTTGCTGGCAAGAGTCTTGTGCGCTGCTGCTGCAGCATCTTTATATTCTTGTCCGATAGACTGGTATCCAATAGTGAGCGTGGGGCGTGGTACTCCAGCAGTGTGCGATCGTCCGTGTTAAGGACACTGCCAGTGCTCAATTTCCGAACGGCCTCATCGTCCAGCGAGTAGTAAGCCAGAATCCCTTCCGGATGACGCAATTCCAGCGATGCAAAATCCTCGCGGAGCACCGTGCTTTGCCACAGTTGTCTCATGCGGTTAAAGTTCATCGGCCGCGTGTCCAGGCGCGCCAGCACCATGAAATCCACCACCTGGGCATGCCACAGGGTAGTCTCCGGAAAGTGACGCGAGACGGTCGCCAGCACCATGCGTAAGTCCGCCGGGTCCAGCGAATATCCCTGGACCCACTGGACAAAGTTCCCATCCGGTGCCAGATGCGCCCGCACGGCGGCGTAATACTCATCCGTGAAAAGCGTGGCCACGCCCGCGATCCAGGGGTTGGAAGGCTCGGAAATTATCAAGTCGAACTTATCGCGTGAAGTCAAAAGGAAATTCCGCGCATCGTCCAGATGCATGCGCAGCTTCGGGTCACGCAGCACGCCGTGATTCAGCGTTTCCAGATATCTGGCCGCCTCCAGCACTGCTGGCTCGATCTCCACGCAGTCAATCCGTTCCACGTCCGGATACTTTGCCAAAGCAGCCGCCGTCATGCCGCTTCCGAAACCGATGATCAGCACCCGCCGGGGCGCAGGACCGAACACGGCTCCCAGATCAGCCAGTAACAATTGCGTAGGAGTGTCACGGTTGGTGGCATCGACCTTTCCATTGGTCGTCAGTCCCAGGTAATTCTCCCCTTGAATTACCGCGATCGACGAATTCAACCCATCGGTGCTGAACGGAAAGGCAAACCTGCCTGCGTTTTCCGCCAGGGTCAACTGGTTTTGGCGGAGATTCCAGTAGAGTACTGTCGAGTAGGACGCCAGCGCACTGTTATAGAACACCGGTGATAATCCGCCGATGGCCACCAGCAGAACCAACACGGCGTTTACCGCCAGGCTTTTTACGTGGCGTTGCGCGCTGTGCAACTCAAGTGCAATTGCCAAAATGAGGTTGATCCCCGCGGTCAAGGCAAGAACGCGGAAACTTCCCAACGTTGGTACCAGCCAGAAGCCGGTGAATATCGCGCCGGCGATTGCTCCGATCGTGTTGGCTGCGTAGGCAACGCCGACTGTCGCCGATTGCTCCGTCTTGCTGACTTTTCCACTCAGCAACACCACCACCGCTGGAAAATTGAAGCCAAAAACCACGGCTGCGGGGAGCATCGCCAGGGCGCTGGTCACAAATTGCGCCAGCACCAGTCCCCCGAAGCTTCCGTGCGTAGCCCGAAGAATCGGGGGAACAATCGTTGGCAATTGTTGAAAGAAAAACAGAAACAGCAGAGCCGCCAGGCCCGTCCAGGTTTGCGTTCGTGAAATTGTCGTGAAAGAAACCTCGCGGCCCCGAGCGACCCAGCGCTCAAAAAAGAAGCTTCCCAATACGATGCCGCCCAGGAATGTCGCCAGCATTAGCGTGAAAGCGTACGTTGAGCTTCCCAGGATGGTTGCCAGCAGTCGCGTCCAGCAGATTTCGTATGCAATTGCAGTCGCGCCGACGAATCCGAAAACAATCAGCAGAAAAGGAATTCCAACTTGTGGCGAATCTTCAGTGGATTCATTGGGAGAGGCCGGCTCGGCCCCCGAACTCTCCGTCCCTTCACTGCTTGCACCACGCGAAATCTGTTGGGCCACAAGTCCTGCCAGAAGATTCAGCGCCACCGCGCAGGCGATCGTCAGCCGCAATCCAAGCGCAGGTAAGAGAATGAAGCCAGCGAAGACGGTTCCCGCCACGGCGCCCAGTGTATTTACCCAGTACAACCTGCTCACGTTCGAGCCAAGTTCCTTGGATTTCCCCGTCACACCGCGAACCAGTATCGGCAGTGTCCCACCCATCAGAAACGTGGGCAGGAAAAGCACCAGGCCTGCCCCAACAAATCGCAAAGCAAGAAGGAGTGGTTTTATCTCATGAATGGCGGGATAGGCGGCAAAATAGAGTGAACGCACACCTTCCAGCCCCAGCAACGAAAGTGCTCCGGTGGCAGCTACACCCAATTCAATCCAGGCATAGAGTTTCAGAGGCTCCGCGTGGCTTTGATTCCACCGGCCCAGGTACGCGCTTCCGGCCGCAAGTCCCGCCATGAAAACCGCCAGAACCGTCGCAATTGCATACGCAGTGTGGCCGAATACCAGTCCCAGCGCTTTGCCCCAGGCTACCTGGTAGATCAGGCCGGCGGCTCCCGAAAAAAAGAAGCACACCAAAATTCCCAGGAAACTTCGGTTCTCTCCCTCACTTGTCCGCATTTAAGAAGTGTAAATTTGTGCGACACACTCATCAAACCAGTGTGTTCCTTTCACCACTAGTCTTTGCGCACTAGAGGGCCATGTTCCTATTGAGACCCACTTCCGCCAAGCGCGTTCTATAAAGGGGAGAGTCAAGAGCACGGGCCACCGCTTTGCGGCGGTTGTATGAACCTGAAACTCCGGAAGGAGCAAAAATGTTTGCTGCGCTCTCCAGCCCAAGTCATGTTGAGAGGCTCTGGGGTATTCGTTCTTCGGACGCTCTGCCAACTAGGTAAAGGTATTTACGAGACAGCACACTAGTGGGCTGTAACATCTGGTTTTAGACTATGCTCCCGCCATTATATAGACGCGATAACGCTGTTGATATGCCGGTCAATCGGGCCGTCTCAGTACACGATCAGTTGGTACAGCCCACTAGTACACTAGTACCGCGTGCGTCAGGTTAGGATTTTCGGGTTAGAATCCTGTTGATGCCGCCGAAACGTCCGAAAGTGGAACCTATCTGCGAGCCAACCTTGTTTGAAATGGGAAAGCCGGAAGAAGCCGGACGGCTCAACAATTTTCTCGATGTTGAACGACCGTATTCTCAGCCGGGGTTGCTGCTCGGCACGTCGTCGTTCACGGCTGCTGGATGGGAAGGCTCGTTCTATCCTCCAGGGATGAAGTCACAAGACTTTCTAACGTACTACGCCACACAGTTTGCAACGGTCGAAATCGATTCCACATTTTACGGATGTCCTTCTGCGCGCACGGTCAACAACTGGTCCGTTCGGACTCCCGAGGACTTCATTTTCTGTGTGAAGGTTCCTCAGGCAATTACGCATGAAAAAGCGCTGGTGAATTGTGATTCTGCGTTCGAAGAGTTCGTGAAAACGATGGACATTCTGGGTGCAAAGCTTGGCCCGATGATCTTTCAGTTTCCGTCCTTCGACCGTTGGAGATTCCCCAAACAGGAGAGCTTTCTCCTTGTGTTGGCGCCATTTCTGAAAAAGCTCCCCGCCGACCACAGATTTGTAGTGGAGATTCGAAACAAGAGTTGGCTTGATGCAAGACTCGCGGACGTGCTCCGGGAGCACAATGTCGCCTTGGCCATGACTGACACATCGTTTGTTCCCCGGCCCTGGGAGATGAAGGAAAAAATTGACATGATTACTGCGGACTTCGCTTATGTCCGTTGGCTGGGAGACCGGCACGGCATCGAGAAGATAACCCGGGCATGGGACAAGACAGTCGTTGACCGGAAAGACGATCTCAAGCATTGGGTCACTGTTTTGAAAGAACTGGTCTTGAACAAAAAGATTCGCCGACTGTTTGCCTTCGCCAACAATCACTACGCTGGACATGGCCCTGCCACAGTCAAGATGTTTTGGGAACTGTGGGAAAAGAAATAGAAGTAAGCATCGCGTCACAGCTGCGGTGAGGGACCATTTAGTGGAAAACAAACGCTACTCGTTGAGGGACATTTTTGAAATGCTGCGAGTATTCGGTGAAAAGAACGGAAAGACCGAGGAAATGCACTGGGCTCTCGAGCAAGCTGCTAAATTCCTCTGACCTATAGAAACAAAGTAATTATTTATAAAGTTACTGAGGTTTTGACCTGATTGTTAGAGGCCCTGGCGAATGCTATCCAAGCGAAGATGTGGTTTGGCTGATTAGGCTTCCAGGGCACTGCCATTGGAATGTTTCCAGAAAACGGGACCTACGTCATGCTTCAAGACAACACGCTCATCGGCAGAAAGGAAAAGCGGCTTCCTATAATCGTTGTAGTATCCCTTGCGGACTTAGGACGCACGACTACCGATGGAGCAGAATGGACCTACACCGATAACATCAGTGCACACGGGGCTCGCGTATTCTCCAAGCACGTCTGGCAGCCCGGTGACGAGATAACGCTCACTCCCTTTAAAGAGGAAATGGCGAGCGGAAACGTCGTCTATTGCCAAAGGATAACGGGTGACCGTTATTGGGTCGGAGTCCAGCTTAAAGATCATCCGATCCCATGGAGGGCTGTAAATAGGTATGACGGCATAAAAATGGGCACCTTGGTGGAATCATAGGCGAACAAGTGGGTACCAGCGTCGACCTCTCCGGTACCTGTATCGATTCCAAAATTCATGTTTACCTAGTAAACGACGATTATGGTTTAGCGTCCGATAGGTCCGTATCCGTAGCGGACTTCACCGCTACTGCGCCAGGAATTTCGGGCGATGCAGAATCTCCCTGCCGTGTGAGATACAGGAAGAATGGAGTGAGCTCGAACGGCGTTATCTCGTCTTTAGCCACCGTCCCTACTGGCTTGGTCTTTAGCATCTGCAGCCGATTGTCCCAGGGTTCGATCTTGATGCGTCCGCCAAGCGGCAGAGCGGCAATTAGCTCAACAGTTGGCTTTGATGTCGACGCCTCCGTGGTTGAAGTCGCCGATGTGCCAGCCACACCAATCACCACCCTGTTGCCCAGGTGCGGACTGACCAGATTGGGAATCTCCTTCGAACGATCATTCAACGCTTGCAGGAAGAGTTGTGCGCTTCCGAGATGATCCTTGTAGGGAGACTTCTTCAGCAGCTCCATCCCTTGTTGGGTCGCCGCCTGTTCCTCTTCCGCTGTGTGAGTAAAACCAAAATGCCGAAACGTTTCTTTTTCGTCGAAACGCAAGCGATTGAAAAACGCATATTGGGTGCCCATACGGTGTCGGAGCACGATGTGGCCGAGTTCGTGGGCGAGGATGGCCGCAAGGCTGGCCTCGTCAGGGAGCACATCCACCAGGCCGCGGCTCAATACAATGGTGTGGCCCATCGTGAAGGATTCCATCGTCGAGGTCATCAGAACGCGGCAGCGGACCGCCGGCTCTATATCAAGGTTGTTCGTAACCTCAATATTGTTAACCACCGTTTCCAGCACTTTATCCACGTCCCCGTATTGCGCCATCAGACCCATCTGCTCCATCTTGGTGGCGATGTTGTCTTCAGCTTGGCGTCCCCACGCGCGTTTCTCTTCGAGCGGCGAATAGTCGTTTCCCACTTCTGTCTGATCCGTCACCGGCTTGGGGGCCTCCACCACCACCTTGCTTAGCTCCTGCTCTTCCCGATCCAGGGTGGGGGCGTAGCTCCAAAGGCGTGTCTGTGCTCTGAAGGACTGCACCATCGGATTGTTCGCTTCTTCGCTGTAAATGAAAGCCGGTAGCCATTTGTCCTTTCCGGCATTCGTGCGCCAGCTGTCGAAATTAAAGTAGTAGCTGGTCTTGGACCGGCTGCTATAGCCGCCGTTGAAGCGCACGATGTGATAGTCCTGATCCTCTACCCAAATCCGGCCGACAAAGCGCCCTTTCTCGTCCTTCGAAACCGGGTCAACGTCGAAAACCAGGCAGCGTACCTGACCCAGGAACTCCCGTCCGACATAGTTAAACTTGTAATGCTGTCGGTTAAACCCGGTTGTGTCCAGGTAGATCATTTGCAGGAAGCCGCGGGGGAGAAATTCCATCGAGACAAATCTGCCCATACCCGCGAACATGTTGTGCTTCGCGTGACTGTCAGTGATCAGGGGTTCGAGTTCCACGCCCTTCGCCAACTCTGCGCGCCCAAGAAAATAGTTGTCGCCCTTCGGCACTGCCTCTTGATTCTTGTTCGCATGGAGAACCTGGATGTAGGTCTCTACTATGGGGGAATACTGGTGCAGCGACTGCATTTCCGCCTGTTCTTGGGCCACAATCCTGTCCACAACTTCAGTCAGCTTCGACGGTTGCTGGGGAAATGCACTCAGGGACAGCGCACCCAGCGCCAAGGCGGCAAGCAATATTTTCAAGGCACGCATAATGCCTCCTAAACTGCGCATCCGGGATATAGCTGGACTTTGTCAGAGTAGGCCTCCGTCAGCAGTCTGCAAGCTGTACGAAGGGTTAGTTCAAGGACAGGCGTACCTGAAGATAAGCGCACTGGTCGAAATATCGGTGCTCAAGTGCTCGGGTTTGCCGCAGCAGTGTCGGAATCGGCTTGGAGCGGTTGTAGGCAGATGGTTAGTGGAATCCAGATTGAGGGCTAGTGCCCACTTTTCCGGTTACCGCGTTAATCAGGCGCTGACAATTGAAACGGGCTTATGATTTGTGGGAGCTATGTTCTAAAGTCTGCACTATGGGTAGAGTACGTAGCAGCCACCCACTCTTGAGCAGCCGCAAAAGGAGGGACGAACAATGGTTCGACGACTTTTCGTGCTTTTATTGCTTTCCATGATTTTGATTGTAGATTCTGCCTTCGTCCGGCCGACTCGGTCGACGAGTCAAGAGCGGACAACGCAAGACCACATAGAGTGGGTGAACCATACTCTACAGAGAATGGAAACCATTAAACCGGGAATGACGCGATTTGACCTCCTCAAGGTTTTCAGGACCGAAGGAGGGTTTTCCACAGGATTACGACGAACATTTGTCAGCCCGGACTGTCCCTATTTCAAAATTGACGTCGAGTTTAAGGCGGTTGGTCGGCCAGACAGCGACAACGCCGGGTTTGTAACTTTGCTCGAAGACAATCGAGACATTATCGTCAAAATCTCTAAGCCTTACCTGCAATTCACCATTGGAGACTAGGCGTCGGCAAACCGGCCAAGTTCCTTCCAATACCCACATGGATGGTAACCGCGTTAATCAGGAATTGGCAATTCATGCCTATGCACAATGACAAGGAAGACCATTTGAAGATTTGATGGTGGCTAAAGTGCCCGACTATTGGGTCCCTGACACCATCCAAATTGTGGTACCTGGGGGAAGGTCCTGCTTTGTGACCGGTGGTCCTAGCTCTATAAACAGTTCTTCTTCGCCAGACGAGCTCCATTGCAGACCTTGGAGCTCGACTTTGGTGACCGTTCCATCCGGCCGTCGAAGTTCAAGTTGGTCTCCGAATTTCAGCTGGTCGTTACATCCTGGGCTTACGAGCGCATTTGGCACTGCAGGTAAGGGGCATATGCGCCCATTTAGCTCGCACAGGTCAGTCACAACTATCAGTTGCCTTTGAGTCGAGTTCATAATCAAAACTCCTTCGGAAGTAAACGAAGGCTTGCGAGACTGAAGTGGACCTATCACGGGTATTGCGGAGTGACGTTCAGGTAAAACGAAGTGAGTAGAACGCATAGAACTGCAATTGCTGAGGGGAACCCAGAACACATCTTCCAATACATACCTTGTTTTTCCTTGAGACCCAGAAATTGCTTCCGAGGGCTGAGGATTTATTTTCTGTTTCATGTTCACTGCTTCTCCGATTGCAACGCATGCATTCTTCCTAGCTAAAGGGGCGCACCGCGGAAAAGCGCGCACCTTGCTTTTCGATTCTCAATGCATGCAGGAATTCGAATCGGCTAGAACCGGACTTGAATCCCAGCCTGGTAACGGAAGTTGCTTTGGTTCTGATTGCCACTGGTGAATCCGTTGCCGAAGCGCGTGAGCACGTAATCAACCTGCGCGGGCCGGATGGCGATTGAGTGGGAGAGCGGGATGTCGATCCCACCGCCGAGCGCGAAGTCGAATGCATTGTTGCTCGGGTTGTTAACGACGCAAGTCGCTAGCTGTTTGCAGAGGTTGCCGTAGAAACTGGAGTGGGCCCCGCCGAACAGAGCTTCCGCGAAGGGTTCGAATTTTCCGGCACGAACCTTAACGACCGGTCCTACGTTGTAGGTGAAGAGATTGGCCGAAGCCGTCGCGGTGCTTATATTATTTGTAAAAGTCACGTTGTTGCTCTGGTAGCCGGCAAACTCAGCTTTGATCCCAATCATGCTCGTAAAGAAATAGCTGATATCCGCTCCGCCTCCGTTGAGCGAATGACTACTGAAGGTTCCGCTATTCTCGGGATTGAAGCGGAAATAGGAATAAAAGCCGGTAATTTCCGCCTTGGGACCATCTTGCGCAAAAGCCACCGTTCCGATCAGCAATACAGCAATTACGACGAGTACCTTCTTCATTTCCATTTCTCCTTTTATTGTCAGATGGCAAACTTAAACTCGACAGAATTGGCGACCAACTCACCCCTTTGACAAAGACCTGGAAGTGGTGCAGAGAGGAGGGAGATCGAAGTTACGAATGGTCTTCCCTCAATGAGAAGGATTGACCAATACAGCGCAAGCATGGGCGCTCCGCCTCACTTGCACTCGATCCAGTTTTCAACCTCTCTGGCTGGCCCAGCCAGGTTGGGCTGGAATGTTGCCAATTTAGGCGTTGATACCATCCAGCCACAACTAGGAGATTCCCTAGGAATGAATCTGCGGACCACTGAAAAACCCAACAGTGCAGAGCTGTCAAAACTTACAGTTCCGGCGACTGGCAGATATGAGATAGCCAGACAGCTCCTGCGAAAGTCAGAGTCAATCAGGATTGGGGTGGGCAACACTGGATTTTTTGCTGAGCGACCTGGATGAATGAGTGATTGACTGCCGTCAAGCACCTTTCGCCGACCGCCCAGAGGGGGCAAATATGGAAAATGTGGCTGCGCGCAGCACCGGCCCGCGTTTCTTGGTCGCAGATGACCACGCCATGTTCGCCGAAACATTGCGGGTCTATCTGGAAAAGACTCATACCGTTGTTGGGGTGGTTATGGACGGTCGTGCGCTGATAACCGAGGCCATACGACTCAGTCCGGACGTGATTGTCGTAGAATTCACTACGCCCCTCTTAAATAGGTTAGATGCGGCCCAGAGAATCAAACTAGAAGCCCGTAAAATCAAGTTCATCTTTCTGACGATGCACGACGACCCAAATCTCGCTGCCGCCGCCCTTGAACTTGGCCCAATTGGATTGTTCTGAAACACTCGGCCGGACAGGAGCTACAAAATCCAATCGGTCATGTCTTGCATGACAAGCACTATTTGACGCCCAAGCTGAGAGCTGAAGACTGGTTTGAAACGAAAGCTAGGGTGCGGCAATTCTCTAAGGAAATGTCCCCGCGACAAAGGGAGATCGTTCAGATGACCGCTGAGGGGCGATCCCTAAAGGAGATCGCCGGTATCTTGGATGTGAGCCAGAAAACTGTGGAGTTCCACAAGCATCACATCCAGGAATCGTTCAGCCTTCGTAGCAACTCCGACATGGTCCTGTTTGCCTTGAAGCGCAGACTGATCGTGGTCAATCCCCTGTGAGTCCGTGCCGTTTGCCCGTTCTAACTCCCGGTAAGTCGGCAAACCGGCCAAG
>Ga0210403_10005216_pt1 | contig 11071 bp, 6 predicted proteins | sample IncBWC19MmetaG_FD_150863 | JGI IMG/M metagenome (GOLD analysis project Ga0210403, IMG submission 150863) | Forest soil microbial communities from Barre Woods Harvard Forest LTER site, Petersham, Massachusetts, United States - Inc-BW-C-19-M | ecosystem: Environmental > Terrestrial > Soil >... | reverse complement strand
GGCGAAGACGGGGATCGATTTGCGCTACATTCCCATCAACATCAAGCAGGGGCAGCTGTATGGCGGGGGCGACTATACGTTTGCGGCGCTGAATGCGACCGATGTGTCGTCGGCGCTGGCCGGGCTACCGGGCTTCTCGCCGATCCAGGCATATGGGCTGGGGATTCCGCAGTCGTACGCACAGGGCATCGGGACGACCTCGCTGAAGTACGATCTGAAGACGCTGGGATGGTTCTTGCAGGATAGCTGGCGCGTCGGGCGCCGGCTGACGCTGAACTACGGCGTTCGCTATGACGTCGAGGGGTTTCCCACGCGGGGCGCGCTGAACCAGAACACCTACACGGCCCAGCGCATCTACGGAATTCGCGAGGGCATACGGCTGCAGGCGGTGAATGTGGCGCCGCGGGTGGGTGCGGCGTTTGATGCGACCGGCGATGGCCGGACGGTGATCCGCGCCAACTACGGGATCTTCTACGACCGCGCGCCGGGCAATCTCGAGGCGCAGTCGCTCAGCTTCAACGCGGACACGGTGCCGCTGGTGATTCTGGCGGGCGGCTCGCCGTGTACGGCGGGCTCGACCCTGAGTCCGCTCAATCTGAATGCGACCAATACGTTTCAAGGATCGCTGGGCAATGCGAACTGCCTGCCGGTGCCGAGCTTGAACTATCTGCCGACGCAGCAGCGCTTCGATCCGAACAACTCCAATTCGCTGTTCGTGAACCAGAACTATCTGGCCGCAGGGTTCCCGCTGGCGATCCTGCCTTCGGGGCTGCCGGCGGACCTGCACTACGTGACGCCGTACGTGCAGCAGATCTCGTTTGGCATCGAGCGCGATCTGGGCCATAACCTGACCTTGAACGTGGCGTATAACTCGACCGGCGGGCGGCATTTGAACCGGCCGGTGAATGTAAATCCTGTGAACCCGGCGCTGTTGACGGCGAACTGGCGCAACGCGGTCGCGGCGGTCAACGCCGGCACGGCTGGGGTACTGCCGGGGACAGCGCAGTTCGCGGTGGCGAGCGGGACATCGAGCCCGCTGACGGTGGCGACGGCGAGCGGGACGGTGCCGTGCGGGGTCGGACCTCAAGGGCCATACGTCGCTCCGCCGCTGCTGAACTTCTTCCGCAAATCCGGGCTGAATACGTCGCTGGCGAACTTTCTAGTCGCGCAAGGAGCGGGCCAGTGCGTTGCGCTGGCGGGGCAGATCGCGGCGGCGGACGGCCTTGGGGTCGGCGTGCCGGTTCCCTTCGGCGACATGACGCCCAACCTGACGACGGGAACGTCCAGCTACAACGGACTGTCGGTGAACCTGCGCAAGCGGCTGGCGACCAACTACGAGTTTCTGGTGAGCTATACCTGGTCGCATGCGATCGACGACTCGACCGACGTGGTGTCGACCTCGGACGCGCCGCAGAACAACTTCGCGCCGAATGCGGAGCGGTCGGTGTCGACCTTCGACCAGCGGCACAGGCTGGTGCTGAGCGGGGTGTATACCTCGGGGCAGGTCCACGGCGCGGGCTTTCTGCCGGGGGTGTTTTCGGGGTTTACGGTGGCGCCGATCATCGAGATCGCCTCAGGCCGGCCCTTCAACGTGCTGACTGGGACGGACACCAACTTCGACTTCGATCCATTGACCGACCGGCCGAACGCGGTGGCTCCGGGCAGCGCTACGACCAGCTGCGGCAACGCTCCGGTGCTGTCGAAGTACTCGCCCACGGGGGCGTTCAACCTGCCGTGTTACATCGATGCGCCGGCAAATGCCGGGCCGAGCAGCAGCTACTTCAACGGAACGCTGGGCCGCAACACCGGAATCAAGCCGTTCGTGGTGTTCACGGACCTTCGTCTGGCGCGCGCCTTCAACTTCGGAAACAAGCTAGCCTTGCAGGTCACGGCGGACGCCTTCAACCTGATCAACAAGAACAACACGCTGGACGTGAATCTGCTCTACACGAGCGCGGGGCAGGAGACGGCGGCATCGGATCCGCGGCAGTTCCAGTTTGGAGCGCGGGTGTCCTTCTAAAGTCTAAGGGCCTAAGGGCCCGATCTTCGCGACCTTATCGTCGCGAAGCTGGACATCCGGCGCCCAGCAGGGAACCAGTTCAGAATCAATATTTTATCCATAAAAGGCAATAGGATCTTTGTTTTAGCGGCAGGCATCCGGCTTAAGCAACACGAACGAAGCCACTTACATCCGGGCAACAAGGGGGGCTGGGGGCCCTCAAATCGCGCTACACTAAAGGAGCAGGCGGCTGGATGATCGCTGCCACCGGCGGCGCAAGCCGTCCGGTGGGGGAGGAAAGTCCGAACTCCGCAGGGCAGTGTGCCGGATAACGTCCGGGACGGAGGTTTCAAGACCTCCGGACGGCCAGTGCAACAGAGAGCGAACCGCCAAGCCGGCCGCGCAAGCGGACGGAAGGTAAGGGTGAAAAGGTGCGGTAAGAGCGCACCGGGCTCGGCGTAAGTCGAGTCGCAGGGTAAACCCCACACGGAGCAAGACCAAATAGGCAGGGATGCCGTCCGCACTCTCCAGCGGCCGGCAAGCGCATTGGCCCGATGCGCCCAGGCGGAGAGACCGGAACCGAGCGCAAGCGAGGCAACGGAGCCGGAACCTGCGGGTAGGTTGCTAAAGCGCCGCAGTAATGCGTCGCGTAGAGGAATGATCGTCTAAAACAGAATTCGGCTTACGGGTCGTCTGCAAACCTGAAATGGCCCCGGAAGATCCTGCTCGGATCGCCGGGGCCGCTCCAGTTCTTGTAGGTGTGAGGTCTCAAAGGTGTGTTGCTTCTCGGTAAGCCAAGGCTTTAGCCTTGGCACTTCGGATGCTCTCCTCTGTTCAGCCCAGATCGAGGTCTTTCCTACCGAGGATGAAAACACCTCGCAGTGCTTCTCGACCTATCCGGTAATCACGCCTAGAGCGAAGATCGAGACCACCACCGCGCACGCGTCTTCGATCAGCGCGATATTCCAGTCCGGCCGTCCCGTCCACTGCACCAGCTGCCTGCGCACCAGGTAGCCGCCAAACGTACCCAGCAGAGCGCCCACCGCGCCCAGCAGAACCCCCTCGAGCACCGACCCCAGAACCCCGGTCGCTCCCACGGCACCCACCAATCCCCCAAAGACTAATCGCGTCACCAGCGGCGCTGGATCGGTGCGATCCATCATCTTCGGCAGCTTGTCCGCGATCAGCTCGCCGAGCGCCAGCAGGGTGAAGATCACCGACGTGGCCAGCTTCCCAGTCCAGAACGCCCACGTGCCTTCGACCGGCAGATGTCCCGTATACGCAAACCAGCACACCACCGCAATCGGCGTCATCGACCGCAGTCCCGTCATCATACCCAGCGCCGGAATCGCCAGCATCCAGACCATGATTGCCATCGTCATGACTTACCGTCCTGTCCTTCCATGACGCTCGCGCGTGCTCTCCTCGCTCCTCCAGTTCGAACCTCAGGGCTCGAGCGGCCGCTCGATCCCGCGCGAGGCGCATCTCAAGGTACATCCTTCCACGCAATCCTCCAAGCCACTCGTGCTACAACAATCCCATGCGTCCAATGCTCCTGCTCCCCGTCCTCCTGTCGGCGTTCGCTCCCCTGTCTGCTCAGGAGCCCGCAACGAAGCCCGACGCGCATCTACCTTCCATCGCCGCCAGAACCTCCTCCATGCAGCACATGCCCGGTCTGCTGCCGCTCGCCTGGGACGGCAAAAGCGGCAAGCTGTACCTCGAGATTCCCCACCTCGACCAGGACCTTCTCTACACCGATTCGCTGCCCTACGGCACTGGATCAAACGACCTCGGCCTCGACCGCGGTCAAACCAGCCCGGGCAGAATCGTGCGCTTCGAGCGCGTCGGCCCCAAGGTTCTCCTGGTCCAGGCCAACCAGATGTTCCGCACCTCCTCGACCGACCCCGCCGAACAGCTCGCCGTGCGCCAGTCCTTCCCCGAGTCGATCCTCGCCGGCTTCAAGGTTGAGGCCGAGGATCCCTCCGCCGACGGCAAAGACGGCGCCGTTCTGGTCGACGCGACCGAGTTCTTCCTCCGCGACTCTCATAACGTAGCCCAGGCGCTGGCCCGCAACCAGCAAGGCGCCTACAAGGTCGACCCCGCCCGCTCCACCATCGCCCTCGACCGCACCCGTGCCTTCCCCAAGAACACCGAGGTCGAGGCCATCCTGACCTTCGCCACCGACGCCACCCGCCCGGGCGAATGGGTCCGCGACGTCACCCCCGAGCCCCACTCGATGACCTTGCGCGAGCACCAGTCCTTCATCGAGCTGCCCGGCCCCGGCTTCACCCCGCGCCGCTTCGATCCCCGCGCCGGCTACTTCCCCACCAGCTATCGCGACTACTCCGCTCCGCTTGGCGCGCAGCTGGACCAGCAGTTCATCATCCGTCACCGCCTGATCAAGAAGGATCCCACCTGCCAGACCGCCTGCGAGGCCGAGCAGCCGCTCCAGTACTACGTCGATCGCGGGGCACCTGAACCCATCCGCTCCGCACTGGTCGAAGGCGCGCGCTGGTGGGACCAGGCCTTCCAGGCCGCCGGCTGGGCTCCCGGAACCTTCAAGGTAGACGTTCTCCCCGAGGACGCCGACCCCATGGACGTGCGCTACAACATCATCCAGTGGGTGCATCGCTACACCCGCGGCTGGTCCTACGGTGCCGCGGTCGCCGATCCCCGCACCGGCGAGATTATCAAGGGCAACGTGACCCTCGGCTCGCTGCGCGGCCGGCAGGACTACCTTATCGCTGAGGCGCTGCTCTCTCCCTACGTCACCGGCAAGAAGATCACACCCGACGCCGACCCCATGCTGCAGATGGTGCTGATGCGCATCCGCCAGCTCGCCGCGCATGAGACCGGCCACACCCTCGGGCTCGCCCACAACTTCGCCGCCAGCTCCTTCGCGCATACCTCCGAACAGTCCGTCTCCGTCATGGACTACCCGCACCCATGGATCACGCTCGATGCCAACGGAGTGCCTGACCTGTCGCACGCCTACGCCGTCAACATCGGCCAGTGGGACAAGGTTGCCATCGACTACGGCTACCGCCAGTTCCCAGCCGGTTCCAACGAACCCGCCGAACTCAGCAAGATCCTCACCGACTCCGAAAAGACCGGCCTCATCTACATCACCGATGAGGACTCCCGCCCGCTCGGCGGCGCGCACCCGCACGCCCATCTCTGGGACAACGGCGGCGACCCGACCGACGAGCTCAACCGCGTCCTCACCATCCGCTCCGCCGCGCTGACCCGCTTCAGCGAGAACGCCATCCGGCCGGGTGCACCCGTGGCCCAGCTGGAGGACACGCTGGTCCCGCTCTACCTGCTGCATCGCTACCAGACCGAGGCCACCATCAAGGAGATCGGTGGGCTCGACTACCGCTATCAACTCCGCGGCGATGGCCAGATGAACTCCGAGCTGGTCAGCCCGGCCGAGCAGAGGAAGGCGCTCGCCGCCGTCCTCAGGACGCTCTCGCCCGGCTTCCTGACCCTGCCCGAGCCTCTGCTTCAACTGTTTCCGCCGCGGCCTCCGGGCCTTGAGAAGACGCGCGAGTCGCTGCCCTCCACAACCGGCCTCACCTTCGATCCCGTCGCCGCAGCCGAATCCGCCGCCGACCTCACCCTCACCGAGCTCTTCAACCCGCAGCGCGCCGGCAGGCTGGTCGAGTACCACGCCCGCAATCCCGAAGAGCCTTCGCTGGACGACGTGATCGACCGAACGCTGATCGCAACGCGCCCCACAGCGAGTGCGATTCGCACCACGTCTTCCACAGTGCGCACCGCATCTTCCACAGCTTTTTCCACAGCCCCAGCCGACCCGATGACGCTGACTGCGGTCGTGCAGAATGCCGTCTACATCCGCACCGTCGAGGCTCTGCTCGGTCTTGCCGCCAACCCCGCAGCCACCTCCGGAGCCCGCGCCATCGCCTCCATCCGGCTGGACCGGCTCAAGCACCAGGTCAATCCCAGCTCCCCCACGGACATGTACATCGCACATCGGATCGAGCAGTTCGAGACCGACCCGGCGAAGTTCATTCCCGCCAAACCCATCGATGCTCCGCCGGGAATGCCCATCGGGGATGACGAGGACTAGCTCGAACTAAAGCGCCGCCCGCATTCGCTCACTAGCCTCCGGCGATCGCACCGATGACCAGGAGCGGCTGGGATCCTCGCGCCACCTCCTCGGGAAGCGCTGCATCCGGCGAAAGATGCGAGAGATCCTGCTCGCAGGCAAAGAAGCGGATGAACGGGCGGCGCAGCTTCGTGGTCTGGTCACGCAGCGTCCCCTGCAGCATGGGATAGGCGGACTCGAGCGCGTCGAGGACGGCGCGCTGGGTGACCGGGCCCTCCACGCTCACCTGGACCCGATGCCGCACGCTCGCCAGCAGACACAGGTTGGCGGGCAGTTCGACCTGGATGGAAGCGCTCATGCCAGCGTCTGCACCTCGACCGACAGCACGGACGGAAGGTCATGGACGATCGCCTCCCAGGTGTCGCCCGAATCAGCCGAGGCATAGACCTGTCCGCCTGTGGTTCCGAAGTACACGCCACAGGAGTCCAGGGAGTCGACCGCCATGGCGTCCCGCAGTACGTTCACGTAGCAGTTGCTCTGGGGCAGACCCGCGGTCAGCGGCTCCCACTCGTTGCCGCCGCTGCGGCTGCGGTAGACACGAAGCTTTCCTTCCAGCGGGAAGTGCTCCGAGTCGCTCTTGATCGGCACCACGTAGACGGTCTCGGGCTCATGAGCGTGCACATCGATGGCAAAGCCGAAGTCCGTCGGCAGATTGCCGCTGATCTCCTGCCAGGAGTCGCCCGCGTCATCGGAGCGCATCACGTCCCAGTGCTTCTGCATGAACAGCGTCCCCGGGCGCGATGGATGCATCGAGATGTGATGCACGCAGTGACCGACCTCGGCGTTGGGGTCGGGGATGTACTGCGAGTGCAAGCCGCGGTTGATCGGCTTCCAGGACTTGCCTCCGTCATCCGTGCGGAAGGCCCCGGCGGCGGAGATGGCGATGTAGATTCTCTCCGGATTCGTGGGATCGAGCAGGATGGTGTGGAGGCACATACCGCCCGCACCCGGCTGCCATGAGGGACCGGTGCCATGCTTGCGCAGCCCGGAGAACTCCTGCCAGGATGCGCCCGCGTCGGTCGAGCGAAACAGGGCAGCATCCTCGATGCCGGCGTAAACGGTCTCGGCGCAGGTCAGCGAGGGCTCCAGATGCCAGACGCGCTTGAACTCCCAAGGGTGCGGATTGCCGTCGTACCACTGGTGCGTGCCGGCATCGCCATCGTAGAGGAACTGGTTGCCCACAGCGTTCCAGGTTAGACCGCCATCGTCAGAGCGCTGGACTACCTGGCCAAACCAACCCGAGCTCTGCGAGGCGTAGATGCGATTGGGGTCCACCGGAGAGCCTTTCAGGTGATAGATCTCCCAGCCCGCGAAGTGGGGGCCGGAGACGGACCACTGCTTACGTGCGCCGTCTGCGTTGAGGATGAATGCGCCTTTGCGTGTACCAACAAGAAGACGTACCTGGCTCATGACTTCTTCCTTTCGGGACGTAGCGGGAGATAAACCGATTAAAACGGGAGCCCGTCAACAGAGTGCGGATTGCAATGGCTCCCTGAATCGCCTCGGGTCACGTAAGAACGCTACCGCCGCGAGAGGCTCTTGGCAAGTCGTTATTTGGCGACCCGAGACCGCCCCAGCTTCCGCCGGACCACCCGAGACCTGCACAGCCGGTACCTGGAAATATCGGTTCAGCTTTGAAGTTCAAGCCGCTGCATACTTCGTGTTGCAGTCACTGGATGGGGGTCACAGAGCGTTCCGTGGATGCTTCCAACGGAACGCTCTGCGACAGCATCGCCACTCAAATGATCTGGTACTCGGTTTGACACCGGTGCAAGGGTTTATCCCTGCCGCAGCCAGCCATACAGCGGGAACCTCTCGGCGAGCTCGAGCACCTGCCCGCGAATCTTTGCCAGCTTCGCCTCGTCCCCGCGGTGTTCCAGCGCCTGCGCGATCCAGCCGGCGATCAGACGCATTTCCGGCTCCTTCATGCCGCGCGTGGTCAGCGCAGGTGTGCCAATACGAATGCCGCTCGGCTTCATCGGCGGGTTGGTGTCGTAGGGAATCGCATTCTTGTTCACTGTGATCCCGGCCGCATGCAGCGCGTTCTCCGCCTCGCTGCCCAGCATGCCCTTCTGGAAGACGTCGATCAGCATCAGGTGCGTGTCGGTGCCGCCGGAGACGACCCGATAGCCCTCCTCCGCCATCGCTCCCGCCAACACCTTCGCGTTGGCCACGATCTGCGCGGCATAGCCGGAGAACTCCGGTTCGAGCGCCTCCTTGAAGGCCACCGCCTTGGCTGCCATGACATGCACCAGCGGCCCTCCCTGCTGTCCGGGAAAGACGCTCCGGTCGATGCCGGCGGCAAACTCCGCCGTGCTCAGAATCATGCCGCTCCGCGGCCCTCGCAGCGTCTTGTGGGTGGTGGTCGTCACCACATGGGCATGCGGCACCGGCGAGGGGTGCGCCCCGCCCGCGACCAGGCCCGCGAAGTGCGCCATATCCACCAGCAAATACGCGCCAACCTTGTCGGCGATCGCACGCATGCGGGCAAAATCAAAGAGGCGGGGATAGGCGCTGCCACCGCCGACGATTACCTTGGGCCGCTCCCGTACCGCCAACGCCTCGAGCTCGTCGTAGTCCACAACCTCGGTGTCGCGACGCACCTGGTAGCCGACGATCCGGTAGAGCTTGCCGGAGAAGTTCAGCTTGTGGCCGTGCGTCAGGTGTCCGCCGTGCGCCAGATCGAGCCCCAGGATCGTGTCCCCAGGCTGCAGCAGCGTCATGTATGCCGCCGCGTTCGCCTGCGAGCCGGAGTGCGGCTGCACGTTGGCATGCTCGGCGCCGAACAGCTTCTTCGCCCGGTCGCGCGCCAGCGTCTCGACGATGTCGGTGAACTCGCAGCCCCCGTAGTAGCGCTTGCCCGGGTATCCCTCGGCGTACTTGTTGGTGAAGACCGTACCCGCCGCCTCGAGCACCGCGCGGCTGACGAAGTTCTCCGACGCGATCATCTCCAGCCCCTCGTGCTGGCGCGCAATCTCGTTTTGAATCTGAGCCGCGATCTCGGGATCGGATGCGGCAAGGGGGGCGGAAAGGTCGATCGACATGTCAGGATTCTACCCGGGCTCCTGTCGGATTGCACCCCGCAGGCGCAATCCCGCGCTCGGCGCCGCGATCCCGGGCCATTGCCAGAAAACAAAGGTCAAAACAGTGGCGAGATTTCGCTTGCAAAGCCCAGTCGCTCGAGTGGCAGACATTTGTCCGTGCCGGCCAAGCACCTCTCCATCCCCTGCGCCGCATGGCTTACCGTAGGTGCACAAGAGCGCCCAGACGGCACCACCGTTGCACCTCAGCCGCACGGTTCTCTAAGCCGCTTAAATGCTTGATACACAAAGGATCCGAGGTACCAGCCGTCGAGATACTTGTACGGCGTCTCACCGGTGGTGTAATGCCCGCACGGCAGCACCTTCGACACATAATCCACGCCGAGCCGATCGAAGTTCGCCAGTACATCGAGAGAAAACTCCCGCAGGAAGGTCAGATCATAGGTCGCGTGAACGACCAGAACTCTTTTGGAATGTGCGGCAAAGCGGTCCATGTAGGACATCGGGCTGACCGCGCCAAAGATCGAACGCACATCGTCCTGACTCAATCCCGCGCCTTCAAAGGCTGCGCGAATGTGCCGTGTGCTCTGCCCCGTCCACACCACATCTCCAAACCACGTCGACGCATGATTAAACGCACACACCTGCAGCCGCGGATCGTGCGCTGCGGCGATGAAGGCGTAGCAGGACCCAAGGCTTGTACCCAGTACGCCAAACTGTTGATACCCTTGCGCTTCCAGCCAATCCAGGCAGCTTCGGATATCGACAACAGCTTGCCGGCAGGCCGCCGTGGTGCGGCCTATGTTCGAGCTGACGGCGTAGTCGGAGCGCTCCAACTCAGCTGGCCTGCGGATGTCGTGGTAGGGCTTGGAGAGGCGTAAGGCGGAGATGCCGAAGCGGTTGAACAGCGTGCACAGGGCGTTATGGCTGAAGGCATCGGCGTTCCACTGCGGCATTACGATGATGGCTTGTTTGGGCCCGCTGCTTTGGCTCTCGGGAGAAGCGGGATACCATCGGGCGTTGACGATGTCATTCTCGGGATATCGGGTTCGCACGGGCGACGTAAAGCGCAAAAATTGGGCCTGATCCGCCTCACCGGTAGCTGCGCGGCGCTTCAGTTCCGCGTCTTGATCCAGAGTCTCGGGGCGAACATTGGTGGGATAGAGCTGCGGATAGCGCTCCTCGAGGCGAAAATCTGACGGCACCGTATAACCGAAGAAGTCTTGCGCACGAGCGACGACCTCGTCGTTCACTGCAATCATTCGGTTCAAGGCAGAAGCGGAGTCCGAGGTCGGCAACTGGGCCTGGGATGCAGCAGCGCTGAAGTCCCGCAGCCAGTCAAATCCCCATTCCAGCGGACGAACGATGCGATTTGTATCTCGGGTTGTGAGCGCGGTCTCCCAGGCGAACATCCACTTTCGATAAAGGGCCGAGAGCATATGTTGCCAGTTTACCAAGGGTTCCGAGGCCAGCTTCGAGCGAAGGCAGTGGCCGTGTGTGCCTCAGATACCCGCGCCTCGAGTTCGTAGAAGAGGAGACAGACGCGGCCAACTAGATAATCTGCAGGTGTCTCGCTGGGGCCGAGCGGCATCCGTTGAGTTGAACAGGCCGTGGATGCGGGACGCAGAATCAGATGGTTTTGGTCGAAGTCCACGTAGCGAAGTAACAGGACATTGCCGGAACGAACCGCGTAGAGCGTGGGTTGGTGGGCACGATAGGGGGCCAGCGAGTTGTAGTGACGGTCAATTACGGCGATGGTACCCGGGGCGAGCACAGGCTCCATGCCGGCGGCCTGTTGCGCGTCCGAGCGTATGGCCACGAAGCGCTGCAGATGGACGCTTTTGGGGGAGGGACGGGCACGGTTATCCGCGAGCCGTGTGGCGGAGATGTGAATTGTTTCGA
>Ga0210403_10005215_pt1 | contig 11079 bp, 9 predicted proteins | sample IncBWC19MmetaG_FD_150863 | JGI IMG/M metagenome (GOLD analysis project Ga0210403, IMG submission 150863) | Forest soil microbial communities from Barre Woods Harvard Forest LTER site, Petersham, Massachusetts, United States - Inc-BW-C-19-M | ecosystem: Environmental > Terrestrial > Soil >... | reverse complement strand
GACGCCAAAAACAGAGGCCACCAGCGACAGCCAAGCCGATCGCATTTGCGAAAATCGCGGATGAGGCTAACTTCGTGCAAATTCAAGGATGGTCACATGCCGCGAGCTGCGCTGCGGGTTGAGGTCGTGACTTATCTTTCTCTCCGATGTACACTCGCCCAACGAAACAACGTAAAGCGGGTTCGCTCCGATATTTAGAGTAGGGTGGAACTCAAGGGATGTTCTCTCGGACGTTTACCCCATGCCACCTGTCAGTTCTGCCAGTGCTTCGGATACCGCGTTTTGGTGGTGTTAAATTCGGTTCCCTATCGGAGTAGCTGCCCCGCGCCTAGAGGTCACTGTGCTGACAACAACGGACCATAGAAGCGTCGCACCGCCTGTGCACTCTAGTCTCCCCGCATCTGTGCGCGCGGGTCGAGTGAGAGGCGGGAGTCGCCGCTGCTGGGTTCCGCTCGCGGTACTTGCCGCTATCGTCTTGTCACACTCGATCGCGGCGGAACCCACGAAACAAGTCCGACGGATTTTGATTCTGAACGAAGCAGGTCCTTCGTATCCGGTGATCAACATCATCAATCAGGGAATCCAAACCGCGCTTCAGAATTCCCCCTACGAACTTGAGTTCTATTCCGAGTACTTGGATACTCTATTGTTCCCAGATCCAGCCACCCAACAGGAGTTTCGCGATTTCTACCTTCGTAAGTATCAGAATCGCCGGCCAGACGTGATCATCACAGTCGGGCCATCCCCACTTAAATTCATGCTAGAGGTGCACCGGCGAGCCTTTCCGGGCGTTCCAATTATTTTCTGTCTGCCTAACGGAACAGTGCCGGGAGTACCCACATTAGATCCGGATTTCACAGGCGTAGAGAGTGATGTGGCCCCCGCTGAGACACTGGAGGTGGCGCTGCGGCTTCAGCCCAGTACAGAGCATGTGTTTGTGATAGGGGGCGCGTCGGATTATGACAAACAAGGGCTAGCCGCGGTCAAGCAGCAACTGAGGCCTTTCACAGACCGCGTTAATATTACGTATATAACGGATCTGGCTATGCCTGATCTGCTCGAACGCTTGAGGCACCTGCCAAATCACACAGTCGTCCTCTTCGTCTCAGTAGGGCAGGATGCGGCAGGGATCCGTTTCAAATCAAGCGAAACAGGCCCAATGGTTGCGGCGGCAGCGAATGCGCCGGTTTTTAGCCTGTTTGATCTATACCTGAACCACGGAGAGGTGGGAGGCGATCTTTCTAGCGTCAGCGATCAGGGCAGGGTCGCTGGAGATATGGCTCTGAGGATTCTCAATGGGGGAAAGCCTCGGGACATTCCCAGGGTAAAACCCACATTCGCCTACATGTTCGATTGGCGAGCCCTGGAGCGGTGGGAACTCAAGGAGGCCGCTCTTCCCCCCGGCAGCATCGTCCTGAATCGACAAGTAACACTCTGGGAGTCTTACAAAGGTTACATCATCGGTGGCATTTCTCTGATCCTAGTGGAGACGTTGCTGATTTTTGGACTGTTGTGGCAACGGGCGAAACGAAGAAGGGCGGAAGCCGAGCTAGCCGTTACCTATGAACGGCTTCGTCTGGCCGTGCAAGCGGGGAAGGCAGTGGGATGGGATTGGGACATCGAGAGCGGGCGGGATCGCTGGTTTGGCGACCTGCAAACCATGTTCGGAATTCCATCGGACAGCTATTCCGGGAACCTCGAGGACTTTCGCCGCCGGATACATCCGAAGGACCGAGAGCTCGTCTCAATGGCAGTGGCCGATGCCAAACAAAGCCAGAAGCCATTCACTGCGGAATTCCGAGTCGTGCGCCTCGACGAAACCATACGCTGGATCACAGCCAACGGAAAGTTCTACTACGCAGCAAACGGTGTCGCTCAGCGGATGATTGGCATGGCGGCGGATATCACCGAGCGCAAGGCGTCGGAGGAGGCAATAGCCAGTCTCAGCGGTCGCCTAATTGACGCCCAGGAGGAAGAGCGCAAACGCATCGCCCGCGAGATCCATGACGACTACAATCAGCGGCTGGCGATACTGGCGATGGACCTGGAACAGCTAGCCGATAAAATAGGGGATTCCTCTGTCGAGGCGGGCCAGCAGTTCCACGAAATTTGGAATCGGATCGGCGAGCTCGGTGCGGACCTGCACTCCCTGTCCCACAGGTTGCATTCTTCCACGTTGGATAGTCTGGGTCTGGTTGCGGGGGCGAAAGCGTTCTGCGAGGAATTCGCGCAGCAACAGGAAATGCAGGTCGACTTTGTGCATGAGAATATCCCGCATGGAGTTTCGGGGGAAGTAGCGTTGTGTCTTTTTCGCATTCTCCAGGAAGGACTTCGAAATATCAAACGGCACAGCGGTGCCGATAGGGCTGATGTTCGCTTGGAACGTTCAGGAGAGAGGCTTCACCTGTCAGTCGCCGATCGAGGAAGAGGGTTTGATGTGAATATCCGCTCACCGCGAGATGGCATCGGGATTCGGAGCATGGAGGAACGCTTGCGATCGCTGGGAGGACAACTTGAGATTAACTCGCGACCCATGGATGGAACCAGAATTGACGCATGGCTGTCGTTAAAGGTTGCAAGCGAGCGCGTGGCTTAGACTCCCAGAAAAACGCGTGCTAACGACCGCGACTAGGGGTTTCCCCAGTTGTGCAGACCGGACAGGCTCCTTAAGATCGGGCCGGTAATGGGAATCCGTCTCCTCGTGTGGAGGAGGCCTACTATATTTACGACAAGACGGTCTGGACCTCAGGTTCCAACGCGGCACTTGGTAGTTTGGTTCGCGGTGCGGTGGCTCTTTGGGTCTCATGCTGGCTGGTGCTGCCACATTGGTTGCTGATTCTCGGCTGATTCGTTCAGAGAATGCGAATCTGGAACGTCGTCTGGCCGCACAGACCATTAAAATCACTCGTGGTGACGCCACAAACCGGCGTTAATGTCTGCTGATCGAGAAGGTAAATTAGCCGAGCCTCAGACTGGTTTGGCGAGGCCTCTGCCGCTTGGATGCAGCCAGTAACCTGCTACCAGCGGCAAATGGAGATACCGTTGAAACGCGCGCGTGTCCTCCTTGCCGACGACCATTTGGTTGTACTTGACCGGGTAGGAGCGCTTTTGAGCACGAGCTTCGACGTAGTAGGGGTTGTCAGCAACGGACAGGAACTGATATCAGCGGGGCTACGCCTCGATCCTGATGTGATCGTAGCAGACATAACAATGCCCGGGCTAAGCGGAATCGAGGCCGCCCATCAACTTCGCGAAGCGGGCTCCGGCGCGAAGTTTGTCTTTCTGACTATCCACATCGAACATGAATTTATCGATGCATGCATGGCGCAAGGGGCTCTAGGCTACGTAGTGAAATCCCACGTGAAGACAGATTTGATCCCCGCTATCAAAGCGGCTCTCAGTGGTCACACATTCATATCCCCCTTGATTTCCCGGTGACCCTCTCCGAAATCAGCTTCCCTTGGGTTCTGACCGTGTCCTTCTGCACCCCGTAGGCTTGGGCGAGGCAAAGGCGGGCCAGCGAACCCAGCGGATAACTGATTCCTGGCTTTCTTATCCGCGCGCATCAGCGTAGCGAACTGCGACTGCCACACATCTTTGCGTCCGACGCCTGCGCGATCTGCTCGTACCGACTCAAGTTGTCGTCTGAGGAGAGCACTGGACTGAAGCAAATCTCTCCCACTTCTCCACTCCTGCTGCGATATCGCTTTGATCTGAGCCTGCGGTTCATCCGTAAGGGCCAGTTTCCTGTTGGCCCATCGGTATAACTCTTAAGTGCCGAGGGTTAGCTCTTTGACCGTTACGCTGCAACTTTTAATTCTGATGTGGAGAATAACTGGAGAAGGCAGCGTTTTTCGTAAATCTGACCGTAGGATGACCTTGATCCGTTTTACTTGTGTTTGCGCCCTGCGCACCACGCCTGTTGCGCGGCATCTTACCGGGCTAGATTCTAGTATTAGGGATTTCACTAGTTGTGCAAGCAATCGCGTCAGAACTAGGGTTGTTTCAGAAACCGAGCATTGGGATGGCAACGAGCCGCAGAAACGATAGGGCTAAGCAGCCACGATGACGGAAGCCAATTTCCTAGATGACCGCTCGAACTCTCCTTATTAAAGGAGAAGCGACATGAAGAATACTAACGGCTTGTTGATGTGGATGAGTCTGGTGTCGCTCACCTGTAGCACCGTTCATGCGCAGGGTGACTACGAGAAAATGAACGCACATGTCGGCGTGACTCTAAGCGTGCCGCTTAACCAGACAGCGAATTATGTGCATACCGGCTGGGGTGTAGTTACAGGAGCGGGCTACAACTTCAGCGCTCATCATTCAATTATCGGCGAGTTCATGTGGAACAGATTTCATGCGACGGAAGGAGCCCTTCAACCGCTTCGGGCGCAAGCCCAGAACCTCGATGGGCACAGTAACCTGTATGCCCTAACCGGGAACTACCGGTACGAGTCGCTGGGCAAACGATTCGGATACTATTTCATCGCCGGGGGCGGTTTGTATTACCGCACCACAAATCCCTCGGAACGGGTCACTTCAGGCACCGGAACAACTTGCACACCAACCTGGCTTTGGTGGGGATTCAAGTGTGTATCGGGAACTGTAGTGCCCAACCAGGAAATAGGAAGCGCCGGTTCAAACGCTTTTGGCGGGAACGGCGGTATCGGTTTTACGGCGAGGGTCGGTGAGGCGCCCTACAGGCTCTACGTTGAAGGGCGCTATCACTATGCACCAAACAAGAGCATCAGCACTAAGTTAGCCACAGTCTCGGTGGGAATTCGTTACTAATCCGACACCAGTAACGGGATGAGGAGAGAGATGCGACACGGTTCCAGTTTTGTAGTGCAATGTTACATCTAAGTCCTATCGTGGTGATTTGTAACTTTTCTTATGTGCAAACGGGTGCTCTTCGTCTGTGTGGCTCTCGTCGTCCTTCGCTTCCCTGACAAGCTGTACGCCCAGTTCACAGACCCTCGCAATTACGACAATGTTCCTGTGGGTGTCAATCAGCTTGAGATCGCCTATGCATATGCCCGAGCGAACGCCTCTATCGATACATCGCTCATCATCGCAGGCGCAGAGGTTAACCTGAATCAGGGAACCCCTGACTACAGACGCTATTTCAGCCTCATTCACCGCCTGGCTTGGGCGGAAGCCAGTGTCCCGCTCGCCGGTCTCGGCGGCTCCGTGACCGGCACCAACATCCACGGCTCCGTCACCGGCGCCGGCGACTCCAGTTACATGTTGGCTGTGCTGCTGAAGGGCGGCCCGGCGCTTAGCGTGGCGCAATTCGCAAGCTACAAGCAGGCTACGACCCTGGGGGTGAGCCTTAGCATCACCGCCCCCACTGGCCTATATAACGCGAACAATTTGCTCAACCTTGGTTCACATCGTTGGTCGTTCAAGCCAGAAATCGCTGTTTCCCATCCCTTCGGACCCCAACAGGAGTGGGAGTTCAATGCCTACGCCAACGCAGATTTCTATACCGACAACACTTCCTATCTTGGAAATAAAATCCTCCGCCAACAGGCGTTACCTGGATTCGAAGCACACATTAGCTATTCCTTCACCAAGAGCCTTTGGGCCTCTGTTGATACGCGCTACTCCCTCCACGGCAATACCTTCGTCGATGGCGTGCACCAGAACGATGGGCAACAGAATTTCACCTTAGGAAGCGAGGTGAATATTTCCCTTAATGACCAGAATTCGTTCATCTTCGAGATCGCCAAGGCGCTAGTACACCAAAACGGCCCGGCCTTCACCGGGTTCGCCGTGAAGTACAGTTACAATTGGGGTAAGGGCTACTAACAAGTACGCACTATGAGCAGTTGATCTTCCAGCACGCCCATTAATTCCACTAATTCCACACGCCCCTCCAGATGTTGTCATTCAATCTGAAGAACAATGCAGCCTGGTATTCTTTGCGCTCGAGCACTGCCTGATCTCGATCCTCCCGACACACCATAGTCTCAAAGAAAGCATCCTGAACACGGTCAAGCGATCTCGCAAGATTAGGGTTTTCCCTAGTTGCGGAAAGTGGACGGGGTGCTTAGCATCGGGCCGGTAATCCGAATCACCCGTCTGAGCATGGTGGCTCATGGTGGCCAGACACGCTGCGCGCGGAAGGAGAATTTGCATGCTCACCAGCTTAAAGATCCAAAACTTCGCGAATGGAATTTCGCTTTTGATTTCTGTGCTCATGATCGCTACGGTTCCCGGCTTTGCGCAACGGGGCGCTACCGAAACCATAGACGCCACGGCCTTTGGCACAAGTACTCAGTTGGGAAGACAATTCGGTGTGAAGATCATTATTTATGAGTTCTCGAACCCCGAGGATCGAGACATCCTGGTACAGGCTTACCAGCAGGGTCAGAATGACGGACTGGTGAATGCTCTTGAGAAGATGAGAAGCGTGGGCCGGATAACGATTCCCGGCACGATTGGATTCGATCTTAGCTTCATCCGGGAGATTGTGACGCCGACCGGCAGGACCATTCGTTTTGTTACCAATCGAAAGATCGCTTTCGGCGAAAGTTATTGGAGTACCCAGACGAAGAGTTTCAATCTGACCGCCGGTGAAATCAACATAAATGATAAGGACAAGAGCAAGAGTGGCGGTGTTCTTTTCCCTGCCGCGCAGCTCGTCGTCAATCAGGATGGAGAGCTGCAATGGGACCTTAACCAGAATCCCTGGAAGCTGGTCAATATCATCGAGTGGAATTGAAATCGCGCAATAGCGATAGCTGTTTGAGAGGTTGGCAGACCGCAGACTATGTCTGCGAGATCGCGAGGACCGCGGCGCGAGCGGGGTATATCACAATGAAAATTCAGCGGCAGTGCAACATTTGGAAAGCATTACTTTTATGGTCTTTCGTCGTTCTGCTGAGTTGCGCAATCGGGCAGGCGCAAAAGAAGAGCAAGTACGTATGTGACGAAGCGCAACCCGAGAGCATGTGCAGCGCGGCCAATACCTGTGGTTCGGCTTCGTCTCCGTGCACGATTGACATTACAAGGTCAGGGAGCTCCGCCAATGTGAAACCTGGTATTCCCAACGCGGGGAACAACCAATTTTTCTGCATCAAGGCTGGTACTACCGTGGTGTGGATGAGCTCGAACAAGAACAATGGATTCATGGTCTCGTTCGGCACCGACTCGCCATTTGACCCAGACAACCCAATCATAGGAGGCGGCAAGAAGCAGGTGACGACAAAAGCAAGTACTCCAGGCTGTTATAAGTACGATGCGGGTGCGTTTCGTTCTGGGGCAATTTATGGGATGAGCGGCGGCACCAAGCCGGAGTTGGTCATTCTTCCCTGACATACAAAGGTGAAGCGAGGCTTTGGAAGCACCCCTTCACCTTGGTTGCACTCGCACAAGATTGGAGGTACGAGAAAAAGTGTGCCTCCTAACAACCATTGCCTTATTACTCTCAACAGTCAAATCTCTCCATATGGTTTCTCGGCGATCCCGTCCCGAATCAGCTTCTCTGTTTCGGGTTTTCACGCGTCCCGTACGCATCAGGTAGCGAACTTCGACTCCCAGGTAGGGTTAGGGATTTCCCTAATTGTATTAACCGCCCCGTCCGCCTAGAAACGGTAGTGGATCAGGGTTTTCTCGCATCACAGGAAAGAATTGGGTGGCCCGGCAAAGGCGGCTGGGTTCGATGGGGAATCGAAGGTCTGTACTTCGAGGAACGTCGAGGACCTACCGCGGCACCTTGGACATGACGCAACCGAAAAACGGGAGATGAAAATATGGCCTCGCAGGAAAAGGACTGGACCAAACCGCAGGCAATGGCGATCCCTAAGGAGGGATATTTCCAACGAGAACAGGGAAATTATGGCCCGGTCTTTCCCCGGACACCCGCGTGTTACGGCTTCACGATCATCGCGAAACTCAAGCCCGGAAGAGAAGGTGCGATGCGCGCCTATGCGGACACGATTGAAAAAGCGATGAAAGCCGACCCCTTCTTCCTGGCGCCACTCAAACTCCACTACCTCAAGTGGGTGCTGTTCGACATTGGTAACGACAAGTACTTTATGTACCAGGGCATCTTTGACACTGATTTCGACAAGTATACCGACGATGCCGTTGCCCTGTTCACCAAGTCCGGCCTGAACACCGCTTTTGAGAATCTCGAGGGCTTTCCGGAAGACTGGAAAACGAACGTTCCGGCGTTCGTCAAGTTCGTTCGCGACCACCACCGCCCCAGCTTTATGGAATATGGCGAATATCCTTACGTCACCGCGGACGAGATTAAGAAGGCCCTTAAGGTGAAAAGGGCTTTGGGCGACATGCTAGACCAGATGCAATAAGGTACGTCCAAAGAGCTTGCCATGACCGATACCTACGACTTTATCGCCATTGGAGCAGGCCCGGCTGGAGAAAGTGCCGCTGAACTAGCTTCCTTCTTTGGTCGTCGTTCGGTGATTGTCGAAAAGCATCGGCCTGGCGGCGCCGTTACCACCACGGGAGGTGTTCCCACAAAGACGCTTCGGGAGGCTGTGCTCTACCTCTCTGGCTTTTGTGAGGGCGACGTCTATGGCCTGCGTATGGCGGCGCCTCCCGAGATTGCAACCGACATCGTTCGCAAGCGCACCTGGCACGTTTGTGAACTGTTGCAAAAAGTCACAGCAGAAAACATCGCTAAGAACAACGTGGATTACCTCCAAGGCACGGCCCGTCTCGGTGCGGACGGGACCGTGACTGTATCTTGTCAGGATGGAACGGATCGAAAGCTGCGCGCGAAAGCAATCCTGATCGCTACGGGTTCCCGGCCTTTCCGGCCAAAGAATATTTCATTCGACATTCCTGGAGTTTGCGACACCGACACCATTTTGTTTCGCGGCCGTGTGCCGAAACACATCGTCATTGTGGGTGGCGGCCCGGTCGGAGTGGAATTTGCCACTGTCTGCCACGCTCTCGGCGCGAAGGTCACGCTCGTCGATCTCGGTACGCGACTGATCGCCATGATGGACGGTGAAGTCTCCGCTTGCATGGAAGACCTGTTTCGGAAATGGGATGTCAGGGTGATCTTCGGTTCGACTGTAGAGTTTGTCGCCGCGAAGGGGGATGGTCTGGAGACAAGGCTGTCGTCCGGAGAAACTCTCTTTCCAGACACTCTACTCTTCGCTGCCGGGCGTGTCGCGAATACGCAAGACCTCGGACTGGAAGCCGCAGGTGTGAATCTCGATTCGCGCGGGCGGATCGTGGTGGACAAGCACTTCCGCACGTCTGCGGAGGGAGTCTACGCAGCGGGCGACGTTCTCGGTCCAACGCTGGCTTCGATCGCGATGGAACAAGGACGTGTGGCGACCTGTAATGCGTTTGGTATTCCATTCGAGGGCACAGTTGACCCGAGCCCAGTCTCGGCCATCTACGGCATGCCTGAAGTTTCTGGCGCGGGCCTGACCGAGGAGAAGTGCCGAGAGATGGGCCTGGACTACGAGGTTGGCCGTGCGGACCTCGCGCTTACACCACGCGGGGCAATCGCCGGCCGGGGTGGGCTTCTGAAGCTCGTCTTCCTGAAGGCCGACCGAAAGCTAGTCGGGGTTCACTGCATCGGTGATATTGCCTCCGAGATCGTCGGCATCGGGCAAATGGTCATTCGTTGTGGCGGGACGATGAATACCATTGCGAACATGTCCCTCAACACACCGACTTACAGCTACGCATACAAGTACGCCGCTTTTGACGGGCTTCGTCGGCTAGTGTCGGCCGAACGGCAAGCAGCAGTTCGATGACTTTCATAGGAGATGTCGCATGAGCCTGGCAAAGAATTCGGGCAGAACTTATAACCAACTCCACCTAGCTCGCAAACACACACCGGGAAAGCGCCGGTTCAGCGTCTACTGGACATGGAGTTATCCGTGGGAGGCAAACCGCGATATCACCGAAATGGATAATCGTTTTTCGACGATGACTGAGGTCCGTCGCGTGGCCTGGCCGAACTATGAATCGGTCGAGTATTCGGAACAGATGTTCCTGCAGGGCATAGCCGGTACCCTAGAGCTCTTTCACCTGTCGCTGGTGAACTTTCAGAACGCAGTCGGCGAGGCCACCGGACATCCGGTCGCTGTCTACCAGCGGATCGATCAGGCCGGACAAAGATTGCCGATCGACGAGCGCATACTCGCCGATACCGATACTCTGATGGTCTTCGGCTTAGACCACCTGATTACCGAGCAGGAGGCTTCCGCCGGGGAGATCGAGGCCTTGCGGAATTTTCTTACTCGCGAAGGCACATGCCTCATCCTTGGCCCCCATCATGACGTTGGTGTTTCCGCCGACTTGAGGGAACGCGCCATGGAATACGCTCACCATGGCGACCCGCTTGTTCCGCGACAACAACGCTTTGGCAAGTACACCCGCTCCCTGATGAAAGGGCTCAGCGTTCCTGTCGAGAATCGCTACGGCCTTCGGCCAGCCACCCATCCGGGCAGCACTCGAACAATGCCTCTTAACGTCGCGAATGACATGGACACTCGTGGTTGGATGGAAGACGTGCAGACCTTTGTCTTCCACATGCACCTGCCGCATTATGCCGTTACTACTGACGATCCGAAGGCCATCCATGTCTTGGCCCGGCAGCCGGTAGATGTATCGAGGCCGCATCCGTTCGTTCAAGCCGGCAACCGCGAGTTCAACATGTTTCTCTGGATGCCGCCAACCGGCACACGCGGTGGCGATATATTGCTGGCAGACTCGACGATCTTCACGACACTATTTGGCGGGGACAAGAGCCTGGAACGCTTCTGGAAAAACCTCGCCACGAAATGATGGGCCATGTCGGCAATAAGACCCGGTTTGGAATCTTGATCGCTGTTTGTGTTGCGATGGTCCCACTGCTAGCAAATGCGCAGAATCGCGGTGTCTATCCGCTCGGCATGAGCGCAACAAACTCGGGCGTCACACCTCAGCCTGGTTTTACGTACGTTAACCAACTCCTGTTTTACACGCGTGATCACGCCAAAGACGATGCCGGTAACACGTTGCCAATCACTGGTGAAAATTACGTTCTTATGGACATGAATACGCTGGCCTGGGTGAGCGAAAAGAAATTTCTTGGCGGCG
>Ga0210403_10005214_pt1 | contig 11081 bp, 10 predicted proteins | sample IncBWC19MmetaG_FD_150863 | JGI IMG/M metagenome (GOLD analysis project Ga0210403, IMG submission 150863) | Forest soil microbial communities from Barre Woods Harvard Forest LTER site, Petersham, Massachusetts, United States - Inc-BW-C-19-M | ecosystem: Environmental > Terrestrial > Soil >... | reverse complement strand
CGGAGAACAGTCCGCCGCCAACTATGCCCATGGCGAGATAAACAAGGATGTTGATTCCCACCAGCGCCTGACTCAGGCTGACGGAACTCATGGCACTGCGCTGCCACGGCGGCGCTAAAACGGGCTGCGGGGCATCCTCCGGCAATTCGCCGCGCTGCGCTGCCTCGTGCTGGACACACCACGGGCAAAGCCGCTTTCCAAGAGAGAATCCCGAAAGCTTACGCCCGCAACTGGAGCAGTTCGCCACTGGTTAAAGGTGTACCACAACGCCGAAGTTTCAGGTTTCGAGCTTCCGAAGAGCCAGGCAGCCGCCTCTCACTATGGCGGCCAGATTCTTAATGAAGATTGTGGAAAGCAGGCTAACAACGAAACGAGTCGAACCCTAACACCTCTCCTTTTCTTTCCGACTTCCGCTGCCCTCCTTTAATATCAAGCTCTAATCACCGATGACCAACTCTGGCGAATTGTGTGGCACTAATCCGCCGAAACCGCGAGAGACGGTGTAGCAATGCGGCGAGCCTTACTTCGCATTGCTCTGGCACTCGTGAGCGGTTGCGCAGCTTGCCAAACTCCAGATCCCGCAGATCAAGTCTGCCCTCGTTTTGCGGAAGGCTCTAAGGTTCAGGATCCAGCCGAGCTGTACAGCGAGAATGGCCGCCTCGAGCTGACCCTTAACTTCAGGAGTTCAGTAGACGCTCATGGCCTGCAGCGCTTCTGCTATGCGACCGACGGCGGATTGCAATCGCCGACTTTGCATGTGCGGCCGAACGATCGTCTGGTCATCCACCTCCACAATGATCTCGTGCGGACACCGGATAGTCCGCAGCCTCGATCCACCGGCGATCCTTGCAATGGTGGCCCGATGAGCCCTGACTTCACCAACCTGCACTTTCACGGATTGAGCGTGCCGCCGACATGCCACAGCGACGAAGTATTGAAGACGCTCGTCGGACCGGGACAGACCTTCGACTATGAGTTGCAAATTCCCTCGAGCCAGCCAACGGGACTCTATTGGTATCACCCTCATGTCCACGGATATGGAGAAGCGCAAGTCCAAGGCGGAGCCTCCGGTGCCCTCGTCGTCGACGGCATCGAGTCATGGAATCCCAAACTCACCGGATTACCGGAACGAACGTTGATTCTCCGGGACCAGCTCATACCCGGCTCCAGGCCGGCTCGGTCGAACGTTGGCGTCGGACTCTTCGACAGGGCCAAGCGGCCGACACAGAAGCCGACTGGCCCATCTTGGGACATATCGCTGAACCACATTCCCATTACCTATCCTGCTTACACTCCACCAGCGATTGAAGCCAGGCCGCGGGAAAGGCAGTTTTGGCGAGTGGTGAACGCGGCGGCAGACACCATCTTCGATCTGCAACTGATCGTCAACGGAACGCCGCGGCCGCTAGAGCTTCTAGCTGTCGACGGCGCGCCTTTGAGCCGAGCCGTCATGCAACAAAACATTCCTCTTTCTCCGGGTGGACGCGTTGAGTTCATCGTCGTCGCTCCGGAGAAGGGCGACAAAGCGCAGCTCATCACAAGAAACTGGGAAACTGGACCCGACGGCGAGGTCAATCCGACGCGGCCGCTGGCAAACATCGCTGTCACAGAAACTGTGGCGAAAGAGAAGCGTCTCGACGGCTCACGTCCAACCAAGACAAAGTCTGGCCTGCAGTCGCTGCTCCAGGCGACTCCCGCGCAGCGGCGCCGGCTCTATTTCTCCGAAAAAGGGAGCGACGAGAGCCCCACAGGCGCTGCCTTTTTTTTGACCGTCGATGGGCAAGGGCCCGACGTCTTTCGCATGGGGCAGCCGCCGAACATCATCGCGCATCAAGGAACGGTGGAGGACTGGATCATTGAAAACCGGGCCTTTCAGGATCACGTCTTTCACATCCACCAGATGCATTTCGCGGTGCTCGAGGTCAATGGCAAACCAGTCCGCGATTCAGCGCTGAGAGACACCATCGACATACCGTTTTACGACGCAAAAGGAACCTATCCGAGCGTTAAGTTGCGAATGGATTTTCGCGATCCTAAGATCCTCGGCACGTTTGTTTTTCACTGTCACATCCTGCAACACCAGGATCAGGGAATGATGGGCACAATCCAGGTCGCTCCGCCAGGACGTCCATCGCGCATTTCCATCGCAGCTCCAACACACACGGTCACGCTTTATGACGTCGTCAGCGTAACCGCAAAACTTCTGAACGCAAACGCCACGGCCGCAAAAGGCGCTGTGCAGTTTGTAGTGGATAATTCTCAGATTTTTGAAGCGGCCCTCTCCAGTGGCGAAGCCACATTTACCGGCCTGATGTCCCAGGTTGGGAAACACCAGATCGCTGCAATCTACCTCGGCGACACGAACTTGTCGCCTTCGCCATCCACGTCTCTCTCGCTTAACGTCGTAAGTACTTTCTTTACACTTTCGCCCAGTCCCGATATTGCACTGAGGTCGCAGGCGCAATCGGCCGGTACCCCAGTCACAATCAATTCTGTCGGCGGATTTGATCAACCCGTGAAACTCAGTTGCTCACTCCCAAAGGAGATCAAAGCGGCCTCATGCTCCATCGCGCCATCGCTAGTCAACGGCAGCGGGAAGGCAACGTTGACGGTGGCAACTGGCGCAGATGCCGACAGCAGCCAGGAAGGACAGCAAGGCATGAGCCGCATCGCCCCCGGCAATTATCCTGTCACGGTTCTAGCGGTAAGCGGAAGCGGCGAAGCGGAAATCCAAAAGAAGCTGGTAGTAAAACTGAGAGTTGATTAGTAACTGAGCTGGACAACCAGGCCCTCAGGATGTCGCAAATATGAAGCCCAAACAACAATTCTCCGATGAACTCAGGACTCTGCTCAGCGAGAGCAAAGGTCTGCGCATTCGCGCCGGCACCACGCATCGTTTCATTGGCATTTGGGTTGTCGTCGTGAAGGATCGCGTCTTCGTTCGCTCGTGGAGCGTGAAGGCGAACGGCTGGTACAAGACTTTTCTCGAGGACTCGAGCGGCGCTATTCACATAGACGGCGACGAAATCGCAATCCGCGCGGTACCCGTTAAAGACAAGCGCCTGAGAGATGCCATCGACCAAGCTTACCTCGAGAAGTACAACACTAAGGGGTCGCTAAAGTACGCGAAGGACCTCGGCAGCGCGAAATCGAGAGCGACGACGATCGAACTCGTGCCGATAGCGCAATAGAACGCCGGAGGCGCGCAACCCAATCGCGGAAGCGTTGGGAAACCGTCAGATCATGAGTTTCGGAGCCCTATCGGGGCGGCACCTGGCTGGGCATCTCCGACACAAAATGGATTGATGCAATTTGTGCGTTGTGGTGCCGCGCCTACGGCGCTCACAAAATTGCCTGTCAGCCTGAAGTAGTCCCGCACGTCCTCAGAATTCAGACAATCGTCCCTGCACCGTGAGCCCCGCTGCGGCCCGTCCCCGCACAAAAAATTTACAACTAAAAATTCCGATAGCGCGCATCTCTTGCTGCGTGGCCTACTGGCCTCAACCAAGAAAACTTTGGGCGTGCCCGAAATGGGACGAACAGGAGAGCAGGGATTTTATGAAGCGCTTTTTGCAATCGACATTTCTTGCGGCGTCGCTGGCGGCATCATGGTGGCCGGCTGCCGCGCAAGTGCGCCGTCCTTATGTAGCGATTAAGGTGGACGTGCCGTTCAAGTTCAAGGTGGGCAACAGATCTTTTCGTCCCGGCAGTTACGAATTTCTCTCTGTCGGGACCAACCTGATGGCGTTACGGGATGCGCGAGCCCGCATCGTGGCGTCACTGGTAACCCGCTCTGTTGAAACCGGAGTGATTGCACCATCCACCAGATTGGTGTTCCATCCTGAGAAGAAACAACTCTATCTTGCTCAGATAAAAATTCAAGACCTGAGCCAGGTTCTGGAAATTCGAGGAGAAGAGCTGGCAATACCTCCATCTCCTCCTCCCGTATTGGCACCGGCAGAAGTTTTACTGTTCAACACCAGGCAGTCAGGTGTCGGAGGGAAGCAATAGCTTCCGAGGCGCCGATCAGTACCGGCGGCGGTAGCCGCTGGGTGCTGGTCGGTGACCTGTCAATCGTCGGGATATATGTAGGGCTGGGGGATCTGCTCCTGTAAATTCCAGAGCAGGTCTTTGCTCGAGTCCCTTTATGCAGCCTCCGTCGTTGACCGGCGAAAATACTGCGCCGCCGGCGGACGCAAAAGGAAGAACGCGTACATGGCCAACAGCACACCGTGCGCAGCCACCTCGCTCATCGAGTGAAAGGCGCTGATGATGACGTGCGACGCAATCCAGGCCAAGGTGAGCCAGCGCGCCCAATTGCTTCCACGGAGCATAAACACTCCACCAACAATCGCGAGGACACGAAGCAGACATACCAGCAAGACGTCCGTCTGGAACGGATGTCGCAAGTTCAGCTCGGTGGAGTGATAAACGAGCCCAAACACCCCAGCCGCGAGGATCAACAAACTCAGAAGGGTCACGGAGAGTGGACGCTTGTTCATGATGAGTGCGCAACATTCTCGCACACGCTTGGGATCGGCAGGCGTTAGGCTCAACGCCGTTGTGCGCCCCTGGCTTTAGCGCCACGGCGGTAACCTTAACAAATGACTTCTCGCTTCCGCATCGGTTTTATTGACAAATCGGACTATAGGGTCTATCGTCCGTCGCATTAACAGGGCTCATTGGGAAAGTTCTGCATCCCTTGCGGAACGAAAAACAGCACTCCTATGAAAGAAAGGGAGGGCCCCATGAAAGAAAACAGGACCCAAGGCCCATTCGCACGTAACCTTTCCAGGCGTGGCTTGCTCACCGGAGTTGGAGTTGCCGGCGGCGGGCTGCTTCTGGGTTCATCTTTTCCACTAACTACTTTCGCGGATGACGACGAGCATGAACAGTCTTGCAATGCTGGAGAACTGTGTTCGTCGCCAGATCCGATTCCGCACGTGAATGAAGCGGTCCTCGCCGGATTCGGCGTTAAGGCCCACTTCTTCTTTCCGGGTCCAGTTGAAGGCACGGCGGCGGCTACCGACCCGACGGGAGCACATCCTGGCGGTCGCGATCCGTCTGCGATTTACGACTTCAAAGGGTTCATCGGTTCGGCCGATTTGGTTCTGACCGGTACCGGGACAGATCTGAACACTAACAAGAGCGACAAGTACACCTTCCACACTGACAGCCGTTTCATGTCTGGTGTATTCCTAGGCACCGACGGGAAGAAGCATCGAGGCAACTTCGCCTTTATTTGACTCGACAGCCTTCCGGGCTCGGGTAGCCCTTTAGGACCACACTCTTACGACCTGGGCATCTCACGCACCACTCTGTTTTGGACCGATCTGACATCGCCCTCCAGCGTCAGGGTCGATTTTGACGAGGCTGAGGCGGTACTGCACATCCGAAATTACTGCGCGCTCGATGCCTTCGCTGTTCCGAACAGCCTGGACGCGAGCCATCCGATGGGTCATCCTGTTGCTGCCGTTCTCAACTCCTTCAAAATGCGTTGGAGCGGAGTGAAGCGGAAGACCTCGTTTACGTCCACGGATCCACAAGATAAGTTCACTGGAGATTTCATCGAGGACTCTTGCGAAATCGAAGTGGACGTTACCACGCTTCCCAGCACCGGACACGGGTTCCATTTCGTTTCCGATCCGGGAGGCACCACGATCAGCCACTTCGCCCAAATCGGGAAAGAGCGGAACGGCGCGTTCGTGTAGCCTGGAAGATTCCCCCAATCTTTCAGCAAAGATGCGGTTGGGGTTCTTCGCCGGCTTGGCCGGCGAGGAATCCTGCCTGGTGCTGTCCTGTTCAAACTTTTTGATCACGGAGCCCTGGTATGAAGCACGTTCGAGCCTGTGCTGTCGTTGTCTTTGTTGTTCTAATTCTTGCTTCGGCGGTTTCGAGTTATGCGCAGGATCCCACCATTGTGGTGCAGTGGAACCAAGCGGTATTGCAGGGCGTGCGCGACAGCACGCTGGGTCCGCCGATGGTGGCTCGCGCTCTCGCGATCGTGCATACCTGCACTTACGATGCCTGGGCCGCCTACGACAAGCATGCCGTCGGCACCCAGCTTGACGGGCAATTGCGGCGTCCCAAAAAGGAACGTACCCTTGCAAACAAGAACAAAGCCATCAGCTTTGCCGCGTACAGTGCGGCGGTCGACTTGCTGCCGGGCGACAAGATCAAGGTCTTCGATCCGCTGATGGCGCAGCTTGGATACGATATCAACGACACCTCCGCCGACACGAGAACGCCCAGCGGCATCGGCAACGTGGCTTGCGCTGCCGTTCTCGCTTTCCGCCACGGCGATGGCTCAAACCAACTCGGCAATCTCACTGCTAGTGGAGTGCCTTACGCCGACTACACCGGCTATATTCCCGTGAACAAACCAAGCACGGTGCCGGTGAGTGACTTGTCCACAGTGATCGATCCGAATCACTGGCAGCCGCTTACTTATAACAACGGGACAAAGGTTGTCACTCCTGCATTTGTCGGCGCGCAGTGGTTTAAGGTGGTTCCCTTTGCCCTGACCCCTCCTGATCAATTTCTGCCGTTCATCTCCAGCTTCGGGCCCGCGCTTAACGGCTCGACCACGTTTTTCCAACAAGCTAAAGACGTGTTGGCTCTGAGCGCCGGCCTGACCGACGAGCAAAAGATGATCGCGGAATATTGGGCCAACGGCCCGCATTCGGAGCTGCCTCCCGGACATTGGGACCTGTTCGCGCAATTCGTCTCCGCCCGCGATCATCACACCGTCGACGAGGACGTGCAGATGTTCTTCGCTCTCACGAACGCAATCTTCGACGCCGGAATCGCCTGCTGGGACGCCAAGCGTCACTTCGACTCGGTACGTCCGGTGACCGCGATTCCCTTCCTGTTTCATGGCCAGCAGGTGCAGGCATGGGGAGGCCCTGGAAAGGGAACGATCACGATCGACGGAGCGCACTGGATTCCTTACCAACCCAGCACGTTTCCAACCCCTCCGTTCCCGGAATACACCTCCGGGCACAGCACCTTCAGCGCGGCTGGCGCGGAGATCTTGAAGCGATTCACCGGCAGCGATCACTTCGGGGCCTCGGTCACCTTCGCTCCCGGGAGCTCAACGACCGAACCGGGGCTCACGCCGCATCAAGCAGTGACGCTCTCCTGGGCAACGTTCACCGACGCAGCAGATCAGGCCGGCATCTCACGCCGCTACGGAGGCATTCACTTCGAACTCGGAGATCTCGTGGGAAGAAAAACAGGCAGGCTCGTGGCCAAGCAGGCCTGGAAGAAGTCGCTGAGCTACTTCCATCCTGACAAGAACGACGATCGGGATAGGGACGAGGACTAGAAAGCACTTCGCGAAAGACGACTTAGGAGTGCGTTCCAAGACAGCCAGATCGAGTGGGGAGCCACGGAGCTCACTTTGCTGTCCTGTCCTTTGTTCCCTTCTGCAGCAACCGTTCCACATTCTTTTTCAGGAGAGCCGTACTGACAGGCTTGCTTTGATACGTACTAAACCCAGCAGACGTGATTTCCTCGTGATCTTGCGGATCAAATCCGGTCAAGGCAATTACAGGTATGGATGCCAGGTTGTTGTCGCGTCGAAGTGCCTGGACAAGGCCGATGCCGTCCAGGACCGGCATCTTAATGTCGCACACTACAAGGTCCGGCGGGCTCGCAAGTATTTTTTGCAGTGCATCGGCACCATTCCGCGCCGCGATTACGTCGTATCCCCAACTCTGAAGAAGCTCAGTCAGAAGCTCGCGGCTAGAGGGGTCATCTTCGGCGATTACGATTTTGGTCGCGTTGGAGTTCACTTGGAGCGCCAGCCGGTCTTCCCCGCCTAGAGATTATCTCTATTTTGCGAATGTTTGCACTCTCCACGGCCCAAACTTCTTCCACCCCGGCTGGAACCGAGCGTCAACGTTACTCATTGAGAGTCACAGCTCCGAACCGTCTTGTAGGAGGGAGATCGACAGAGCCATTCCGAGAGCGTCGGTGTCTAACCTTGCCATGCTTTCCAGGGTGGCTCGAACTCTTGTCCTCAGTGTTTGGCTTGCTGGCCTGGGGCTGGCACAGAACGCCACAACACGGACCGTGCACGTGTTCGTTGCCCTTGCCGACAACCAGCACCAGGGTATCGTTCCCGTTCCGGCACGCTTAGGAAACGGACTCGATGCCAGGAACAATCTGTATTGGGGTGCGGCCGCCGGTGTAAAGACGTTCTTTGCCCGTAGCTCCGACTGGGCACTGCTCGAGTGCCGCGAGAGACCGGAGCCCGACGTTCTGGAACGCTGCATCTTCAGGCATCGTAGGGCAGATGTGTATCTCGTTGCGGACGCTTATCGCGGAGACGAAATCCGGCACGCGCTCCTCAACTTCTTCGACGCCGCTGCTGGAGCTGCTCCAGAGACAATCACCTTATCGTCGACGACACAAGCAGGAAAGCCGGCCATCCATGGCGGGGCGAACTTAGTCGTCTATGTAGGGCACGATGGTCTGATGGATTTTCAGTTGCCGCAGGTAACACGCAAGAAGAACGAAATCCGTCGCGACGCAATCATCCTCGCATGCGCCAGCAAACAATACTTTGCCGAACCGTTGCGCACATCCGGCGCTTATCCCCTGTTATGGACTACGAATTTGATGGCTCCAGAGGCTTACACCCTGAAGAGCGCACTCGATGGCTGGATCGCTGGCGAAAAGAATGATCAGATCCGCGAACGAGCGGCAACAGCCTACGACAAATACCAGAAATGCGGCCATCCTGCCGCGCTCCGCCTGTTTGCCACCGGGTGGTAATCTGAAATTGTTCCGCGCCTACGGCGTTCTAAATTCTTCTCACGCGATCCCAACGCTTCCGCGATTGGCCTAATCCTCGGTTTTGCGCCTACGGCGCTCGCTTTTCGTTCTGCTCGCACATGTTCACGGCATCTCCCGCTCCTTAGGCGAAGTAACCGTAGTCTTCACCACTGGCCAAACTCACAGATGTTTTCCCAAACATCCGATACTACTTTTTCTGAGACTGTCATCCCTCGCTCCGCCAACATGCAGTTTGCAGTTCCAACCAACTGCAGTTGCGGAGCGGGGGATCTGCTGTTTCTTAAGCGGCACGAACAACAACAGATCCCCCGGCCCGCAGTAGCTTCGAGGAAGATCTACCTCCACCGTGCGGGCCGAGGGATGACAGTGTTAGTAGAGATTTCGCGCACTTCAAATTTCGGTCAGGCTACAACCTCCTGGCGCGTTTCCATGCGTTCAAGCTCTTCTCCTTGCTCCAAAGCCAGAAGCAGACCTTGAAACTCTGCCATCGTCGCCGCAAAGTGCGCCTGGGCAAAGTCTCGAGCTTCGATCTCTGACGCTTCGGGAAAGAATCTGCGATAAAGTCCGATCTTCTGAGACTCCGCAGCTTCTCCCATGAAGAGCTTGTAATCGATGCGTCCGTGACGCAGCAACGCCGGATCCAGCTCCTCGACCTTGTTCGTGGTCATTACAAACACCACATTCTCGGGAGCGTGGAAACCATCGAGAACGTTCAGCAGTCCCGAAAGCGTAACGTTGAGGCCTGCCGGGGAATCGTTCTTCTGATTCCCGCTTGTTGTCTCCTGCTTGCTACGTACCTCCTCCGCTCCCGGCCTGCGGTTGCCAGCCTTCATGCAGTCGATGTCCTCGAACAGAATGATCGAGTTCTCAGGGACATTGTTCATTGCGCTCTTGAGCGACCGATCGTTGAACTCGACCAGGTTCACGGCATAGATCGACATTCCGAACTTCGCCGCCACGGCCGAGACCAGCGATGTCTTTCCCGTTCCGGGAGGTCCGTAGAGTAGATACCCACGGTGATACGGCACTCCCAGCCGGCGATAACGCTCCCGCGATTCCCTGAACTTCTGGAGATCGAGAATCAGGTGCTCCTTCTCTCCCGGCCTCAGAATTACTGACTCCAGCAAGCGCGGCGCGTAGGCCTGAACGTAGTCCCACCCGTCGTCGTACACGTACAGGTACGAGGCTGTCTTTAGCTTCTTCTTGTGGCACGCTACGACTTCCTCGACGAACTTCTTCAGGAACTTCTGGTCCCTGCCGATGGTTCGAAAGGTAAGCGACTCGATGCGGCGCGTGCTCCTGCCCTGCGCTTCTTGGCCTCGGTAAAACCAAACCCAGAACGGACGACCAGCATGCCAGAACCAGTGCCTTCCCGGTGCGGGAATCAGAGCCAGCTCTTCGCCGCGAAGAGTTGTGTCGAGATCGAGATAACGAATTCGCTTCAGAAATTCCTGCTCCAGGAACCATTCCTTCACCCACACGAATGCCATGTCATCGTCCTTGACGGTGATCATCATCACCGTCTGTCGGACGATCCAGTACCAAAGCTGCAAGGGCAACTCGCGCAGATACACGCCGAGCCCGCCGACGATCATCAGCAGCAGTCCGCCAGAGGCAAACTGGTTTTGGCCGCTCAGAATGTGTTTCAAAAAATCCAACATACGTTCGTTTTCTAACCGGTCAATTTCCGGACGTGTTCAATTGGGACCGCCGCGCGGGTGTTGGTCGGCAACACGAAGCAGCCACACTCTTGCGAGACCCTAGATCGGTCGAGACACGACTCAATGTTCTCGTGTTTCCATCGAACACCCGCGCGAGGGCGCGCGACGGTCCTCACGATTTACAGTCGAAGGAACCGCGGCTTGCGCCACCCAGCGATGTATTTGTTTTTGCGGAAGAGCGCCGAGAAGTCGGCTTAGTGCGACCGAAGCGACGCCCTAATGCAACCGCACCAATGTCTTGGTATCGGTTGCCCGCTTAGCGTTTTAGTTGTGAAATTCGCCAATTCGGGCGTCCTTTCGTAAGAAGATAATTCAAGATGCCATGAGGTTTGGTTTTTTGCAAGACCAAAATTGCACTGAAGAGAGGCGAACATGAAGGTCACGAAGGCAAAAGAGTAAGGTCACAAAGAAATCTTCGTGACCTCATCTGTTTCCTTCGTGACCGGAGCCTGCCCTGAGCGCAGTCGAACGGGTGTTCGCTCTTGGGTTTGCCTTTCTCAATCTCCCCCATGCGACAACGCCGCGGTTCTTTCTAACTTTTCCCATGACAACGCAAAC
>Ga0210403_10005213_pt1 | contig 11081 bp, 12 predicted proteins | sample IncBWC19MmetaG_FD_150863 | JGI IMG/M metagenome (GOLD analysis project Ga0210403, IMG submission 150863) | Forest soil microbial communities from Barre Woods Harvard Forest LTER site, Petersham, Massachusetts, United States - Inc-BW-C-19-M | ecosystem: Environmental > Terrestrial > Soil >... | reverse complement strand
AGAAAAACAATCCCCGCGGTTTTGTGGCGCAATCTCCCCCTTCTCGCAAAACCGGCGAGAAGCGGGGTGCCCGGACTCGAGAGTGGATTTGAGGAACGGGACATCAGTCTCCTGTCACGGGTTCGGCCTGTGCCTGCTTCAGCCGCGCCGGGGAGGGAACGCGGACTGGCGCGGGGGCGTTTGGAACCAAAGCCAGAACCGTTCCAATCAGCATGATCCAGACACCCAGCCAGATACACATCACCAGCGCGTTCAGGTGGGCCTTGATGACGGGGTGATTCTTGTCGTCCTGGCCCTCGTAGACAAGATAAAGGTCCTCGTTGAGGCTGGACCGAATGTCGGGCATGGTCGAGGTCTGCTGGCTGGCATGGTAGAAACGGCGGACCGGAGTCATGGTGCCCATCGACTTACCATTCTTGTAAACGTCGAGCATGGCCCATTGGCTGGCGTAGTTGGGGGCGTCGTCTTCGGTGTAGGAACGGCAAATGAGGGTGTAGGGGCCGATGGTCATCTGATCGCCGTTGGCCATCGCCGCCTCTTTGTCCAGATTGAAAGCGGCTCCGGCGAAGCCGATGATGACTACCGCCACGCCGAAGTGGACGATGTAGCCGCCGTAACGGCGGGTGTTGCGGTGAGTCAGTTGCACCATGGAGGCGAACATGCCCTGGCCGGTGTGTTTCGAAATGACACGGCCGCCGCGGTAGAACTCGCTGGCCACGGTGAGGGTGACGAGCACCGAGAGCGCAACGGCCATCAGCGAATAGAAATAGGAGATGTCCTGCCAGGGTTTGAGGCCGAAGGCTGAGCCCCAACTTTTCGGCGTGATCATCAGAAAGACCGCGACCACGATGGCTCCGATAGTTGGCCACAGGAAGTTGCGTTTGAGGCTTTCGAGGGAAGTCTTGCGCCAGGCCAGCAGCGGGCCTACGGCGGTGAGGATCAGCAGCAGCAGGGCTACGGGAATGGCGACGCTGTTGTAATAGGGTCCCGAGACCGTGACTTTCTTCTCCTCCACGAGTTCGGTGATTTTCGGAAACCAGGTTCCCAGGAGCACGGTAAGGCAGAGGATCCCGAACAACAGGTTGTTGAACAGGAAACTGGACTCGCGCGACACGATCGATTCGAGCTTGTGCTCGCTGCGCAGATGCGACTTGTTCTTGAAGAAGAAAAAGAGAAATACAGCCAGGGTGAGGATGAGGAACACCGCGAACCAGTCGCCGATGGAAGACTGCGCGAAGGCGTGAACGGAGCTGATGATGCCGCTGCGGGTGAGGAATGTTCCTAGGATGGCCAGCCAGAAGGTGGCGAAGACCAGCCACATGTTCCACATCTTCAACATGCCGCGCTTTGCCTGCATCATTACCGAATGCAGGAATGCGGTGCCGGTGAGCCAGGGCATGAGTGAGGCGTTCTCGACGGGGTCCCATCCCCAGTAGCCTCCCCAGCCGAGCACGGAGTAGGCCCAGTGAGCGCCGAGAAAGACGCCGCAGGTGAGGAAGGCCCAGGTGACCATGGTCCAGCGGCGGGTGATGTGGATCCATTTCTCGCCGGGATACTTCATGATCAGCGCGCCCAGTGCGAACGCGAAGGGCACAGTGAAACCGACGTAGCCGAGATAGAGCATGGGCGGATGAATCACCATCTCGGGATACTGCAAGAGCGGATTCAACCCACTACCATCGGGCCGGAGCGGGCCTTCGAGCAGGCCGAATGGTCGGGCGGCGAAATTCAGCAGAGACAGAAAGAAGATCTGCACGCCGGCAAGAACTACCGAGGCGTAAGCGAAGAGGCGCGGGTCGGTCTTGTAGCGGAGGCGCAGTACGAATCCATAGGCACCGAGCAACAACGACCAGAACAGCAGCGAACCTTCCTGGCCAGACCACAGCACGGCAAACTTATAAGGACCGGGGAGATCGCGGTTGCTGTGGTGGAAGATGTAGGCGATGGTGAAGTCGTCGCGGAAGGCGCAGATGACAAGGACCAGCGAAGCGAGAAAAACGGCGGCGAAAGTAGCGATGCCGGCGCGGCGGGCGGTCTCACCGAGGCGCTCGGAGCCCGCTCCCTCAACGAGCGCGAGGATTCCGGCGAGGAAGCAGTAGACGCTCAGCGCTAAAGCGAGATACAGCGCGAAACTACCGAGCACCGCCATGCGAGGAAAACCCCAGCCTATTTTTTCAGAAACGCCCCTGCGAGGCAACCACGAAGACCTGCCACGGAGATGTCGATAGTACATCAAACACGGCGACGTCAGGACACTCCGGGGAGGAATCCAGAGAATGCGCCCAGGCACACCAAGCAAACGCTGCAGCCGGAATTTGGCCGCCGCTTGTCTGGATCAGGTCTGGCCTTGCTTAAGCGCTCTGCTGTTTCTGGTAGCGTTGCAGCACTTCGCGCTCGGCGGTGAGCCAGTCCTCGGCTTCGCTGCCGGACGCGGTCCCGCGCTGAAGGTAGAGTTCATAGGCGCGGCGCCGGATCTCGTCTTCCAGGTTGCTGGGCAGATTGATGGGAGCGCGGTTGATCGGAACCACTTTCTCCCGGGGTTCGGTCTTCACCATTTCCAACTTCCGCGGCTCGACGGACTTCGGTTCGGGCGCGGTTGCCGCCGCGGCAGTTTTCATGTCGGGTATGTTGGCTGGACTGCTGATACCGGGTTGCTCTTTATTAGGATTTGAACGACTAGACTTGCCGCCTGAAGTAGATTTTGGCCTTGCCATCTTTGGATACTCCTTGCATATGCCCAGATTTAGGAATGAATCGAATTGTTGAACGAACCACATACACCCGTCCCGCAACGTGGAGGGAACACTGGAAATTGTGGTAGCAGAGTTAACGTTAGTATAAACCTTCGGCGCCTGTGGAAACCCGCTTTGTAGAGAAAATTGGGAGTGAGTCCTTTGTTATAATCGAAGCTCTTATTCGAGACTCCGGGGATGGCGCTATCGTCTAGGGGTTAGGACGGAAGATTCTCAATCTTCAAACCCGGGTTCGATTCCCGGTAGCGCTACCAGCTATCATCCGCTAAAGCCCGCTAAATCAGCGGGTTTTGTTTTTGCTCCAAAAGCGTCCTGACACTCCGTAACCTGCATTCTCGGTCACCGTGGTACACAGAATGGTATACAGGCCATCCGGTTCCTCGTGAGTCGTTCGCAGGTTTCGGCCCGCGCACGTTCGCCGCAAGAACCCTCTCCCTCTCTGGTCCCTCTCTGGCTCCTCCGTCCAACTTTGGACGGTCCCGAGGAGGTTCCTGGCTGGCCGGGTTGGAAGGTTGTCCGAGCAGCTAGGGGTGCACAGGAGCATGGACGCCTTCGCTGGCACTCTCACGTCTAACCTTGGACGGTGGCCCTGGCACGGCGCGTCAGTGACTTCCCAGCGACCGTCTCTGGCCTTTCCGTCCAAAGTTTGGACGGTCCGCAACTGGCAGTGACAGTCTGGTCGATGTTGTCCCAAGACACCCAGGGAGCGCAGGGGAGCGATGCCTTCGCCTTCTCGATTTGGAAAAAATTTCAAAAATTAGGAAAGGAAAAACGTTACTTCCCATGTCGCCTTCAGGTGGCCGTCCTCGATTGATATTTTCATGAAAATCCTTCACGAGTGTCGTGAAGGGGAATGCGCCCGGCTCGGCCAGAAGTACGTTGAGAAATGGCAGCAGACTTTTATGAACATCCCCCAGGTGGAGATCGATGAGCAGGATCTGGGCAGTTGACTGGCAAGCCGGAAAGAGCGGAGGAAACGTCAGAAGTCCCCTCCTAAGTCCTTGTCCAATGTCAAGGGATGCAGCCGAGATACATCCTGCCGAACTTCTGGACGCGCCCGACCCTGCCTATTCCAGAGCGTTGGAGAAGGGTAGGATTCAGTAGTATGCGCGGAGTGTAATAGCATCCGTGCCCCAACTATTTTGCAAAACCGGAGGGGTTGTCATACGCTAATCGCCAATTAGGAATTGGGAGGCCCGGCAGGAATCGAACCTGCATCCCCGGACATTTAGTGAAAACGCGGTTGCCGCTCCTCTTAGAACTAGCTGCCGCATAATCAGTCCGGTGCCCTCTCCGTTGGGCGACGGGCCTTCATAAGGATTACCAAAGTCCACTGGGTTCACTTGTACGGATTCCCAGTCGGCTCCAATACCTTGGTACCTTTATACGGAAGTGGGGAAGGGGGCGGCAGATAACTTAGGGACAGGGTCTTGCTGGCCCCAATAGTACATACCGCGAGTACAGCGACACCCGAGGCTCACACCCAGGTGCCGCAGGCGGCGACGCATTTACGCCCTGTCGATTTTGGAAAAGAATCCGAAAGCGCAAATACCGCGTCGGCGAGTGTAATTTCAATTTGACGCCAACCATCCCAGAACTCAAGCAGCCGTCAATACTGCCACGGTTCCGCGGTGCTGTTTACCTGCTCCGAGTTGTCCAGCATGGAGTAGGTTTAGCGAGTCGCCAGCCCTGCGCTGGTCAGGCATTTTGCGAGGGTTTATTTTCTTGAGCGGGTTAACCCTCGACAAATTGACCCTCCCTCCAGCGGCCCAAGCCGGCAGTGGCGGAATCGACAAATATGGCGGTGAGGTGCCGTGAGGCTTCGAATTGCTTGTCATACGCAGACCAGCGCACTCCTACCTCGTCTATGATCTTCCGCATCGTTTCCCGATCAACCGGCGACCGGACCGCCACAAGGAGTTGGTGCTGCCCTGCTACCGTAAACTCCAGTTCGACCTTGTACGTGTTCGCTATCGCCTGTTTTACCTCGCGTATCTGTGGCGTGGCTTCCATCTTTCGCAACTCCATCGCCAAGAGGTATGTCAGGCCTACGACTTCACCAACTCTTTCCTTCACGATCTGAGACTCCAGTTCCTCTGGCAGGTTTCCGGTCTTGTGGACTACCCTGTTGCGCCAATCGACGACCGAACGAACTTTGTTCAAGTCAACCTCGCCGCTCAGCCCGGGCCAGAGAAGCGGGAGAAGAACCGACACGCGATTCGAGAGTCCGAGTTGAGGACTGACAAAGTCGTCAGCATCTTTCTTCCCAATGCCCCGCTCCATCAAGGACTCTTTCAAGTATCTGTTTAGAACGATTTCAAGCCCTATGACCGACTCGGTTATTGCCATACGCAAATTGCCTAGACGCAGAAACTCAATCGAGTTTGTTGTGAATTCTTGTTCTGGTCGTGCCGGCAAGTCGTACTCAAGAGCAATCTCGATTTCTCGCCAATTCCACGCCTCTATCTCTGGCTCCACCTGTGGCCAAAATCGGGCGCCTATCCCATCGAGTCCCTGTGGCACCGGAACCACTGAGGTCCAGATCTTTGCATCATCCGAAGACTCTACGCGCCAGCGGAGCAGATCTTCTTCGGGTTTCGTGGAGGTTGTGCGAATCTCTGTTACGTGCGGTACTGCTCCCTGATTTCGGATCGCCCGCAACACGCGGTTACCGACGGTCGATACGAATCTGAGAAGATCAGCCCAGTTGTGATCCGTCAGCAGACGCCTCAAGTATTCGTCGCCTTCGGACTCGGGGAACACCATGTACCCGAGGGCATTATTCTTGCGTACGTACCGCGATTTGGGAGGAAGCGATTCGATACGGCTGGACTGTGCGTCGCCTAGGAGGGTCACAACAACGCGGCAATGGCGATATCTGAAGCTGGTACCGAGGAACAAAGACTGCTCCGATGGTCCAAGGATCCACGCGGCTAACGGTACTTCGAAGCGCAACAGCACCTTACGACCTCAACAAGTCAGACAGTTCCCGTCCAGCATTCTACGCCTTGGCCGCGGGGGAGTACGGCAGTGCGCGGAGAGAGCGACCGATTCTTGCCTTCTCGATCAGAAAAAAGACAGAAGCGCACTTAAGGGGTCAATGAGTGTAATGGCGATTTCTCAACAGTTAGGGCTGAGAGGGCGGGTATGCGGGCACCCCGGAGTAGAATGGCGACCATGAACCAACTCCGAGAGCGACCGTGGATGATAGTTGCAGTGCTCGCGGTGGTGTTCCTTGCAGCCCTCAGCATGCACGTGCCGCAGATGGCTGGGTGGAGTTTTTTTATCCTGTGCTTTATCGTGGGCTCACTTGCGGGATTAGCAGTGATTTTTGTACGAGACCAAACGGTGTCATTTTGGAGTCAACTACCTAAATCTAGAAGGCGTCTTGCCATTGCGACCGCAGTCCCCCTCATCCTTGTCGTGACATTTGTCACGAATCGTCATAAGCCGGATGAGTTCGCCAACGATGCAGCTATGTGCTTTGCGCTCGTTGTCGCATTGTTGCTCTGGGGCCTAGCTCGCCTCATGTCGCGCCTCGTAGATGCTCTCCGTGCACGATTTTCCAAACGTTAACGTTTCTTCGCCCCCTAAAGTCAGTTGACGAAAACAGGCCATTACACTCATTGAGAAATGGGCCGATCCGGCTCAATGAGTGATATGGCGATATTACGTCAACTACGCTTGGACACCCCTACTGCGATGCCGCTTTAATTACCATGTTGCACAATCCGGCAGCGTCGGCGGGGCAGTGATGTTTGGCGTTTCGAACGATTTTCTTCAGCGTATCCGCTGGGATTGTTTCGTCCACATGCCGCAACACGAAGCTCTGGAAACTGTTGTCCTTAGCAGCGAGTCTTAAGAAATCGGAGAACTGGTCCCAGTTGTCAGCCAGCAGCCTGCCCACGGCATCGCTGTAACCCTCCGCTATGCCGCCGTCATCACACTGCGAGAAGCGGTTGAACGATTGATACACGTCACTCCAGTTGTTTAGGTGGTCCGTGTTCTCTTCAGCCTGCATCGCTTGTTGGTTGGTGCATTCGCTCAATAGAACCGTGGTCTTCCCCTGTTTTACATAGCTGATTCCTAGGTGCTGCAAATCAGCTGTTCCTATGGTCACCGTCGAACAGTCGGTCATGTAGTAGCCAAAGATGTAGACCCCGCTTCCCATGTGCTTGTCTGGAACGCCACATTTCCGCACGACATCAATCATCGTGGAGTTTCGCTTGAAAGAGCGGAAGCAACTGACCTGCCTCGCTGTCTTCGGCGCGTCAGGAATCTTGAGTTGCTCTGGAATCGGTTGATTGTCTTCGGGGCGTGCGGGAAACGCAGTAAGCGTGTCGCATCTACTCTGAATTGACTGCTGTCCCAATACCTCTAGACAGAAAGAGAGAATCAGCACGACCAGCAACGGGGCAAAGCCTTTAACCATGTCTGCAATCTACGCCTTAGCGTACCGCACCTGCCAGATAACTGTCGTTATCAGGCCATTACACTCAAGTGCCCAGCGCAAGGCCATGATGAGTGTAATCGGGATGTTTCGCCAAGGAGTCCCGACGGGATGATGGCTAACGCGGCCATGAGTGATAGTTAGGAACGTCCGCATCTTCTCCCGCCGTATGTCAGAGGCGCTATTTCGGGGCGATTGCTTTTCGCGGGACCGCTACGATCCGAAAGCCGATGCTGAGGGCGGAATGATCCTCAAGGTCGCGGTTTCTCCTGGAGGCACGCTCATGAACGACGTCGCAGTAATAGCAACCACCGCGGGTGGGATGCATGTCGCCGGTCGGTGCTCCCTGCGGGTCGGTCACAGGATCGGTGGGATACGGACCAAACCAGCCCTGGCACCACTGCCAGACGTTTCCCAGCATGTCATAAAGACCGAAGTCATTCGGCTGCTTTTGTCCAACGGGATGGGTCATGCCGCCGGCGTTGCCCTTATACCAGGCAATGGCATCTAGGGGCCCATAGGTCTCGCCAGTGCTGCCAGCCCTGGCCGCGTATTCCCACTCCGCTTCTGTCGGTAAGCGGAGCGTCCAACGGGTTTGCATGGCGTTTGCTTTCGCCAAGAAGGACTGGACATCCTTCCAACTGACCTGCTCAACTGGAGCATCGGGACCGGCTGTCAGGTTGTGGGATGGGTTGTTGCTCATCACCTCCTGCCATTGCTTCTGAGTGACATCGAACTGACCTATCCAGAAATCCTTGCTAATGGTGACGTGGTGCACCGGGTGCTCGACCTCATTGCGGGGAGCGCAGGCTGGGCAGGGCTTCCAGGCATCGTCAGCATGGATGACTTGATCGGAACCCATTGCGAAGGAACCAGCGGGGATCTTGACGACGATGACATGAGACTTGCCGAGATCAATGAAGTCGGACTGCGCCGAAGAGCTGCCAGCGAGAATCAGCGCAGTAAAAGCCAGGATAGTTGAACGACATGCAGGCATCGCACACTCCTTAGAGCAATTGTATTGTTAAAACGGTGCCAGGCAAACTGTTGCAATCAGGCCATTTCACTCATTGAGAATTGGCCGATTATAGGGTCAATGAGTGAAATGGCGATTTTGCACCACGAATAGCGCACTAGCTTCAGGTGGGTTCATTTTAATGGTGTAGGGAGTTCGCTTGTCTGTACCGCGATGATCAACTAAACTCGCTCGGGATCGGGAGAACATGCCGAACCGCCGTCCGACGTGGAGAGACATCGCTTTCCCGCTGATCGTTGGCCTGTTTTCGCTCGCCGCGGTCATGCGCAGACCGCGTTTTGCCAGCATCCACAACGTCGACGTCCTTGAGCTCATCGCTGCTGGTGTCATGTTCGGTCTCGCCCTGCGGGCTTTGGCTATGTGGATGCACGATCAACGGAAGCGCTCATAGTCACACCGCTTCCAGGTCAATTCGTGTAATGGCGGTTTATCACCAATTACGCCACGCACGCTGGTGACTCCTCGACTAGCGACGCGCCATTGACAAGCAGCACTAGCGCCATCGCGCCTTCCACTTTCTTGATTTTCGAACCAGCCCATTGGACGTACTTCGCGTCGCCGATCTCCAACCTGGCGTCGCCGATCGTCGTTCCGCGCGGTTGGGCCACCTTTAAATGTGCCGGGGAACCATCCGGCATGGGGCGTAAATACACGTGCAATCCAGGCCCAACGGCCCGCACCGCGCAAAAGACGAACTTGGAACCGGGACTACCACATAAGTCCGAGCCCCACACTTGCACCCGAACAGTCTTCCCCAGAAAAGGACGCATTTTCTCGGCTAGCCCGCTCACCTTGCTGATGAAGAGACTTGCGCCCGACAAGAACAGGAGCAGCGCAAGGACGGGCGCAAACGGATAGGGAGCGCGGCCACTGATCCAGAGAATTCCCGACGCAACTCCGGCCAAGGTCATGGCCAAACCAACCGCCTGACGTCCGTTCATGGGGTTGCAGTGTACCATCGTGGATGCGGTTTACGACCGGGCAAACTCCGGACAGGCGTCTGTGTCAGGTTGAGGACGCATTGGTTGATCCGGCTAGTGTGTCACCGTTGTTCCTCTCGGTTAAGATTCAACCATGATGCCCATCCTCCCATGGCCTATCGTGGTGCTGTTCTTCCTTCTGCACGCGCTTGCGGGAATGGCTATTGGGGCGCTCACTGGCTGGGTCGTTTGTCTGGTCGCCAAAATTCGGCCAAGGGCGCTCATTGCTGATGGGGTTCTCGGAACACTTGGTTACTTCGCTGGATTCATTGGTTGTGTTCTTGTGTGGCCCAAGAACACCATCACGTACGGCACCGGACCAAATCCGGAGTGGGCAGCCGTGGTCGCCGCTGTTCTCTTGCCACTGTTCAACGAACTCTATCGATGGAAGAGCCGCAGGACCGTTTCATTGTCGTAAGCGTTGTGAGTGTAATGGCGATGTTTCGCCAGTCATGAGGCCCTATTGCTTCACGAACGGGTACAGCAGCCTTTCGCCCAACGTAAACGGACGAGCAGCGAAGACGATTTCTCCGGGTTCTGCTTTGGCCGCAGCGCCGGACGCCTTCGCGTTCTTTGTTGACGCGGGTTCCGTAATACCTTGCTGAATTACTTTCGCCGTGTCCGCCACGACCCAACAGCCGCAGTGCCAGTGTTCAGAGGTTAGAGCAACACGCACATTGAGATGTTGGGGAAGAGGTTTCGGTATGCCAAACCGCACCTCACCGTCGGCATCCGTCTCTAGGCGCAGAGGCGATGAAGCTACGGTTGCCGTCTCGTTCAAGAACTGCACCGTGACGGCTTGCTTCGCGAGCGGCTGTCCGTCGTTGCTGTTTATCACGCGGACTTTCAACTCCTGAGCAAAGCACGCGCCGGACAGAAAAAGCACGCAAACCAAGACTCTCATGAGCCACATTTTATTCCTGTTGGCGCGTAACTGTTTCAAACAGGCCATTACACTCATTGACAGGCGTCGCTGGCCCTCACGGGGGGGATTCACGGGTCGCCCGCCCATCGCTCGTTCTTACGTCCAAGGTTGGACACTCCGAAGGTGAACGCTGGGTCGGGTTTTTTTAGTTGTCCAGGTGGGAGGGTTGGCGCGGGAGCGTGGACGCATTTTCGCGTTCTCGATTTGGGAAAAAAATCAGAAAAACTCACTCCATGTCGCCTTTAGATCGCCTCGCTTTGTCAGCTGAGGAAATTATTGCCAAGGGCTGCTTTGTACGGTGTGCTCAGCCAGGTGTTTCCCTTCGAGAGCCGCAAAACGCCCCCAAGTCCTGTCATGCGGCAGTGTCCTCTTGTTCTCGATATCCGAGACGGCTTGCCGACAAATGCCGATTATCCCGGCTAACCCGCGCTGTGTAAGACGTGCGCGCCGACGCAGAGCCTGGAAGCGGCGGGCAATTTCGGCTTTATCGCTTGGCTTCATGTTCTCAGTTCTATTCTCTAGTTCTGACCTGCACGAATTTTTCGGCTCGTCAAGGGTCCACCCGCTCAATCCGGCCCAAGCCTACTTGCGAAGCCATCTCGATAAGTTTAGAGATCGTCTCTGAGCCATTACGCACGGACCGCAGACGTTGCACTTGGGAAGTCTCCACAGCTATCTGAGCCACGGCCCTCAATATCGATTTGTCTTTAGCCGCTCCCTGTAATTCGCCATTCGAATACCAAAACTTTCCCTGAGTAGCCTGACCGGGCCACTGCGTTGGATCGCGCTTGCAAAAGAGCAAGAGGGCGAGCAGCGCGACCAGTCCGGACCTTGTTTCTACGGCTCCTAACGAACCAAGATAGTGGTGCAAGTACCCCTTCGCGCCCAGCTTCTCCAGTGCTGCCACTGCCGTTGGCGTCGAATTGGAAAGCAAAAG
>Ga0210403_10005212_pt1 | contig 11081 bp, 7 predicted proteins | sample IncBWC19MmetaG_FD_150863 | JGI IMG/M metagenome (GOLD analysis project Ga0210403, IMG submission 150863) | Forest soil microbial communities from Barre Woods Harvard Forest LTER site, Petersham, Massachusetts, United States - Inc-BW-C-19-M | ecosystem: Environmental > Terrestrial > Soil >... | reverse complement strand
CAAGAGGTCGCGCTCCTCGTGATGTTCGATGCGCAAAATCCTGTCTATTACCGCGACTACTCGCAGGACGGTCCTTATCACGTTTTGACGCAACGCGTGGCCTATCACGTCCAGAAGCTGACTCGGGTACGGGCCGCCGATCTGGGCGTATATGCCCGGGACCGTTGGGACGGTGTCCGCCGTCGATGGAACCGAGTGCGCTGGCAGTTTGCCTATGAACAGGGCTGGAGGGCTGAAGAGGATCTGCAGAACTTGGATCGCATCGTGCATCCGGCGGCGGAGGCTTATTGTCCCGGACCTTATGACGGTAGAACCGTGCTATTCCAGTCCACGGATTGGCCAAATGGCAAATACTGGGATCTGAGGCTTGGCTGGTCTAACGTCGCACGGGGCCTGCAATATCAGAGGGTTGAGGGCGCGCATGAGGCCATTTTTCACGAAGACAATGTTGAGGCCTTCGCCATCAAACTTGTGAAGTGCATCCGGGAGGCGGAGCCCGAAGCCGCGAGTCAGTCCCTCGATTTCGTTGCCGACTAGACATGGAAACCATTTCTACATCCACCGATCAGCCCATTCTGGCCGAGTCCGAGCGGCAAAAAGTCCTCGGCGAGTGGAACAACACTGCGGCCGAATACCCACGCGATTTGTGCGTTCATCAACTCGTGGAACGACAAGCGGAACGGACGCCCTCAGCTCCAGCAGTGAAATGTGGAGGACAGACTCTTACTTACCGGGAACTCAATTCGCGTGCGAACCAACTGGCGTGCTATCTGTCGAAACTCGGAGTGGGACCGGAGGTACCTGTTGGCATTTTTCTCGACCGCTCCTTGGACTTAGCGATCACGCTACTTGCCGTGCTCAAGAGCGGAGGAACTTGCGTACCGCTCGATCCGCAGTATCCGGGCGAACGTCTGGCTTTCATGCTCGAGGATGCCCAAGTCGCAGCCTTAGTGACCGACGACAATCTGGTCGGCAAAATTGACAGCGTCAAGGCGCACACCGTGTGCCTCGGTCAGGACTGGAACGCGATCAAGCGCGAGAAGAATGAGACTCCGGTCGCAAAAGTCAGACCCGACAATCTTGCGTATATTGTTTACACCTCGGGCTCGACAGGAAAACCGCGAGGGGTTCAGCTTCCGCATCGCGGGCTGGTCAATCACCATGTGGCAGCCATCAAAATCTACGGGCTGCAAACTAGCGACCTTGTGCTGCAATTCTCTTCGATCAGTTTTGACATTTCGATCGAGGAAATCTTCCCCACCTGGGTAGCGGGCGGAACTGTGGTCTTCAGAACTGACGAAACGCCGCTGGCAGCCTCGGGTTTTCTGCGCTGGATTGGGGAACAGCAGATTACGGTTTTGAACTTGCCTACGGCATACTGGCACGAATTGGTTCACGAACTCTCAGAATCGAGCACGGCGGCTCTACCCGAGAGCTTGCGGATGGTCATCGTGGGCGGCGAGAAAGCTTCTGCGACGGCCTTTTCCAGTTGGCTTCGAGTAAGCCGGGGGAAAGTACGTTGGGTCAACACCTATGGCCCGACAGAGGCAAGCGTAATTGCCACCGCTCACGAACCGCAGATTTCCATTCCAGAGCAAGTGCCTGCTTCCCTGCCCATCGGCCGGCCTATCGCCAACACGCAAATCTATTTGCTGGATCCGGATCTTAATCCAGTTCCCGTGGGCGCGGAGGGCGAGTTGCACATCGGTGGCGATGGCGTGGCTCGCGGTTACCTGAATCGGCCGGAGATGACGGCTGAGAAGTTTATCGCTGATCCGTTCAGTACCCGTCCTGGCGCACGCCTCTATAAAACCGGCGATCTTGCTCGCTACCTACCGAGCGGGGAGATCGAGTTTGCGGGGCGTCGCGACTTCCAGGTAAAGATCCGCGGGTTTCGCGTCGAGTTGGGAGAAATCGAAGCTGTACTCGCCACCCATCCCGGAATTCGGGATGCTGTCGTCGTCGCACTCGTCGACCCTTCGGGGGACAAGAGACTTCTGGCCTATGTCGTTGCAATGGATCCGAGCGAGATTGACACAAGAACATGGCGCAGTTTCCTCGAAGAGCGTCTGCCGGATTACATGGTCCCTTCTTTGTTTGTTACCGTTGAGGCTTTGCCGTTGACGCCTAATGGTAAAGTTGATCGACGGGCACTCGAAAAGCGCCCGGTCGCTCAACCGCTGATTGCGAGAACCAGAAACAGCACAGTGAGCGATCCAATCCAAAAGCAGCTAATAAAAATCTGGCAGTCTGTTTTGGGAATCGAATCCGTTGGACTGCAAGACAATTTTTGGGAGCTGGGCGGGCATTCTCTCCTAGCCGCTCGCCTTACGCAACTAATCGAGAATACGTTTGGCAAGAGGCTGACGCTGGTTGCGCTCATCGAGGCACCCACTGTTGAGCAACTGGCGCGGATGATCAAAGATGAGGACAAGGCAACGTCATGGTCTTGTCTGGTTCGCCTGCAACCTGGCAACGGCACTGAGCCACCTTTCTTCTGTATTCATGGAGTCGGCGGAAACAGTGTCGGATTCCGCGATCTGGCGAAATTCGTTGGTACTGACCAAGCGTTCTACGGCGTGCAGGCTCAAGGGCTCGATGGACAATTGCCCTGCCTCACTCGAGTGGAGGACATGGCGGCGCTGTACCTCAAGGAAATTAAGAACATTCAACCCTCCGGCCCTTACTATCTGGGAGGTTTTTCCTTCGGAGGCTGGATCGCTTACGAAATGGCGCAGCAACTGAAGGCTCAAGGCGAGGAAATTGGCTTGATCGCTTTGTTCGACACCTATCCGTTCCGTCTTAAACCGGTTACGTCGTCCCTCTTGACCTTCTTCCGTATTCCGACCCAGCAACAGCTGATGTATGTACTACCAAAAACCATAAGAAAGGGCATTCGCAGGAGGATCGTCTGGATCGGACTTCCACGCGCTATCAAGAACGTCTTGAGGGCATGCTACGAAGCCGAGCGTCAATATCAATTGCGTCCTTATTCCGGCCAGGTCACGCTATTTCGTGCGACAGAGGCATTGACACCCGAGAATGATCCGCATGCCCGCTGGCGTGAGCTGGCGAAAGGCGGAGTCGAGATCCAGGAAATCGAAGGACACCATGCCGACATCATCCTCGAACCGCAGGTGCGGATTACAGCCAAGAAGCTGCGCGCCTGCCTGGAGCGCGCTCAGCATGAGTATTCTTCCTCCAGATCTGATAATCAACTGTCTCAAGTCGCTGACTGAATACCCGACGCAACAATCATGACCGATCGAAATTCCACTGGTGTTGGGCGAGTGCTCGAGAGCGCGCCTGAAGACAAGGCTGCCGGTCTGAGCCATGTTATCGAGGGCACGCTCGCGCAAAAGTTGCTCCGGTGGACGACCAAAAGCAGCCTTGCCATCCTGGACCAGGGGCTTATTTCGGGATCCAACTTCGCAGCCAGCATCCTCTTGGCACGGTGGCTGACGCCGGCGCAGTACGGGGCGTATGCAGTCGCATTCAGCGTCTTTATCCTGCTCTCCTTGATTTACTTAGCCCTTCTGCTGGAACCGATGGCGGTGTTTGGAGGGTCCTCGTATCACAATTGCCTGCGGGAGTACCTAAGAGTTTTAGTGAGATTGCAGGTGGGCGTTGCATTTCTGATTATTGTGCCACTAGGCATTTCAGCGCTGGTGGCATGGAAACTCGCCCCCACCAGCGGGCTGCCTGGGGCGCTGGCAGGGGTGACCTTGGCGTCTCCTTGTCTGTTCCTCTTCTGGTTGGCCCGACGGACCTATTACCTTCAGCTTTCCCCGTCACGAGCCGTGCAAGGCGCGTTCCTGTATTGTTGCATCGTGCTCGGCGGTCTCTGGTTCGCGTATCGCGAGAGCCTGCTTTCTCCGTTCTGCGCTTTCCTCATGATTGCGGTGGGAGCCTTAGCAACCAGTGGCTTGCTGCTTAGCCAACTGCGCCGTGCGCTTCCATTCAGCGATACGGGTCTGGTCGCCGGCGAGGTTTGGAAAAAGCACTGGACTTACGGTCGTTGGGCGCTTGCCACCTCGGTCGCATCGTGGATTCCGGCGTACATCTACTACCCTGTTCTGAGCAGCTTTGGCGGCATGAGCCATTCCGGGGAGCTGCGAGCGCTGATGAACTTCGCCAATCCGATCGAACAGACGCAAATTGCCCTGGCGCTGTTGTTTCTTCCCTATGCCGCGCGGGTACAGGGGGCGAACAAAGACCGCAAGTCGGCCCCGGGACTCTCGATGAGATTGACTCTGGTTTCGGTCGGAGCTACCGCGTCGTATTGGGTGTTGGTCATTCTGCTTCGTGGGTCCCTTTTCCGCCTGCTCTACTCGGGCAAGTACTTGGAGGTCGCACCGTTGTTGGGGACTGTCGCGATCGGATCACTCTTCTGGAGTGCCGCGTACGGGTCGGCAATCGTTCTACGGGCCATGGAATCCCCGGCGTCGATTTTCGTCGCGTATAGTACGGCAGCCGTTATTTCGCTACTCGTGGGGATTCCGGCAGCGCAAAAGTTCGGCGTTGTAGGTGGCATCTGGGGCATCAACATTTCCGACGCCGTTTCATTCCTTATGGTTGTGCTCCTGCTTCGAAACAAGGTCACCAAAGCTGCGGACCCGCCCCCGGAAGCGTGCTCATTCGCAGAATTGACACCCTGAAAACCAACTGCAATATGTATTCCGCTTCCAGCACAGTTCAGAAAACTACGGTGCCAGTTGAGTCCGGGGCTATCCCGACTCTTCACCATATCGGATTCGTCGTTAGCTCGATTCGCGAAGAAATCGAGGGCTTCACGAGTTCAGTAGGAGCAACCTGGAACGGCGAGATATTTGACGACCCTTTGCAGCAGGTGCGCGTAACCTTCCTCCAGCCAGCGTCCGCGGCGGAAGCGGCGATCGAACTTGTCGAGCCGACGGTGGGCAGCTCGCCGGTGTCGCGGTTTCTGGAGCGCGGCGGGGGTCTGCACCATTTGTGTTACGAGGTGGATGACCTCGAAGCGGCTTTGAAGCTGGCCAGAACTCTTGGCGGGTTAGTAGTCAAGCAACCGCTGCCGGCAGTGGCTTTTAAGGGCCGCCGCATCGCCTGGGTGGTAACACGAAACCGACTTGTCATTGAATACCTGGAGAGAGGTAGACTGAGCTAACCCCGGAACTCTCTTCCGACAGCAGGCGAAGAATCGTTCAAATGATAGACCAGGGCTTTGTCACGATCAGCGTCGACGATGGTCACCCGACTGACCTTCGCACCAAAGACCTGCTCGAAAAATACGGACTTAAAGCTACCTTCTATATCCCCGCGACCAATCATGAGCGCCCGGTGATGTCCCGGACCGAGATTCAACAACTGGGAAAGCGATTTGAAATCGGCGGGCACACCATGAACCATATGGCGCTAAAATCCCTGACTTCGGAAAGGGCACGAGGGGAAATCAGCGACGGCAAGAAATGGCTGGAGGATCTGCTTGGCACGTCGGTGGCGTCTTTCTGCTATCCGCGAGGAAAGTTCAACGGTCGCATAGCAGCCTTAGTCGAAGAGGCCGGTTTTCTGGGAGCGCGAACATGCTTCCTCAACCTGAACACTTTTCCGAAGAATCCCTTTTATTGGGGAGTGAGCACTCACGCCAGCCCTCACAGTCCGTTTATCCAGGTACGGCATGCCTTGCTGGAGAGGAATTATCCCGGTGCGGTCAATTACTTCCGCGTGTTCAAGGCGACCAGGGATTGGCAGGCCCACTTCTTCCACAGCCTTGAGTACGTGGGCCGCAAGGGAGGAATCGCCCATTTGTACTTACACAGTTGGGAGATGGAGAGCTTTGGACATTGGGCTAAGCTCGAATCGGTCTTTCGTGCCATTGCCGTAAACAGCAAGTTGACTAAAATAACGAACGGCGAGTTATACAAGCTTTGGAAAGTTCGACAAGTTCGACAAGCAAGTCCCCCGATGTTTTCTTCTACCGCTCACGGAGACGCGCAATGACTTTGAGAACTTCGAATCACCTTGATGGCGCCTTTGACGCGATTTATGCAGCCATCGCCGAACTGAACTTGCAACTCCCCAAGAACAAGCAAATCCAGCGCCGACCGGATGTAGTGCTGTTCGGGGAAAATGGCCAACTGGACTCCCTTGCCTTGGCAAACTTCATCGTAATCACCGAGCAGAAACTAGAAGACTCATTCGGAATACAGGTCGACCTAACCCAAGATGATCCTTTCTCGGGCCAGAATGGACACTTTCGAACGATTGAATCCCTGGCTCGGTATGTTTCTTCCATCGCCGAGAACAAGACTGGTGAATAGCGACGTTTTCAATTTGCGGCTGGTTTCGGATTTCAACATCGAAACCCTTGGCCGTTACCTGGATAACGATGCCTGTTGGCCGCGGGTCAAGGCGGCCAACGCACCGTTTGGGCAGATATTCCCTTCTTTGCTGGAAGCTCCAAACGGAGATTCCGACGAGGACTTCTGCTTCGTCTGGACCTCGCTGGAAGGGGCTGTGCCCAGTTCTAGAAAGATGCTGGACTTCGATCTTGTTGACCGCGACGCACTGTTCGCGGAAGTTTCTTACTTCGCGGAATGCGTTAAGAAAAGCCACACCCGGTTCAAAGCTACGTTCGTAGCATCGTGGACGTTGCCTTCGTTCTATCGGGGTCTGGGCATTCTGGACTTTCAGAACACCACTGGGCTGCGTCGGCTTACGCTTGAGATGAACCTTGCCCTGGTGAAGGCATTAGAGGGCTCGGCTGGAATTTATGTCCTTGATTCGTCGCGGTGGCTCGAAGTTGTGGCCAATCCCTGGAGCCCCAAGCTGTGGTACCTAAGCAAGACGCCCTATCGTAGCGAAGTTTTCGGTAGAACCGCCCAGGAACTGAAGGTTGCTATTGGCACCGTATTGGGGTCAACCAGAAAGCTGATCGTGGTCGATCTTGATTACACCCTTTGGGGAGGGATCATCGGGGAGGTCGGCTGGGAAAACATTGTTCTCGGCGGTCACGACCATAAGGGTGAAGCCTTCGTTGACTTTCAGAGGGCGCTTAAGTCCATGCGCAACCGGGGCATCCTCTTGGCAATCGCAAGCAAGAACCAGGAAGAAGTCGCTTTACAGGCCTTTCAAGAACATCCAGAAATGGTGCTGCACCTGGAAGATTTTGCGGCGTGGCGAATCAATTGGCACGACAAGGCTGCTAATATCGCTGCCTTAGCTTCGGAACTGAACCTTGGCCTGCAGTCCATCGTCTTCATCGACGACAACCCCGTAGAGAGAGCGCGTGTACGTGAAGCTTTACCCGAGGTCCTGGTGCCAGAGTGGCCCGAGGATAGAACTTCTTATGCAAGCACTTTGCTCCAGCTAAATTGCTTCGACCTTCCCCAAATTACCGACGAGGATCGAGTGCGTACCCAGTTGTACATCAGTGCCCGGGAGCGCGAAAAAGGCAAGACGGAGTATCAATCTGTCGAGGACTGGCTGCATTCGCTTGAAACCACGGTGACGGTCGAGGAACTTAACGAAAGCAACCTTCCTCGCGTGGTGCAACTTCTGAACAAGACCAACCAGATGAATCTCTCGACGCGGCGCATGACGGGACCCGAGCTCTCAGCTTGGTTGAAACAGGAGAGACGCAAACTCTTGGCTTTCCGGGTCAGAGACAAGTTCAGCGATTCCGGTTTGACGGGGGTCCTAGGCCTGCAAGCGAGTGCGGACTCGTGCCGTGTTATTGATTTCCTGCTCAGCTGCCGAGTAATGGGACGAGACGTCGAACGAGTTATGGTCGCCGTCGCGGTCCAATGCTGCCGCAGCCTCGGCTGCGCTGAACTTACGGCGAAATACCTGGAAACAGCCAAGAACAAGCCTTGCCTCGATTTCTGGATGAAGTCCGGATTTGCCTACAGCGAAGCAGAAACCAGCTTTTCCTGGGCTGCCGCTCAGCCCTATCCCGTGCCTTCTCACATCGAGGTGATCGGGTTGAGCGGTGACGAGTCGGAATGTGGATTGCTGGGAGGTCGGGAAGGTAACGTCTCGCCCGCCTTACTCTAGCGTTTCATGTTTCAAGCAACCGTCCCTTTTCTGCAAGACTGAGCCAAGCGTAATTGAGAACCCAATGAAACTCCAAACTGATACGGATAACCCAAGACTTCAAGCCGTCGTTCATCCAGTGACCGCAACCATCACCTGGTCGGAACTCCTGCAGCTTGCAACGTGGTTCGGATTGGTTACGGGTTTGGTCGAGGGTTTCGGACTCCTGGCGGCTTATGGATATGGATGGTTGAATGACAACATCCGCGCGGGCGTTTCGATTGAGATCATTTGGATCTCGGCTGTTGTCAATCTCCTGTTGTTCCTTGGTCTCGCGGTAATTGCTGGATTCTTCAGGTCTCTCCTGCCGCGCGTGGTGGTACCACAGGTCATCGTGCCCCTGTTCCTCTTCCTAGGATTCTTGGACTGGGTTGCAGTGACTGGGCGGATCGGTCCGATTGCTGTTCTTGTGCTCACCGCCGGGCTGACAACGATGGTCTACCGAGCATTGAGCAAGCGGGAATCAACCGGACTGGCTTTCTTCCGTCGAACACTTCCCTGGGTCGCCGCTGCGGCGGTGGTCGCCTTCATCGCTATTCATGGCGGCATATGGTTGCGCGAGAGGATCGCAACCGGGAAGCTCTCGGGTGCTGCCGGATCCCCTAATGTCGTGGTGGTTCTGGTGGACACGTTGCGGGCTGATCATATGTCGCTGTACGGTTACCCCCGGCAAACCAGCACGAACATCGAAAAAATCGCACGCCAGGGCGTGACCTTCGATAATGCAATCGCGACCGCATCGTGGACTTTGCCCTCGCACGCTTCCCTGCTTACCGGACGATATCCCCACGAACACTTGGCGGAGATCGATGCCCCGATGGATGCGCGGTACGCAACCTTGTCAGAAGTAATGAGGGACCGTGGATATCGAACCGGCGGGTTCTCCGCGAATCTCTTTTATTTCACCCGTAGGGGAGGCTTCGATCGCGGGTTCATTCACTTCGACGACTTTTTCTACTCGCTGGGTGACATGTTCTACCGCACTCTCTGGGGGCGCATTCTTAACCGGTACGTCTCTGACCGTTTAGGTTGGGACGAAATCCGGCAAAGTAAGAGGGCCGAGGACGTCAACGACGAGATGTTGCACTGGGTCGATGGCGATTCGGGGAAGCCATTCTTCGCGTTTCTGAACTATTTCGACGTTCACACCCCGTACCTGCCCCCGCCTGCCTATCGAGGCAAGTTCACTTCGGCGACTGCGGACGCTGGCACGGTTGACAAATGGCCTCCAGTTCTGCAGGAAGACCTGCACATACTCCACGACGTGGATCCCTACCTTTACAGGGTCCTGACTTCTGCTAAAGGATTTCAACAGGCCATTGACGCTTACGACGATTCCGTTGCCTATGTTGATGACCAGATCGGCAATTTGTTCTCGGAGCTACGTCGGCGGGGCCTCGACAAGAATACCATCGTCATTATTACGTCAGATCATGGAGAGGAACTGCTGGATCACGGGATGGTTCACCATCGAAATGCGCTTTACCGGGATCTGATTCGAATTCCCCTGGTCTATTGGGCGCCAGGCAGAATCCCTGCAGGGTTGCGCATCGCCATGCCGATTTCCGCGGCGTCGCTGCCAGCGACGGTCCTGAACCTCACGGGAGATGGAACCCAACAGACCTTTCCAATCCCTTCGCTCACACAGCTGTGGCAGCAGCCAGGCACCGATCCCGGATGGCCGAATCCAATTTCGGAACTTCATCGCTACATCTACCAACCCCACGACTACCCAGCGCACAACGGATGGCTTAAAGCGATTGTGGCTCCTCGATGGCAGCTGATTGTTTCCGAGACAATGCCCGCGGAGCTCTACGACTGGAGCGTTGACCCACAGGAGCAACACAACCTCGCTTCCGATCCAGCCGAGAGCGCCCTGGCCGGTGAACTGAACACCGAACTCTGGAGCGAAGTGGAGCCGAACGGAGCTGCGTTGAAGGTGCAGTCAGCAATACCCAAGACCCCGAGCTCTGCCGGACCGGCTTCGCGGTAGGACTCGAGTTCCTGGATCTTAAAATTGGTCATGAGTGACAACAACAATTCGCGACTTCTGGTGCTCGGCGCATGGTTTGGCCTCGTCACCGGAATGGTCGAAGGCATCGGTCTGCTCGCCGTTTTCGGCTACGGGTGGCTGGCTCCCAATAACGTTCGCGCCGGGGTCACGGCTCCGATCATCTGGATTTCAGCCCTAATCAACCTGGGGCTGTTTCTGTTGCTCGCACTTTGCGGCATGCTTGTGCAGAAGCTCTTGCCAAAGGTGGAAGTCCCCAAGCTGCTCGTTCCTCTTTTCGTATTCGTGGCCTGTGTAGATTGGCTTGCGTTAAGCGGCCGCCTCGGCCCAATCGCAGTTCTGAGCCTTGCGGCTGGTATAGCGGTAACCTATAATCGCTGGTTTCAGAAGCACGCATCGGATACCTTGAGCCTCCTGCATCGCACGCTGCCTGCAGTAGTCGCGATAGCGGTCCTGGCTTTTCTCGGCGTCGAGGGAACCGCATGGTTGCGGGAGCGGGTAGCCATGGCCAAGCTGCCTCCGGCCATCCCGGGTTCCCCGAACGTTCTCGTGGTCGTCATTGACACCCTTCGAGCCGACCACATGGCTCTCTATGGCTATAGCCGCGAAACTACCCCCCATCTGGACGCAATTGCCAAACAAGGCGTGGTCTTTGACAACGACATCTCGCCGTCACCCTGGACGCTTGGATCGCATGCTTCCATGCTCACCGGCCGCTATCCCCACGAGCACGGCGTTGACCACGAAGTTGCCCTCGGCACGACTTATCCAACCCTCCCCGAAGTGTTTGCGCGTCATGGTTATCGTACGGGCGGTGTCTCCGCGAATTTGTATTATTTCGCACGGCGAACCGGATTAACTCGGGGATTCATCCATTTTAGCGATTACTTCTACTCGGTCGGAGACATGTTCTATCGAACCCTCTGGGGGCGGATCGTCAACAAATATGCACCTGACAGCCCCAGGTTCGACGAAGTGTTTACCCGCAAACGCGCGCCTC
>Ga0210403_10005208_pt1 | contig 11088 bp, 8 predicted proteins | sample IncBWC19MmetaG_FD_150863 | JGI IMG/M metagenome (GOLD analysis project Ga0210403, IMG submission 150863) | Forest soil microbial communities from Barre Woods Harvard Forest LTER site, Petersham, Massachusetts, United States - Inc-BW-C-19-M | ecosystem: Environmental > Terrestrial > Soil >... | reverse complement strand
GAAAGTGCTACGGCAATCAACCCAAAAACCACACCAAAAAACTCAAGGTAGCTCATGGGATAACCGAGCGTAGTAAAGAAAATGTTGTTGATGTCGAAGAATTTCACTGATTTATAACTTTACACAAACATTCTTCGCCTCTGTAAAAAAGCGCAATGCTTCCCACCCGCCTTCACGCCCTACGCCACTTTGTTTCATGCCTCCAAACGGTGTGCGCAAATCACGGTGCAACCAGCAGTTCACCCAAATTATCCCGCTTTTCACCTGATGTGAAACACGGTGAGCACGTTTCAGATTCTCTGTCCAGATCGTGGCGCTTAATCCATAGCCCGTGCTGTTGGCCAATGCAATCGCCTCTTCCTCCGAATCAAAGGGCATAATCGTCACCACCGGACCAAAAATTTCTTCCTGGTTGGTGCGGCACTTTTCATTGAGATTTATAATGACGGTTGGCTCCATGTAATAACCCAACGAATGGCGGCCATCCAGTTTAACCTGATTCCCGCCGGTTAAGATTTTACCACCTTCTTCTTTGGCTAGCTTAACATAGGATAGGACTTTATTAAGATGTGCCTCCGAAACCAAGGCGCCAAGGTCAGTTGACTCACTTTGTGGATCACCTACTTTTAGCTCTTTAGTACGCTTCACAAATTCAGCTACAAACTTGTCGAGCAAATTCCGTTCAACTAAGATGCGCGACCCACACAAACAAATTTCTCCCTGGTTGGCAAAGGAGGATCTTATGGTGGTTTTGATGGTTTGCTCAAAATCACAATCGGCAAAAATGAGGTTGGGGTTTTTTCCTCCCAGTTCCAAAGAAAGTTTTTTGAACATCGGTGCGGCCGTTGATGCTATCTTTTTTCCAGTGACCGTTCCTCCGGTAAATGAAATGGCCGAGACTTGAGGATGCTCGACAATCGCCTGGCCCGCCTTACTGCCAAGTCCGTGAACAATATTTAAAACTCCGGGAGGTAGGCCGACTTCCATGCATAATTGCGAAAACAAAAATGCTGTCATGGGTGTCAGTTCCGAGGGCTTTGCCACCACGGTACATCCAGCCGCCAGTGCCGGAGCAATTTTCCAGGTAAATAAATACAACGGTAAATTCCAGGGCGAAATGCACCCCACGACACCTATGGGCATTCGCGTCGTGTAGTTTACTGAATCACCTTCATTGACATGGGCATCGGTGGCAAAGTGCATGGCAGCTGTCGCGTAAAACCGGATGTTGGCAGCGGCACGAGGAATATCTAATGATCGCGCAAGTTTTGCTGTCTTTCCGTTGTCGATACTTTCAGCCAGTGTTAGCTTATCCCTATCACGATCAATGAGATCTGCCACCTTCAGCAGCATTTTCATTCGCTCCTCCGTCGGCAGTATTGCCCATGAGGGAAATGCATGTGTTGCCGCCTTTACGGCTTGCTCAACATCCTCTTTGTCAGAATCAGGAATGAGGCTATAAACTTTTCCTTCCGAAGGGTTATAGTTGTCGAGGTATTTCTTTGAAAGAGGCTCGACTGATTTTCCATTGATATAATTGAGAATTTTTTCCATCACTGCTGATTTCTTTACAAACTCCCCGTCCGTCCACCATCCACAGGCAAACTTATACCATTGATGTAACCCGCAGCCGGCGAGGCGAGAAATGCAACAGCAGCAGCCACTTCGCTGGCTTCGGCCATTCTGCCTGCAGGAATTTCATCAATCATCTGCTGACGAATTTCATTTTCTGATTTCCCTGATTTTTGGGAACGGGTTTGAATTAATGACTCAATCCTTCCAGTCTTGGTGCTTCCCGGCAAAATATTATTCACAGTAATTCCAAAGGGAGCAAGTTCCATGGATAAAGTCTTTGACCAACTGGCCATCGCTCCACGCACCGTATTCGAAACGCCCAATCCCTTTATTGGAATCTTTACGGAAGTGGAGATGATGTTAACGATCCTGCCGTATTTATTTTTTTTCATGCCAGGCACACAAGCTTGCACAAGAATTTGACTGCAAATCAGATGAGCATTGATGGCACCCAGAAAATCTTCCGGCTTCGAATCAATGGCCTGGCCTGCAGGTGGGCCACCGGTGTTGTTGATGAGGATGTGAATTTCTCTGTCAGAAACCAATTGATCAATTACGTTTTTCAGGTGATCGGGGAAATTAAAATCAGCAACAACGAAATTATGCTTCTGACCATGCTCAGAAAAAAGTTCGTTCACGGTGGATCTCAGTTTGGCTTCATCGCGCGCGAGCAGCGTAACAGTCGCTCCCAGCGACGAAAGTTCGAGGGCCGTTGCCTTGCCTATTCCTTGCGTGCTTCCGCACACTAAAGCATTTTTTCCTTTCAGATTTACGTCCATCGTGATTTTACTTAAAGATAAACTATTGCAAGTATCGTTTTTTCTCTTTCCATCTTCCTGATTTCATATACCAATACGACATCGAAAACATTCCGGCCCAATACACCAGTTCGCTTCCCCATCCCCAGGTGATGGGAAGTCTCCAGGTTTCAAGCGTGAGGTAAACGTAAATGCTGTAAACAATAATTGTTATTGTTTCTATAACAAGATTAACCATGGTGTGACCTGTGCCCGTCACTGCGTTAAGCCAAACAGCAGAAAAGGACATCATCAATAAGGCAATCGAAACGATTCGGATAACAGGAATTGCTTCCGTAATAAAGGACTGATCTTGTCCATAAAAAGAAAGAAAAATTTCAGGTCCAAGATTTAAGAAAATAGTTAGGAGTGCGGAGCAACTTAAGCTTAGAATTACTATTCGTCTGATCAAAGGCAAAACTTCTTCTTCTTTCTTCTGGCCGATTACATTACTCACCATGGTGTTAGCAGTAGCAGCAAATGCCCAGGAGAAAACGCCGAAAATTCCGAAAATATTTCTCATCGTGTTGGAAATCGCCAGTGCCCGATCACCATGATGCTCAATTAAAATGTAAAAATATTCCCATGTGATAATGCTGATGGCGTATTGCATAACGAGAGGGGAAGATTTGTATAAAATATGCTTGATCGTATCAAAATTGATCTTCCAATTTTCGAATAAGGAGAACGCCCTATTGATGCCCTTGAAATGGATGACGACAAAAATTACCAGCAGCCCGGAAGTCTCGGCAATGATGGAGGCATAAGCGGCACCGTTAAATCCGATGGCCGGGAAACCAAAATGGCCATAAATCAGAGCGTAATCAAGAAATATGTTGACGACCGTTTCCGCGAGCGTTCCCCAAATTAAAAGCCGGGTTTGGTTTGTTCCCACCAGTAAAGCATTGCGCATCACATACAAATAGAGACAGGGCAAACCCCAGATACGAATGAGCGAGAAACCAATCACCTGGTTATAAATAACCGTGTTGTGAATGGTTGCCCGTAAAATTATCGGCGCGATGGTGTAGGTTATCAGAATGCCGAACAACGCAACTACGATGGATATCCACACACCATGAAAAAATAGATGGCCAATTTCCTTGGGTTTGTTTTCTCCTGCTTTGCGTGCAATTAAAGATTGTAATCCATTATTGAGGCCATTGCCAACGACAGCAAATATCAAATAGTAGACACCTGTGATGCCCGCTGCAGCCAGCGACTGCTCACCCAGTCCTCCTAAAAAAATATTGTTGGTAATGAAATTGATCTGAGGTACCAGAATGGCGAGCGAGATGGGCAAGGCCATGCTCAGAATTTGTCTGTACCCAGTTTGAAGTCGCAAGTCCATCAACGCGCAATATCGCAAAAATGAAGCGAAGGAATTTTGATTTATCTTTCATGGTACGGCCAATCAAAAAAAATGCCGTGTTGGAAAAGGAAATTTTAGCCAGCTTGCTGAAATTAAAGAAAGCCGGCAAAAAGCAGGTTACTCAATCGATTAATAAAATTTCATATGGACATTTTTAATACACCAGCACGAATCATCATCACCTGCAACAAAAGACTTTCCGTTTACTTGGAAAGAGAGGTGGCTGAGCTTGGTTTTAAAGTCAAAGACACTTTTGTTACGGGAGTCGAGTTAGATGGCACGGTCAAAGATTGTATTTTACTAAACATCAATTTGAGGTGTGCCAGCCAGGTGCTGTATTCACTTACCTCATTCAAATGCGATGGTCCCGAAGAACTTTATGACCAATTAATTGCCTACGAATGGGAAAAAATCATTTCGCCTGAGGGCTATTTTACCATCACCAGCCATGCTGAGCATTTTACGGTTAACAATGAAATGTTTGTCAATGTAAAAGTGAAAGATGCTATTGCTGATCGCATGCGGAGGGAATCCACAGGAAGGCCCGACTCTGGCCCGGAGATGGACAAAGCGGTATTTCATTTGTACTGGAAAGAAGAGCGTGCAGAAATTTTTTTGGATACCTCCGGTGAAACGTTGGCAAAGCATGGTTACAGAAAAATCCCAGGAAAAGCGCCTATGCTTGAAGCCTTGACCAGCGGCACGTTGATGGCCATCAAATGGGATCGTCAGTCGCCTTTTGTTAACCCCATGTGTGGCTCCTCCACCGTGGCTATTGAAGCCGTGATGTTCGCCACCAACCGGAGGCCTGGTCTTTACAGGAAAAATTATTCCTTCATGCATGTGATTGGCTTCGATGAAAAGTTCTATCAACTCGAAGCAGAGAAATTGCGCAAACAAATTATTAACGTGCCAGGGTTAAAAGTAATTGCCAGTGACATTAGTCAGGATGCTATTGATATCTCCAAAATTAATGCAGGGGTTGCAGGCGTTGATTCCTTGATTGATTTTCAGGTTTGTGATTTTGAATTAACGAAAATTCCTTCTGCTCCCGGAGTAGTTTTTCTCAATCCGGAGTATGGAGAACGCATGGGCGATGTGGCTGAACTCGAGGGAACCTATGCCCGCATAGGCGATTTTCTGAAAAAGAAATGCCAGGGCTATACCGGTTATATTTTTACGGGCAATCTTGATTTGGCAAAAAAAGTAGGACTGAAGGCCAGCCGTAGAATTGAATTTTATTCGGCGAAGTTAGATTGCCGACTGTTGGAGTATGAATTGTATGCAGGGACCCGAAGAAAGGATGTTAAGCCTTTAGGGGAGCCAGAGGCAACGTAAACCAAAAGGTCGACCCCCTATTGGGTTCACTGTCTACCCAAAATCTTCCGCCATTTTTCTGGATAAAATCGATACACAATTGGAGCCCTAAGCCTGTTCCTATTTCATTGCCTGTTCCTCTGGTGGTGGTCATCTCACCTGAAAGAAGTTTATCGAGTATGGCCTTTGAAATTCCTACACCCTCATCTTTTAAAAAGCAATGAAGATCTTGCTCCTTTGATTGATATCCAATCGTTACCAATCCCCCTGACTTGGAAAATTTTATGGCATTGGAGAGAAGGTTTCGCATCACCAGATTAATCATGTTCGGATCTGCCCAAACATCCTGATCAGTTTCAGGACGCAAAACGCTGATATTTTTTGCGACAGCTTGTTTCTCGTACAATAAAACGACCGAGTCAATGGCCGTCCTTACATTAAAATAGGCAAATTGTGAATCCTGTTTCTTTATTTGTGAACTGCTCCAATACAACAAATTATCCAATAACTCCTTTGTGCGATTGGTGTTTTTGGAAAGTTCGCCGATGTATTTCTTAAACTCCACCTCATTCAGGTATCCATTTTCACTCAACTCCAACAAACTGGTAAGGGAATTAATCGGGCCCCGCAGGTCATGGGCAATAATAGAGAACAGCTTGTCCTTCGTGGTATTCAACCGCGCTAACTCTTCGGCCTGAGATTTCAGCTCCTTTCCACGCTCATTGATTTCATTATTTTTTTCAGCAAGTTGCCGGTTGACCAATTTCATTTTTTGATTGTTGGCATAAAGGAGGAAGGCAAAGGCAACAAAGGCAGCAAGGCCACCTACCGCAATGTATTCTTTTAACTTTTCCGTCCTGATTTCCTTTTCGTTCAGCTCGCTCTCTTTCGTTAGCAAATCAATTTTTGCTTCATTGTATTTTCTTTCCAACAAGACAATTTGTTTGGTTCTCGATTCATTGTAAAGAGAGTCATTTAATGAATTGAATTTCAGCTGATAAGAAGTTCCTTTCACAAAATCAGATTTCTTTCTGTAAAGATCACCTAATACTTTATAGGTGTTGGCCAGCTCATTTCGAAACCTAAATTGTTTGCAAAGATTTTCGTTTTCCAAAAGAACTTTTTCTGCTTGATGGATTTGATCGTGATTCAGATACATTTTTCCCAAGCGATGCGCTGTCGAAACACGGAGAGAGTAATTCCTGTTGGCATCGGCGATCGCCAAAGTTTTGACATAATTGTCCTCTGCTTCCTTGAGTTTATTTTCTTTCTCGCAAATATCCCCTAATGTTCTCCAGGCAAATCCTGTTGAATATCCCTTTGTCTCATCGATTCCTTTCAAAGCGTAATACCGGGCAGAGTCTAAAATATTCGAAAGCAAATAAACATAGGCGATGTTATTGTAGCTGCGTCCTGTGGTATATTGACTTCCTGCCTTTTCTCCCCAAGCCAATGCTTTCTTGAATGTGGCTAACGCCGTAGAATACTCTTTTTGCTCCACATAGATAGAAGCAAGATTGTTAAAACCGCTTCCCATTTCAGCAAAGTCCTTTATGGATTCGGAAATGGCGAGTGACCGCGTGGTCAACTCCAGCGCCGAAGGAAAATCCCCTTGGCGATAATTAATCCATCCCATGTTGGCCAGGGCTCCGGCAAGCCCTCTTTGATAGTCCAATTTCAAAGAAAGGTCGCGCGCTTTGATAGCCCACTCGAGTGCATTAGCATTATCTCCTTCCCGTATCTGAATCACATATTGATTGATAATATCCACCCGGGTGGAATCATCAGGGCAATTTAATAAAGCTTTAAGGCTATCAGCTCGAAGTAGCGTTTGAGCCCAAAGGGGGTTCCTCCACGCCATGATCGCGAGAATAATCGCCCCCAAAAAGAACCGGAAATACATTGAACTATGCAAAATAGGTCAATAATCGTTATTTCCCCAGGTCGGCTCACATAAATAAATCCTGAGTAATTAGTATGCGTGCATAATAAATATTTTTTACCTTCGTCTCCCGATATGAAGAGAGAAGAGACCATCGATCACCACATTCGCACGGCGTGGCATGGCATTTCAAGATATTACAATCAACAGGCTTCAAAATTTGGCGGCACGATGTCAATCGGGTTTGCCTTGCTTACGATTCATGGCGATGATGGTACGCCCGCTACGAAAATCGCTCCGCAAATGGGGTTGGAGCCCCGTAGCCTCACGCGTTTGCTGAAGTCAATGGAAGATCAAAAACTGATTATCCGCAAAGCTGATAAAAACGACAAGCGTTCGGTGCGTATTTTCCTGACCAAAGACGGGAAGAAGCAAAGAGAAAATGCTAAAAATATTGTTATCGGATTCAATGAGACCGTTCAACGCGAGATTTCAACGCAAAAACTAAAGGTGTTTTTTGAGGTAATCCAGGAAATTCAGGCATTGACTAAAAGAAGCGTCAGTTACGAAAAACAATTAGCCAATTAGCCGATGAATCGAATAGCCGATGTAAATTGGCTATTTGATCATTAGCACATTGAAAAATTAATTATGAACAGAACCATTAAAAAAGTAGCCGTTCTTGGCTCAGGTATTATGGGCTCGCGCATCGCCTGTCATTTTGCCAACATTGGCTGTGACGTCTTGCTGCTCGACATCGCACCCAAAGAGCTCACCGAGGATGAAAAGAAAAAAAATCTTGCGCTTGACCACCCGGCCGTAAAGAACAGGATTGTGAATAGTGCCTTTGAGGCAACCCTCAAAGCAAACCCTGCCTCCCTGTTCAGTAAAAAATTTGCTTCGCGCGTGAAGCTGGGAAACTTTACCGACGACATGTCGAAAATCAAAGGCTACGACTGGATCATCGAGGTTGTTGTTGAAAACCTTGATATCAAAAAGAAAGTCTACGAGGAAGTTGAAAAACACAGAGCACCAGGAACTTTAGTAACTTCAAATACTTCCGGTATTCCCATTCATTTAATGGCTGAAGGAAGAAGTGAAGATTTTCAAAAGCATTTTGCGGGCACACACTTTTTCAATCCTCCGCGCTACCTAAAACTTTTGGAAATCATCCCCACGGCTAAAACAGACACTGCTGTTACCAATTTCTTAATGCACTATGGAGACCTCTTCTTAGGAAAAACCACCGTGCTGTGTAAAGACACACCAGCGTTCATTGGCAACCGGGTTGGTGTTTGGGGATTGTTGAAGGTGATCGATTCGATGAAAAAATTCGATCTCAATGTAGATGAGATTGACAAGCTCACGGGTCCTGTGATTGGCCGGCCAAAGTCAGCCACCTTCAGAACATCGGATGTCGTTGGGTTGGATACACTAGTGAAAGTAGCAAATAATTTATACGCTGCCTTGGTGACAGACGAAGGGCGTGAAATGTTCAAGCTGCCCGAAGTGGTGGCAAAACTGGACCAGAACAAATGGCTGGGAGACAAAACAGGTCAGGGTTTTTATAAAAAAACAAAGTCCGCAAAAGGTGAAACAGAAATCCTCACCCTTGATCTTAAAACATTGGAATACAAACCCAAGGCTAAAGCTAAATTTGCCACCCTTGAAACCACGAAGACAATTGATAACCTCAAAGACAGGTTCAAGGTTCTCCTTGCCGGCAAAGACAAGGCTGGTGATTTCTATCGCGATTGTTTTTTTGACTTATTCAAATATGTAACCAACCGAATTCCAGAAATCAGCGATGAACTATTTAGAATTGATGATGCCGTAAGCGGTGGCTTCGGTTGGGAGCTCGGTCCGTTTGAAACATGGGATGCCGTTGGTGTTGAGAAAAGTCTTCCATTGATGGAGGCGGCGGGATATAAGCCAGCGCAATGGGTCTATGATATGGTTGCTGCCGGCAGCAAATCTTTCTATAAAAGCGAGGCTGGTGTTAAGAAATATTATGACATCCCAACAAAGTCATACAAATCAATTCCAGGAAGAGAGAGCTTCATTATCCTCGAAAACAAAAGCGAGAATGTGGTTTGGAAAAATCCGGGATCTAAAATTTATGACATCGGTGATGGCGTGCTCAACTTTGCCTGGCACACCAAGAGTTATACGCTCGGTAGTGAGGTGATCGAAGGCCTGAACAAAGCCATAGACTTAGCCGAAAAGGATTATCGCGGTTTAGTAGTGGGTCACCAGGGCGCAGATTTCTCGTTGGGTGCCAATCTTGGATTGGTGTTCATGTATGCCATCGAACAGGAATATGATGAGATCGATTTCATGATCAAGCATTTTCAAAATTCCGTGATGCGTATTCGTTATTCATCGGTTCCCGTGGTGGTTGCTCCTCAAAGCAGAACATTAGGCGGTGGATGTGAAATGACCATGCATGCCGACATCGCGGTTGCTGCGGCTGAAACCTATATTGGATTGGTAGAAGTGGGTGTAGGACTAATTCCTGGCGGCGGCGGAACAAAAGAATTTACAAAACGTGTTAGTGATGCGTTGCAGGAAGGAGATGTCGAATTGAACGCACTGCAAAACGCTTTTATGAATATTGCCACTGCTAAAGTCGCCACTTCGGCTGAAGAGGCCCGGGAGATTGGGATTTTGAAAAAACTCGATCGCGTTTCCATGAACAAAGACCGTCAGCTTGCCGATGCTAAGGAGGCGGTGATCGAATTGGCTGACGCCGGCTACACAATGAAGCCCCAGGCAAAAAATATTAAAGTACAAGGACGAACGGGTCAGGCGTTATTTTTAGCGGGATTGCAAGGGATGTTGATGGGAAAATATATATCTGAGCACGATGCAAAAGTAGCCCGGTGGATCGCTAACGTCATGTGCGGTGGTGACTTGACTTCTCCTCAAGAAGTAAGTGAGCAGTACTTATTGGATTTGGAACGGGAAGCGTTTTTATCACTCACCGGTGAGAAGAAAACGTTGGAGAGGATCCAGGCTATATTGACAGGAGGAAAACCACTCAGGAACTAAAGTAGGCAGTAAGCAAAGGCAATAGGCAAAATGAAGGTTTCAAATCAAAGTTTCAGAGATCTAACCGTTTATAAGAAGGCCTTTGAGTTTGCTATGGAGATTTTTGAGATGACAAAAACATTTCCAAGAGAAGAACGGTACTCTCTCACAGACCAGATTAGAAGGTCGTCACGGGCAATTTGTAGTTGTATCGCTGAAGCTTATCGCAAAAGAAATTATCCTGCCTACTTTGTGAGCAAATCCTCTGACGCTGACATGGAGAACAGTGAGACTCAATCTTGGCTTGATTTTTCATTTGCTTGTGATTACATCGACGATGAGAAGCACAAGCATTTGTTAGCGAAGTCCGAAGAAGTTGGTAAAATGCTCAATCACATGGTTGAAAACCCTGAAAAGTATTTAAGGCAGAAAGAGAAAATAATGGCTGATTAGTACTTGCCTATTGCAATTGCTTACTGCCTACTTGGCTAAAATATGATTTTAAACTCAAAAAATATGGACGCTTACATAGTCGCAGGATTTAGAACTGGCGTAGGCAAGGCAAAAAAAGGCGGTCTTCGTTTTACACGACCCGACGATTTAGCCTCAGATGTGATCAAGCATCTAGTTAAATCTATTCCAGGCCTGGAAAGTAAAATGGTGGATGACCTCATCGTGGGTAATGCTGTGCCTGAAGCAGAGCAAGGCATGCAGATGGGCCGGATGATTTCATTGCTTGCTTTGGGACTTGATGTTCCTGGCATGATTGTAAATCGCTATTGCGGGTCAGGCGTTGAAACCATTGCCATTGCAAGTCAACGTATCCAGGCTGGTCAAGCAGATATTATCATTGCCGGAGGAACCGAGTCGATGTCATTGGTGCCTGTGATGGGATTTCGTACCGCTTTGAATTATACCGTTGCCAAAGACAACCCCACTTACTATACCAGCATGGGTTTGACAGCCGAAGAAGTCTCTAAGCAATTTACAGTCTCGCGTGAAGAGCAAGATCAATTCTCTTATGAATCTCACATGAAGGCAGCGGCTGCCTGGAAAGAAGGAAAATTCAAGGGCGAAATTGTTCCCATTACCGTGAAAGAAGTGTATGTGGACGA
>Ga0210403_10005206_pt1 | contig 11090 bp, 14 predicted proteins | sample IncBWC19MmetaG_FD_150863 | JGI IMG/M metagenome (GOLD analysis project Ga0210403, IMG submission 150863) | Forest soil microbial communities from Barre Woods Harvard Forest LTER site, Petersham, Massachusetts, United States - Inc-BW-C-19-M | ecosystem: Environmental > Terrestrial > Soil >... | reverse complement strand
AACATCCAGTCCGATGTAATACATATTCTGCATGGGGGAGCCTCCTTGGTGTCTCTGAATCAGCTTGGTCGCTGAGTTCAGCTTTTCTACACCAAGCGCTCCTCCTTCGACCTATGCATTCAAACTTGTTCGCGGCGATTTTGAGGGCTGCGGAGCCTGTAGGAAGCTGGCTGAGTTTCCGACGTTTACGGTTGGAGGATATGATCCACCGATTCAGGATCCGCTACCGAGGTTGCTGGTCCTTATCACACTGGATGAGCTGCCGGCGAGCGCAAAGCGTGATTTAGAGTTTTCCTGTACAATCAAAGTTTGTCTCTGCAGGGGCGTAGCTCAGTGGTAGAGCAGCGGCCTTTTAAGCCGAAGGTCGTGGGTTCGATCCCCACCGCCCCTACCAATATCTACTGTATTATCAATAGCTTGCGCGAAGCCGAGGGAGCTTTAGGGGGCAGTGGGCTAGTTCTCCAATACCCGAAAACGACTCATCCTCCTGAGTTATGTGCACTTAGACGATTCGAGCTGCAGATAAAACAGGACGAAAAGGGAGCCATCACGATGGTAGGCGAGTGTTCGACCGTTGATTTTTCGGGATTAAGAATGCCTGACCGTGCCCGGACGTTATCGAGGAGGAGCGGTGGATCGAAAGCCTAGTGCCTTTATAAAGGCTCAGAAAGGCCAATCAAGGACGCTGCGGTTTTACACTGATGCTTGCGCAATTCTTATCGTTTACGTCAGAAGCTCGTTGAGCTTCAATCTTGACTCCGGTGTAAATCGGAATGTGCCCCTTAGGATTGAACGCCTGCGTCCCAAGCAGGGAACTGATCGGCCTTAAAATCAATTTTCCAGAGGTTTCAATATACGCAGCGCGCCTGGCTCGTGAGCAGGCGTTCCACGCGTGCTATTCCGCACAACGGTCTAGGGAACCGTTGACCTTGCGCCACGACGGTCTGTGTAACCGTTGCATTCTGGACTGCAACGGTGTGTGAAACCGTTGCACGGAATGGCAAGAGCCCTTCAGTTCAGCCAGCGCTTGTGCCTTCAGAGCGACATGGGTCATCATTCTATTGAAGGTATTCGTCCCAAAATGGGTAGTGCTGCACATACGGCCATGAGCACTGAAGGGGAATTTCGGCATCAAAAGGAGCGGCTTGAGCTGCTCCTCAATCTGACGACCAAAATCACGTCGAGCCTCGATCTGCGAGAGGTTCTGCGCGCGATTGCAGCGAACATACGCGAAGTCATACACGCTGATGCCGTGGTCGTATCGCTGCCCGACGCAGCGTCGGGAAAATCTAGAGTAATTGCCGTGGATTTTCCGCACGGCAAGGGGGCGGTGAAGGAAGAGAGGACGGTCACATTAAGCCCCGCTAATAAGAAAGCCATAGACACATTAAAACCCGTGGTGATTTGCGCGCGGGAACGTGAGGAACTCGCGGCCGAGACATATGAGATTGTTGCTGCGGAAGGCATAAAAGCCATTTGCCTTATTCCACTTGTAAATCGCGGCCGAGTCGTCGGAACCCTGTCGATCTCGCGCACGACAGAGACTCCGTTTGTCCCAGAAGATGTCGATTTCCTCAGCCGGGCGTCAGGGCAGATAGCCATCGCCATTGAAAACGCGTTGGCGTACCGAGAAATTTCCGAACTCAAGGACAAGCTCGCCCAGGAGAAACTTTACCTGGAAGAAGAATTTCGCAGCGAGATGGGTTTCGAGCAGATCATTGGGAACAGCAAAGCGCTAAAGCACGTTTTGCAACAGGTTGAAACAGTTTCGCCCAGCGATTCTACGGTTCTGTTGCTTGGAGAAACCGGCACGGGAAAGGAGCTAATCGCTCGCGCGATTCACGACCGCAGCCATCGAGTGAAGCGCACTTTTGTGAAGCTGAATTGCGCAGCGATACCAACAGGGCTGCTGGAAAGCGAGTTGTTTGGACACGAAAAGGGAGCGTTCACGGGGGCCATCAGCCAAAAAATCGGCCGGCTGGAGCTAGCGGACCAAGGCACCCTGTTCTTGGATGAGGTGGGAGACATCCCGATGGAAATCCAGCCGAAGCTACTGCGCGCTTTACAGGAGCGGGAATTTGAGCGGCTGGGAACGACCCACACGCGAAAAGTGAATGTGCGCCTGATCGCCGCTACCAACCGCAATCTGGAAAAGATGATTGCAGATCGAGAATTTCGGAGCGATCTGTACTATCGCCTGAATGTATTTCCAATCCGAATTCCGCCCTTGAGAGAACGCAAAGAGGACATCGCGCTGCTCGTTAGCTATTTTGTCCAAAAGTTTTCAAAGCAAATGCAAAAGAAGGTCGAAGCGGTTCCCACGGTTGTAATGAAGGGGCTGACAGCGTGGGACTGGCCCGGCAATATTCGTGAACTTGAGAATTTCATTGAGCGCGCAGTAATCGTGACGCGTGGCAACTCGCTTGAGGCTCCGGTCGGAGAACTTCGAAAGGCGAACGCGGATATACCCACACCCAGCGTCATCGAGGAATACAGACATATCGTTGCAGAAAATGTCAATTCAGGAAATGACAAAGACGGAGTTGCTGAGGAATACGCAAGGAAGCAGCGCGAAGAAATCGTACGCGCGCTATCGGCATGCAAGGGGCGCGTCGGGGGTGCCGATGGTGCTGCGGCGCGCCTGGGAATGAATCGCACGACTCTCCTCTCTCGAATGAAGAAATTTGGCATCCACGCAAAGAAGTATGCTTAGTCTGCTGCCGGCCACTTTGTTGTAGCCCCGGCCATAGCCTCGACAGTTTCGACTCTTTCAGCTTATTCAACATCGACACTTTCGACTTCCCGCGATCTTTTCCTGAAAATTCAGCGGCTTACGATTTTCATTACTTTGGCACGAGCGTTGCCCTTACTGCATGTGTAGGGAACGTAGGCAGAGAGGTGGAGCTATGTCACTGGTTCTCGTATTCATCCACAACTGGCACGAGTCGTATCGGGTACTGCGCTACCGCAACGGATTCGGAATCCTGGATTCAGTGCGCTACGGCTTTTGTCCGGCGCACAAGTAGACCCGAAGGTGGTGCGGTGATTGACGCACGTTCAGCGAATGCCAAACGAACCTTTTGTAGTGAGGAGAAGACCATGAAATTACGAGATCAGGCCACGAATGCTCAGAACACGCGGCCAAGCCGTTTCCGGTCGGACGTTCCGGAAGAAAGAGGCAAGAACGTGCCAACCCTGGACGAAATCCGTCGGCGAGCGCATGAGATTCACATCGAACATGGCGGTCACGGTTACGACCTGGACGAGTACCTCGACGAGTGGCTGCAGGCGGAACGCGAGCTCCGGGAAAAGCACAACAGAAGTAACGATGAAGGCGCAAGAGAGAAATGAGATGGGCGTCCGAAAGGAAAGCAGGTAAGAGGAGAAAATCGCGTGTTCTTGACACTTGATTTTATTGGCAAATGGACACAGTGGTATCGCGTACTTCGCTACCGCAAGGGCTTTGGACGCTTTCATTCTGTGCGGTACGGGCTGTGGTTGGCGCGCGGCTGAAGGTGAGGATGCATCATGGCTCGAATGGAAGCCTTGAACAGACGCTCGGATTTGCGAGCGAATTTGGCTAGGACACACGGGAGCGGAAGCCAGCTAGAGGTCGACGCGTGGATACCGAGTGAAGTCGAGGCCATCTCCCCGTTGGTGGACCGCTTGATGCGGCTCATCGAGGGATCGCACTGCATAACGGGCGAGGAACACGCCGTCGAACTCGCGCTCCGGGAAGCTCTGAGCAACGCAGTCGTTCACGGCAACCGTCTGGATGCGCACAAATTAGTTCACGTCCGCTGCCGCTGCAAGGTCGGCAAAGGGGTCTCGCTGATCGTCTCAGACCAGGGCCAAGGGTTTGATGCGCACGCCATTCCTGATCTCGGGGCTGTCGACAACCTTGAGGTGGAGCACGGACGTGGCATCCAGCTCATGAAGTCCACGATGGATGAGGTCTCGTTCCAACAGGGAGGCACCGAGGTTCACATGTGCAAGAGGTTAGCTCGCAATCCAAGAGTGGGTCCCCAGAGCGACTCATGTGGTTCTTAGGAGGCATTTATGGAGGCGCAAGAACGAATCGGCACGTGGTGCAGTTGGGGTGTCATTCTCCTTTCCTGGATTGGGCTTTTCCTTGTGCTGGCGCTCATGTTCAGAGCTACCGGCTGCAATCGCGGCAGTGAAGCGGGAACTCAGAGCATGTACATCGTCGCTGAATCGGTAGGCTTCGAGGCGAGAGCTAAGAACGACCCTTTGCAGCGGGTGCAACAAGGCAGTCTCATCTCTCAGCCGCTATCGTCGTTCGGTTCTAAACGGCGAGACCGCTCAGTGGCCACGGGTCCCGACTTCCCCCATCGGGTCCGTGGCCCAAAGCGGGGCCTCTCGTGGTCAATCGAAAATACTTAAAAGGAGAAAGGACTATGAAAGCGCAAAATCCGAGCACGAATGCACAGAACATGCGAACGGAGATTTGTTCGGATGAGCCGGAAGGAACAGGTGAAAACGGGCCATCCCTCGCGGAAATCCGTCAGCGAGCGTTTGAGATTCACATCGAACGCGGCGGAATTCACGGGTGCGACCTAGACGACTTGTTGCAGGCGGAACGCGAGCTCCGCACGAGGTACAGGCGCGACTCTGACGCGAACAAAACATGACACCTTCATCGACGAGGCGAACGGCGGAAAGTTACAAGTTTGCAAGGAACAACCTGGAAAAGGAGCTTCTTACATATGCGCGCAATGGTTTTCGACCGCTACGGTGAGCCAGATGTCATGGGTTTGAGGGAGGTGCCGATACCCGAGCCACAAGATGGTGAACTATTGATCCGCGTCGGCTATGCGGGTGTGAATCCGGCCGACTCGAAAACACGGGCGGGCCTCGGCACACGGGCGGGCGTGGCGTTTCCATTCGTCACCGGCATGGATGCTGCTGGTGTCGTGGAACGAACGGGACCGAATGTCACCGATTTCAAGCAAGGTGATCGCGTGATCACTTGGGGCTCGCCGAACGGGAAGACGTCGGGCAGCTATGCTGAGTTCGTTCGTGCTTCCGCGAGGAATGTCTCCCCAATGCCGAAGAGCCTGAATTTCGCGCAAGCGGCGGCTGTTCCCATTGCCTCGTTGACGGCGTTTCAGTCTCTCTTCCATGCGGAAAAGGGCGGCATGATCCCGGGCCAGAAGGTGCTCATACATGGGGCAGCGGGTGGTGTCGGCAGCTTCGCCACGCAGTAGGGCCCGCCACCCTGCCTCAGGCGTTGGACATGCTCCGGCCCGGCGGCCGGCTGATCAACATCCTCACAGTGACCGCAGACGGTGATGTCGAGCGTGATCAGAAAGAAGCCGAGCGGCGAGGCTTCCGCAAGACCATTACGGTAATCGACTGGGAGCGAGCCCGGGATTCGATGCGTGAGATCACCAATTTGATTGATGCTGGCTTGGTCCACGTACCTTCCATCCATGTGCTTCTGTTGGAGGACGCTGCTCTTGCACATCAGATGATCGACACTGGCCATGTCCGCGGAAAACTGGTTCTTAAGGTCGCCGAGCTTTACGCTCGATCGCCTCGGCGCGATACCATCACCGCCGCTGCCGCACGGACGTGCGGCGTATAGCTTGGCAGTTTATTTTTTTCGCGATTTTTACAAATGCGGCTCTTAGCGGGGCTCGGGCCACGACCGAATTTCTTCATCTAGTTAATCCCAAAGTACATCGGCGGTGTGTGACTGCGCTGCACGGGTCAGCATTTCCAGAACGGATGCGTCTGGAATACCCCGATCGTCTCGGGCTTTCAGCGGAACACGCCCGCCAAGCGTTCGTGGCGCAACGTATTCGGCATGAATACCAGTGGAATTCGCGACGTGGAATGGAAAATGAATGAACTGAACCAATTGTAAGTCTGTGCCAGCGACAGTTTCGACCCTTCTGTGCCAGCGACAGTTTCGACCCTTTCAACTTTTTCAACATCGACACCTTCGACTCCTGGCGCTCTTCTCCCGAAAATTCAGTGACTTACAGTTCCGCGCGTTTGGCTCGGGCCTTGCCCTTATCGGATGCGTAGCGAAAAGGCGGTTTCCGAGCTGGCCTCGCCTTTCGCTGCACATAGCTGATCAGGAGGCTCGCTATGAATCACAAAGCAGAACCAACTAACGCTTGCGTGAGTGATCCTGCAAGCGAACGAACGCTCGTAGTCGCCGCCAAGAACGGAGACGAACAGGCGTTTGAAACCCTGTTTAAACGTTACCAGCGAAAGACCTTCGCAGTTGTGCTGCGGTACACACGTGTGGTGGAGGACGCGGAAGACATCGTTCAGCAAAGCTTCTACAAGGCTTTCGTGCATTTGTGCCAGTTCCAAGGAGAATCCTCCTTCTCCACCTGGTTGACGCGCATCGCCATCAACGAAGCGCTTATGTTCCTACGAAGCATTGGTGCGGTGCGCAAGGTATCGATCGACGACATTCTTGACGCAGGAAGTGCTGACAGTTGGGCATACCCGACTCAAATGCCGACCCGGAAACCCGCTACTCGCAGCAAGAGGAAGTCCGGATTCTCTCGAAGGCGGTTCGGAATCTGCGCCCGAGGCTGCGCACAACAATCGTGCTGACCGAACTTCGTGAGTTATCTACGAGCGAGACTGCTCGTCGCATGGGGCTCTCGGTCGCCACAGTCAAAGCGCGCAGATTTCGCGGGAAGCGGCAGCTCCGCCAAGAATTAACTTCTTATCTGAAGCCCACTAGGAAGCCCGGGGCACACATCACCAGGGATCTTCCGCAACCTCACCTCTGCAATGCTTCCGGTTTCTGAGGAAAACACCATGTTGAAGATCAGCTTTAGCGAAACACCTGCGGAAGAGAAATGGATTCTAGCAGGCCGCCTCACTGGGGCTTGGGTTCGAGAACTAAGGGCGAGCTGGAAGAAGAACCACCAAACCGACAAGAAGCGTGCGTGCATCGTGGACCTGAACGAAGTCTCATTTATCGACAAGACTGGCGAGGGAGTGCTGCGCGCGTTGCGCAACGAAGGTGCACAGTTCATCTCGGACGGTTGCTATGTCCGGCACATTGTTGAGCGGCTAAAGGTCCGGCGGAAACGCAAGACTTCCAATCTGCTGGCTTCCTTTCTTGTCGTGTTCGTGTTGGTGGTGTTCGACGCACCAGGAACAAGAGCGCAAAGCACAACAGTGCTGGGAAGCGTGCCGAGCGGCCCAGCCAGCGATGAACTTGTCCAGTTGACTCTCCGCGACGCCATCAAGATGGCGTTGCGATACAACCTCGGAGCAATTGAAAGCGGACAAAACGCCCAAATTGCTCGCGGTCAGCGGCTACTCGCGCTTAGCAATCTGCTGCCGCATGTCAGCGCAGGCGCTTCGGAGAACGTCCAGCAAGTGAACCTCGCGACCTTCGGGCTGAACGGGTTAAGAATCCAAGGAATTCCCACTGTTGTTGGACCATTCAGCTACAGCTCTGTCGACGCGAGCATCAGCCAAACACTCTTCAGCTATGAATCCATCCAGCGGTTTCGCGCAGCCCGCACTGCCGAACAGGCCGCCCAACTCAGCTATCAGGACATCCTGGATGTGGTCACACTCACGGTCGGCAACGCCTACTTGCGGATCATCGAGGCAGACTCTCGAATTAAGGCGCAACGAGCCCAGGTGCAGAATGCGAGGGCTCTTTACGATCGCGCAGTCGATCAAGTGCAGGCGGGTACCGCTCCACGAATCGACGCAACACGCACCGAAGTCCAGTTGCATACGGAGGAGTACAACCTAAGCATAGCCCGCAACAACTTCGCCGTCGCAAAACTAGCGCTTGGACGCGCGATCGGACTGCCGCTAGGGCAGGAGTTCGAGCTGGCCGACACACTCCCATATTCCGACATCACTCCGCTGAGCGTCGACGATGCCCTGCAAATTGCGTTCAAATCGCGCGGCGATTTCCGTTCCGCTCTCGATTCCCAAAAAGCTGCTGCGCAATCCCTTTCTGCTGCCAAAGGCGAACGGTATCCAACTGTGGCGGCTAACGGTAGCTACGGCGATATTGGGCCAACTTTTGGCCACTCGCACGGAGATTTCACGTTTCAGGCGGGGATCAGGGTTCCGCTTTTCACCGGCGGACAGATCAAAGGGGACATCACGCAAGCGGAAGCTGAATTACGCCAGCGAAAGGCCGAAGCGGAAAACACTCGCGGGCAGATTGACTATGACGTGCGAACGGCCTTTCTCAATCTCAATGCGGCCAAAGAACAAGTCGCGGTTGCGAAACAGAACGTCGAACTTGCCAATGAGAGCCTTGCTCGGTCGAAAGACCGCTTCACTTCAGGAGTGACCGACAGCGTAGAAGTGGTCCAAGCCGAGCAGGCTCTCGCCAGCGCCAACGATCAATACATAACGAGCCTTTACAACCACAACTTCGCCAAGCTCTCACTCGCTCGCGCCCTTGGGGTAGCGCGCAGCAGCTACAACGAGTACCTCGGAGGTAGGTAATGTCGAACAACGATCACAGCAGAAACAAGCATTCTGCAGTCGTGGAAGAGGAAATTCCCATTTCGATGGAATCTCAACACCGCTCCCAAGATTTCCCCGAAGGCAGCGGCAAACTCAATCGAATTCTTCATGGCCTGCGCGAACGCCCATCGAAGGTCGCCGTGGTGGTTCTTGCGCTATTGGCGATCGTGATCGGTATCGGGTATCTCGTCCGCAACGCATTTCTCTACGAAGACACCGACGATGCACAGGTGGACGGGCACGTGATGCCCTTGAGCGCCCGCATTAACGGCCAAGTGATGAAAGTGAATTTCGTCGAGGGCCAACTCGTCCATGAGGGCGATCTCCTGGTCATCATTGACCCTGCGGATTTCAAGATCGCGGTGATTCAGGCCGAGGCGGCGCTGGCCGACGCGCAAGCCAGTGCCACGAGTTCCCGTTGGAATGTGCCAATCACCTCTGTGACGTCACAAAGCAATCTCGATTCGGCGCAGACCGAGGTGGTTAACGCTGAAGCGGGACTTCGGGCAGCCGAGCATAATCACGAGTCGACTAAGGCGTTGTTGACACAGGCCGAGGCCAATGCCGCCAAGAGTGACGCAGACCTCGAGCGCGCCAAACAGCTCGTCGCAAAAGAAGATATCTCGCGCCAGCAATTCGATCAGGCGGTCGCTTCAGCAACAGCAAACCAAGCGGCGGTCACTTCGGCCGACGCCGCTGTCAAGGCCGCCGAGCAGGCCGTGCGACAGGCGGAAGGGAAACTCTTGCAGTCCAAAGCAGATCTGCGAAGCGCCCAGACCGCACCGCAACAGGTGTCCCTGAGACGCGCCCAGGCGGACGCCGCAGATGCGCAAGTCGATCAACGCCGTGCTCAATTGGCCCAAACGCAGCTGAATTTCAGCTACACCATCATTCGGTCGCCAGTGACAGGAATCATTGGAAAAAAGAGCGTTGAAGTCGGTCAGAACGTGAGCACTGGCCAGGAAATGTTGGAAGTCGTGCCGCTTAATGACGTTTGGGTGACCGCCAATTTCAAGGAAACGCAGCTGGAGCATATGCGGCCTGGGCAGCCTGTGAAAGTCAAGGTGGATGCCTACGGTCGCGCGTGGTCCGGACACGTGACCAACATGGGTGGCGGCACCGGGTCGGTTTTCAGTCTGCTGCCTCCGGAGAACGCGACGGGCAACTACGTGAAGGTCGTGCAGAGGGTACCGGTGCGGATCGATTTCGATCGCACCGCGGGACAGGATTTCAATGCAGAGGGAATGTTGAAGCCGGGATTGTCCGTCGCGCCAGACGTGAGGGTCCGATGAGCACAGCGGGGTCTCTCGCGGCTGAGCAACCGACGTGGCAGCCAAAGGTCAACCCGTGGATCATCGGCGTCGCGGTTTCGCTGGCTGCGTTCATGGAGGCGCTCGATACCAGCATAGCGAACGTGGCGCTTCCACACATCGCTGGCAGCATGGGCGCGAGCAATGATGAGAGCACGTGGGTCTTGACCAGCTACTTAGTGTCGAACGCCGTTGTACTCCCGATCAGCGGCTTCCTCGTTGGCTGGCTCGGACGCAAGCGCTTCTTTCTGATATGTGTCGCCTTTTTTACAGTTAGCTCGTTTTTGTGCGGCGTCGCGCCGAGCCTCGGACTGCTGCTTCTTTTCCGAGTACTGCAAGGCGCCTTCGGCGGAGGACTGCAGCCGATGACGCAGGCAATCCTGGCAGACACTTTCCCGCCGGAGAAACGCGGGTTGGCCTTCGCATTGTATGGAATCACGGTCATCTGTGGCCCAGCCATTGGTCCCACGCTGGGCGGCTGGATTACCGATAACTATTCGTGGCGCTGGATTTTTTATATCAACATTCCCGTGGGAATTCTGGCCGTCCTGCTGGTCTCTCAGCTACTCGAAGATCCACCCTACTTGTCCCGTCTGAAAGCTACCATGGCGAAATTCGACTACATTGGGTTTGGCCTGCTTACCGTCGGCGTAGGCGCTCTCCAGGTTGCGTTGGACAAGGGACAAGAAGACGATTGGTTCGGGTCGCGGTTCATTACCACACTGATCCTTCTTGCCGCCGTCGGGTTGGTATCACTCGTTATCTGGGAGTGGCGCCACAAGGAACCGATTGTGGATGTCCATCTGTTCAAACAGTTTAATTTTGCAAGCTGCAATCTGATGATGTTCGTGCTTGGCGCCGTTCTGTTCAGTTCAACCGTCCTGCTTCCCCAGTTTTTGCAAACGCTCATGGATTACACGGCGCAAAAGGCCGGCATGGTCATTTCGATGGCGGCTATTCTTCTGGTCTTTCTTTTACCGTTCGTCGGGCGCCTCGCCGGACACTTTCAGGCGCGGCACCTTCTCGCTTTCGGCTGGATCGCGCTCGCTGTGGCCATGTATTTCTCATGCAAGCACATCGATCTACTCATCAGCTTTCGTGCTGCCGCGTGGATGCGCATTTGGCAATATCTCCCGGTTGGATTTTTATTCGTCCCGCTCACGATGGCTGCCTATGTCGGCCTGCCGGAGTCGAAAAGCAACGCTGCGGCCGGTTTGATCAACTTCACGCGCAATATCGGGCAGAGCGTAGGAACTTCGGCTGTGACTACGTTGCTTGCTC
>Ga0210403_10005204_pt1 | contig 11093 bp, 11 predicted proteins | sample IncBWC19MmetaG_FD_150863 | JGI IMG/M metagenome (GOLD analysis project Ga0210403, IMG submission 150863) | Forest soil microbial communities from Barre Woods Harvard Forest LTER site, Petersham, Massachusetts, United States - Inc-BW-C-19-M | ecosystem: Environmental > Terrestrial > Soil >... | reverse complement strand
ATCGATTGGTCAGATGCTTTCATTCGCCACTCATTGATCGAATGAATCCGGGAAGATCATCCTCCCGTTTTTATCGAATCCGAAAGTCACGCCAGATGAGCCACCGTGTCCATCGGAAGCGAACCCGGCGTAAACGCGACCGGGAATGAGCTTCTGCGGTTGAATCATCGTGGTAAAACCAGGAGGCGTAACTCCGTACTCGATCGGCTGTGTCAGACCACGGCCGCTCAAGATGGACCACATCGCCTTCCATCGGTCATCGGCGGTCCGCATAGAAACGGTGAATGACTCGATATCGGTCTTCGGACGTGTGGTCGAATCATGGTAAAACTCGAAGCGGATCGGCCCGCCCAGTCGCCCGCTCGCCTTAGAAACAAACGAGTAAGACATCGCCTCAGCAGCGATGCCCGCGGACAGCAATAACATGACGGCAACGACGCGCATTAGCATCTAACGAGATATGGATGGAATTTTTCCGTAAAATTTTACGGAATTATTCCGTCTAATACGGTTGCTTCCCTCGCAATCGCCCGATAAAAGCGGAGCCATGGGAGAATTGTGCCGAATTATTTGGCATTTAGGAAGCGGAATCGTTTCGGAGCCTCAACGCACGAGGCCGCTAGAATGCTTGGAGTCCCTCGGCACAGTCGAATCAGTTTAGTCCCTGTTCGAGGACGCGATGAATATCAGCGACAGACTCGTCGGATCCCGTTCGCGTGAATGTGTCGAGCAGTTCTATCAGACACGCCTCGTAAGAATCACACATGGGGCATTCGCCATTTGCCTCAACCCATTCGGGATGTTGGATGCGAAGGTCGTCGCGAATCTGTTTCCGAAGCTCGGTGTAGGTGAGGATTTGGTGAGACATGGCAATTGGTTCCGGTAAAAGATTCCAATATTTTACTGAGCAAATTTCTGGAGCTGGTGTGGGCCGGACAAGAGCCACTTCGTGTTTTTGGCACAGCCCAGTTTCACCTCGGCCAAACCCTGCGAACAAAATTGCGCTACCACGCCTTGAACTCGCCCGCCTGCTCGTGCGTCTCAATCACGCTTGCTTCATCATAAACGCGAATCGCAGCGGAATATGAACGGGCCGCGAGACTTTCTACTCTTTCACGACGACCGGCGTACCTTCGGGACTGGCGTCGAAAAAGTGCTCGGCCATTCCTTTAGGTAAGCGAATGCAACCGTGCGACGCAGCATACCGCGGGACATAGCCCTCGTGCATTGCGTAACCGCCGTTGAAATGCATGCAATAGGGCATTCTCGCGCCATCGAAATGTGTCCCGGGCGGCTGAGGATCATTCCGCGAATCAATGTTCGACTTGACGACTTTACCTGAGTCATCGACGTAATCGCCAAACTCGCTTGAAACGTGGTTCCTATCTTTGGAGATAACATGATAGTGGCCGGGAGGCGTCGAGAACCCAGGTTTGCCGGTGGAGACAGTCGATTCGCCCACCACACGTTTGCCTTTGTAGAAACAAGCTCTCTGTTCGCTAAGATAGACGACGATCTCAGGTCGACCAGGCACGCCGTCGCCGTTCCAATAACCAGACCGGGCAGCCCAAGGGAAAACTCCGGCGCGTAGCTTCTGCACGTAGGATGGAACCTCTTCGCAGCTGGAGCAGAGTATGATGACTGCCGCGCCAGTTAAAAGCTGGATGAAACGCCGAAATTTCACAGATTGGCGGAAAATAATGTGCCATGAAACAATCATCAACTAACCAACGCGCTGATAATGATGTGGGCGGCCCAGCGTCGTGCACTGTTTTTTGAGCGGTAGGATTGCGCCCTAGCGAAGCAGCTCTGTTTTTTGTCGCTTCGCAGCGATTGCACCGCCCATTCGCATTTCGTCGAGTGTCAGAGTGCCAGCACTCTCGGTAGGTCCAGCCTGTTTTTGATTCTGGATTGCGGTCTGCGCCTGTGGCTGGTTCTGCGTTAAATGTTGGGGTGGTGCGGCCAGTGCGCTCGCCGCGACAACACTATTCGTGGCCAGCATCCGTGGCGCCTTTGCCAGTTTCGGCGGCCGATCTAGATTCTGCGTCTCGTTCTGAGTTGGTGCAGCCGCAGCGACGGCACCGTTGCTCGTTTCCGATCGCGGTACTTTCTGCTTTGCTAATTTCGGAAGCCGGTCGGGGACGATCTGCACGAGTGCGCCAGGAGGAACGCGATCATACAATTGCGCGATGTCGCTCGATTTCATCCGAATGCAGCCGTAACTGGCAGGGCGACCGATGTTTTTTTCCTGCGGTGTCCCGTGAATGTAGATGCAACGCTGAAATGCATGTGCGTTTTGAGCTTCCAGTCCGCGCAACCAGATGATGCGTGTAGTCACTGGGTCGCGACCAGGAGCGTTTGGCTGCAGAATTTCGCCGGTCAATCGCCGATGGTGGAAGACGGCGCCCACCGGTACGTTGTCACCAATTTTTTTCTCGACCGCCAAATACCCAAGAGGAGTTGTCATTCGTCCCCAGGCATCGCCCAAACCGAACATGGACGTGGACACCGGATACTCAGCCACTTTCCCGCCGTTCTGTAGAAGCATCAGCTTCTGATCTCGCACGCTGATGATAAGCTGGCTGGAAGTATCGAGCGGTGTGATTGCGAAGGCAGAGGCAGCCGAAATCAGACTGAAAATTACTGCCATGGGACGAAGCATGCCGACCTTTTTACTCAACCAATTCAATTTTGTCACGCAGGAATTGCTGTAGTCGCGCGCGAGTTCTCAAAATTGATTTTTGACCAGCGACCGCCGAAAGAAGAGAGGCAAACGTAAAGGAAGCCCAACAGGACGAAAAGCGTCGGCAAAGCGCCAATGGCCTAGAAAGGACACACATCCAAAAATGGAAAATCACGAATCAGATAGATACAGGAAGTTCGCGCAGCGCGTTTACCAAACCTTGGAACGTAATCGCATCTATGCTCTGAACCCGGCGGCCTTAGCGGCTGCCGGATTACCGGCCCCGTAGGCTTCGGAGTTATTTTCGCCGCGCAAGAATCAGAATGCCGCGCTCTGCTTGCCACCAGTAGCCGAAGGCGAAGCCCAGCTCGGGAGGTGGCGGGTTTCGTCGGTAAATTTCGGCCAGCGCTTGCTGATCGTATTTTCCAAACTTCTCGCCGTGAGGAATGAAGCGTCCGTAAAACTCAAGTGCCCAGTTTTTATTGAATGCTCGCAAAGGAATTCCGGAGTCGTCCTGAACAATACAGCTGCTGTGATCGAGCAAAAAATTGCGAACGCCGGAAAAACCTTCGCCGTGCATGAGATAAGACGCAGCTTTGATCAAACTGAGGCCGGGCCCGTGCCCGGCGCACCATCGGAGAAAGCCGCTGCCGCCTCCCGCGAGATCAGTCCTGAAATAATATAAGGTTTGCGAATGGCCACCGTGACTGAATGTGATTCTCACGCCATCAGCCGGACTATGGACGAAAGTTGTATCCAGCACAGTGCAACCAAGTCGCGCCAAAAAAACATAAAGAATCGGAACCGTTCCACTGAGATTGCTGCGCCCCAGCTCGGCTTTCATTTCCTCGGTCACGAAATAGTGCGTTTTTAGGAGCGTGCTCATCGAGTTGCGCAATCCGGCAAGATTGGAATTCAGCGTTTCCGGATTCATTCGTGTCAAATCTGGCACCTGGCCGACTGGTTCGCGGCCAGCCAGGATATAAGTGCTCGCGTTTGGAAAAAAAGCGTAGGCGTAGAGAAAATCCGGTCCGCTGAACATGTAATACATCGTCGCCGAACTGTGATAATACTCGCCGGCGTGCGAACCCATCCACGAAGCGATCGGGCCGAGCTGAAAGTAATCCTTGGTCTTCCATGCCTTGTCCATCGCGGCAGCGTGCGCCTGCCACCCGCCGGTTTGTGTGAAAGACGCGAGCTGCCCGGTCACCGGCAAACCCGCGAGTAGCCGAGCGGTGTCATCGAGAGTCGCGGCGTTTTCCGCATCAGCCGACACGCATACGGCAATCATCGTTAACCCGAGCGTGATATGGTAAAGCGCGCAGTGGTTCGATTTCCGGCAGGAATGCCTCGAATACATGGGCCCGCTTTTGCCACAGAGTCGAGTGATGAGCAAGATTGCGATTTCGGCCGGCAATTAGCCGCAAATGTTCGGACGGCTTTAGTTTGGTTGTGGGTTGTTAAACGACTCAGCCGCAAGCTGCGCAATATCCCTGCATGACATACTGGTCGCGACCGTTGGCTTTTAAGGCCGAACCCTACGCTCTCAGCAAAGCCGGTTGGAGTGGGGGCTGCGTCTCAACCGTGGATTGTTGCAGGCGAACGTCCTTTTTCGGCCCGGTGCTATTCTCTTATTTCCCTTTCTGTTCCTTCAAGTGCTGCTCGGTTTGCCGCCTCGCGACGACGAAATTGTTGTTTTCGCCGTAGCTCCTCCAAGGACCCGGAGGCACATCCCGCGCCTCGACAAATTGCCAATCGGTCGTATCCGTCGGTTGGAGTCGGAGGTAATCGCGGACTGCGGGAGAAACATCCAACCCAGCCCCATCGTTCAGATTTGGCTTTGGCCGTTCATTTTGGAACACGTATTGGAAATGATCCGTGCGAAATGGGCCGCAATCTTCCCATTGCGCATAGCAAGTGCGATTTTCCTTTCGAATAGCAACCCAGCGATCCTTGCACACTGATTGACCAGGTCCCGTGTAGGCTTGTTTGAACCAAGGGATAACAAGCGGCGCTTCCGGTTTAAACTGGCCGAGTATGACATCGTTGTAGGGCAGCGCACAATAGAAGGGATTCTGGCGGGGGATAAACGCCACCGGAATACAGTTGCGTCGCGTCGACGAATCGGGGTTGTCAACTCCGCCGTAATTGCCTGTCCAATTCGCGTCCCAGGAACTTCTGTAGTTCGACACCGGATTATTAGCTCCGGCCGGTTCTCCAACCCAAAACACCGTGGTCACGATATTCGTTTTCCATGGGAAGCGTTGTATCGCAGGGTGCGTTGGCGGCTCAACTTTAAGCAATGCCTGCTCTCGCAGCTTCATTGCATATTTGAAAAGATCCGCCGCGGTCGCATATGGCGAAGTTGATTGTTCGTCACCTTTAGCCGCAGCCGCGAGATCGGCTAGCAGGATCACAATTCCAGCGAGAATTATGTCGTAAGGTCGTTTCAAATGATGGTGTGGTTGGGTTTACCCTCTAACGACAATTGTGCCGAATTATTCGGCATTTAGGAAGCGGAATCCCTAACTTTGCGAGCTGTTGCCGCTCGTATTGCGCATCATCGTCGCCGAACACTTCCGTATATGTGTCCATGATGAGCTGCCCACCGTCCTGATGGCCTTGCCATTTCGCAATCAGTTTCTTATCTACCCCCGCTTTCCACAGGCGTAGAATCAAACATTGGCGAATGTTCCGCTGCGAAAAATTGGGATACCCGAGCCGCTCGAACGCAGCTTTGAGCGCCTTCTTGGCGTCATGGATGTGAAACACAGGAGCGTTACGCGCCAGTGATACGGCCGTCCTTTTCAGCCGTTCGAGCAACGGCCGCAGATGCGAATAAATCGGAACGTAGAATCGCGCATCGGTTTTGTGACGCCGGAAGCTGATCCGCTCATTCTGCCAGTCCACATCACCCCATGTGAGCGAAGCCGCCTCCGCCTGACCCACTCCAGCCAGTCCAAGGAATTCTACAAAATGAGCGGTCGGTGCAGCGAACTTTGTATATCGCTGTGCGCGAATCTCATCCACAATGGCCTGAAATTGTTCGATGGTCGGCACGCAGCGAATGGGCTCTTGCGGTTTCTTCCATCGCGTTGTGACCTGCTCGAACGGCGACTCCGCAATAATTCGATCCTTTACCGCAATCTCAAAGAGCTGTTTCAGGAACCCTGCGTATCGATTATAGGACGTGTTCTTGAGCCTGGCCTCGTGTAGTGCCAGCCATTCATCCAAGTGCGAAGGCCGAATCTGCCGCACTTCGATATCAATGCCACCAGGCCACGTCTTCATCATCTTCCGGATGATGGAGTCATTGGTCCCCTGCGTCTTGACGGAGCGACCCTGATTGACAGCGATAAATCGTTCGAGCAATTCGCGCAACGTTATCCTCTCGCACTCACGATCCACACGTTGCAGGTTGCTGATCTAGTCATGGTGTCGTCGCTCTGCAATCTTGCGGTCTGTCGTGCGCAATGAGCGTTCTTTCCGCCTGCCGCGTATCTTTTGACGCCGTAATACCGACCAGAAACGGTATTACGATAAAGTCCCGGAACGTTGGGTACTTTCACCCACTCGCGCACCGCCACCTCTTCTGTCGCAGAAATCATGATCCCAATTCCCAGCCGAGAATTAACGATCAGAATTTGCTGCTTCGCCTCTCAGCGACGCGCATTATCAAGCACATTTTTGATTGTGCAAGTGACATGCAAGTGTCATTGAATGAGAGAGATATGGACAGATGTGGACTAGTGCTGACCTAGGGCGTCAGAGCTAGTCTCTCTAACAGCCAAGAAATTTTTTCAGTAAGCAATGTTTTCGGCTTGTTTCGGTCAAGACATCACGGCAACCGTCGATAACATCTGCCTGAACCGAGCGTTTGAACGCGTTAGAATCGCGCCGGACAGATGTAAGCAAGTAGTTGGCTCGAAAATCTGGTTGCTGACGTGCGGGAATCAGCTCGGCGAAAAAATTGCGCGGCTTCACGGCTGCTTCTCCTGTGAAAAACTAAGGCCCTGAGTCCCTGAACCCCTGAACTTTTGTTGCTCTAAGACGATTGAAATCGTGTGATCGAGTAGCAGTGGAGCAGGGGCGTACAAACGTTGCCTCGCAAACTTCGTTCTGTTAGGCTCGTACGCAGGTCGCTGCAATATGCCCCAGGACGGCACAAAACATCGCAAGTTCGCCGCGATTATGTTCACGGACATGGTCGGCTACAGTGCTCTCGCGCAGCGTAACGAGGCTCTCGCACTTGAGTTGCTCGAGGAACAACGCCGGCTAATGCGCACAATTTTTCCAAAACATGAGGGAACTGAAATCAAGACAATCGGCGACGGATTCCTGATCGAGTTTTCCAGTGCCTTGGCGGCAGTGCTATGCGGGATCGAAATTCAGGAGGCGATTACTAAGAGAAATTCTGCCAATCCATCGCAAGGGAATTTTCAGGTTCGTATCGGAATCCATGCGGGCGATGTTGTCCGTCATGCTGACGACATGATTGGCGATGGCGTCAACATCGCTGCTCGCATCGTGCCATTAGGTGGTGCGGGAGGCATTTGTATTTCTCAGCAGGTTTTTGACCAGGTCGAGAATCACCTTACCAAATCGCTGAAAAGAATGGGGTCAGTGACCCTCAAGAATATCAAGCGGCCACTGGAGGTTTACTGGGTCGAATACGAAGGCGCAACGTCTGGTCCACCGAATCTCGAGGACGAACAGTTCTATCGCGATACGGAAAGTATCGCCTTTCCGAAATTGAACGATCATCAGCTTTCGCTACTTGAGCCTTTGGGCGAACGCCGCGTGATGAAACGCGGCGACGTGCTATTCAAAGCTGGGCAACGCGATATCGGACTAACCGTCGTTTTGCGCGGCGAAATCGAAGTTTTCGAGATGCACGATAGCACGGAAAATCCCCTCGCTACCGCGCGCGAGCGCGATTTCATGGGCGACGTATCGATGCTCCAGGGCACGTCGATCCTCGGTTCGTCCAGAGTCTCGTCGGATGAGGCCGAGATACTTCACATTCCGGCAGCCGAACTTCGGCGCGCGCTGGCGGAAATTCCCGCCGTGAGCAAGCCAATCGTCGATGCATTGATCATGCGACGGCGCCGGCTCCGCCGCGATCGCGTATTCGCGGGCATGCGCATTCTCGCCAGCCGCGACGCGCGCGATGGACATAAGCTCGATGATTTCCTCGATAAAAATCGCATCCCGCATCGGCTGATCGACTTTGAAAGTGAACAGGGGCAGGCAGTAAGCAAGCGCTTTCACTTAACCAGTCGCGATTTGCCCGCGTTGATTACACCGGCCGGGGCTCCTTTGCGCAGGCCTTCATTGCGCGAAGTCGCGCAAGTGACCGGTTTGCTGCGTCCATTAGCGTTCGAGGATGAAAGTGAAATTATGGCGGACCTGGCGATCGTTGGCGCTGGTCCCGCCGGCCTTGCCGCGGCTGTTTACGCCGCCTCCCGAGGACTGCGTACGGTCGTTTTGGAAAGTTACGCTCCGGGCGGACAGGCTGGTTCGTCCTCGTTGATTGAAAACTTCTTTGGATTCCCAACTGGCATTAGTGGCGGCGATTTGACCTGGCTCGCGCAGCTCCAGGCATACCGGTTCGGCGCGAAATTCTCCACGCCAGCCCGAGCGCTCTCGCTTGATTACAATGCCACCGACAAATACCACGCCTGTCTCCAAGTCGAAGGCGATTCAGCCGTGCTCCGAGCAAAAAGCTTGTTAATCGCTACCGGCGCGGATTACCGACGGCTCGATGCGGAGGGGCGCGAGCAATTTGAAAATATGGGCGTTTACTACGCTGCGACGGCCATGGAAGGCCAGCTTTGTCGCAACGAGACGGTTGTCGTCGTTGGCAGCGGCAACTCGGCAGGCCAGTCCGCGATGTATCTTTCGGAGGGCGCTGCCAAGGTATTGCTCGTTATTCGCGGGAAGAGCATTGCCAGCAAAATGTCGGACTATCTTTCGCGTCGAGTGCAGGCACGCGGGAATATCGAGATCCTTTGCCAGACAGAGATCCGCAAGATGCTTGGAGGAAAAAAGCTGGAACAAATCGAACTGGAAAATACGCAGACAGGCGAGCGCCGACAGATCCGAACGCCGGCTGTTTTTTCGATGATCGGCGCGAAACCATGCACCGAATGGTTGCCGCCAGAAATCGAGCGGGACGACAAAGGATTCATCAAGACCGGGACGAGCGTCGCTACGGCGCCAGCATGGCAGTCGAGCAAACATCAACCCGGCCCTCTCGAGACAAGCTTGCCGGGAATTTTTGCCGCGGGCGACGTGCGCTCCGGGTCGGAGAAACGTTGCGCCGCAGCAGTCGTCGAAGGCGGCATGGCCGTCGCCTGTGTCCGAATCAGGTTGGCTTCGTCATCCTGAACCCGGACCCTCGGCGACTTCGCAATGCATCGATCGACAAAGGACCCGCACCGCCGAGGATCAGCGCAATCAGGCCGGCGATGTATAGCAGGTTGATTTCGTGACCGGGCCCAGATCCAATCCGATTGTTTCACGAGCCGATTTTCTGGCGCGGTGATCTTGAGAAAATCTGATCAATCAATCCCGCCACTGTGGATCTTAGCCTAACGAATAGATTATCGCTCCAAATGTTTTTGTAATACAAAAACCCCGGAGTCTACGCGGTCCGGTACCTTTTTGTCATTTGCTGCCTTTTTTTCAGCCGAAACGGAAAATCTTCGAAGGCGATTTCTCCTGAGTCGAGCCCTTGAAGCCGACCATTTGGAACCTTTTTGACATTCGGTTCAAATGCCAGGCAAAGTCGGGCGAATCGTCGACGTTTCTGCGGGGTTACGGACCCTCGTTTGATACCCTTTTGACATCGCAGAAAAAACTCGCTTGGCGATGTTCAATTTTTACATATAACCTTTTCGACGATTCGTTGCATTCTCGTCAGAAAAGGATTTTGCCATCCGGATGGCAGTCGATTTCATAAACACCGAAGCGCCCACTGCCCTCGAAAGCGTTCGGGTTTGAATCTTGCGCCACTTCTTCTTCGCTGCCGATTCCGGCTCGCAACAAACAAGAAATGCAGCCGAGCCCGCCACCGGGTGTTTCCTCGAGCAGGCCACCACAATTCGAGCAGGTCGAAATTGCCTGGCCGGTGGGTTGCATTTGTTTGAGCTAGGCTACGGTCTATTTTGTGGCAAGTGAGGTGACGATTTTGTTCAAAGCGCGGGTAACCGCAGCATTCTACTTGGATACGCGTGATTTGAAAAGCGCGTGGAACGTCCAAAACAATCGATAAGACTACGTGGCGTTAGCGCTCGGGATAACAGCTTTCGACCTGACTCGCTGACCGCAATGGCGCGTTCGAGTTCGCCGTTCAAACCGAAAACTCGAATCTCGGCGGAAGGCCGTTGCGTTTTGCTCCAGGCAAGGGACCGCCGGTGGCTCACCGACGCCCGCGCGCCCGTGGCAGTTGTTACAGCTCTGAATCTCCCGATGGACATCACCAACGGTCGCGAGGGTCTCGCGGACTTTGACCAGCGCCGGGTCGGGCATGCAATTACCGCCGTGCAAATAACCGCGGACCAGAAAACGGATCCGAATACCCATGCGGGGATTAAAATCTTATTCGGAAGAGAACCAACTGGCGCGGTTTGCGACACCAAAACGAACGGCCAGCAAAGCACATAAAGAATATGCCCGGGAATATCCAAGGGAATACTCTCTTTCCCGCGAAGCAACTCATAGAAAAACAGCGGCAAGCAGATGATTTGGTGAACAACGAAAGACAAAACAGCCACGGTAACAATCGATGTGCGTGGAACTGGACGTCTCATCTAACGAGCCAGAGATAAGCCACGGCAGGGTGTCGAGGCAAACAGATTGAACCTATTTCGCCGTGGGGCACGCTGGCGTGATAAGCTCACTGGTGAAGCCGCGAGAGTCCGACCAAAAGAAACGCGGCACCACCGAGGATAACGCAAGCGACCGGTGCCGACGGCTAAGAGAAGAACGAACCGACCCCACACCCGCAGGAGTGGACTCGCACGTCTATTCCCGATCAAACACAAGAATGCTCTTGGGCCTGCTTTGACCCACCAGGCGCTCGGTCATCGTCAAGGTCTTGAGATCTGTAGAAAGCTCAATCTGCCAGGTGCCCGTAATTTTGCCTTTGGATTTGTATGTGATTTCCAGACTGCGCTCGTTCACGCGGCGGCCCGAATATGCAGTGCCTTTATCCCCCCCTTTCGGATCGAGGTCCGGATAATCGTTCCCATCTAACTTGATCCTCTTAACCATTTCTTCATCGGAACGTTTAAATGACAGGCCGTCACCCTCGTAGGGCTGGACCTGGAGCTCGATTCCCGTCTTCACTTTCGCACTCTCGCTGTCCCACGTCCCCAGAAAACCTGAATTTCCCGCCGTCCGCTCG
>Ga0210403_10005199_pt1 | contig 11101 bp, 11 predicted proteins | sample IncBWC19MmetaG_FD_150863 | JGI IMG/M metagenome (GOLD analysis project Ga0210403, IMG submission 150863) | Forest soil microbial communities from Barre Woods Harvard Forest LTER site, Petersham, Massachusetts, United States - Inc-BW-C-19-M | ecosystem: Environmental > Terrestrial > Soil >... | reverse complement strand
CATGGTCGCTGCCGGTCTCGCGACGCACGAGCGCGGCACGAACCACCTCGACACCGGCTCGCATTTCTACAATGTCTACGAATGCGCCGACGGGCGGTGGATCTCGATCGCGCCGATCGAGGGCAAATTCTACGCCAAACTGCTGCGCCGCCTCGACCTCGATCCGGCAACGTTGCCGCCGCAAATGGACCGCGAGCAATGGCCCGCGACGCAGACCCGCTTGGCGGCGCTGTTCAAAACCCGGACCTGCGAGGAATGGTGCGATCTGCTCGAAGGCACCGACGCCTGCTTCGCCCCCGTGCTGACGACCGACGAGGCGCCGCGGCACCCGCACAACGCGGCGCGCAAAACCTATGTCGAGATCGACGGGATCGCGCAGCCGGCGCCGGCGCCGCGGTTCAGCCGCACGATACCCGATCTGCCGATCCCGCCCCAGCCGCCGGGCCGCGGCGACGCAGCCGAAGCCGCGCTCACCGGCTGGCTCGAACCGGCCGAGATCGCAGCACTGCGCGCCGCGGGGACCCTGGGCTGAACCGACCGCCTCCGTCAGGTGGTGGCGGGTTCCATCTTGTAATCGCTGTCGCTGACGTGCTCGGCCCAAGTAGTGCCTTGGCCCTGCTCACCATTTTCTGACATAGCCAGATGAGCGAACAGCCGGTCAGGTGCGGCGCCATGCCAGTGCATCGTATCGGGCGGGATCATCACGGTGTCGCCGGGATAGATCGCCTGCGGCCGTGAGCCTTTGCCTATGCAGATGCGGCCGACGCCAGAAAGGCAATAGAGCGTCTGGCCGACTGGGTGGGAATGCCAGCCGGTACGTGCGCCCGGGGTGAACGAGACGACCGTCGCCCGCATGCGCGAAGGCGCCTGGCCGACAAGCACCTCGTCCTGAAACACCTCGCCGGTGAAATTTTCAGCCGCGCCGCGCCTCGTCGCCCGTGCATTTGCCCGTACAACCGTCATCGCTTCCTCCGTTCGGGTGAAAATTCGGTCGGAGAATAGGCCCGGCCAGCACCGAGTTGCAAAGCCCGAAATCGCGCCCTAGGATCGGTCGACAAATGCCGAGAGGGCAAGGGATGAGCGATCCGATCAAGGTCTTTTGGCAGCCGCATTGAACGAGCTGCCTCAGGGTTAAGGAATACCTCTCGGTCCGTGGGATCGAGTTCCAATCGATCAATGTATTGGCGGATGAGGGCGGCTTAGAGGAGCTGCGGCGGCTGGGCGCGCGTTCCGTGCCTGTCGTGTCGCGCGGCGACCGCTTCGTATTTGCCCAGGTCATCGGCGACGTCGTCGAGTTTCTGGCCCTCGACGAGCAGACGGGTCCGGCGTTGTCGCCGGCCGAGCTGCATGCCCGCTACGACCATTTGCTCGAGACGGCGATCCGGCTGGTACGCCAGATGCCGGACGACAGGCTCGATGTGCAGCTGCCGCACCGGCCGCGCTCGTACCGCATGCTGATGCACCACATCTTCCAGATCCCGACCGCCTATCTCGACATGGAAGACACTGGCGAAACCCTGACCTATGAGAGCCTTGTCGTCCCGCCGCCTGCCGAGATGCGGACGGGCGCCGCGGTCGCCGATTTCGGCGACAGCGTGCGGCGGCGCATGAATCCCTGGTGGCAGCGCGTCAGAGACGAGGATTTCGCGCGTCCGGTGCCGACTTATTTCGGCGAGACCTCGCGCCACGAGATGTTCGAGCGGACGGTCTCGCACTCGGCGCAGCATACAAGGCAGATCGCCGCGATCCTGGAGCAGGCCGGCGTCGCCCCCGACCGTCCGCTCGGCGCCGAAGATATACGCGGCCTGCCGCTGACCGACAAGATCTGGGACTAGTGTAGCGCCCCACCTGCCGCCCGGGAGATTTTGACATTCAATGCGCTGGCAAGGTGGTCTTGGTCACTGGGGCGCAGCAGGGGATCGGCCGCGCGATGGCGATCGAATTTGCCGCGGCGGGTGCCGACGTTGCGATCAACTGGCTCGACGACGAGCGCGCTGCGGAGGGAGTCGCCGATCACGTGCGCAATAACGGACGGCGCGCGCTGACAGTCAAGGCGGACGTAGGGGATATCGAGGAGTCGCAAGCGATGGTGGCCGCCGCCGAGCAGCGGCTCGGGCCGATCGATATTCTGATCAACAATGCCGGAGTGTTCCCGCGCGTCCCGTTTCTGGAGATGGCGGAAAGCGACTGGGATTACGTGCTCGACATCAATCTGAAGGGCGCGTGCTTCTGCGCTCAGGCTGTCGCCAGAGCGATGGTTGCGGCTGGACGCCCCGGCGTCGTGATCAATCTGACCTCGGGCGCAGCATTCCGCAGCTCGCCCCGCGGCGTGCATTACGTTGCGAGCAAAGGCGGAGTGTTGTCGATGACGCGCGCGATGGCGCTCGAGCTGGCTCCCTACCGGATCAGGGTCAATGCCATCGCGCCCGGTCTGACCGACACCGCTCAGCCGCGCTACGGGAGCGGCGAGGCGGAGCTCGCCGAGGCGGCCCGGGCAATTCCGTTCGGGCGCATGGCCCGTCCGGAGGAAATCGCTCACGCCGCGATTTTTCTGGCCTCCGACAACGCCGGGTTCGTGACTGGCCAGACCTTGCATGTAAACGGCGGCTCCTACTTCGGCTGAATTTGGTCCGGGCGGCGGGGTCAAAAGAACTTCCCCCGCCTGGCTGCGTTCGCGGCGTAATGGTGTCATCACCTCTCTGTGTCGGCTTGAACGCTCTCGAACGCTATGTCGCATTGCCGGATCCGAGCTATCGGTGGAAGGCGATCGCGGCGCTGCCGGGCGACTGCTACACCACTCACCTGATCGAACTCGTCTCGCAGCGCTGGCGTGACGAGAGCGAGGTGGACCGGCCTCGCTGGCAGCACCAATTGACACTTGTTGTACCCGCCGAGGTCGCAAACGATGCGGCATTGCTGGTCATCGCCGGCGGCTCGAACGACAAGCCGGCGCCAGCCCAGGCGAACCCTCTGCTGGCGATTGCGGCAATGATGACCCGGTCGGTCACTGCCGAGCTCCGAATGGTGCCAAATCAGCCGCTGACCTTCGCGGGAGAGACCGATCCACGCGCTGAGGACGGCATCATTGCTATTAGCTGGAACAAGTACCTGCGGACCGGCGACGAGACTTGGCCGTTGCGTCTGCCGATGACGAAGAGCGTCGTGCGCGCGATGGACGCGGTCACCGGCTTCTGCCGCAGCCGCGCAGGCGGTGGTGTCGAAATCGCCAGGTTTGTGCTCGCGGGGGCTTCGAAGCGCGGCTGGACGGCCTGGAGCGCCGCAGCGGTCGACCGACGCGTCGCCGCCGTCGTTCCGATTGTCATCGACCTCCTCAACATCGAGACCTCTTTCGAGCACCACTATCGCGCCTACGGGTTCTGGGCGCCGGCGATTGCCGCCTATCAGGCGTCCGGCATCATGCGCTGGGCCGGGACTGCCGAGCTGGCCTCGCTCCTCGAGATAGAAGACCCGTTCGCCTATCGCGACCGGCTGAGCATGCCTAAATTCGTGATCAATTCCGCAGGCGACCAATATTTCTTGCCGGACTCGTCGAGATTTTATTTCGACGCGCTGATCGGCGAGAAATACCTTCGTTACGTGCCGAACACCGACCACTCGCTCAAAGGCAGCGATGCGCCGGAAAGCGTGCTGGCGTTTTACCATGCGATCGTTGCGGGCCAACCCCGCCCGCAGTTTTCTTGGAGCTTCGCGCCTGATGGCATGATCGAGGTGAAGACTGCCACGCGGCCGCTCGCTGCAGCACTATGGCAGGCGATAAACCCCGAGGCGCGGGACTTCCGGCTCGAGACGATCGGGCCTGCCTACCGGCGCTCGACCTTGAAAGCCGATGGCGATGGGGCCTTCAGGGCGAGAGTGGCCGAACCCGCGCGCGGTTGGGTCGCATATTATATCGAGTTGACCTTCCCGAGCCTCGGCCCGTTTCCGTTCAAATTCACCACCGAAATCCGGGTCGCACCCGAGACGCTCCCCTTCGGTCCGCCGCCCGAAATGATGTCGGCCGCGCGCCAGGCGGCCGACATTTCCGACTGAGGCCGGAGCGGCCACGTCCCCACACATGCAGCCGAACTTTTCGCTCGCCCTCGACCCGCTTAACTATCAATTTCAGAGAAAGGCGCGCCGAATTTAATTAGAATTTAAGGTTCGGCTGAGGAGAGGCAGTTGCGGCGGCTCTGGCGCCTATTCGGGTGGTTCGTCGTCGTCGAGGCATTGATGACGGCATTTGGCCTGATCACCGCGCCGCTGCTATTGTCTCTGGCGCTGGATGCTGCGGTCGGTCTGCTCGTCATTCGCAGCTGCATGGAGATGCGCGCTCGGTTCTTCGTCGCTTTCGCCAGGGCCGCCAAATCCAGCTTCATGGAAGGTGGCCGTTGATGCTGGGTTTCATGCTGTCGCAACTGGCGTTACGGCTACTCTCTGCAATCCTCGGCGGATATGGCATATTTTGTCTGATCATGAGTTTCGTGGTGCCAGAGGTCGGGGCTCAGGCGTTTATGCTGCTCCTTACGGCCACCGCCATTGTTTATCTCTGCCGTTCCGGGCGGACCCGGTAACCGCGAGCACAAGTTAAGCCGCAGCTCCGAGTATCTCACGGATTTCGGGCAGGTGCTCGCGGCCCCAGAACAGCTCGCCGTCGAGCAGGAAACTCGGCACGCCGACAACGAGGTCCTTCGCCAAATAGGCGTATGACGGCGACGGTTTGCAGCTCGGCCAATCCCGGGTGTGGCACTTGTTGAGAAGTCTAGGAATGCCTCTGGCAAGCCACAACCGGTCTTACAACGGTCTCGCAAACTTCTTCCGGGCCGCCTCTTCGCCTCCACGGTCAATCGCGCTGGCAATATCCTCTAACTCAGCCGCCCATAGTTCCGGTTCAACTGGATGATCGAGAAGTTCACGACAACGCTCTGCATCTTCCCGATATTTTCTGGGCGTTTTCATGATTCTCTCGCATTATTGCTCGTCCCCAATGTTGGCGCCGGATCTTATTTTTGCTCCGTGCGGCTGCCGAAATCGCTCGTGCCGGCGGAGTTTGTCATGGATCCACCTTTCGCACGGTCCGGCGTGCTGGATCCCACGCCCACGCTGGTATTGCCGATCAGCGCGTCCGCGGTCCGTTGATCAAGCCTCGCCGTCCGCTCGAGATCGTTGCTCTCCTGGAACCCCGAAAGCGCCTGCTTTGTCTCGGGGCCTATTACGCCGTCGAGCGAGCCATTGTAGAGCCCGATCATGTGAAGCTTCACTTGTGCCCACCGCACGTCGTCTTTCGAGAGATTGGCGGCATTCAGCCAATGCTGCGATGTCCCCGCCGAGGGCATGTTCCCTACGGCATTCGAGACGCTATCGGCGTCCGCCGAAAAATCCAGAGCGGCGCCGCCGATCCCCAATGCCAATACCGAAGACGTACCAAGGATCAATTTTCGGATCATAGTCATCTCCCGTGTTTCGCACGTTGGTAAATCGTCGAGCTACTATCCAGAACAATCTGGCCGCAAATCGCGTTCCTCGCGAGCAGCTGTGTCAGATTTGGGACAACGCGCGCGGGTCCTAGGCGATAACGACACCACCTCGGCCGATCTCGGCGGCAGTGGCACGGGCGCGGGAGGCGGCGTCGCGGGCCATTTCGGCGCACAGGCCAGTATATGCGGTCGGGTCGAGCAAGACGGCGATTTGCTTTGCATCCAGATGCGCGGTCACGCGCGGGTCGGCCGCCAATAGCTCGGCGAAGGACCGGCCTTCGACAAAGGCTGACTGCGCGGCGTCGTAGACGACGTCGTGGGCGTGCTGGCGGCCTATTTGAGCGCCGAGATCGAGCATGACGGCTTCGGCCATAATCAGGCCGCCGCCGAGATCGAGGTTGCGCCGCATGCGCTCGGGGTCGAGACGCAGGCCCCGCAAGACTTCGACGAGGCGGCTCAACGCGTCGCCCAAGGCGATCGAGGCGCGCGCCTCGGCGGCGTCCATGATCAGGCTCGTCGTACGGTCGGCCTCGTGCTCGGTCTCCATCGCTTCCAGGGCCAAGGGCACGCTGGCGCGCACCTCGGCCGCCGCCGCGATGATGTCTTGGCAGAGCTTGGGGTTGCGCTTCTGCGGCATCGTCGAGCTGCCGACCGTGCCGGGCGGCACCGGCTCCTCGACCTCGCCGAACTCGGTCTTCATCAAGGTGTAGACCTCCCGCGCAATCTTGCTGCAGGTCGCGGCGAGGAGCCCGAACAGGCAGATGTTCTCGGCGATATGGTCCCCGATCGTGCGCGACGGCACCCGCATCGGCGCCATGCCGAGATGCTTGCCCATCCCTGCCTGCACCGCCGGGCCTTGCGCGCCGAGCGAGGCAAAGGTGCCGGCGCCGCCGCCAAGCATCGCGACAAAGAGCCGGGGCGCCACCTGGTGCAAGCGTTCGACATGACGGATCATCTCGTCGATCCACACCGCCGGCTTGTAGCCGAAGGTCGCCGGCAGCGCGTGCTGGCCGTGCGTGCGCCCGGCGATGGGCATATCGGCGCCGCGCTCGGCCAGATCGGCCATTGCCAGCAGCGCTTCGCCGATCAGCCCCAAAAAGATCCGGTGCGCCTGGCGCAGTACCAGCAAGTCGCCGGTCTGCGTGATGTTCTGCGTCGTCGCGCCCCAATGCACCCAGCCGCCATAGAGTTCGCCGGTGACGCGACTCAGTTCCCAAACCAAGGGTACGATCGTATGGCCGGTGCGGACGAACCCCTCGTCGATGCGCGCACGATCGAGCAATTCGAGGTGCGCGGCACGCCCGATCGCCTCGGCGGCGCCCTTCGGGATTATTCCCAGCTCCTGCTGCGCCTTGGCGAGCGCCGCCTCGACATCGAGCCAGGCCTGCCATCGGTTCTCCAGGCGATAGAGCGCGCGGATACCGGAATCGCTCACGCGGGCGGCGGTCGGCAGTTCGTCACTCATCGATTGGTCCCCTCCGGTGGCCCGACCGATCTTACCGGAAGTCCCCACTCTGCTGTCCATCGACGCGATCAGCGTCTGACTTACCCAGAGCTTGGTTGGGCGCCGACCGCAAGCTCTGGTCGCGCAACCCCACGGGCCTGGCATAGCCCAGCCCGCAGGAAATGTACCGGTCGCCGCTATCGTTCTTAGGGGTAAGGCGGGTAGGGGGCGTAAGGGTAATAAAGGTTGTGATACGGGTACGGATAGGCCGGATACGCGACATACGGGTAGCCGTAGTAATACGGGTGAGAAAACGCACTTGGCGTTCCGAGCCCGGCGCACACCAGGCCAAGGTCAACGCCCAAGCATTGGGCCTTCGTAGGGCCCAATGGAACCGCCGGTGCCAAGAGACTCAGCGCCGCCACGGCAAGCGTTCCAAACAATCGGAACCGATGGTTTCTTACTCTATCCGACATTGATACCTCCAATTTTCAAGTCGATGGACTGATTCTCTACGAAACGGTTGAGACATCTTTGCAGTTCCGCAAGGACGTCTTATCGCAGGTCATTGCTTTGCTATCCGTGGACCGGCGGTGACCTACCAATCGATTGGTTCCAGTTGACGCGGGCACGACAGGCGGTCAATCTGCAGGCTTGGATGACGGGGCCGCTGCGGAGAAACGAGCCATGAAGCTGATGTGGTTTCACCTGATGCCGTACACCGAGCTTCCGGAGGATTTTCGCGACAATCATCCCTCGGTGTGGGTCGACATCCATTCCTCGCTGTTCGACCCGCGGCGCGCACATCTGATGTACAACGACTTCATGGACGAGCTCGAATTCGCGGCGGAATGCGGGTTCGACGCGGTCTGCGTCAACGAGCACCATTCGAACGGCTATGGCCTGATGCCCTCGCCCAATCTGATCGCCTCGGCATTGGCGCGGCGCACCACCGACACGGCGCTGTGTGTGATGGGCAATTCCTTGGCACTCTACAACCCGCCGACTCGGGTCGCCGAAGAATTCGCGATGATCGACTGCATTTCGGGCGGCCGGCTGATCGCCGGGTTCCCGGTTGGGACGCCAATGGACACCTGTTTCGCCTACGGACAGAACCCGAGCACGCTGCGCGAGCGGTATTATGAGGCTCACGACCTCGTATTAAGGGCGTGGACCGAGCAGGACACGTTTGCGTTCAACGGGCGGTTCAACCAGCAGCGCTATGTCAACATCTGGCCGCGCCCGGTGCAGAAGCCGCACCCGCCGATCTGGATCCCCGGTGGCGGCTCGGTCGAGACCTGGCGCTGGTGTGCCGAGACCGATCACGTCTACGCTTACCTATCGTATTTTGGCTACCTGGCGGGGCAGGCGACGATGGACGGCTTCTGGAAAGAGATGGACCGCCTCGGCAAGGACCGGAACCCGTACCGCGCCGGCTTTCTGCAATTCGTCGGCGTCGCCGACACCCGCGAAGAGGCTTACCGGCTCTACCGGGAACCCGCGGAGTACTTCTACGGCCGCTGCCTCCACGTCGACCCGCGTTTCGCCGCCGCGCCCGGCTATACGAGCGAAGCCACACAGCGGGCCGGCGTGGTCGGTCAAGTCGCGCAAGTCGCAAGAATGCGCCGGTTCGATACGCTCGCGCGCGAGATGGATGCGATCGTCGAGAAGGGCTACGTCATCATCGGCTCGCCGGACGAAGTCGCCGACCAGCTCAAGAAGGTGGCGGCCGACCTCAACGTGGGGCACCTGATGCTACTGATGCAGTTCGGCAACATGGGCAAGGAGCTCGCGAAGTACAACACGAAGCTCTTTGCGGAAAAGGTCCTGCCGCAATTGACCGATGTGTTCTCGGAATGGGAGGACCACTGGTGGCCGCAGCCGATGGCGCGCGAGACGCGAGCCACATCGGCGCCATTCCGGCAATCCGCGACGGCCGCCGAGTGAGTGCTTGCGTGCTTCGAGACGCGCCCTTTGGGCGCTCCTCAGCATGAGGAAGGCATGATGGCGCGAAGGGACAGCTCTCATCCTGAGGAGGCCGCTGGGCGGCCGTCTCGAAGGACGCACCCAGCTGATCCAATCGGAATGGGAGGGGTGGTCGTGAGCGAACCGGAGGAGCTGTCCGTCGAAGTCAATGGCTTTTCGTCCCGGGTGTGGCGGAAAGGGCAGGGGCCGAAGCTCGGCTTTCTCGCCGGCTTTGGCGGGTTGCCGCGGTGGGTTCCGTTTCTCGACGCACTGGCGCGCGAGCGCACGGTCATTGTGCCGTCATTGCCTGGTTTCCCGGGCGGCGACCGCGGGCACACCGTGCTCGACAGCCACCTCGATTGGCTGCTCGCAGTTCGTCAACTCCTTCAGAAGGCGGGACTGGAGGGCGCCGATCTGGCCGGCAGCTCGGTCGGCGGCTCGTTTGCCGCCGAGGTGGCGGCGATCTGGCCCGCTACGGTCCGCCGGTTGGCGCTGATCGCGCCCTGGGGTCTCTTCGACGAAAAAGACCCGATGACCGACCCTTGGGCGCAGCGGGCGCCCGACGTGCCGGCACTGCTGTGCGCCGACCCCGAGCGCTGGAACCAGCTCAAAACCGAGCCGGAAGGGGCCAACTCGCCGGAATGGCCGATCGAGCAGACACGCGCCAACGAGGCCGCCGCCCGCGCCTTCTGGCCGCTTGGCAATACGCGGCTCGAAAAGCGCCTGCCGCTGATCGAGGCGCCGACCCTGCTGATCTGGGGCGAAGGTGACCGCATCGTGCCGCGCAGCTATGCCGACCGCTTCGCTGCGGCGATTGCCGGCCGCACCGAAATCACGACGATCCCCGGTGCCGGCCACCTTGCCGAGCTCGACAAGCCCGACGAGGTCGCCGCGGCGATCCTGCGCTGGACCGCCTGACCGAGCGTCGCCCGCCCGCCGGAGCCTGCCGATGAAATTCGGACTTTTCTACGAGCATCAACTGCCGCAGCCCTGGGCCGAGGATTCGGAGCTGCGGCTTTATCAGCAGGCGCTCGACCAGGTCGAGCTCGCCGATCGGCTCGGCATCGACTACGTCTGGGAGGTCGAGCACCATTTCCTCGAAGAATATTCGCATTCCTCGGCGCCTGAGGTGTTCCTTGCCGCCTGCTCGCAGCGCACCAAGCGAATCCACCTCGGCCACGGCATCACCTTGATGCCGCCGAACTACAATCACCCGGCGCGGGTCGCCGAACGCATCGCAACTCTCGACCTGGTGTCGAACGGCCGCGTCGAATGGGGCACCGGCGAGTCGGCGACAGCGGTCGAGATGGGCGGCTTTGGGGTCGATCCACAGGAGAAAGAGGCGATGTGGCAGGAGGCCACCGAGCAAGCCGCCAACATGTTGGCAATGCGTCCCTATCCGGGCTTTCAGGGACGCTGGTTCGACATGCCGTGCCGCAACCTCGTGCCGAAACCGGTGCAGAAGCCGCACCCGCCGATGTGGGTGGCGTGCTCGCGGCGCGAGACGATCCACCGCGCCGCCAGGGCCGGGCTCGGCGCGCTGGCCTTCGCCTTTCTCGAACCCGAGCAGGCCGCGAGGTGGGTCGAGGAATATTATGGCATCATCAAATCGCCCGAATGCGTGCCGATCGGCCACAGTGTCAATCCGAACCTCGCGATCGTTACCGGCATGTCCTGCCACCCGGACGAGACCGAAGCCATTCGCCGCGGGCTCGACGGCTTCCGGTTCTTTGGCTATTCGCTCGGCTATTACGCGGTCTTCGGCGAGCACAGGCCGGGACGCGCCGACCTCTGGCAGCGATTTCTTCAGGTCAAAGACCAGCTGCCGGAGAATGCCGGGCGCGGCGGCATCGGCACGCCCGCGCAATTGCGCGAGCATTTGAGCCGCTATGAGAAGGCCGGGATCGACCAGGTCATGTTCGTCCAGCAGAGCGGCGCCAATCGGCACGAGCACATCTGCGAGTCGCTCGAGGTCTTCGCTTCGCAGGTGATGCCGGAGTTCAAGGAACGCGACCACGCTTGGGCCGCGCAAAAACAACGCGAGCTGGCGCCCTATATTGAGGCCGCACTGGCTCGCAAGCCACGCATGCCGCCGGTTGCAGATGCCGACATCCCCCGCGTCGAAGCCTTTGGACGCCGGGCCGCATCACCGATCCTCAGCTCTGACCGCGGCGGCGCAATTTCGATCCCGACCCAGGACCCACTAGCCGCTCGCGAA
>Ga0210403_10005198_pt1 | contig 11101 bp, 10 predicted proteins | sample IncBWC19MmetaG_FD_150863 | JGI IMG/M metagenome (GOLD analysis project Ga0210403, IMG submission 150863) | Forest soil microbial communities from Barre Woods Harvard Forest LTER site, Petersham, Massachusetts, United States - Inc-BW-C-19-M | ecosystem: Environmental > Terrestrial > Soil >... | reverse complement strand
GCAACGCGCTTCTGGCGGTAGAAAATCGGACCCGGCGACGCAATTCTCGTAAGCAACATTAGCAAGAGAATTAAGGGGCCCCACAACGGCAGCAAAAGCAGAACGCACGTAAGATCCAACCCAGCTTTCCACGCAGGCACTGTCCGTGCGGAGGCCACGCGGATACCGCTCGCCATGGGAATAGTCTTCGTCGTCGAACTCATAAGGCAAAGCTGCCGCCCTTGGTCACCTCCGTTGTCCGGCAAAGGTGACCTGCCCCTCCTGTCTGATTGAACTCCTTCAAACTGCCTATCTGGCTACTTGTGCAGGGATTGCAGAACGAGGAGGAGGAACCCGCAGGGCCCTTTCCTCGCTCAGGCAAATGTGATCGAGGAGTAATCCTCGATCAGTTCACTCTCAGGATTCCGAGAAGCGACGGCCAAGACCGCAGGCCGATACTGGGCATGCTGCGCCCTGTCACCGCTAAACGAGAAGCGTAGCAGTAAGGAGGACGATTTGTCAGGTTTCGACGCCTCTGGAATTCGTGCAAAATCCCTCACGGCTACTTCTACGGAAATGGGAAACGAAAGGTCCTAAGTATTTTCACTAACGTTACAAACGGGCGCGGAATTTGTCGGTCTTTGAGCGGCAGGCCGTGGACTCTTCTACGGTGCTCAGCCCGGCGCCGAGCATCGAGGACTCGGGCGCTAAGCGGGAAATTCGTTACGCAGCTTGGGCAGAACTGGCGGCAAGCGTGCTACAAAGATAGCGGAGTTCGTCCTCCACATCGGCCGGTTCTGCCACGGTCTGGGCCACTTCATCACGCAACAAAAACCGATAACGCTGCCGCATGTGGTAGAGCAATTTCTTGACTGTCGCTTCGCGAACGCGCAGTTTCGCCGCCAGATTTGCATATGAGAGGTCTTCCCGGTCCGCGCCGAGGTATGCGCTTAAAATGTTAAAAACACGCAAACGACCTTTGCTCTCGCATTCCTCATGAAGCCGGCGCAGTGCCCGTTCCACCACCGTCGCAGCCCAGCCGGCGTCGAAAACTCGTTCCGCAGGCCAGGAATTCAGTGCTTCTTTCGACAGGGCGAATTCTGAAGGTGCTTCGGCCATCCAAGGATCCCATGAAACGAAGTCGACGTCGCCGCCGCGTTTACGTGCACGGGTTCTATCGACTGCATCATTCAAAAAATTCTGAAGCGACGTGAGCAGAAGCGATCGAAAACGGCCCCGAGCAGGGTCCGCCTTCTGAAGCCAATCACCGTTCAATATTCTGACAAAAAAATCCTGCGTCAGGTCCTCGGCATCCTCGGGCGAGTAACCGCGCCGTGCGATAAAGAAAAAAATCGGCCGCCAGTAAATCCGGCAAAGCTCGGCCAGCGCAGTGCGGACCTGCTTTTCTCCACCTTCCGAGCCTGCGCCGGAAAGAATAAGGCTCCAACGCGTCGTGACGAACGCGCCGGATGTGCTCGTTTTTTCCTTCTTTGATCTTGAATTCAAATCCCGTCCTAAAAATCAATAGAACAACAAAAACGTTGCATGGGAAGCAGTAAATTTAGTTGGGTGCCGCTGGGATGCATGATCGCCATGACCGCTTAGACAGCGAATCCGACTGTTCCGTAGAGGTTGCCAATTCTATGTTTCCGAATTTTTTTGAACTTTTTTCGAAACCTCAGCCCGCCGTTCCCGGAGAAAGAGATAGTCCACGTACACGCTGTGATATTCAGCGCGCACGATTTGGTATATTTGATCTGACCCCCCTTATGGAGCAGCGATCCTGCGATGACGTAGAAACTCACACTGACGGCAGGCCAACACGAGGCCGCTTATCGATTCCGCCCTCGACGGAGAACTGCGGGCGATTTGCACAGCTCCTGCAGCAGGCACCGAACCAATCAAGCATAAACGTGTGCGCCGATTCGGATTTTATCCGAACCGGAGCGGATATCGCGGCATGTGAACAATGCGGGTCCCCAGTACGCTTCGGGCGCGGGTTTTGTCTGAATTGTGCGCTCCAAGAGGGGTTGGAGTCCGACATTGCAAACGTGGAGAAGTGGGAGGACGTGCTTGAGCAGGTTGACGTGGACGCGGCCGAGTGGCGGGTTGGCAATTATCAAATCCTGCAAAAAATCGGGCGCGGCGGGATGGGCATCATCTATCGAGCGCGCCAAATAAATCCGCAACGAATCGTCGCTCTAAAACGCATCTTGAGCTTTCACGTTGATTCGCGCGAAGCGCTTGTCCGTTTTCAGCGCGAAATCGAAGCGACAGCAAGGCTCGAGCACCCAAACATTTTGCCGATCTACGAAGTGGGCGAAACCGAAGACCGCAGGCCGTTCTTCACCATGAAGTTCGCAGCGGGCGGAAGCTTATCGGACGCAGCACAGAGCCTGCGGCATGATCCCCGCCAGATCGCTCGTATAATGGCCAAAGTCAGTCTTGGCGTGCAACACGCGCATCTCAAGGGAATCTTGCATCGCGACCTCAAACCTGAGAATATTTTGCTCGACGATCGCGGCGAACCGCTCGTGAGCGATTTTGGTCTGGCTAAGTGGCTCGACACCGCAAGCGACCTGACGCGAACCTTGACCAGCTTCGGAACACCGGGCTACATCGCCCCGGAGCAGGCGCAGGTGTCCGCGAGAAATGTTACTGCCGCAGCCGATATTTACGGCCTGGGCGCTATTCTTTTTTATCTGTTGACCGGTCGCCCGCCGTTCATCGGTAAAAACGTGTTGGCAGTCATCAAAGAGGCCAGTGATAGACCCGCGCCAAAACTGCGGACGATTGCGCCCGAGCTCGATCGCAATCTCGAAGCCATTTGTGCGAAATGTTTAGAGCGCGAACCGCAAGCGCGCTATGCTTCGGTCGGCGATTTAGCTGAAGATCTGGAGCGTTGGCTCGCAGGGCATTCGGTTCTCGCCCGGCCCGTTTCGCCACCGGTACGTCTGTGGCTTTGGTCACGACGGAACCCGGTTGTTGCCGGAATGGCCGCGCTCCTGCTGGTGCTGGGAACATCAGTGGGTCTATTGCTTTGGAAGGGCCAATTTGCCACGCCGCCAGCCGCATCAGGAATCGCTGTGCTGCCCTTTGAAAATCTGAACGAAACGAAAGAGGGTGCGTTTTTTGCCGATGGTGTCCAGGACGGCATTTTGACCAAGCTGGCCAAACTGAACGATCTCAAAGTAATCAGCCGGAACAGCGTTATGCAATATCGGGGGGCGCGCAATGCACGGGAAATTGGGCGCGCATTGAACGTCGCTTACGTACTCGATGGAACCGTAGAGAGAAGCGCCGGCAGAATCCATGCAAACGTCCAATTGATTAATACGCGGAACGATTCCGATGTTTGGGCGGAGAAATACGATCGGGATGTAAATGATGTGTTCACGCTGCAAAGTGAGATCGCACAAAAAGTGGCAGATCAGCTGGGAGCTAGCCTCTCATCCAGCGAAGAAGCTGCCATCCAAGAACCGCCGACCACGGATCTTGTCGCGTACGATGCCTACTTGCAAGCCAAACAGTTAATCGACGGTATTTCCTTCAGTTCGCGGGCCAAGGAAGATTTGTTCCAAGCCGTGCAATTGCTTGGTCGAGCTATTGCGCGCGATCCATTGTTTTTTGATGCATACGGTCAGATCGCAGGCGCCCATGACCGGATTTATTTCCTCGGCTTTGATCACACGGATGGGCGACTTCGATTGGCCGAAACAACGCTTGAATCGATTCGTCGTCTGCGACCCGGATCGGGAGAGATGCACCTGGCGTTAGCCCAACACCTCTATTGGGCATACGGAGATTACGAGCGAGCCGAGGCAGAGCTGGCGATTGCTGCGCGCACGTTGCACAATGAAGCCCGCATTCCACTTTTGGCAGCCTACAGTGATCGGCGCCAGGGTAAATGGAAACAATCACTCGCGAAATTGAAAGAGGCATTAGGACTCGACCCGCGTAACCTTTCCATCCTTCAGCAAATCTCTCGAACCTACGAGGCCTTGCATCAGTACGAGGAAGTGGCTAGAACGCTGGAGGCGGCCCTTGTGATTGCTCCACAAGATGTTGCTAGCCGCGTGCGTCGCGGCTGGGTTGATGTGGAATCGCGCGCAGACCCGAACCCAGCGCATGCCGCAATCGAAAAAGTCTTGGCTGACCAGCCAAGTGCTGCGCCAGTCATCGTTAACTGCTGGCTTGATCTTGGATTGCGTGAACGGGACCCCGTGTTAGCCGAGCGAGCACTCTCAGCGTTGCCGGCTGGGGGCTGCTATGAGGAAAATATTCCGTTTCCTAACAGTTGGTGCGAAGGGCTTGTTGCTAAGCTGCGCGGCGATGAACCTGCTGCTCGCACTGCGTTCGGGACTGCGCGGAAAGAACTTGAACAAAAACTGCGCGACCAACCAGATTATGCCGCCGGATTATGTGCGATCGGCGTAATTGACGCTGCTTTGGGAAATAAGATTGATGCCATTAAAGAAGGCGAGCGCGCCGTCGAGTTGGTGCCCGCTAGCAAAAGTGCCATTGAAGGGCCGATGTTTGTTCAGTATTTGGCGATGATTTATGCATGGACGGGCGAAAAGGACTGTGCAATTGAACGGCTCGCCGAGGCGGCCAAATTGCCGGGGAGCCATGTAAGCTACGGGTATTTGCGTCTTCATCCCCTTTGGGATCCGTTGCGCGGAGATCCACGGTTTGAAGAAATTGTCGCTTCGCTGGCGCCGAACTGAGATTTCGGACCGACCCGTCTGGAACGCCGATCAACCGATTTCTTCTCTTTTGCTATTGACAGTCCTTACATAGCACGTAGAGAGGAATTTATGAAGCAAAACCCAGCTGAAGTAGTCAAACGCTTGGTCGCGGGACTGCTGGCAACCACGATTGTTGTCGGAGTTGGCGCTCTTGCGGTGCATACACCCGGTCACACTCAAAACCCTGTGGCTGTTTCGTTAAAAGATATTCGAACTGATAAAGCCGCTATGTTTTATGCTGATACCCGTCCGAGTGACGCTCGATTCGTCGAGCAGACCTATCCCATCACTGGCGAGAGCGGAGACGCGACTGAGGACTTTAAGCTTATCGCGGCGACATTTTAGCCTGCTGTTTAGCTCGCGAATAGATAACGAAGTCCCGACGCAGTTCGGGGACAAAGGGGGTTACGTACCGGTGGCAACTTGCATCGTTGCTGATTTTCCTTAATCGCACACGGTTTGCTAGGCTTGTGTGATGCGAGGAGATGAGGACGCGTCGTCTTCGTGATCACCGGCTTCGCGCATCAAAAGCGATGGACGGCTGAGTACGCCGTCTATACGGTTCCATCAGATGTTTTCGAAGCGGATCCATGCTGCGTGGTTTGGGATCCATTTTTTCTTAATAACTGCAGTTTGCATCGAGGAGCTATTCTCACTCATCGCTGAAGGCTCAACAAATCTACCGTCGGCTTGCAATAGCTATGCTCGTCGAATTGAGCTGGTTGCGATTTGGCTGCTGGGAAAACAGGCGTCTGCTTCAAATTCGGTCGGGCGCGCTATCGCCACCCATCTGCATGCTGCGGGCATCCAATCCGGCTATTACGTTTTTTCGCTCCCAATGTCCCAAGAGATCGCAGATTGACTTTCGAGCTGTTCTATGGGGACGAACGAGTAGAATATGAGTCCCCGCAGGTGCGCAACAAAGCCGCTGCACTATGCCTTGACAGTTTGTTAGATAGACTGGCCGAACGACGCTACGAGCCCCTTCGGGAAGTAGTGGTCAAAATGCTCGCGCTGTCGGTCTGGCGGCAGCGCCCTGATGTTAAAAAAGTTCGGGCTATTTTCGCCTCGGTAGACCTACCGTCGATCAGTGAGTTTGACCAGGGCAAGGCAGAACGATCCAAACCAATGTTCACCTTCGGTTTCAGCGTGCGTGAGAAGCAAGAGCATTGATCGATCGCGGACTAGACAAAGCTCGCTCGTCGGTCGAAGCGGTCGCGGTGGAGAATGACGAAATGCTGCACGATCTCAACACTGTGGCGAGTTGTTGTGTTCCAATACGCGTCATCTTCTTCGCATCGGGTCGTGCTATTGCCGGCCGCAGACCATGGCGTTTGGCTATCTTGTGGTGAAAGAATTCGAGCGCAGCTTTCATGACCCAGCGAGAAATTTCCGCCGCACAAGGGCGAAAATTCCCGGTCATTTGTTTTCAGTCATGCATCAATTTACCTTGAAGCCAAACGCATTACGTCATGGGCAGCTGCCATCGACGGTGGAATGACGATGCGGTTGTTTATCAGACAAGTTACAGCGATTTGCTTATTCCTTTTCGGGATAATCGCTACGTTGGGAGCTTTAAACCTGTCTCCTCATGAGATTCGACGTACCAACGCTTCGAACGCGACGCTTCCGTCGATCGTTCAGGCGCGATCCCTCGCCATGCTGTGGCAGGTGGTGATGGAGCTCGAACACCACGTTCAGAGCAAAGATCTGAGTGCTATTCATAACGAAGACGTAATCCTCGGCGCGGCCGGGACGGAACTGTTAGCTCAGGCCGACGCCATCGCCTCGAGCCAGAGCGACGACTTCAAGGCGAGCCTGACGGCGTTCTGTTCACGAGTGAGCGCCCTGCACATTGTGGCGGACTTGAACCAGCAGGCCAATTCGGAAAGTGAGCTCGGTAAAGTTTTGGAATCCTTTACCATGGTGAAGGCATATTTTCCGAAGGAGGTGGTCGCGCAGGCTCAAGTCTACGTTGAAACTTTTACATGCCCAATGCACCGAGATGTTATCGGTAAGCAGAGCGGTTTCTGTCCCAAATGCGGTATGCCGCTGGATCAAGTGTCCCGACTTCTACCTTCCAGCTCTGGCTTTCCATCGCCCGGACAGCAAATTGTGCGCGCGTCGGTTAGCACCGCAGCCCCGCTGACCGTGGGCCAATCGGTTGCAGCGCTTCTGAAATTGGAAAGACCGAATGGCGGTCCGGTGTCGCCCTCCGATCTGATCGAAACGCATACGAAGAAAGTCCATCTGTTAATCGTCGACAGTAGCCTTAGCGATTATCATCACGAACATCCAGCACCGACGCGAAATCCGGGGGAGTATTCGTTCAGCTTCACACCCGCCAAACCGGGCAGCTACCGCGTCTGGGCGGACGTGAGACCCTATCCGCTCGGGCTTCAAGAATATGCGATGACGGACATTCCCGCGACAACCACTGGCGAACTGCTGACGAATCGCACTGTGAATTTGAAAGCCACTGTGGATGGATTGAATTACGAACTCATTCTTCCACAAAAAACAGTCCAGGTGGGCCGACCCGTCTTGGCCCGGCTAAGGATCACGACCGCTGAAGGGAAAGGCTTCACGCAACTGGAACCGCTTATGAACGCGTTCGCGCATCTCGTGGGATTCAACGAGGACCACAAGACTGTTACGCACATGCATCCGAAGGGGCCACCGGTTCTGGATCCGGCTGCGCGCGGTGGACCCGAACTGGAGTTTCGGATTTATGCGGTGCGTCCCGGCTTCGTTCGTCTTTTCGCTCAAGTGCAGATCGAGGGGCGTTCACGATTCGTTCCTTTCGGCGTGCAAATCGCGCCATGAACAGAGGGTCACTTGGGAACTCAGCTCGCCCGAGCCACCACTTGACGCTTTCGCTAGTTGTTAAAGTCCGCGCACCGTGGATCGGGGGCGAACAACGCGCTGCTCCGCGGGTGGAGCGGTTGAAAACCGCGTGGCCTGATGGCGAAAGCAACATCCTGCCCAAGGTTCGCAATAGACGAATCAACTTGCCTGCGGAATAGTCGCGACGAGAATGGCCCTGTCAGGGCTGAACCTTCGAGCTCGCACGTTGCGGCGAGCCGATTGCACTGAAGAGGAGTACAATCTAGGGTTACAAATGGGGGTTGAGAACGGTCTCGAAGGTAACGTTTTCGTTCGTAAAAGCCGGCATAGCTCAGCTGGTAGAGCAGCTGATTTGTAATCAGCAGGTCGTCGGTTCGAATCCGACTGCCGGCTCCATCTGAAATTCACTCGCAATTCCATGAATTCTTGACAGGGCATTTCCAAAGCGTGGCTCCGTCCTGCAGTTGGAACTCATCGAGACCTAAGCGTAAAATCATTTACCACGACCCGAACGGGAATGACGCTGCGAATTAACCTTCACTCTGGTCGCCTTTTGGAAAACGGAAAAAAGCGGTTTGCGCGAAATCACGCTTCTCTTTCCTTGGCCTCTCTTTGATCTTGCGCTTCGATTTTGGCATCTCCAACGTTGCCACGAATCGAAAGTGTAGAGAAATTAAATTTCAAACTGACCCACTACCAAAATTCACGGTTCTTTGAAATCGCCCGTGTGCTCGTGCGTTTCGATCACGTTGCCCGCTTCGTCGTAAACGCGAATCAAAGCGTGATGTGAGCGGCCGTAAAACTTTGCGTAGCCTATTGCGTTTGGCTCGCCATACCACAGGCGACCAAACGGCAGCGCATCGGACATCAGATTGACGCCATGATGTTCTTTACGCGAGCGAACCAAAGAAAAGAGCCGCAAGTGGTCCGCCAGAAGTAATGTGCAAGAAAAGTCCAAGACATCAGGTGCCTGCACGAAACTCCGACGTAGTGGCGTGGCATGCTACGCACGGCTTAGTTCCAGGCGCTGGGACTGTCACGGGCGTCTGCGCGAACTGCAAGATTGACAAGACGACACTCAGAATGAAGGCCGCATAAACTGCAATCTCGAGAACGCCGCGACCTTTTTCTTCCGACCGGACTAGTAGGGCGTAAGTGGATTCGAATTTGTTGTTCATAGTATTGGTTGTGTTCACACCAGCGCTTTATGCATGGGACATGCCACCAAGTGCGCCTCGACCGTAAGTCACTGAATACAAAAAGATTGAGTCCCTACTCGCGTAGCAAGAGTGTGGCGGAGTCGTTCCGCGGTTGGGATTGGCTGTTTCGCTTTTGGGACGCCCGTTGCAACACCGCCTCGCAATCAGAGTAGCGTCTCCTTAGGAAAGATCGCTATTATCTCGTAACCTAGCCTTATGCCTCTTCTCTCGATGCTAGATCTCGCGTTTGTCCCAGAAGGCGGAACGTCGGCGGACGCATTGAGGAACACGCGCGATCTGGCGCAACATGCGGAGAAGTGGGGGTATCGCCGCTTCTGGCTGGCCGAGCATCACAACATCGTCGGCATTGCGAGCGCGGCGACAGCAGTCGTCATCGGGTATGTCGCGGCGAACACGCGAACAATTCGCGTTGGCGCCGGCGGAATCATGCTGCCGAATCACTCGCCGTTGGTGATCGCGGAGCAATTCGGCACTCTCGAAACGCTTTATCCGGGAAGGATCGATCTCGGCCTCGGTCGCGCCCCGGGAACAGATCAACGCACCTTGTTGGCGCTGCGCAGAACTCCAGATAGCGCTGAGAGCTTCCCCGACGACGTGTTGGAATTGCAGCAGTTTTTTGAACCGGCGAAACAGGGTCAGCCGGTGCAGGCGGTGCCGGGTGCTGGGCTCGATGTGCCACTTTGGATTTTGGGTTCAAGTTTATTCGGCGCGCAGCTCGCCGCGATTCTGGGACTGCCTTATGCATTCGCTTCGCATTTTGCGCCTGCCGCTTTGATGCCAGCGCTGCAGGAATATCGCAGCCGCTTCAAGCCATCGAAACAACTTTGTCAGTCTTATGCGGCGGCAGGAGTGAATGTATTTGCCGCGGAAACCGATGCTGAAGCGTGCCGGCTTTTTACCTCAGCGCAGCAACAATTCACTAGAATGGTGCGCGGAACACGCGGGAAACTTCCGCCGCCGATCGACGACATCGAGACTTACTGGACACCAGCGGAGAAGGAACAGGCTTCCGCGATGCTCAAGTATAGTTTCGTAGGTTCGCCGGACACGGTTCGGTCGGGTTTGCAGCAGTTCGTCGACGAAACAGGTGTCGAAGAGTTAATCGTCGCGTCGGCTATCTATGATCACCCGGCGCGGCTTCGATCTTATGAGATTCTCGCGCAGCTCGTCTAGATGCTCAATCTCCGAGTTCTTGAAGATATCGATGCACAAAGGTGACAGCCATCGCTCCTTCTCTCGCGAGCCATATCATCATCGATCTTCTGGGTAGCGGTACAGTTTGAAATTACTACGGCGGCGGTAGCGGTCGTGCATCTCACCTCGCCAACCCTGGGATCGACCTTCGCGGGTGGAAGTGTGGTTCCGATTATCTGGACGGCTTCAGCCCAGCAATCTGGATTGCGGATGCGCAGCGCGGCGACGGGAAGCGTTTTGTTGTGCGTGCGGATGAAAAGCTGACTGCCTTTATTGAATTAGAACGTCAGGTGTTAACAGTGACGTTTTATCTCGAATCCATTCGTGACAATTTGTGCCGGGACCAATGACGGTAATTGAAATCAGACCGCACCGTTGGAGCTGAAAGTTTGAAAGCCCCGAGCGCAAGCCTGTGTTCCCAAACAAAGATCACCCAATCGACTATGCTCAGAGCCGCGCATGCTTTCGCTCTGGGGAGATTCGCCTGACGCCAAGGTCGGATACCAACAAGGCCACAGCTTGAACGCTGGCCCAGCTGTTTTGGCACCGGGCCATCTATGCACGTGGTGGCCCACCACCTTATTAGCGTTCTCATACTTGAGGCGTCGGCAAGCCCGGCGAGATTTCTTTACCTTCCGCTGCCTTTTGTGAAGAGCTTTCGAGCGCTAGGAACGCTCGCGATTGCTTCAACTTCTCGATGAGAGAGGGGAAATCCTTTGCGTCTGCACTCAGGATTTCTTTGCGTTCGATCGGTTTCCCTTCGTGGTAAGCTCGAGAAAGCGTTGTTGCTGCGAGTCTCGTTTTGTGGTCCGGGACTTTCACAAGCTTCTTCTTCTTCGTGTCGTAAACGTGATGGCAGGCTTTTTTTGCGTCTCGGAGAAGCTTGAGATCGGCCTCGACATCTTCGCCGGTCATTAGATCCACAATTTGGGCTGCTTTTTTATATACTTTTGCTACATACTGAGGAACTTGCGATTCTTCTTTTCCGCGCGCGCGACGCGTTTCGCCCGGGTTTCTGCATGCTTGGCGCGCCTGGCGGCCGACGGCTCACCGGCGCTATGGGCGTCACAGTTTTCGGCCCGCTTCGGTGCTGAGACGATTGAATGATATACC
>Ga0210403_10005195_pt1 | contig 11104 bp, 10 predicted proteins | sample IncBWC19MmetaG_FD_150863 | JGI IMG/M metagenome (GOLD analysis project Ga0210403, IMG submission 150863) | Forest soil microbial communities from Barre Woods Harvard Forest LTER site, Petersham, Massachusetts, United States - Inc-BW-C-19-M | ecosystem: Environmental > Terrestrial > Soil >... | reverse complement strand
CGCTTACATGCGCGATTTGCGTTCGCGGTTGATTAGCTCGGTAGTCATTCTGTTCGTGCTGGGCTTTTCTGGTTTCATGGCCATGGACAATTGGGCGCATGGCGGCGGCCTGGCAGCTGGGTTCATTTTGGGGAAGGTATTCGCAGACCGGCAGCCTATGAATGCTGGTGAACGCCGGAGAGCTTACATTTTAGGATGGCTCGCGGGGCTCGTGATTGTCGCAAGTTTTGTATTTATGATTGTGCACTACCGCGATCCCACGCCGTTTTCGCAGCGGGGTTCTTCCCTGGAAGTTGGCCGGTGCGTATCGTCTGTTTCGGCAACTCGTCCCCCATCGGGTGGCAATTCCTGTACTCTGTAAGAGAATAGAGTTCGCGCCCAGCTTATGGATCCACATTCCATCGTCGTTGTGAGTTTGCACACGCCCAAAGAGAAGGTTTGGGGCGAGCTGCTGGATATTAATCCCTCAGGCGTCACGCTTCGGGGCATCGACCTGAATTCGTTCGACCATTTCATTCGCCAGATTAACGAGCCCGACGGTGAACGCATTGGCTTTCCGACGATTTTCTTTCCTATGAACCGTGTCGAACGCGTGTCGCTCGATGAGCCGAGCGGCTCCATTCCTTCGATGAATGAGCTTTTCGCGCGCAAAATTGGCCGGTCGCTTACCGAATACCTCTCGCAATTCGCGTGACTCAATTCCGGCGACAAAATTTGGATGACATAATTTGAATGACAAGGGCTGCCGGAACTGCGCTATCCTGAATTGCAATGAAAGGCCGCATCTGGACGGTTCCCAATCAAATTACTTTGCTGCGCCTCGGCTTCCTGCCGTTCTTTCTTATTCTTATTTCCTATGAGCGGTATAAATGGGCTTTGCTGGTGCTCGTTGTCGCGGGGCTTTCGGACGGAATCGACGGCCTGCTCGCGCGCAGCTTAAATCAACGCTCCTCTCTTGGTGCTTATCTCGACCCCATCGCCGATAAGCTGCTGCTTTCGTCTTCCTTCATCATTCTCGCATTCAAAAAGCAGATCGCGTGGTGGCTGACGATCATCGTGTTCAGCCGCGACATACTGATTCTTGTGGTGGCCGTGGTGATTCTGCTCATTTCCGGTTACCGGCCATTTCCGCCCAGCATCTACGGCAAAATGACTACCGCTTTCCAGATCATCCTGGTGTTCACGGTCGTCTTTTCCGCTGCTTATCCAGACTTTCATCTTAGAAAGATCATCCACCTTCTCGTTTATGGCGTGACCTTTTTCAGTATCTTTTCCGCGCTTCATTATTCGTTCAGCACGGCGCGGCACCTCAGCAGTTCTTCTTCATAAGAAAAAACATTTACACAGAGTTCTCAGAGAACACAGAGGGCACAGAGAAGAACATCTGCTTTCGATCAGACCGGCATTGGTTTGGGGCCGGCTGCGGGAATCCACAATTTCGGCTCCGTCAGGGATTGGACTTGTTTTACGGTGGCGTCTGGAGCGAGCTCGCGAAGGACTAGGCCTTCGGGAGTGACGTCGATGAAAGCGAGCTCGGTGACGATGTGATCGACGACTTCCACGCCGGTGAGCGGTAAAGTGCATTTCTTAAGGATTTTCGGCTTGTTATCGCGCGTGGCGTGCTCCATGGCGATAAAGACGCGCTTGGCGCCCGCGACTAGATCCATCGCGCCGCCCATGCCTTTGAGCATTTTGCCAGGGATGGCCCAATTAGCGAGAGTTCCCTTCTCATCGACTTGCAGCGCGCCAAGAACCGTTAAGTCAACGTGGCCGCCACGAATCATGGCGAAGGAATCTGCGGATGAAAAATAAGATGTGCCCGGCAATTCGGTGACGGTTTCTTTGCCAGCGTTGATAAGGTCGGGATCGACTTCGGATTCTGTTGGATAGGGGCCGACGCCAAGCATGCCATTTTCCGATTGGAGAATTACCTCCATGCCATTCGGGACAAAGTTGGCGACGAGCGTGGGTACGCCGATGCCGAGATTGACGTAGTAGCCGTCGCGCAGTTCGAGGGCGATGCGGCGCGCGATGCGTTCGCGTTTTTGGTCGTCGGTTAGAGGCATGGGCAGTTCACAGTCGACAGTTTACAATTAAAGGCCAAAACTCAAAACAAATGCGCCTGGCTAAGCCCGGCACCTACAAGGGCTTACCGAAATTTCTTCTCGAACCTTGGCAAGGTCGCGGCCAGTACCTGGCCGACGATGGCCAGGCTCTTTGGATCGACCTTGTCCAGCGTGTCTTGGGGCGTGTGCCAGTAGGTGTCTCGGACGGAAAAGTCGATGAGGTCGCAGCCGGCGACACCGCGGCGAATGAAGGAGAAATGGTCGTCACCGCCAACGCCATAGTCCTCGTTGACGAAATTGTTCTTGTAGCCGAGTTGAGCGGCGGTGTCCCAGATGAAATCGGTGAGCCAGGGAGTGGAGCCCGTGTCGCGGGTGATTCTCACATTGGAGGGACCAATCATGTCAGCCAGGATCATGGCTTTGGTGCGCTTGAGTTCGCCGGAAAGGGCCATTTGCGCGGCCAGTTCGCGGCTGCCGTAGGTGTTGTTGCTGGCGTCGTTGTTCCACTGAACGCTGGCTTTGTCGGTCCAGTTGCCCTGTGCCTCTTCGCCGTCGAAGAAAACGATCCAGACGTTGAGCGAATTTTTTCGCGAGCAGAACAAGCGCGCGAGCTCGAGCATGGTTCCTGCGCCTGAGCCGCCGTCGTCGGCGCCGACAAAGTTGGGCATACGCACAGTGTCGTAGTGCGTGGTGTAGAGGACGATGCCGGGACTGGTGCCGGGAAGCTTGACGACGATGTTCTTCATGGCGAGATTGCCAAGTACGCTCGATCCGTGGAAGTCATGCTCTTCTACGGGGCATCCGTAACTCTTCAGCTGGCCAATAATGTAAGCCTGCGCGCGGTGAATTCCATCGGACCCCGGCGGCCTCGGTCCAATCTCCACTAGATGACGGACATGCTCGTAGGCGCGAACCCCGTCGAAGCTATTGGATGAATTTTCGGGGAGCCCCAAAACCAGCGCTGGCATCAACAAAGAAACAAGCAGTGCGATGAACGAGCGGACGGTGCGTTCGCGTTTTTGGTCGTCGGTTAAGGGCACGTCTCAATCCTCGGTGACAGGGGCGCAGCGTGCTGCGCCACTACACATTCAATGCTTGCGCGTGGTGCGGCGCTCGATGCGTTTTTCGTAGGCGGAGCCTTGGAGGATGGCGTCTACGAAGATGCCGGCGGTGTGGATTTGATCCGGTGGGAGCTGGCCGAGATCGACGAGTTCTTCGACTTCGGCGACTACGTGGTCCGCGGCGGTGGCCATCATGGGATTGAAGTTGCGCGCGGTTTTGCGGTAGATGAGATTGCCCCAGCGGTCACCCTTCCAGGCTTTGATGAAGGCGAAGTTGCCGCGGATGGCGCGTTCGAGGACGTACTGGCGGCCGTCGAAATCGCGGGTTTCTTTACCTTCGGCGACCATGGTGCCGACACCTGTTGGCGTGTAGAACGCGGGAATGCCCGCGCCACCAGCGCGGAGACGCTCGGCCAGGGTGCCTTGCGGATTCAGCTCAACTTGCAGTTCCCGGCTGAGAACGAGTTGCTCGAAGAGTTTATTTTCGCCGACGTACGTGGAAACCATTTTTTTAACTTGACGATTTTGCAGGAGGACGCCGATGCCGAAGTCGTCGACGCCAGCGTTGTTGCTAACGATGGTGAGGTCTCTTGTGCCTTTGCGGCGGACGGCGGCGATCAGGTTTTCTGGGATGCCGCAGAGGCCGAAGCCGCCCATCAGGATAGTGGCGCCATCGGTAAGAGTGGCAATCGCGGCGTCGGCGGACGAGATGCGCTTGTCCAAGAGAGCTCCTGGGGCGAACTCGGCAGTGTACTGCAAGATGGAACAAACGACGTAAAGAAGTAGCGACGTAGCGAATCGTGGAGGCACGATCACATTCTAGAGGCTCGGTAACAAGAGCTGGATCCCCCCCGGTTTTTTGTAAACGTTGCTTCTAAAGGACTTAGTTTTTATGCAGGTAAACATAACCTTCCAGGCAAAGTGTCTGTCCGAGGCGCGGAGGCAGTGGCCGGGCTTTAGTCGCGCTGAGAACCCCAAGTCTGGCAGACCGCTACCTACCCAGTGCCCCTCTGGGCCGTTCCCCTTCTTCCCTTTCGTTAAACGAGTAGAGCGCAGGCGGGAGTATGGCCATGTTACCCAGGCATCCGCCCAAAATGAAAATGGCGGCTGGTAGGCCGCCGCATGAGTCAAATCGGAAAATTCCCTGAAAACAGGATAGCACCTAGGAGTTCCTTGTCAAGGCATCGGACACACAGCAGAGCGTCGTCGAAGTCGGGGCGGGATGGGACGGGGGAGTGGTTTGGTTGTGGCTTTAATCAGAAATATCGATATTATAGTGGGATTTAATTCATGGTCGAGGGATGGTCCTGATGAAAATGAATGAGTTGTGGCGTTTGCGGAGCAGAGCTTCCGCAGCGATTGGGTTTGGTGTGTTTGCCGCATGCGTGGCGGCGATTTTGGGATTGGCTACAACTCTCTATGCCCAGCACCGAATGCCTGGGCAGCCGGTAAAGGAAGATCGGAATCATCCGTGGATGAACGCCAGTCTTTCGCCCGATGAGCGCGCGGCCATGGTTCTGAAGGAATTGACGCTGGACGAGAAGATCGATTTGTTGCACGGAATGGGGATGCCCGGCTGGCCAAGGGAAGTCCAGCACCCCGAGCCCGAGCTTGGAAACGGCGGCGCAGGATTTGTGCTGGGAGTGCCGCGGCTGGGGATTCCGTTTATTCAAATGAGCGACGCGGCGTACGGCGTACGGAGCAGCGCGGAGAATGGTCGATATTCGACGGCCATGCCTTCCAACCTCGGTGCAGCGGCAAGCTGGGATCCGGAGGCGGCATGCGCGTTCGGCACAGTGATCGGCAAGGATCTGCGCGCGCAGGGATACAACATGACGCTGGGCGGCGGCGTAAACATCACGCGCGAGCCGAGAAACGGCAGAACGTTCGAGTATTTGGGCGAGGATCCCATCCTGGCAGGAACGCTAGTCGGAAATTTGATGAAGTGCGAGCAAGCGCAGCACGTGATTGGCGACATCAAGCACTACGCGGTGAACGATCAGGAAAGCGGGCGGAATGAAGTGGACTCGATCATCAGCAAGCGCGCGATGCGAGAGAGCGATTTGCTGGCGTTTGAGATCGGCGTGGGGATTGCCGACCCCGGCGCGGTGATGTGCTCATACAACGCTGTGAACGGAGTTTTTGGTTGCGAGAACAAGTATTTGTTGACGGATGTTTTGAAGAAGGAGTGGGGATTCAAGGGGTTCGTGGTTTCGGATTGGGGCGGTACGCACAGCACGGTGAAGGCGTCCGCGGCTGGTTTGGACAACGAGGAGCCGCTCGATGAGTTTTTTGGAGCGAAGCTGAAAGCGGCAGTGGAGGCTGGCAAGGTTTCGATGGCGGAGTTGGACGAGCACGTGCGGCGCGTGTTACGGGCGGAGTTCGCGACCGGAATTGTGGATTTTCCGATGCAGAAGGGCGTACCGGATATCGAAGGGAATTTAGCGGCAGCGCAAAAGGTTGAAGAACAGAGCGCTGTGCTGCTGAAGAACAAAGGGTTGTTGCCGCTGAGTGCGGGAGCCGTGCGCTCGATAGCAGTGATTGGGCCTCACGCGAATGAAGGCATGATGTCAGGCGGCGGGTCCGCGCAGGTGGACGCCCCGGGGAGGCCGTCGGCAGGATGGCAGGCGCAGGTGTGGTTTCCGCCATCGCCCATAAAAGTGCTGCAAGCCAAATTCCCGGGGGCGAAAGTGCAGTTTGATTCGGGCGCGGATCCGGCGAGCGCCGCAGCCTTGGCAAAGAATTCGGATGTGGCGATTGTGTTCGCCTACCAATGGGAAAGCGAAGGGATGGATTTGCCGAATTTGTCGCTGCCCTTGAAGCAGGACGAAATCATCGAGGCCGTAGCGGCGGCGAATCCGAAGACGATCGTGGTGCTGGAGACGGGAACGGCAGTAACGATGCCATGGATCGACAAGGTAGGCGCAGTTTTGGAAGCGTGGTATGCGGGCAGCAGGGGCGCGGAGGCCGTCGTGAACATTTTGAGCGGCGACGTGAATCCGAGCGCGAAGTTGCCAATGACTTTTCCGAAGAGCGAAGCGGATTTGCCGCACCCGAAACTGACGCAGCCGGGACCTGGACAGACAGGTGAAGCGGCGGTGATGAAGACGGGTGAGGCAATGCCGACGTTTACGATGCACTACGACGAGGGATTGAAGGTTGGCTACAAATGGTATGACGCCGAGAAAAAGGCGGTGCTGTTTCCGTTCGGGCATGGGTTGTCGTACACAACCTTTGCTTATTCCGGGTTGAAGGTTGCGCCGGGGAAAGAAACGGTGGTGAACTTCACTGTGAAGAACACGGGAAAGCGTGACGGAGCGGAGATCGCGGAAGTGTATGCAGCGCTGCCTGCCAGCGCGGACGAGCCGCCGAAGCGATTGGTGGGATGGAGCAAGGTGTGGTTGAAAGCGGGCGAGAGCAAGGAAGTGAGCGTGAGCGTGGATGCGAAATACTTGTCGGTTTACGATGAGTCCGCGGGCGGGTGGAAATTGGTGCCTGGCGGCTACACGTTTATGGTGGGCGGATCGTCTCAAGAATTGCCCCTGAGCGCGAAGGCTGATCTGAAATAGCAAAGAAAAAATGAAATGAAGGGAGTAGCTGGGCTGTGGTGTGCCCGCACACTGTGGTCTACAGCGCGCTATGGGCTGGGCTCCAAGCTTCCTTTCGCCAGAACGGATGCCCCGAGAGGCGGGCGGACGCCCACAAGAACAGCAGACCAAAGAAAACAACCCCAGGCGCAATAGCCCAACGGCCCTCCATGCAGTCGACGATGGCGTCCAACAGTTGAATGAAAGCTGTTAGCAAAATCAGAGTGTTTAAAGTGCCTTTGGATCGGCAGAGCATCGAGGCTACCAGCAAAATGGCTAGCGCTGCGTTGCGCGAGAAGAGGTAGCCCGCATAGACGTGAACCGCGGCATTGATCTCGTCGTGGGGAGAGACGAGCATCGCGGGATTAAGAATAGCGATGGCCGCACCTGCGGCCATGAGAAGAGCGCCGAGCAGCACGATCATTTGTAGCCACCAAGGCAATCGGTTGGTTGCCAGCTGCGCACCGCGGAGATTTGTTAGCAGGGTTGGGTGGGTGCTTTGAAGCTCAGACATGGCTACGCTCCATCGGGCAGCACCAAGGATTGGAAGGTGCTGGCTTAAGGATGGTTACGCGGGCCGATGGCGAAAAGTTACCGAGACTTGGTGTGCGCTTCTAAGGCGGCACAGGGTTTAACGAAAAACTAAGGCAATCCGTGCTAAAACCCGGAGGCAGCAACGCGGTTGGAGTTGGCTGGAGCCAACCGGGAAAGAAGCCTCCTCATGTGCAAGCATGCCTCGGACAACGGTAGTACGCCGCTTCCAAACACCTCGATCCGGAGAACCTCGATTGGCGATATTTCGCGATGCTACGCGATAGGGGTGTGTCTCGCGCTGCTGGCGTGGTGTCCTGCGGGGCGTGCGCAGGAGACCAATGCGGCGCCTGCATCGGCGGAGGAGGTCAAAGAGTTGCGCGAGGCAGTGAAGAGCTTGGTCGCGCGCGTGACGGAATTAGAAAGCGCGCTGAAACAACGACAGCCTGCATCCCCCGAAAGAGTCGTGAGAAGCGCGTTCGTTGCCGGCGCTGTGCCAGCGGCTAGCACGTTTGCAGCGACACCTTCGCCGGCAGTCGCGTCCTTCACCAGCGCGGGGGCAGCAACACCTTCAACGGTGATAGCGCCACCGCAAAGCGCAGCTCTGGAAGCTCCTAAGGAACAGATAAGCGCCGTGGATCGCGGGATTCTTGACTATCTGCACGGCGCTACGCTGAATTTCGCGGTGGACGAATATTATGAGTACAACTTCAACGACCCCGTTGGGCGCGTGAACGCGCTGCGAGCGTACGACGTTTTGAGCAACAACATCAGTTTGAATCAGGCGGATTTGGTGTTCGAGCGCGCTCCCGATGTTAACGCGGGACGTCCGTTTGGACTCCGCCTGGACCTGCAATACGGCCAGGCCACCGACACTCTGCAAGGAAATCCCACGAACGAGCCACGGCCGCCGATCTATCAAAACATTTATCAGGCTTATGGAACGTATGTGCTGCCGATCGGCAATGGGCTAACCGTGGACGTCGGCAAATTTGGCAGCTCGATCGGAATCGAAGGAAACTACACCAAAGACCAGATGAATTATTCGCGATCCTATTGGTTCGATTATCTGCCGTTCTACCACATGGGCTTGCGGGCCGCCTTCAAAGTAAACGATAAGCTGACATTGAACTATTGGCTGGTCAATGGCACGAACCAGGCGGAAGCCACCAACGGCTATAAGGATGAGCTGTTTGGGTTCACAGCTACGCCAAATAAAAACATTACTTGGAATGTTAATTACTACATCGGGCAGGAACATCCCGACCGCGTTGAGGTGTCGTCGAGCGGGCCAATACCGGTGCAGCCGGGGCTGACGTTTCAGGCAATTACGCCAGCACCGAACGGGAAGCTGCACATTTTTGACAGCTATGTGAACTGGCAGGCCAAGCCGAAGCTGACGTTTGCGCTGGAGGGTGATTACGTGATCGAGCGGGAGTGGGCAAATACGGTTACAGCACTGGGGCAGTCGTCGGCCCCTTCGCACGTTATTGGTGGAGCGGGCTATGCGAAGTATCAATTCTCGCCAAAGTTTGCCGTGGCGGGAAGGGCGGAGTACCTGTCGGATCGCGGCGGGCTGTTCAGTGGAATCACGCAGGCTCTGAAGGAAACTACCGTAAGTTTCGACTACAAGCTTTCCGATGGATTTTTGATGCGGTACGAATGGCGGCGGGATTTTTCGAACCAGCCATCGTTTTTTACGGATAAGACGGGTGTGTTGAGCAAGGAACAGCAAACTCTTGGCGTCGGGATTGTTTGGTGGGTGGGGCGGAAGGAAGGGGCTTGGTAGAGGGAACGCGCGCGAGAAGGGCACGGCGTGCCGTGCCCCTACAAGCCGCGGAGGAGTTTGTAGAGTTCGTTGGCGGCGTCGAAGTCGGCTTCGAGGTCGCGGGAGGCTAGGCGTTCGCGGAGGTCGTCGAGACGGCGTGCGAAGAGGTCGAGGGCGGCGGAGAGGACTTCTTTGTTGGTTAGGACGATGTCTCGCCAGGTGGAGTAGGGGCTGCCAGCTAGGCGGAGGGAGTCGCGGAGACCGGGGCCGGCTAGCGTGATGGGGAGGCCGTTTTCGTCGAGATGATCGTAGAGGAAAGAGCCGAGGGCTACGGCGGCTAGTTGCGGAAGATGAGAGGCCAGGCCCACGGCGTAGTCGTGTTGTTGTGCGCCTAGCCAAAGAGGGCGAGCGCCGATTTTTTCCAGGATTTTTACGAAGGCAGAGATGCGGGCGTCGTGTGAATCGGAAGAAGCGCCGATTAGGGCGTATGTGTTGTTGCGGAAGAGGTCGGCGTCGGCGTGGGCAATCCCGGATTGTTCCCTGCCGGCCATTGGGTGGCCTCCGAGGAAAAGTTTTGTGGCGTCGGCGGGAAAAAGATCGGCGGCGTCTTCGGTGATGCGGACTTTGGTGCTGCAGGCGTCGGTGACGAGAGCGTTGGGCGCGGCGTGGCGCGCGATTTCGGGGAGAAGATCGAGAGTGGCGCCGATGGGTAGGGCAATGTAAACAAGATCCGCGTTTTCGAGCGCGGGAGCGAGCTCACCCGAAGCAGAGAGATCAAACGCGCCGCTGGATTGGGCTTCGCGGACGACTTCAGGGCGGTCCCAACCGGTGACGTGAATATCGGTCGTGTATTTGCGGAGGGCATGTGCGAAGGAGCCGCCGATTAGGCCGGTGCCGAGGATGGTCACACGGTTGATGAGGTGGGCTGAGGGCATGAATCAAGCCATGCGGCGGCCGATGGCAGGGGCGATGATGCGAAGTTCGGCCATGAGTTGGGTGAAGGAGTCTGGATGGAGCGATTGCGCGCCGTCAGAGAGGGCGTGGTCGGGGTCGTTGTGGACTTCGATGAGAAGGCCATCTGCTCCCGCGGCGACGGCGGCGCGGGCCATGGGAGGAACTTTGTCGCGGCGACCGGTGCCGTGAGATGGATCGGCGAGCATAGGGAGGTGCGAAAGTTTTTTGATCACCGGAATGGCGGCGATGTCGAGCGTGTTGCGCGTGTAGGTTTCAAACGTGCGGATGCCACGTTCGCAGAGAATCACGTTGTAATTGCCGCCGGCGAGAATGTATTCGGCGCTCATGAGGAGCTCTTCCATGGTGGCGGACATGCCGCGCTTGAGGAGAACGGGTTTGCGGACTTCGCCGAGGGCGCGGAGGAGAAAATAGTTCTGCATGTTGCGCGCGCCGACCTGAAAAATATCGACGTAGCCGAGCATCATCTGGATTTGTGAGGCGTCCATGACTTCGCTGATGGTGAAGAGGCCGAATTTGTCGGCGGCTTCGCGCATGAGTTTGAGGCCGGCTTCGCCCATGCCTTGGAAGGCGTAGGGCGAAGTGCGGGGCTTGAACGCACCGGCGCGGAGAATTTTTGCTCCGGCTTTGGCGACGCTTTCCGCGATGGACAGAATTTGTTCGCGCGATTCCACGGAGCAGGGACCTGCGGCGACAACGACCTCATTGCCGCCGATTTTCACGCCTCGGCCGAGATCGACGATGGTGCCTTCGGGTTTGAACTGGCGGCTGGCTAATTTGAAGGGCTGCGTGATGCGCATGACTTCGCGCACGCCTTCGAGGAGTTCGAAATCGCGGTGATCGAAATCGCGATGGACACCGACGGCGCCGAGGACGGTGTGCGATTCGCCGGTGGAGCGGTGAACGTTGAAACCTGAAGCGACGAGGCGATCGATGACGTGCTGGATTTGCGCGTCGCTGGCGCCTTCTTGCATTACGATGACCATGGTTAGTCCTGATTCCCTTTCGATTGCAGCACATTCAACGCTGCAAAGATGCCGGGTTGAAGCCCGGCGCTACGACTACCGTCCCTGTTAAGACCGAGTAAACCTATCATTCATTTCCACCTTTGTTAGGCTT
>Ga0210403_10005194_pt1 | contig 11105 bp, 6 predicted proteins | sample IncBWC19MmetaG_FD_150863 | JGI IMG/M metagenome (GOLD analysis project Ga0210403, IMG submission 150863) | Forest soil microbial communities from Barre Woods Harvard Forest LTER site, Petersham, Massachusetts, United States - Inc-BW-C-19-M | ecosystem: Environmental > Terrestrial > Soil >... | reverse complement strand
AACCGGCATCCTGAACGGGCTTTCGCGGCCCTGGCATTTGACGGCGGGCGACCACGACGTGAATCCGCCGTTCTTTAGCCCTGGCAATGACACCATTCGCAGACTCTTCCAGACGCTCTACCTTCCTGCCCGAGAGCATTTGTATTACAGCTTCAATTCCCGCGGCTACCACTTCATCGCCCTCAGTTCGCAGGAGTTTCCCAACGCCGACCCCCGATGGGGCGTCGTCTTCCGCGCGCACATTTCTCAGGAGCAGATCGACTGGCTGAAAGCCGACCTACGGCATTACGCTGACAAAGCGCGGGGCACTGCTGTCTTTATCCATCAACCCTTGTGGTACCAGTGGGCCGACTGGGCCGCTGTCCATGACCTGCTGCGGAAGGCCAAAGTGGCGGCCGTGATTGCCGGCCACTTTCACTACAATCAGGATGAAGGTGAGCTGGATGGCATCCGTTATATCGTCGTGGGTGCGACCGGCGCCATCACAAAGAACGGCTCTCCTGAAGCCGGCGACCTTCAGCATGTCACTGTGATCGGAATTCATGGCCAACACGTGCGTAGCGTGAAGCTTGTGCCTCTGCAGGGAGAAGCTGTCCGCTCGTTTTCTTCACGCCGCGACATGGACCGCGTTCAGGCGCTGGCCGTCAATCTCAGCAACTACTTCAACGACACCGGCATGAACTCCAACCGGGTCAAGCAGATCGAGGGCTCAAACCAGTGGAAGTCCTGTACAGGTGATGCCGCCGCAACTTTGACTCTTCACTCCATCGGCAACCCGCTCGATCTTCCGGTATCGGTCACGGTGACCGTCGATAGCGGAAACTTCCAGCCCACAAGTTCGGGCTTCAACCCGAAGGTCTGTCCCGGTAGTGATGGAACGGCTTGCCAACTGCCTGCCGGTACGCTGATTGATTATTCCAACAACTCGGCGGTGCAACCTTCATACCGCGCCTGCAACAACCGCGTATGCGCCGGTACGGAACCTCTGTGGACCGCACAGTTTCCATCGCAGACTTCCGATGAGCGGCCTGTGTCGCAAGGCTTTACGGTAACGATGGGATTTCGCGGGACTTCAGGGCGGGCGCTGGAAGTGAAGCAGTCTTTCACGCTGGTCCCCGGATGCGTACCGTGATTGCAAGCGAAAACAAAGTCAGCCACGAATTAACACGAATCAACACGAATTAAGACAAAACAACAAGACTTTTATCTTGGGGTCTCGATTTCTAGATTCGGTTTTAATTCGTGTCATTCGTGTCTATTCGTGGCCGATTTGTTTTTGCTTGCGGCTGCGCACGGTGCTCTTGACTTTGCCTTTCTGTCCGAATATAAATTCAACTGTCTGGTGTACGGGAAGCGCGGTGAAATTCCGCCACTGCCCCGCAACTGTGATCGCGTAGAACTTAGGCGTTTGTCGCCACCAGGGTCAAACCTGGGAAGGCTGCTGAAAGTTCGATGACGCGAGAGTCAGGAGACCGACCAGATCCCAATCATTGGGCTATTTCCGGCTGCGATGGGAAAGCCGGGCGGCTTCTAATTTTCTTTGCGCTATTTGCAGAGACCAGACTCCTGAGCACCTTTGAATCGGCGCAGCGCTACGTCCGGCGTGGCGCGCTTTCGATGCAGACGGTAGTTCCAGTCCGCAAGGATGAAGATGAATGCAATGAATCGATTTCTGCCATTATTCCGGCTGTTCGCACTAATTTTTCTTTTTTCTTTCTGTGCAGTCTCCCTGCATGCCGGCGCAGTGCGCGGCACGGTCAGGGACCCGTTGGGCGCGGTCGTGCCCCAGGCCAGTGTGAAACTGCTCGCGGGCACTGAGGTCGTTGCAACGGCGGTCACCGACGCCGAAGGCCGATATCAACTCGAGACCGCGCGCGCGGGACGCTTTCATCTGCAGGTGGCCGCCGCAACTTTCGCTCTCTCCAGTGGCGATTCTTTCTATATCGGCAAGGCCGACAAGAAGACCGAAGATGTCACGCTACGCGCGCCCTATGTCGTCCAGCAGGTGGTGGTGACGGCCACCGGTGTGCCCACTCCCCAGGCACAGGTCGGGGCTTCCGTGAGCGTACTCACTCCACAGGACTATCTGCACCGGCTGGATGTCTTCGATCCGTTGACCTCGGCGCCGGGCTTGCAGACCACACAAACAGGCACGCGCGGCGGTCTCACTTCCCTGTTCATTCGTGGCGGGAACTCGAATGCAAATAAGCTGGTGATCGATGGCGTCCCTTCGAACGATATCGGGGGCAATGTCGATTTCGGCGTGTTGTCGGCAGTCTCCATTGACCACATCGAAGTTTTTCGCGGGCCCAACAGCGTTCTCTATGGCTCCGACGCCTTGGCCGGGGTGATCGACGTTACCACACGCCAGGGCAAGACACCGCTTCCTGAACTTACTTATGCGGCAGATGGCGGCAACTTCCATGCCTATCGGCAGGAAGCCACGACCGGTGGCGCATGGCGGCAGGTCGATTACTTTTCAAGCTTCTCGCGTTTCGATACCGGCAATGGATTTCCCAATAGCAATTTTCACAACGCCACAGTGGCTGGAAACCTGGGCTGGACTCCATCGGCTTCCGACGTCGTGCGCCTGACTGTCCGGCGGATATCTACCGGGGGCGGCGCGCCCAATTCCATCGATATTTTTGGCATTCCCGATAATGCCCAGTCAATTCAACGTGACACCATCATCAGCGCAACCTGGAACAATCAAGCTTCGGCGAAATGGCATAATCTGGTCCGCTACGGCGCTTACCGGCTCGACAGCAAGTTCCTTAAGCCATCTCCCGTGGGAATTTTCGACCTGGGGCCGGGCGCCTTCTTGGGCGCGCCGGTCACACTTACCGGAGCCAACGGCTTCACGGTAAACGGCCAGGCGATTTTCAACTTCAGCGATTGCTGCCCCAGCACCAGCGTCTCTACGGCCAACCGCGATACTGTTTATGCGCAGACCGACTACACCTTCAGTTCACGGATTGCCGCGCTCTTCGGGTTCCACTATGAAGCGGAGCGCGGAACGTCGAGCTTTAACTCACCATCCTTTACCTCCAGCAACTCAGTGGACCGGCGCAATCTGGGCGTCTCCCTGGAGACCCACGGCTACCTGTGGCAGCGGCTGTTCTACTCGCTGGGGGGCGGCATAGAAAAGAATGAGATCTTTGGCGTGGAAGGCACACCCCGCGCCAGCCTGGCATACTACGCCTTCCGCCCCGATCACGGCTTTCTTCGGGGCACGAAGCTGCTCTTCAATTTCGGCAAAGGCGTCAAGGAACCCGCGATCTTTGACGAGACCAGCTCTCTGTTTGATTTGCTGCGCCAGCAGCCGAATGGCGACCAGTTGATCCGGCAGTTCGGAATCAAGCCGATTGGCGCGGAGCGCTCGCGCAGCTATGATGGCGGCTTCGAGCAGTCGTTCTCCGATCGCGCCCTGCTCAAAGCCATTTTCTTCCATAATCAGTTCTCGAACGAGATTGAGTTCGTCAGCAGCAACGCGCTAACCCAGTTGGGCGTAGCGCCCGCGGTGGCCGCAGCCAGCGGATTCGGCGCCACCATCAACTCTTCGGACTTTCGCGCCCAAGGCATTGAAACCGAATTCAGCTACAAGATCACCACCGCTCTGCTCGCCCGCGGAGGCTATACCTACACGGACGCCCGTGTGCAACGGTCCTTCTCGGGTGATGCTCTTTCGCCGGCGATCAATCCGCTGTTCCCCGGCATTCCCATCGGAGCTTTCTCGCCCTTGGTGGGAGCGCGTCCCTTTCGACGGGCGCCCCATGCAGGCTTTGTCTCGGTTGCCTACAACCGTTCCCGCTGGTCGGCGCTGCTGCAAGGCGCATTCATCGGCCGGCGCGACGATTCCACGTTTCTATTGTTCTCGGACGCAAACTTTGACAACACGCTCCTGCTGCCCAACCGCAATCTCGACAAGGCGTATCAGAAGGTCGACCTTTCCGGCAGCTATGCGGTAAACCGCCACGTGCTGCTATATACCTCGATGGAGAACCTGCTCAACCAGAAATATGACGCAGCCTTCGGCTTCCCCTCGCCCCGGTTCACCCTGCGCTCTGGAATCAGGTTGACGCTGGGAGGTGAATCGTGGCGGTGGAAATAAACCAGGAGAGCACCACCAAGATTTGGTAAGTGGGTAATTTAGTAAGTGGGTAATTTGATAGGTGGCCAGGAATGTCTTACAAGGAAAAATTCGATCCGCCCAATTACCCAATTACCAAGTCACCCACTTACCAAATTCTTTGAGTTCTTGGTTTCTTACCGCACCAGGACTTCCGGCTCGCGGTAGTTCTCCCAGCCATGCCGCGCCAGCTCTGGGTCTGGATGTTCTTCCTGGGGGAATCCAATGCACAGATAGGCGATGAACTTCCACGACGGTGGAGGGTCTAGCGATTTTTTGATTCCGGCAGGATCGAGGACTGATATCCAGCCCACGCCCAGCCCGCGGGCCCGGGCCGCGAGCCACAGCGTATGACATGCGATGACCGTGGAGTATTCCAACATTTCCGGCATGGTCATTCGTCCCAGGCCGGAGCCGGCGCTGGTTTCGGTGTCGCAAAATACCGCAAGGTGCTCCGGCGCTTCATCCAGACCTGCGAGTTTGAGCTGGGCGTACAGGTTGGCCCGCTCGCCTTCGTAGGAATCAAGGGCCGCTTGATTGCACTTCAGGAAATTGACTTTGACGGCAGAGCGCGCGGCTGAATCCCGGACATACATGAAGCGCCAAGGCTGGCTGTAACCTACGGAAGGAGAAAACGAGGCGAGCTTAATGATGTCTTCCAGCGTCTGGGCCGCCACTGGATCGCTGCGGAAACGGCGCACGTCGCGACGCCAGCGGACCAGATGTGAGAACTCCTGGATGAAGCGCTCATCGAATTGGGGGTTGGCGTCAGTCATTGAGTCAGACAAACATGAGTTAGATAAACATGAGTCAGATAAAACAGCCGATACTATCGCCAAATCCCTGCTGGACGCGGCCATCGGGCCACACCACGATGGGCACGAGGCTGCCATAGCGGCGCGCCTCTTCGAGGACCGTCTGGCTCAGCTCCACGCGGCGCTCTTCGAACTCCACATGCTCTGCCTCGAACTTACTCAGCAGCTTGACACAAGAGTCGCAGCCGCGAATGGTGTAAACAATCGGCCGCACGGCCATGGCGGCGTTATCAGCCGGCATTGGGAATGCTCAAGGCGTTGGCCAAAAGCTGACGGACCTCTTGGATCGCATCCCGGCGCCACTGATCGCCGAACGGCCGCACACGGGCGATGACTTCCGTGAGCAGCGCCTGGCGGTCGGCATCCGGAAGGGTCCCGAAGGTCGCGGACTGAGGAAGGTTGAGCTTGGCCTTGGCCTCTTTCATGGTCACGGCGAGTCCGGCATGGGCGCTGGCGGAGCGTTCCGTCCAGTGGGTGAGGTATTCGAAATCCTTGGTATAGAACACGAAGACCGGAATGGCCCGTGACTTCCCATCATTACTTAGAAACTGGTCCATGATGTCGAGGTTCTGGTCGCGCAGGAAGACGCGCAGCTCCATCCCCGCGACCTCGGCGATGCGCGCGGCCGTGGGCAGCTCGCGATAGACATCCCCACACCAGGCCTCTGCCAGGGCCAGAATCTTGAAAGGGCCACGCGGATGCGCAGCAGCCTTGCGGAAAAAAGAGGCGTCTTCTTCGCTGAGGGGCACGGTCGCGCCGTTGGCAATGAACTTATCCTGATTGACCGTGGCCTGGGCCACGAAATCGGCATAGTTGAGACCCTGCGCGAAGCGCGCCGCATTGACTACGGATGTGATTGCCTGCATATTTTCTCCTTCAGCCTGCAAGAGAATTTTATATCAATTCACCGTCCGGTGGAGTTCCGGCCATTATGAACGCTTCGACTTACGTGCGGGCCCATAATGAGGATATCGTGAGCGTGCGGTTGTTACACAGATCAAGTCAAAGCGCATCGCGTCCCACCTTTCGCAAACGGCGCGAAGGGTGGGGCACCCAGCCCTTGTGTGATAATTGTCCAGTGGAATCTCTAATCCAATTCCTGACGCAGTATGGATACATCGTCCTTGGTGGCTGGGTCTTGGCCGAGCAGATTGGGCTGCCCTTACCGGCCGCGCCGATATTGATGGCGGCGGGCGCGATGTCCGCGAAGGGGCCCTTTCACTTCTCGCTGGCGCTGGTGGTAACTGTGTTCAGTTGTACACTCGGCGACCTTTTCTGGTTCCGCGTTGGTCAAAGGGGCAACCACCGTGTGATTCAATTCCTATGCCGTGTCTCTCTGGAGCCGGACACCTGCGTTCGACGCACCAGTTCACTGATTGGGAAACACGGCCCCAAGAGCCTGCTGGTCACCAAGTTCATTCCCGGGTTGAACGCCATGGCTGCGCCCCTGGCCGGCAGCGGCGGGGTCCGGCTGCCGGTATTCCTGGTATTTGATCTGCTGGGATCTATTCTGTGGTGCGGCACTTTCCTGGCCGTCGGGTACCTCTTCCGCGAAAGAGTCACGGACATCGCACTGGGGATCGGAAAGTTCAAGGGGGCCATCGCGCTGTCGCTGCTGGTGGTGATTCCGGCAGGATACATTGCTTTCAAGTCCTGGCAGCGGCGCAAGTTCATCCGCGAAATCTGGATGGAACGTATTACGCCCGAAGAATTGCTGCAGCGGATCGAGGCACGCGAAACCATGGCGATCGTGGACCTTCGTCATCCCCTGGATTTCCTTCCCGATCCTAGAGTTCTGCCCGATGCCATCCGCATCTCCCCCGATGAACTGGAAGAGAGGTATGAGGAGATTCCCAGGGACTGCGAGGTAATCCTCTATTGCACTTGACCGAATGAGGCCTCCAGCGCTCGTGCAGCGCTGCTACTCAGAAAGAGAGGAACCAAGCAGGTGCGCCCGCTGGCCGGAGGTTTTTTCGGCTGGCGTGAGAAAGGCTACCCGCTCCTGGAATTTTATCCAGTGGGTAATGCCGTAGAAGCCACTGCAACATCGCCACGGCCCTGATGGATGTCCGGGAAAGGCAGTTTGTCAGTTTCCGCTGTTGTGTTATGTTCGTAATCGCACTTTGGAGCCATCGATGACCGCCGAACATTTCGACGTGCTGATCATGGGGGCAGGCTTGTCGGGCATCGACGCCGCCCACCACCTGCAGAAACTCTGCCCCAACAAGAGCTACGTGATCCTGGAGCAGCGGGAGCGCATCGGCGGCACCTGGGACCTGTTCCGCTATCCCGGCATCCGCTCCGATTCGGACATGCTGACCATGGGCTATTCGTTCCGCCCCTGGACCCATCCCAAGGCGATTTCTCCGGGCAACGACATCCGCGACTACATTGCCGCCACCGCGCGGGACGAAAACATCGACCGCAATATACGCTTCCAGCACCAGATCAAGCGCGCTTCCTGGTCTTCACCCGAAGCTAAATGGACGGTCGAAGCCGCGCGCACATTGCCCGGCGGACGCGAAGAGGCGGTAACGCTGACCTGCAATTTTCTGTTTTCGTGCGCGGGCTATTACCGTTATTCCGCCGGCTATTCGCCGGAGTTTCCCAACGCCAGCCGCTTTGAGGGACGTATGGTCCACCCGCAATTGTGGCCCGAAGATCTGGACTATACCGGAAAACGCGTGGTCATCATCGGCAGCGGCGCCACCGCTGTAACGCTGGTGCCGGCGATGGCCAAGACCGCCAGCCATGTAACCATGTTGCAGCGCTCGCCAACCTATATTGTTTCGGCGCCGGAGCAGGACAGGATCGCGAATTGGCTGCGGCGCCTACTGCCCGCGATGTGGGCCTATCGGCTCGGCCGCTGGAAGAACATCACCTTGATGACCTACTTCTACCAGTTCGCGCAGCTCTTTCCGAAGCTCGCAAAGAGGGGCATCCTCAAGAAGGTGCAAGAGGAATTAGGGACAGACTTCGACGTCGAAACCCATTTCACTCCGCGCTACAAACCTTGGGAGCAGCGGATGTGCCTGATTCCGGATGCCGACATGTTCGAGACGATCAAAGCAGAGCGCGCCAGTGTCGTCACCGATCAGATCGAAACATTCACCGAAAGAGGCATCCTTCTGAAATCGGGCAAGCAGCTCGAGGCCGACGTCATTGTCACCGCGACGGGCCTGGTGATGCAGGCCTTTGGCGGAATCGAGCTTTCTGTCGACGGACGATCCGTGGACCTTGGTAAATCCTTCGCCTACAAAGGCGTGATGATGTCCGGCATTCCGAACATGGCCTCGGTCTTTGGCTACATCAATGCTTCCTGGACGCTGAAGGCCGACCTGATCTGCAACTATGTGTGCCGGCTCTTAAACTTCATGGACCGCAAAGGCATGAGCCAGGTCACACCCAAGGACGACGGCGAGACGGTATCGGCGCTTTTCGTGGAGAAATTCACGCCCGGCTACATTCAACGCGCTTTGGCGGATTGGCCCAAGCAGGGCACGAAATCACCCTGGCGCGTTTATCAGAACTATCTCCGCGACATCATCAGCCTGAAGTGGGCTTCGGTGGACGACGGGGTACTGGACTTCTCGAACCCGTCGCAAGCTTCTTCAACTCCCGCTTTCATGCACGCCGGCCAACGGGGTGAGACGGAGCCGGCGATTTGATACCAAATAAGCAGTGTTGCGGACTGTGGGAAGGCTGTGTCCGAAATAGGTCGAATCGATTCCTCCCAGTTGAAGACTCCACCACTCCACCTGGATTTCAATGCACACGTTTCACCATGCTGTGTAATCCATGCACTTTCAATCTTGGCGGGGGACAGCGGGTGCAATGTATGAACAGCATTGTGTAAACTGCCGAAATTTCAAGAGCTAAAAAAAGAAGTGCAATGATCGGTCCAAAGGACCGGCTTTGCATATCTTTCAGCAACTTCTTGAGTTTCTGAACGACATCTCGATTCAAATACCTAATCATTGACCACGCATTCCCACCAGGGACGCGGCTAGAAATCTCTGGTTGTTTCATGGCATTTCACCGTTGCGTTTTTGTTGTGACTAGCTCGCCGCACTGTTTCTATAGCGCCAGCACAATATGGTGTGAGAACCTGAGACTCGCTCTTTGCTGCATGACGGCTCGTGATGACCTTGCGGGATCACGCGGCAAAGTGTTCAAATATCATTATCGAATCTCTGGTTCTCATACCCCAAATTCCTGCGACTGTTTAAAGAGACTGCCGCATCAGAAACCCAGCTTCAAGGCGAGTTGAATCTGTCTTGGAGTCCCAGTTCCGACAGGTCCCGTATTCACGGTCGAAAGAATCTTCCCGAAGGAAGATCCTGCGGAGAAATTAGATTGTGGAGCGCCAAGCTGGGCGTGGTTCAAGAGGTTGAAAGCTTCAACTCTGAACTGAACCTCCGTCTTCTCGAACAATCTAAAACTCCTGGAAACACTTACATCCGCTTGCCAGAGTCCGGGACCGCGAATCAGATTGCGTGGGGCATTCCCGAACGTTCCTGGCGTGGGCATGGCGAAAGCTGCGGGATTGATCCATGCTGCGGCGCTTGAACCGGATCGCGGCGTGAGGGGAACACCGGGAACCAGGTTGGGTCTTTGGTTGACGGTGTCGCCATCGGGAACAGCGGAACCGGGCCGCGCAACGGTCACATTCACAGGCAGGCCGGTGCGTCCGCCGACGATCGCGGCGACGGCCCATGATCCAAACAGGGAACGCAGGATACCGGATTGGTTCAGGAATTGCCGTCCAACGCCGAATGGGAGTTGATAGACGAGGCTCGTGTTGAACGACTGGCGAGCGTCAAAGTCCCCACTGGCGCGCTCACAGCGAGCGCACTCGGGATCTTGAGGGAAATCAGCGTCCCCGCCGCCCAATGAACCGTTGTCAATTTCATGCGACCACAGGTAGTTCGCGCTGAGCAGCAGGCCATACCTGAAGGTGCGCTGCAAAGAGGCTTGCAGGGCTTGGAAAGAGCTGTCATTGCCGTTGCCACGAAATTCGATCTGCCCAAAGGCAGGGAACTCGCGGGTTGAAGTCGCGGGATTGATGGTGTTGATGAACGACGTGGTAAAAAGGTCAGTTCCTTTGCTGCCAATATATGAAACGGTCGCGGTCAGCGCGTGGGGTAGTGATTGCTGAATGGTCAAACCCCATTGCGAGACATACATGTCTTTGCGCAGGCGGTCCGTGTCGCGGGGCGATACTACGCCCACGGTATTAGAGAGAAATGGAGTAATTGGAAAACTCAATCCCGGAATAGTCACCTGCGACAAGGCAAAGCGCTGGACTTCGTTGGCGATAGGAGGGTTCTGGTCATCGAGTTGGCCATCTCCGTGGTAAATGCCAAAGCCGCTTCGTATCACGGTGTTTCCTCCCAACATGGCCGGGGCCCAGGCAAAAGCGACACGCGGATCAAAGTTCAGGATGTTGGGCCGGCTGAATTCGGCGCCGGCCTGGCAGAATCCTTGTGGGCCGCAGGTGGCGAAATCAAAAGGAACTGCGCGACCCAGCACCTCGTGAAAGCGGTTGTAGAAATCGTAACGCAAGCCCAGGTTGAGCGTGAGGTTCGGTCTCCATTTATATTCGTCCTGAATAAAACCATTGAACTCAGTCTTACGCAGGCCATTCACGGGAAGAGCAGCCGCAAAATTAGCTGAATTTACCTGGTCAGCGGCAAAGGCAGCAAGAGATAAAAACGAAATTGAGCCATTGGCGGTATTCCCCTGGTTGAGCTGGATTCTACGAATTCCCACACCTGCCTTGATCACGTGCTGGCCCTTAACCCAGGTGGCATTATCAAGCCAGGAAAACGAATTGCCCACTCCGATACTCTGTTGGTTGTTGCTCTCGGTGGTGAGACCAGGTACGGAGATGGAAAAGGGCAATCGGTTCTGGCTGGCATTTTGAGTCTTTACGGTACCCCGATTGAATCCAACTTTCGTTTCATTGACTAGTTCCGGAGAAAAAATGTGCAAGATCTCAATTAGGGCATTCACCGGCCGTGAGCTTATATTCTGACGGTCTGCGAGATTTTGGCCTGAACTGCCAATCGGTGTGTTGGTGAATGCTTGGTCCATGTTGAAGCGGGCGAAGGCAGTTGTGTTCTCTGAGAAATGCTGGTCAACACGTAACATCGCTGAAT
>Ga0210403_10005192_pt1 | contig 11107 bp, 7 predicted proteins | sample IncBWC19MmetaG_FD_150863 | JGI IMG/M metagenome (GOLD analysis project Ga0210403, IMG submission 150863) | Forest soil microbial communities from Barre Woods Harvard Forest LTER site, Petersham, Massachusetts, United States - Inc-BW-C-19-M | ecosystem: Environmental > Terrestrial > Soil >... | reverse complement strand
CCCGCAAGCTCGAGGCAGAGCTGACGCAAATCTTCCGGTCCTTCCCCGCGAAGAATATCCACTACTTCGACCACCTCAAGCGCATTGCCGATCATGCATCCCAGAGGCTGGTCCATATCCGTGATGAGCGCCACAACCTGTTTGCCCATTCGCTCGCCGGTTTCAACCATAAGATCGGCGAGAAAAGCGGCATCCTTCTCACTTTTCATGAATGCCCCGGAGCCGGTTTTCACGTCGAATACGAGCGCGTCGATGCCTTCCGCAAGTTTCTTGCTCATGATCGACGCGCAGATCAAGTACGGGCTTTCCACTGTGCCGGTCACGTCGCGTAGCGCGTAGAGCTTGCGATCGGCGGGAGCGATTTCGGCAGTCTGACCAATCATGGCGCAACCGCAAGTCTCGAGTACACGTCGAAACTGAGCAACAGGAAGATTCACGTTGAAGCCGGGGATGGCCTCAAGTTTGTCCAGCGTGCCTCCCGTATGTCCCAGTCCACGCCCACTGATCATGGGAACAGTTACGCCCGCGGCTGCGGCGAGCGGCGCCAGCACGAGGGAAGTCTTGTCGCCCACCCCGCCCGTCGAGTGCTTGTCAACTTTCTTTGCCGGAAGCGAAGAAAGATCGAGCACTTCGCCCGAGCGCAGCATCGCATCCGTGAGTGCCGCGGTTTCGGCACGCGTCATGCCGCGCAGCACTACCGCCATCAGCCAGGCCGAAACCTGATAGTCGGGAATATCACCGCGAGTGTAGGAGTTAACCAGAGACTCAATTTCGTCCCGCGACAACTCGCCGCCATCCCGCTTCTTTCGAATCACATCGATGGCGCGGAAACTCTGTGATGGTGCTGGTGTCTGGCTCACTGGAGACGAAATCCTTCCGGAAGCAGTTCGGTAATGTGAGCCTGTTGTGGCCCCGCGGCCCCTTGAAAGAATATGGTTGCGTCAGGACCGAATTCGTAGATGACCTGACGGCACGCACCGCAGGGTGAGCAGGGCACTCCCTGGTCGTTGACTACAGAGACCGCGCGGATCTCAATCTTGGGCCCAAGCGCCGCCACGGCCGAGAAAATCGCCGTGCGCTCTGCGCAGTTGGTCATTCCGTAGGAAGCATTCTCCACATTACATCCCGCGAAGATTTTTCCGTTGGAAAGGAGAACGGCAGCCCCGACCCGAAATTTCGAGTAGGGCGCATGCGCGTTCTTCATTACTTTCTTCGCAGACCGAAGCAGTCTTGCTCGTGCGCCAGCCGGCAGCGTTTTCTTGCGCATAAACGGAAACGAACTCGCGGGAAATGGAGAAATCGATGGCCATTGTAAACCCTGGCCAAACAATCCATCGCTTTTTCTTAGGGCGCAGCGTGAAGTGAGGAGAGGGACTAGCCGCACACTGCGAACTCGCCTTAGAAGTTCTCCTGCCGTACAATTACAGCGCGAGGACAGGGTAAACCAGTGCCGGTGGATCACAACCATCCCGACGTCACTCACGAATTGACTAGTAAGGTCGGAGGCGACCTGTCGCGTCCCGGAACTTCCCTCGCAATTCTTGGAGGGCAGCCTCTCCTGCCCAACTCTGGAATTCCTCTCGACTTGAATTGGGTGCGGGAGGTTCAGGTGAACACCAGCGCCGTGGAGCGCCGCACCCAGACGCAGGTGGCGCGCAGAACTGTGAAGAAGGAATGGCAGGCCGCTTGGCTCCTCCGAGCGATTACTTGCATGGATCTCACTACGCTCTCCGGCGACGACACCGAAGAACGTGTTCGCCGCCTGTGTGCCAAGGCACGGCAGCCCTTGCAGCGAGATCTCGTGCGCCAGTTGGGAATTGAAGAACTCGAAGTGAAAGTCGCGGCAATCTGCGTTTACCACGTGTTTGTCGAGACCGCCCTGCACGCTCTGGAGGGAAGTGGCATCCGCGTCGCAGCGGTCTCCACCGGCTTTCCGGCAGGTTTATCTCCTCTGGCGGAGCGGGTTGCGGAGATTCGCCGCTCGGTGGAAGCGGGCGCTCACGAAATCGACGTCGTGATCACGCGCGCGCTCGTGTTCGGCGGACGATGGCAGGCGCTTTACGACGAAGTTGCCGCCTTCAAACAGGCCTGCGGTCCCGCGCACATGAAGGTGATTCTCGCCAGTGGCGACCTTCTCACGTTGCGCAACGTGGCCCGCGCCAGCGTCGTCGCCATGATGGCGGGTGCTGATTTCATCAAGACTTCAACCGGCAAGGAACCCACCAATGCCACGTTGCCTGTGGGCTTGGTGATGGCCCGTGCTATTCGCGAATATGCCGAGCAAACGGGAATGGCTGTGGGGTTCAAAGCGGCCGGTGGAATTCGCACCGCGAAGCAGTCGCTCGATTGGCTCGCCATGATGAAAGAGGAGCTAGGACTGTCGTGGGTGCGGGCGGAGCTTTTTCGCTTCGGAGCCAGCGGGTTGTTGGGCGATATCGAGCGGCAACTGGAACATCACGCGACGGGGCGTTACTCGGCGGAGTATCGTCTTCCCATAGCGTAGTCGCTAAACGTTTTGTCAGAGAATCGAGCCGACCGATATGAGTATCGCTGAAAAATTTTTGACCATGGAGTACGGTCCCGCTCCAGAAGATCCGAAAGAAGCGCGAGCCTGGCTGCAGCGCCATAGCCATCGCTTCGGGCACTTCATTAATGGTGGGTGGCAAGCTCCGGCCACCGGCGAATACTTCGACACGCTCGATCCTTCGAATGGAGACAAGCTCGCTTCCGTCGCCCAAGGCTCGTCCCGGGACATCGACAGCGCAGTACACGCCGCGCGCGGGGCGTTTCCAAAGTGGCGGGCACTCACTCCACACGTTCGGGCGCGGTATCTGTATGCCCTGGCCCGACTGGTGCAGAAACATTCCCGTCTTCTCGCCGTTCTGGAGACGATGGACAACGGCAAGCCGATCCGCGAAAGCCGTGACATCGACATTCCACTGGTGGCGCGGCACTTCTATTACCATGCGGGCTGGGCGCAACTTCTTGAGCAGGAATTTCCTGAGTATGAACCTTGTGGCGTCGTGGGGCAGATCATCCCGTGGAATTTTCCGCTGCTTATGGCGGCCTGGAAGATTGCGCCCGCTCTGGCCACCGGAAACACCCTGGTGTTGAAGCCGGCAGAGTTCACTCCTCTGACCGCGCTCGCGTTCGCTGAGCTTTGCCAGGAAGCAGGATTGCCCGCCGGAGTCGTAAACATCGTAACCGGTGACGGCTCGACCGGTGAGGCTTTGGTCAAACACCCCGACGTGGACAAGATCGCATTCACTGGATCCACCGAAGTTGGACGCGCGATCCGCAGTGCAACGGCAGCAACTCCCAAACGCCTATCGCTGGAGTTGGGAGGCAAGTCTCCGTTCATCATTTTCGACGATGCTGACCTGGACAGCGCAGTCGAGGGGTTGGTGGACGGAATCTGGTTCAACCAGGGGCAGGTCTGCTGCGCGGGCTCACGCCTGCTGATGCAGGAAAGTATTGCGGAGCTCTTGCTCGGCAAGATCCGGGAGCGCATGAGCAGCCTGCGCGTCGGTCTTCCTTTGGACAAGGCAATCGACATCGGCCCGATCGTTGCCCGCGTGCAACTGGACCGTATTCAGCGCATGGTTGGCCAGGGGATCGCCGAGGGAGCAACCTGCTGGCAACCGCAGGTCGCTTTGCCGGCGCGCGGCTTTTACTATCCGCCCACGCTGCTCAGTAATGTACATCCGACATCTATCGTCGCGCAGCAGGAGATCTTCGGTCCCGTGCTCGCTGCCATGACGTTTCGCACTCCGAGAGAAGCGGTTGAACTGGCCAACAACACGGTGTACGGCTTGGCGGCATGCGTATGGAGCGAGAACATCAACGTCGCATTGCAGACTGCTGCGCAACTAAAGGCTGGCGTCGTGTGGGTGAACTGCACGAACCTGTTCGACGCTTCCTGCGGCTTCGGCGGCTACCGTGAGAGCGGGTTCGGTCGCGAAGGTGGCAGAGAAGGCCTGGTGGAATATTTGCAGCCGTCATGGTTTAAGAATGCCCCTAAGTTAGCTGCTGCGAATCTGCCCTCGTCGTCGGAGCCCAAAGAGGAACCATCGAACGGCTCTCCGGCCATCGATCGCACCGTGAAGCTTTACATCGGCGGCAAGCAGGTACGGCCGGACTCTGGCTACAGCATGGAGGTCCGTTCCCCCGACGGACGTTTGCTGGGGGAAGCTTCGCTGGGAAACCGCAAAGACATTCGAAACGCCGTCGAGGCGGCCCGCAAGGCCGAAGCGTGGGCCAAGGCCACCGCGCACAATCGCGCGCAAGTTCTCTATTACTGCGCTGAGAACGTTTCTCAACGCCGCGACGAAATTGTCCGCGCGCTGACAGCTATCGTCGGACCGAAGCAGGCCGCTGCAGAATTGGATCTCGGGATCGAACGCATCTTTTCCTACGCGGCATGGACCGACAAGTTCGATGGTGCCGTACACAATCCTCCGTTTCGCAACATCGCGATTGCCATGAACGAGCCGCTCGGGACCGTGGGCATCCTATGTCCCACCGAAGCGCCCTTGCTGGGCTTTCTTTCTCTCGTGATGCCGGCTCTTGCTATGGGTAACACCGTGATTGCGGTTCCCTCCGAGGCCTACCCACTCATTACTTCCCACCTCTATCAGCTCTTCGACACCAGCGACATGCCCGGCGGCGCAATCAATATTGTGACGGGCTACGCTTCGCAACTCTTGAAAACACTCGCTGAGCACGACGATGTGGACGCCATCTGGTCCTTTGCCGACGAAGCCAGCGCGTCTGCTGCGAAGGCGATGTCGGTGGGCAATTTGAAACAGGTTTGGACCAACGAGGGCCGCGCCATCGACTGGTTCAACCCGAAACTGGCCGAGGGCCGCTGGTTTCTGGAGCATGCCACCCAGGTGAAGAACATCTGGGTTCCTTACGGCGAATAATTTGTGCCGAGTCCGAATTGCTTTTGTGCTGACTCCGGACTAGCATACTTTCGTAATTCTTCTCCGCCCGGCATCTTGGCGTCACGTCATGCCAAATCGTGTTCGATCTACGTGCTGATTTAAGGAGGATATATGGGCATCGCAGTAACACCGCAGATTCATCCGCAGGTCGCGGACTTCATCGAGAAGCCGCGCAAAATGTTGATCAACGGGAATTGGGTGAGCTCCATTTCCGGCAAGACGTTCCCCACCTACAATCCCGCTACAGGTGAAATTCTTGCGCAAGTAGCGGAAGGAGATCGTGACGATATCGAGCAGGCCGTGAAGGCCGCTCGCGAGGCCTTCGACCATGGTCCATGGCGCCGCCTGACCGCATCCGAACGCGGACGCCTCATCTATAAGCTCGCCGACTTACTCGAGCAGCACACCGAAGAGTTTGCCTACATCGAGAGCCTGGACAATGGGAAGCCTCTTACCATCGCAAGGGCTGCGGATGTGCCGTTGGCCGTGGACCTCTTCCGCTATATGGCGGGATGGACCACGAAGCTCGAAGGTAATACGATTCCGATCTCGGTCCCGTACACACCGGGCGCGAAATATCTTGCCTACACGCTGCGCGAGCCCGTTGGAGTTGCAGGTCAGATCATCCCCTGGAATTTCCCCCTGCTGATGGCAGCGTGGAAGCTGGGTCCGGCGCTGGCCTGCGGTTGCACCGTAGTGTTGAAGCCGGCGGAACAAACGCCGCTCTCAGCGCTGCGTCTCGGCGATCTGGTCATGGAAGCCGGGTTCCCCGAGGGCGTGGTGAACATCGTGCCGGGATACGGCGAGACGGCAGGCGCCGCTTTGGCCGCTCATCCGGACGTGGACAAAATTGCGTTCACCGGTTCCACGGAAGTCGGCAAGCTCATCGTGCATGCGGCAGCTGGCAACCTGAAGAGAGTATCGCTCGAACTGGGCGGAAAGTCCCCGAACGTCGTGTACAAGGATGCCGATCTTGAGACTGCGATTCCGGGCGCGGCGAGCGCTATCTTCTTTAATCACGGCCAGTGTTGCTGTGCCGGATCGCGTCTCTATATTGAGAAGCCGATCTTCGACCAGGTTGTGGAAGGTGTTGCCGACCACGCAAAGAAAATCAACGTAGGTTCCGGTCTCGATCCGGAGACCAGCATGGGTCCTCTGGTCTCGCAGGAACAGTTAAGCCGCGTCTGCGGCTATCTTGAAGCAGGTTTCTCGGAAGGCGCAACGGCGCTTTCGGGCGGACATAGAAAAGGGGACAAAGGTTATTTCGTCGAGCCTACGGTTCTCGTGAACACTCGCGAAGACATGAAGGTGGTTCGGGAAGAAATCTTCGGGCCGGTGGTAACGGCAATGCCGTTTAGCGATCCCGAGGAGCTTATGTCGCGCGCCAACGACAGCGAATACGGCCTGGCTGCTGCCGTCTGGACGCGTGACATCAGCAAGGCTCACCGCACCGCGGAACTTCTGCGCGCAGGCACGGTGTGGATCAACTGCTACAACATTTTCGACGCTGCGCTGCCCTTCGGCGGATACAAACAATCCGGCTGGGGCCGCGAAATGGGGCACGATGTTCTAAACAATTACACACAAACCAAAGCCATCTGCACCAAGTTGGCCTAACGAAGGTCATGAACAAAGGGACGGCGTTCACCGCCGTCCCTTTTGCTCTCCGTTGTGCCTCTCGCGAAAAACTACCTCTCCATCAGGAGAACCTTTTCGGCATCGTCGATTTCAGTCAGTTTTACCTCGATCACCTCGTCCATGGTGGTCTGAACATTGCGCCCGACGAAGCTGGCCTCGACCGGTATCTCGCGATGACCGCGGTCAATCAGCACGCACAGCTGTACCCGCCGCGGCCTGCCGTGCGAAAACAGTGCATCCAGCGCCGCCCGTGTCGTGCGTCCAGTGAAGAGAACATCGTCGACCAGAACTATGTTCTTGTCCTCAATGGAAAACCCGATCTCCTTGTCCTGCACGACTGGCTTCGGCCCGAGCGTTGAAAGATCATCGCGATAGAAGGTGATATCCAACGTCCCCACTGGAACCTTGGCGGTCTCGATGCGGGCGATGATTTTGCCCAGGCGCTCTGCAAGGGGAACACCGCGGCGGCGAATCCCGACCAATCCCAAACCGTCAACGCCGCCATTTTTCTCGACAATCTCATACGCTAACCGTACCAGCGTGCGCTCGATTTCTGACGCCGACATGAGTTGCGCCTTCTGGCGCAGACCGGCCTTGCGGGAGGGAGTTTTCGCATTCATCATCGAATGTCGCCTCTCAAGAGAATATACGTGACAGATTGCCGCCAGACTCTGCATGATTGCACGGCGGCCTCTCACTGTATTCAACGCAGGCTCAGAGGTCAAGCGGTTGGGTGTAAGACATGACGATGAATCAAATGTCGCCCGGCTCGCTCGATAGAATGCTTTCGGCAAGACCGTGAGCGCTGTCGGCTTCGCAGTGCCGGACCGTAACCGTTCGCGTCAGGACACCGGTGTCGTTTTGCAATGCTTCCAGCGTAATCGTGTGCGGGTTCGTAACCGCGCCATCGCCCGGCAGAATTCCCACGCCCAGATTGCGTCCTCCCGCTTTTGCCCGGTAGAGCGCGGTATCTGCGAGTTCGATGATCTCTTCCGCACAAACGGCTTCGTACGCGCTGCGGCTCCAGGGGTAAGGAGCCCATCCCACAGAACAAGTCTTCCGCACTCGAACGCCGTGTCCAAGATCAAAGGCTTCTGAAGCCATGATGTCCAGGATTCGTTCGCAGAAAGCAGGCGTACCCGATGGGTCGGCCGAGCGTGACATGATCAGAAATTCTTCTCCGCCCCAACGGACCAGCGCATCGGACTTCCGCACCACCTTGCCCAGACGCTCGGCTACGCGCTGCAATAGACGATCACCTGCGGGATGACCGTGAAGATCGTTCACTTGCTTGAAGAAGTCCACATCCACCATGATGAAGACCAGATCGCGATGATCCAGCGTGCGAATGTCGTTGCCCCGCGCCCGCTCGTAATTTCGCAGAACCTGTCCAGCTTCTGCCGTAACAATCTCTTCGAGATAACGCCGGTTCCACACTCCCGTTAAAGGATCGGTGAAGGAAATTTCCTGAAGTTCAAGATTTTTACGTTGCAATTCCAGACTGTGCCACCGCAGAGACTGTTCCTTGCTTTCCAGTTCGTCTTTTAAGGTGCACATCTCTTCGAGATTCTGGCGCGACAGCCGCAGCAGGTGGAGCAGTTCCCGGTCCATCCAGTGCTGCTTGAGGAACACCAGCGTGCCCATGAACACCATTGCCGCCACAGTCAGGAACAACCGGTAAGACCGCACTCGCGCTGGGGCTCCTCCCCCGAACTCCGCCCAAGCCACCATCAACGGCGTGGAGAATACCGCTATCATCGCCAATCGCGCGGTCCACATGCTGTGACTATGACGCGGCTCCTGCTCAGTGGGCTGGTCGGAGGAAGATCCGCGCGCCGTCACACCCACCACTGCGAACCACGCCATGCCCGCTACCAGCGGAACATCATAGAGACTGCCGGTGTAATACTGGTGAAAATCAATTGCCACGCCGGCGAGAATCGAGCCCACGCTGTAAAACAACGCCGCCTTGAAAAGCTGCCCGTAGGTGCCATGCCAGGAGCCGTGGCTGCGCTTCCAAACCAGCGCCACTCCCGCCATCAGGACGACCTGTTCACAAGCGTAGAGCACATCGAAGCTGTGGCCGTACGCGGCCTCATTCGGGGAAACGTACTGCCAGGGAATCACGATAAAGAGATACAGGTAGAGCCACCACGTGAGCAGCAAAAAGAAGTCGAGAGATACGAGCCGCAGAGAATGGTTGTTGCGTTGAATGTGCGGCTGTACCACCAGGGCCGCCATCATGGGGACGACGTGGAGGAACAGGACCACATCTCCCACAAATGGATTAGGCGTGTCCTGCCGCAGATAGACCTCGAAGTACGTCCACAGAACATGCGTGCAGAGCCACATCCCGCAACCGAACGCCATGAGGGACCAGAAAAGCTTGGCTCTCTTGTAGCTGGTTCTGATGTTGGAGAGGATGGCGAGCGTTGCGCACAACAGCAGAGCAAACTGCGTCAGGTCGCCGAAGGCAGTGAGTCCCTGGCCGCGCGGTGCCAGCAGAGACACGACCACGTGCACGCAAACCACCGCGCACACGATTCCCGTCCACCTGCCGGGTCGCTTCACGGAAATTGAGCTCACGCTAAGAGTGTATGGTTCAGCCGGATGACGCGGGTGTTACGAAAGTAATCTCGCCTGTGGGCTCAACGTGCCATCCGGCTTTCTAGCGGAATGCGGCTGCGAATCGCTTAACAAAATGGAAAACATCCTGATAAGAGTTGTAGAGAGGGACCGGAGCAACCCGGAAAGTGTCCGGCTCCCGCCAGTCGCCCACGATGCCTTGTTGCGCCAGTCGCTCACACAGCGCCCGCCCATTCTGGGGGATTCGAATGGAAAGCTGTGCCCCACGCCGTCCTTTTTCGCGCGGAGTAATGATCGCAAATCCTGCCGATGATTTCTGACTTAGCAAGAACTCCAGATAACCGGTCAGCGACACGCTCTTCGCGCGCAAACTCTCCATGCCCGCTTCGTGGAAGATATCCATCGATGCTCGCAAAACCGCTAGGCTGACAATGGACGGATTGCTCAACTGCCAGCCGTCGGCCCCGGGCATCGCCTGAAAGCTCGGCCCCATCTCGAATCGCGACTCTTCGTCGTGACCCCACCAGCCCGTAAAGCGGGGCAGATCCCAGGCGTGTGCATGCCTCTCGTGAACAAAACACCCAGCAACACATCCCGGGCCCCCATTCAAATATTTGTAGCTGCACCACACCGCAAAGTCTGGACCCCACTCATGGAGTTTCAACTGCAAATTGCCGGCTGCGTGCGCCAGATCGAATCCCACCACGCAGCCCCGCGCGTGACCCAGTCGCGTGATGCGTTCCATGTCAAACGCCTGACCGGTCGCGTAATTCACTCCTCCCAGCATGATCAGCGCGATCTCATCTCCCTCACGCTCGATCAATGACTCAATCTCTTCATCGCGAAGACAGGACTCTCCGGGCAGTGGTGTCAATTCGATCAACGATGTCGCGGGTTCAAAGCCGTGGAAACGAATCTGTGACTGCACGGCGTACTGGTCAGAGGGAAAAGCGCCACGCTCGAGAACAATTTTGTGCCGCCTCTTTGTGGGACGATAAAAAGAAACCATCATCAGGTGAAGGTTCACGGTGAGCGAATTCATCACCACAACTTCGAGAGGCTTCGCTCCCACCAATTCTGCAGTCTGTTCTGTGAGCAGTCTGTGGTAGGGCATCCAGGGATGCTTCGCATGGAAATGACCCTCGACGCCAAGCTGCGCCCAGTCTTTCAATTCCTGCTCAATGTATGCTGCTGCTGTCTTAGGCTGCAGCCCCAGGGAATGTCCGCCGAGATACACGCAATCACGGCCCGCAGTGCGAGGAAAGAAGAAACGCTCCCGGTAGCCTCGCAAGGAATCGCGTTCGTCCATCGCAATCGCAAAATCCTCGCCCGATTGAAACTCTGGGTTTGCATGGATATTGATCACTGGATCTCCAGTGGAGTGAGATCGCGGCGTATCAGCCGGTCCGCTTTTTCCCAGTCGAGATCCTCGACACGATTGATGGACTCGCAGAGTTCGGCCAGCATGCGGTCCTGAAGCGCCCCGCGCGCAAGCGCAACCGAGTAAGGGATGCGATGAAACGTCACCATGGCATACTTCGGGACAAAAAGCTGCGGATACTTCGCTTCCAGCGCCAATTCTACTTTTTTTCGAAGCAGAAACCGCGAGTCTGCAACCCGGTCTCTCATCTCCGTAAAATTCTCAACGGCCATATCAGCGATGGCATCGGTATTAACTTTGCGGGCATGTTCAAAGTCTGCGAACACTCGCGGCCAGTCCGCACCGAAGCGGTCGAGCAACTCCATGAGCGAAGTGCAGTCTTCAAATCCGCAATTTATGCCCTGGCCGAAGAACGGAACAATGGCATGAGCCGCATCCCCGAGAAGCAAAGCTTTTCCGTCCAAATGCCACGGTGAACACTTGACGGTCACCATCGCGCCGGTTGGATTTGTGAAATAGTTGTCACCCAAGTCCGGCATCAGGGGAACGGCGTCGG
>Ga0210403_10005190_pt1 | contig 11109 bp, 11 predicted proteins | sample IncBWC19MmetaG_FD_150863 | JGI IMG/M metagenome (GOLD analysis project Ga0210403, IMG submission 150863) | Forest soil microbial communities from Barre Woods Harvard Forest LTER site, Petersham, Massachusetts, United States - Inc-BW-C-19-M | ecosystem: Environmental > Terrestrial > Soil >... | reverse complement strand
CAATTACGACGACGCGGTGAAGAATCTCGAGCGCGCGATCGATCTGAAGCCCGAGGACCCGACCATCAACGACCATCTCGGCGACGCCTATTGGCGCGTCGGCCGCACGCTGGAAGCGAAATTCCAGTGGGCCCACGCCCGTGATCTGAAGCCCGAGCCGGAGGATCTGCCCAAGATCGAGGCCAAGATCGAGAACGGTCTTCCCGACGTCGCCACCCCGTCCTCGGCTGCTTCCGCGGACAAGAAAAAAGAAGACGACAAGGGCGGCTGATCGCAAGGTCTGATCGAGAGGGCGTATCGCCAATGGGGGCGCTGGTCGAGGATGCGCGTGCCAAGGTCAACCTGACCCTGCGGGTGGTTGGACGGCGCGTAGACGGCTATCACGATCTCGAAAGCCTGGTTGCGTTTGCCGATTGCGCCGACCGCCTCAGTCTCGCGGTCGGACCGGAGCTGCAGCTCGTGACCACCGGGCCGCTGGCGCAAGCCTGCGGCGAAACGTCAGACAACCTCGTGTTCAGGGCCGCAAAGCTGCTCGGCGAGCAGGTGCCGGACCTCAAGCGCGGCGAGTTCGTCCTCGACAAGGTGCTGCCGGTCGCGGCCGGAATTGGCGGTGGCTCGGCGGACGCCGCCGCCGCGCTGCGGCTCCTGGCGCGGGCCAACAATCTTGCCAACGACGATCCCCGCCTGATCGAGGTCGCGAAGCTGACGGGCGCCGACGTGCCGGTTTGTCTCCCTTCGCGTGCCTGCGTCATGACCGGCGTCGGCGAAACGCTGCTGCCGCTCGCGCTGCCGATCATGCCATGCGTGATGGTCAATCCGCGCGTTCCCGTGGCGACCAAGGATGTGTTCGGGGCGCTCGGCCTGCGCAACGGCCAATTGCTGGTCGGCGCTTCCGACGTGATCGAGGCGGCGGGTTGGCCCGAAGCCGGCGCGTCGCTGGAAGACTGGGTCGAAGCGCTCGCTGCCGGCACCAACGACCTCGAAGCGCCGGCCACGCGCATTCAGCCTGTGATCGGCGAGGTGATCGCGGCGCTCAACGCCACCAATGGGGCCTGGCTGGCGCGGATGTCGGGGTCGGGCGCGACCTGCTTTGCGATCTATGAGAACACGGCCGAGGCCGGGCGTGCTGCGGAGAAACTCCGGCTCGATCACCCCGGGTGGTGGGTGCATGCGGGAACGCTGAGCTAAGCGCCGCTCTTCTCCCCCGCCCCGCTCTCGCCGGGAGTGGTCAACAAGCCGCTAGTACGACCGCGCCAGACAGAACGCCACCACCTGCTCGAGCGCCGTCTTCATCGCCGATGCCGGAAACAGCGCCAGCGCGTCGACCGCCATCGCGCCGTAATGCTGGGCACGGTTGATGGTGTCTTCCAGCGCGCGGTGTTTTGTCATGAGCCCGATCGCATGGTCGAGATCGCCGTCGCCGATCTCGCCGCGCTCCAGCGCCTTGACCCAGAAGGCGCGTTCGCCGTCGTTGCCGCGGCGGAACGCCAGCACCACCGGCAGCGTGATCTTGCCCTCGCGGAAATCGTCGCCGATGTTCTTGCCGAGTTTTGCCGCCTTGCCGCCGTAGTCCAGCACGTCGTCGACGAGCTGGAATGCGATCCCGAGATTCATGCCGACCGAGCGGCAAGCGGTCTGTTCGGCCTTTGGACGGTTGGCGATGACGGGACCGACCTCGCAGGCGGCTGCGAACAACTCGGCCGTCTTGCCGCGGATCACGGCGAGATATTCGTCCTCGGTGGTCGCGGTGTTCTTGGCGGCGGCGAGCTGCATCACTTCGCCCTCGGCGATCGTCGCCGCGGCCGACGACAGGATGTCGAGCGCGCGCAGCGAGCCGACCTCCACCATCATGCGGAAGGCCTGGCCAAGCAGGAAGTCGCCGACGAGAACGCTGGCCTCATTGCCCCACAGCATGCGCGCCGACAGCTTGCCGCGGCGCAATTCGCTTTCGTCGACCACGTCGTCGTGGAGAAGCGTGGCGGTATGCATGAATTCGACGGAAGCGGCGAGCTTGATATGGCCGTCGCCGGTGTAGCCGGAGAGAGAGGCCATCGCCAGCGTCAGCATCGGGCGAAGCCGTTTCCCGCCTGAGGAAATCAGGTGGTTGGCGACCTCGGGGATCATGGTGACTTCCGAGCCGGTTCGCGACAGGATCGTGGCGTTGACGCGCTCCATGTCGGGGGCGACAAGCGCGACCAGCTCATCAATCGAAGCGCTTGCCGGGCTCTCGAAGGGTACAATAACCGCCACGCTGGTCTCCACTTTTGCCCAATTCGCACTATCCTCGGATATAACAATAGAAAGTGCCGGTGAACGCGGCAAGGGCACGATGCGGTTGAAAAGCCTCGTGCGGCATTTCGGCCGGCCGATAAAGGAGTGCCACAATTGCGGGAATTGGTTCGAACCAACGATATCGTGCTGGTTTCGGCGGTCGGCGCGCTGCTCGACGGCGCCAATATCCATCATCTGGTGCTGGATCAGAACATGAGCATCATCGAAGGCTCGCTCGGCGTCCTGCCGCGCCGGATTCTGGTCCATGAGGACGATAATCTGCAGGCGCGGCGGATCCTGCGCGATGCGGGTCTTGCGCACGAATTGCGGGGCGATGACTGATTCCGGCGAATATACCGAGGATGCATTTCTCGGCGGCCAATTGCGTCTGCGGCAACCGAAAGCGGGTCACCGCGCCGGCCACGACGCCATGCTGCTGGCGGCAGCGACGGCTGCGCGTCCAGGCGACCGCGTCGTCGAATTCGGCGCCGGCGTCGGCGCCGCCGGCCTCGCGCTCGCAAGAAGGGTCGCGGAAATCAGCCTGGTGCTGGTCGAGATCGATCCAGCGCTTGCGGGGCTGGCGCGCGACAATGCCGCCGCCAATGCGATCCCTTCCGATGTGATCGTCCTTGACGTTGCCTCCGAGGCGAGCGCCTTTGCCGCCGCAGGCCTCGCCCCCGACAGCGCCGATGTCGTGCTGATGAACCCGCCGTTCAACGATTCCGCGCGGCACCGCGCTTCGCCGGACAAGGCTCGCGCGTCGGCGCATGTGGCGACCGCCGCGACGCTGGAGAGCTGGATTCATGCCGGTCGACGGATTCTGAAATCCGGCGGCATCCTTACCCTGATCTGGCGCGCCGACGGACTCGCCGAGGTGCTGGCGGCGCTCGATCGCGGCTTTGGCAGCCTCAAAATCCTGCCGGTCCATGGTGACCCGGCGATGCCGGCCAATCGCGTGCTGATTCGCGCTACCAAGGGCGGCAAGGCTCCGGCGGAAATCCACCCCGGCTTGATGCTCAATGAAGCGTCAACCGTGCCCAATAAATGGGTTCAGGAGATTCTCGCCGGGCAGGGGGTATTGCCGCTGGCCTATCCCTGAACCCAGCCTGACCGCTCATGGGTTGGACGTGGAACCGGCTATTGCGGAAGCGATTTCGATCGCTGTTCTGGCGCCGAAGTGAAGTGAATGGCGGTCAAAAGGGTACCGATCAGCATCACCAGCAGATAGATTTTCATGACATTCTCCGCTGCGCCATTGCAGCTCACAAGGGCTACGATGCAAAAGGCGTTCCAATCCGGTTAATCGACCCGCGTGCAATGTCAGTAATCTGATAACAAATCGTTAAATTTGAGGTAACTGCATGACCGAACAAAGTAGCGACCGCAGGGGATGGCCAGGCCTGCTCGACAGACTGATGGGATTGCTTCCGGCACGTCTGCGGCCCGGGACGACGGTCGTGCCCGTGGTCCGGCTGTCCGGCCTGATCGGCGCGGTAACGCCGTTGCGGCCGGGCATGTCGCTGGCCGGCGTTGCCAGGACGTTGGAGCGCGCGTTCGCCACCAAGCAAGCCAAAGCCGTGGCGCTGGTGATCAATTCGCCCGGCGGTTCGCCGGTGCAGTCGCGCCAGATCTATCTCCGCATCCGGCAGCTCGCGGCCGAGAAGAAACTGCCGGTATTGGTGTTCGTGGAGGATGTCGCGGCATCCGGCGGCTACATGATCGCCTGCGCCGGCGACGAAATCTTCTGCGATCCGTCATCCATCCTGGGCTCGATCGGCGTGGTCGGCGGCTCGTTCGGGTTTCAGGATCTGATCAAGAGGATCGGCGTCGAACGCAGGCTTTATACGGCGGGCGAGCACAAGGCGATGCTCGATCCATTCCTTCCCGAAAATCCCGACGATGTCTCGCGCGTGAAAACGCTTCAGCGCGAGATCCACACGATCTTCATTGCGCTGGTGAAGGAGAGCCGGGGCGCTCGCCTCAAAGGCGCCGACGACGTGCTGTTCACCGGCGAATATTGGACCGGTGCAACCTCGGTGTCGCTCGGTCTGGCGGACGCGATCGGCGATCTGCGCTCGACGCTTCGTGCGCGCTATGGCGAGAAGGTGCTGACGCCGGTGATCGCGCCTTCGGGCGGCCTGCTGTCCGGCCTGCTCGGCCGCAGATCGGCCGGCGCGGGCACGCTGGTATCGCTGGACGGTATCGCGGGCCTGCCGGACGAGGTGATTTCCGCGCTGGAAAGCAGGGCGATTTGGGCCAAATTCGGATTCTAACAACGAATTTACCGCGCCATTTGGTCTCGGGTCAGGCGATTGCAGGCGAGGCCGGCTTGAGCGAGAATGGGGAAGTGGGGCGAGACGAATGAACGACAAGGATCGAACGATGCCGCCGCTGATTGCAATCGCGGGCGCCCTGGGTGGGTTGGCCGTGGTCCGCTGGGCCTACCGCACAGCCTTGCGGGTGAACAGAGAACTGGAAGAAGCCCGCCTCGCACGGGTCGCCGAAGCGGCCCGCTCCGGCGACATTCCGACGCTGCGGCGCGACCCCGCCACCGGTGCTTACCGCCCGGGCTGATCGCGCGAGGATTTGCGGCTGAAATACTTGCGCCGGCCTCGGGGTGGGGCATCACCCCTGAGGACCGGCGGGCAAGGTTGGAGGTAGTTCGTCTTATCGGACGCCCCGCCTTTCGTGCCTCACAAAGCAATCGAGAGAAATCACGAACCGGAGAGCCGATCCTCACGAAGGCCGAAGCGTCTCCGGCCTTCTCAAGTTCCGCCGTGATAAGCCTTCAATGGCTAACGCGCCGCTCCCGAGGGTCAGCGGGTTGCGGCGCTGGTTAGCGGTGCATCTCCCCAATCGGTGCAATTGTTGCTACTCGGGCCCCGTTTCGCTGGAATCGAAACAGGGCCCGAGATTCTTGGCTTGACGCGTTTTCCAACGCGAACCGGTCTCTACTTCGCTCGAAAACGCTTTGGAGTGGCATTTTCGCGGCGAATCCCGCCTCCCATTGCCTTGATTCCCGGTCCCCCCGCCGATACGGTCCCGCGCGCTTGCCGCCCCCTTCAGCAAAGACCGACTCGACGATGGATTCCCTGCCTCCGCACATGCGCCCGGAACGCTCGTTCCAGGGTTTTATTCTCGCTCTGCAGCGGTTCTGGGCGGACCAGGGCTGCGTGATTCTGCAGCCTTACGACATGGAAATGGGAGCGGGCACGTTTCATCCGGCGACCACGTTGCGCGCGCTCGGGCCGAAACCGTGGAAGGCCGCCTATGTGCAGCCGTCGCGCCGGCCGAAGGACGGCCGTTACGGCGAAAATCCCAACCGGCTGCAGCACTATTACCAGTTTCAGGTGATCATCAAGCCGTCGCCGCCGGATCTTCAGGACCTGTACCTGAAGTCGCTCGCCGCTATCGGCATCGATTCGCATCTCCACGACATCCGCTTCGTCGAGGACGACTGGGAGAGCCCGACGCTGGGGGCCTGGGGCCTGGGCTGGGAATGCTGGTGCGACGGCATGGAAGTGTCGCAGTTCACCTACTTTCAGCAGGTCGCGGGCGTCGAATGCTCCCCTGTCGCGGGCGAACTCACCTACGGGCTCGAGCGGCTCGCGATGTATGTGCAGGGCGTCGACCGCGTCTACGATCTGAACTTCAACGGCCGCGAGGGCGCCGAGAAGGTCACTTACGGCGATGTGTTCCTGCAGGCCGAGCAGGAATATTCGCGGCACAATTTCGAATATGCCGACACCGAAATGCTGTTCGAGCAGTTCAAAATGGCCGAGCAGGCCTGCCGGAAATACCTCGAAGCCGGCTGGGTGAGTGGCCACAACCAGAAAAAACATCTGATGGCGCTGCCGGCCTATGACCAGTGCATCAAGGCGAGCCACGTCTTCAACCTGCTCGACGCCCGCGGCGTGATCTCGGTGACCGAGCGGCAGAGCTACATCATGCGCGTGCGCGAACTGGCAAAAGCCTGTGGCGAAGCCTGGATGCACACCGAAGCGGGCGGGGCGACTTGAGAAGAGCGATTCTGGAATTAAGCATTTCCGCGAGCACGAACCTGCTCCCCTCCCTCCGCGCGCGAAGCGCGTGGTGGGGAGGGGTCGGGGGTGGGGGGTGGATGCCACAAAAAACACAGCGTGCAGTGGACAAGCGCGTTCCACGCGCCAGGGCCTTGCGTCGCGACGCGACCGAAGCCGAAAAGAAGCTGTGGCAACATTTGCGGCAACCACCGTTCAAGGAGCATCACTTTCGCCGTCAGGCAACGATCGGTCCTTACTTCGCCGACTTCGCCACGCATCAGGCTAAGCTTGTCATCGAAGTCGATGGCGGTCAGCATTCCGGCAGCGCGTCCGATGAGGTGCGTACACGATATCTCGAAGCGAACGGCTATTGCGTGTTGCGGTTCTGGAATAACGACGTTCTGACCAACGTCTCCGGCGTGCTTTCGGCCATTGATGCAGTTATCTATGCCGATAGACCCCCCACCCCCGACCCCTCCCCGCCGCAAGCGGGGGGAGGGGAGTAGAGCAAATGCCCGATCTTCTCCTCGAATTGTTCTCCGAAGAAATTCCCGCGCGGATGCAGGCGAAGGCGGCCGACGATCTGCGCCGCATGGTCACCGACAGACTGGTCGCCGAGGGGCTGGTCTATGAAGGCGCGAAAGCGTTCGCGACGCCGCGGCGGTTGGCGCTGACGGTGCATGGTGTGCCGGCGCGGCAGTCCGACCTTAAGGAAGAGCGGCGGGGACCGCGGGTCGGCGGACCGGACGCCGCGATCGCGGGCTTTCTCAAGGCCACCGGGCTTGCCTCGATCGATGAGGCAAAAATCCAGCGCGACCCCAAGAAGGGCGATTTTTACATCGCGCTGATCGAGAAGCCCGGCCGGTCCACGCTGGAGGTGCTCGCCGACATGCTGCCGGTGATCGTCCGGACTTTTCCGTGGCCGAAATCGATGCGCTGGGGTGAGCGCTCGGCAAGGCCAAGCGCGCTGCAATGGGTGCGGCCGCTGCATTCGATCGTCGCGACCTTCGGTCTCGAAACCGAAGAACCGGACGTGATAATATTCGCCGTTGACGGCATCGAGGCCGGCCAGACCACATTTGGCCACCGCTTCATGGCGCCGGCGCCGATTTCGGTGCGACGCTTCGAGGACTACGAGGCAAAACTTCTCGATGCGAAGGTCGTGCTGGATCCCGAGCGTCGCAAGGACACAATTGTTGCCGACGCCAAGCAGTTGGCGTTCGCGCAAGGCTTTGAGCTGGTCGAGGATCAGGGGCTGCTCGATGAGGTCGCAGGGCTGGTCGAATGGCCGGTCGCGCTGATGGGGTCGTTCGACCCGGATTTTCTCTCGATCCCGGGCGAGGTGGTTCGCGCCACCATTCGGAACAACCAGAAATGTTTTGTCGTCAGCGATCCCAAAACGAAAAAGCTGACCAATAAATTCATCCTTACCGCCAACATCGAGGCCTCTGATGGCGGCAAGACGATCGTCGCCGGCAACGAGCGCGTGATCCGCGCGCGGCTTTCCGACGCGAAGTTTTTCTACGAGACCGATCTCAAGACAAAACTGGAAGACCGGCTGCCGAAATTCGATTCAATCGTATTTCACGAGAAGCTGGGCACGCAGGGTGAGCGCATCAAGCGCATCGAACTGCTGGCGGCGGAGATCGCGCCGCTGGTCGGCGCCGATCCCGAGAAGGCAAAACGCGCCGCGCATCTGGCGAAGGCCGATCTTCTGACCGAAGTGGTCGGCGAATTTCCGGAGCTGCAGGGCTTGATGGGGAAGTATTATGCGCAGGCGCAGGGGGAAGATGCTTCCGTCGCCGCCGCGAGCGAGGAGCATTACAAGCCGCAAGGGCCGGCGGATCGCGTGCCGACCGATCCGGTGAGCGTAGCCGTGGCGCTGGCCGACAAGATCGATACGCTGGTCGGCTTCTGGGCGATCGATGAGAAGCCGACAGGAAGCAAGGACCCGTATGCTTTGAGGCGAGCAGCCTTAGCGGTAATCAGGCTGCTTGTTGAAAATGGACTTCGTGCTCGGCTCGTTTTGATCTTTGATTGGCACGCAGATGCCTTGGATGAAACCTTCCGCAAACTTAGTCATGAGCGGGGTAGAAAAGAGGGAGGCGACTATGTTGTCGCGGTTGCGCACACCAGTGTTCTTTGGAACGGCAAGCAGCACCGTACCAATAGCGTAGATCTCCTTTCCTTCTTCGCTGACCGTTTGAAAGTCCAGCTTCGCGAGCAGGGCGCTCGGCACGATCTGGTCGATGCCGTGTTCGCGCTCGAAGGCCAGGACGATCTGTTGATGGTGGTCCGCCGCGTCGAGGCGCTCGGCAAATTCCTCGATACCGATGACGGCAAGAACCTGCTCGCGGGCACCAAGCGCGCGAGCAACATTCTCACGATCGAAGAGAAGAAGGACAAGCGCAGCTTTGATGGCGCGCCCGATCCTGCGCTCTACAATCTCGCCGAGGAGAAGACACTTGCAAAAGCCATCGTTCAAGTAAAGGCCGAAGCTGGCGCAGCGACAGCAAAAGAGGATTTTGCCGGCGCGATGAGCGCGATGGCAAAGCTGCGCCCGGCGGTGGATGCGTTCTTCGACAAGGTAAAAGTCAACGACGAAGATTCGAAAGTGCGCGAAAACCGCCTGAAGCTGCTCAACGAAATCCGCGCTGCGACCCGCGCGGTGGCGGATTTTTCCAAGATCCAGGATTAGCAACAACCGTCATTCCGGTGCGCGCGAAGCGCGAACCCGGAATCTCGAGATTCGCCGATGCGCGGTTGCGCATCTGAGATCTGGTCCTTCGGACCATCCCGGAATGACGCGGGGGTTAGGTCGAACGCTCCCGCTCTCGCACGGCAAAAAAGCCCCGCCCGGCGGGGGGACCGGGCGGGGCCGAGTTGTCCGGAAGCGCCGCTGCGGGTCCGGACCAATCGTTCAGGCGGGGTTTTAGCCTACTCGACCACCTGAACGATGCGACGCGAGCGCGGTTCGACCAATACCGTCCGGCCGTTCACCACGGTGTAGCGATAGGGCGTGACGCCGAAAGACTGCGGCACGTCGTAATAGGCGACGCCAGTCTCCGGCAGCACGCCGCCGACAATCACGCGATCGGGGATGGTGTAGTTCGGCACGCGTTCGCGGATGATGTATTCGCGGAACGCCGGCCGCTGATCGATAGCGATGCCGTCGGCGTCGTCACCGACGATCACCGGGCCGCGTGCGACGCCTGTCGTGACGACGCCTTGCGCCTGCGCCGCGATCGGCGCGGCCAAGCCGCCGGCAGCAACTGTGGCGCCGGCAATCGCCGCGATGGCAAGTAATCTGTAGCGCATGCTGGAACTCCTTCGCGATGGCTGCGTGCGGTCTTGCGACCGTCACGCAATGCCCTGCCAATGCCGTGGCCGCCGCATCGTTCCCCGGAAAGCGCGGCCTTATACGCGGCAATTTCTGGCAATTTGTGTGGGCACAGGAACCGGTTGAGGGCGAAAGCGTCTCCTATCGTGGAACCGCCCCGACGGGTAAAATACGCCTCTCGATTCGATTTCCCGCAAACCTCATTCCGGAGAGATTCTGATGACCATCACGGCTGCCCACGTCCCGGCCATCGTGGCGCTAATCGCTGGCATTCTTATTCTGATCATGCCGCGCCTGCTCAATTTCATTGTTGCGATCTACCTGATTTTCATCGGTCTGGTCGGGATGGGGCTGCTCAGGTGGTTTCACCTATAGCGGTTAAAACCGGACCGCGCGGCTTGCGCGGAACCCCTCAAAGTGGTGTAAGGCGCGCAACTTCCCCTCCTCTCGCGGATTATTTGAAGTCATGGCCAAAGCCGTCACGAAGACCAAGAAAACCGCAGTGAAATCAAAGCCCTCCGGCGCGGCCCGGGCCAAGCCCGCGCCGGCGGCCTCGGCCCGCAAGGCGCTCAAAAAGAGCCCGGCCAAGCCGGCGCCGAAACCGGCCGCCAAGCCTGCGAGCAAGGTTGCCTCAGCCAAGTCCGCGGCGACCGCGGCGAAGGCCGGCAAATGGGTGTTCACGTTCGGCGACGGCAGGGCCGAAGGCAAAGCGGATATGCGCGATCTTCTGGGCGGCAAGGGCGCCAACCTCGCCGAGATGGCCAATCTCGGTCTGCCCGTGCCTCCCGGCTTCACCATTCCGACCTCGGTCTGCACCTATTTCTACGCGCATGAAAAGACCTATCCGAAGGAATTGAAGGCGCAGGTCGAAAAGGCGCTCGATCACGTCGGCAAGCTGACCGGCAAGGTCTTCGGCGATTCAAGGAATCCGCTCTTGGTGTCGGTGCGCTCCGGCGGCCGCGCCTCGATGCCGGGCATGATGGATACCGTGCTCAATCTCGGCCTCAACGACACGACAGTCGAGGCGCTGGCGCAGATGTCCGGCGATCGCCGTTTCGCCTATGACAGCTACCGCCGCTTCATCACGATGTATTCCGACGTGGTGCTCGGCTTCGAGCATTCGCACTTCGAGGACATCCTTGATACCTTCAAGGACAGCCAGGGCTATACGCTCGACACCGATCTGACCGGCGACGACTGGGTCGATCTGGTCGGCCGCTACAAGGACGCGGTGGCGCGCGAAACCGGCAAGGATTTCCCGCAGGATCCGCACGACCAGTTGTGGGGCGCCATCGGCGCGGTGTTTTCGTCCTGGATGAACGCGCGCGCGGTGACTTACCGGAGGCTGCACGATATTCCGGAATCCTGGGGCACCGCGGTCAATGTGCAGGCGATGGTGTTCGGCAATATGGGCGAGACCTCGGCGACCGGCGTTGCGTTCACGCGCAATCCCTCGACCGGCGAGAGCAAGCTGTG
>Ga0210403_10005188_pt1 | contig 11110 bp, 7 predicted proteins | sample IncBWC19MmetaG_FD_150863 | JGI IMG/M metagenome (GOLD analysis project Ga0210403, IMG submission 150863) | Forest soil microbial communities from Barre Woods Harvard Forest LTER site, Petersham, Massachusetts, United States - Inc-BW-C-19-M | ecosystem: Environmental > Terrestrial > Soil >... | reverse complement strand
GGGCGAGCGACCTGGGGACGGCGCGATACTGGCGATCTGCGGGCCCGACATGACGGTGCTGCGCAGCCCGGTCGAGACCCGCGGCGAGGATTTGACCACGGTGGCCGATTTCGTCGTCAGCGAAGGCGAAACCGTTCCCTTCGTGCTGACTTACGGCCCGTCGCATCTGCCGGTGCCGGAGCCCATCAATCCCACCTATGCCTTGCAGGCGACCGAGGATTTCTGGACCGAATGGTGCAGCCATTGCACCTATGAAGGCGATTACCGCAATCTGGTGACGCGATCGCTGATCACGCTGAAGGCGCTGACCTATGGCCCGAGCGGCGGCATTGTCGCAGCACCCACGACCTCACTGCCGGAAAAGCTCGGGGGGAAGCGCAACTGGGACTACCGCTTCTGCTGGCTGCGCGACGCCACCTTTACGCTGCTGGCGCTGATAAACTCGGGCTATACCGAGGAAGCCTCGGCCTGGTACAAATGGCTGCTGCGCGCCGCGGCCGGGTCGCCGGCCAATATGCAGATCATGTACGGCATCATGGGCCAGCGGCGCCTGCTGGAGTGGGAGGCCGACTGGTTGCCCGGCTACGAGGGAGCAAAGCCGGTCCGGGTCGGTAACGCCGCGCATGCGCAATTGCAGCTCGACGTGTATGGCGAGCTGATCGACGCGTTTCACCAGTCGCGGATGACGGCGCTGCAACTCGACGATGAATCATGGGCGTTGGGACGCGCGGTGCTGGAGCATTTGGCGGAAGTCTGGGACCAGCCTGATCACGGCATCTGGGAGCGGCGCGGCGCTGGAAAACACTACGTCTCGTCGAAGGTGATGACGTGGCTCGCGTTCGACCGCGGCATCAAGAGCGCCGAGAAGTTCGGGCTTGACGCACCGCTCGACCGCTGGCGCATCTTGCGCGACCAAATCTGCCGGGACGTCTGCGACAAGGGTTTTGACACGAGGCAGAACACGTTCGTCGAATCCTACGGCTCGCAGCTGCTCGATGCCAGCATTCTGCTCATGCCTGCAGTGGGTTTCCTCCCTGCCTCAGACCCGCGGGTTCTCGGCACGATTGCGGCGATCGAAAGCTACATGATGCGGGATGGATTCGTGCTGCGCCACGATCCCCGCGAGACCAGCGATGAGAAACAGCCGGTCGAAGGCGCGTTTCTCGCCTGCAGCCTCTGGCTTGCCGACGCCTATGTGCTGTCCGGCGAGATCGAAAAGGCGCAGGCGCTGTTCGATCGCGTGGTCGCGGTCGCGAACGATCTCGGCCTGCTGGCGGAGGAATATGATTCCGGTGTCGGGCGTCAGACCGGCAACTTTCCGCAGGCGCTGACCCATATCGCGCTGATCAACACCGCGCATAATCTCAGCGACGCTGGCAGGCCCAAGGAGAAGCCGGCGATGCAAAGGTCGCAGTAAATCAACTCTCGTCGTCCCGGCCTAGCGAAGCGCGAGCCGGGACCCATAACCACCGTTGTCCGTAGATAGCAAAGGCAACTGCCACATCGCCTCAACGAGAGGTCACGGCGTATGGGTCCCGGCGTTCGCCGGGACGACGAGTGGAGAGAAACCGCGCAAGCCGCCGACTAACCGGCCGCGTTATTCCGCAGGATCATCTCCATCGCCGCCGCAAAGCCCTCGTCCTCGTTCGAGGCCGTCACATACGTCGCCTGTTGCTTGACGTCGTCGGTGGCGTTGCCCATTGCGATCGACAGGCCGCTCTTCTTGAACATCGCGAGATCGTTCTGCATGTCACCGATGGTGGCGACCTGATCGGTCGGGATGGAGATACGGCGCGCCATCGCCTCCACGAACGTGCCCTTGTCGTAGCCCGGCGGGGTGACGTCGAGGTAATAGCTTTGCGATCGCACCGCGTTTGCCTGCATGCCCACCGCCTTGTGCATCGCTGTTTCACAGCGTTGCAAGAGCGCCGGATCGGCGCTGGAGCCGACGACCTTGCAGGCCTCTGCGACATAAGGCGAAAAATCCGTAACCACGGTCGGATCGGCCCGGATCGCGCGCTTTTCGTGCGGAACGTATTCGCCGTCGCCGTTGCGGGTGAGCCATTTTTCGTTGGTGAACAGCCAGATATCGATACCGAATTCGTTTAGTACGTCGAGACTGCGCTCGACCGCTTGCGCCGGGATGAGATGCTGCTCGATCGGTTTCAACTGCGGATCGACGATCGAGCTTCCGTTGAAGGCGCCGAGCGGAAGCGTGATCGCAAGCGGCTCGATCAGGAAGCGCATGCCGATGGTCGGACGGCTGGAGGTGATGGTGAAGCCGATGCCGGCCTGGTGCAGCCGCCGCACCGCGTCCCTCGCGCCGTCGGTCAGGGTCTTGTCCTTGGTCAGCAGCGTGCCGTCGACATCGGAGACAACAAGGGCGATGCGGGTCATACGCGGTTCCTGCGGGCCACGCCGCTATCGAGGAGACCAGGCTTCAGCTGGCGGACGATGTCGTCCACGATGGCGCCGACCGAAGCGTCGATCGAGACGGTCACCGGGTTTTCACCGTCGTCCGGCGGTTCCAGTGTTGCGAACTGGCTGTCCAATAGCCCCGGCGGCATGAAATGGCCTTTGCGCCGGGCGAGACGGCTGGCGATCAAGGCCTGCGTCCCATTGAGGAAGATGATGCGGACATCGCTTCGTCCCTGCACCAGCACGTCGCGATAGGCGCGCTTCAGCGCCGAGCAGGCAATCACGGCATGCCTGCCGGCCAGGCAGACCCGGTCGATCTCGTCGGCAATCGCCATCAGCCAGGGCCAGCGGTCGCTGTCGGTGAGCGGTTGTCCGGCTTTCATCTTGGCGACGTTGCCTGGGGGATGAAACTTGTCGCCGTCCTCGTAGCTCCAGGCCAGCCGTTCGGCCAAACTTTCCGCGATGGTGCTCTTGCCGGAGCCGGACACACCCATCACGATCAGAACGCAGGGTATCTTGTCCGGCTTATTGTCCACGAAAGTTCTCCGGAAGCGCGGCCTGGTCCACGAGCCAGATGGTCTCGCCGTTCGAATGCGCCTGGTTCGCCGGCAGGTTCTCGCCGGCGAGCAGGCGCGTCAAGACGGCGCGCTTTTCCGGGCCCGCGACCTCGAACAGCATTTCCCGGCAGGAGGCGAGCGCGGGCAGGGTCAGCGTCACCCGGGGCACGAACGGTTCGACATGCGCTTCGGGGACGCCGACCACCCAGCGCTCGGTCTCGGCGAGGGCCGGATAGAGGGGAAACAACGAGGCGGTATGCCCATCCGGCCCGACGCCCATCAGCACGACGTCGAACAAGGGCCTGGCGGGATCGAGGCGGTCGGCGCCATAAAATGACTGCAGGATGAGTTCGTAGCGCCGCGCGGCTTCGTCCGGATTGACGCAGTCGGTCGGGATCGGGTGGATGTTGGCGGCAGATGCGCAGGCATCGAGAAACGCGCGCCGCGCCATGCTCATGTTGTTGAGCGGGTCGTCCGGGTGAACAAAACGCTCGTCGCCGATGAACCAGTGCACGCGCGGCCAGGGAATCCGGTTTCCGTAAGGCTCCATTGCCAGCAACTGATAAAGCTGTTTCGGGCTCGATCCGCCGGTGAGACAAATCGCCACTCGACCACTATTGGCAGCGATCCTCGCCAGAATCCGCTCCGCAGCGGCTTTTGCGAACGCAGCCGAATCGGAAACCGTGATCACGTGGCGATGGTCGTTCCCGGCCATCCGAACTAACCGAGCTTGCGCCAGCTGCGACCGTCGCGCTTGAGCAGCTCTTCGGCGTCGGCGGGACCTTCGCTGCCGGCCCTGTATTTCTCGAGCCCCCTGGCGCCGGCCTTCTTCCAGGCGTCGAGGAAAGGCTGCACTGCTTTCCAGCCGGCCTCCACGCTGTCGGCGCGCTGGAACAGGATGTTGTCGCCGATCATGCAGTCGTAAATCAGCGTCTCATAGCCGGTCGCGGGTTCGGCCTTGAAGTAGTCCTTGTAGCGGAACTTCATCTCGACGCCGCTGGTGGTGATCGTCGGCCCCGGCACCTTGGTGTTGAACTGCAGCGCGATGCCTTCCGTCGGTTCGACGCCGATCACGAGATAATTCTCCGCCAGCGTGTCGACCGGGGTGCATTTGAACATCGAGAACGGCGCCTCTTTGAACTTGATCGCCACTTCGGTGCGCTTGAGGCCAAGCCCCTTGCCGGTGCGCAGGTAAAACGGCACGCCGGCCCAGCGCCAGTTGTCGATGCTGAGTTTCAGCGCGGCATAGGTTTCGGTGGTGCTGCCGGGCTTGACGTCCTCGGTCCTGGTGTAATCCTCGATCTCGGTGTCGCCGATCTTGCCGCCCAGATACTGGGCACGCACGGAATTCCTCAGCGCTTCCTGCTCGCTCTGGGTCTGGATTGCCGCGAGCACGTCGGCTTTTTCCGATCGCACCGAATGTGCATCGAAGCGGATCGGCGGCTCCATCGCAACCAGCGACAGCAGCTGGAACAGGTGGTTCGGCACCATGTCGCGCAGAGCGCCGGTCGCGTCATAGAAACTGCCGCGATGGCCGACGCCGAGCTTCTCGTCGACGGTGATCTGCACGTGATCGATGTGATCGCGATTCCAGATCGGCTCGAACATGCCGTTGGCGAAGCGCAGTACCAGGATGTTCTGGACCGTCTCCTTGCCGAGGTAGTGATCGATCCGGTAGATCTGGTGTTCGGTGACGATGTTCAGCAGTTCGTCATTCAGGGCTTTGGCCGAGGCGAGGTCGGTGCCAAACGGCTTTTCGACCACCAGCCGCCGCCAAGCGCCGTTGGCCTCTTTCAGCATGCCGGTGCGGCCGAGCTCGCGGCTGATCGGCGCGAACGCTGTGGGCGGCGTCGCCAGATAGAACAGCCGGTTGCCGCCGGTCGCCCGGTTGGCTTCCAGTTTCTCCAGCCGTTCCCGCATCGCGTCGAACGAGGCCGGATCTTTCGGATCAGCCTCGATGCTGGTGACGCATTCCAAGAGGCGCCTGGCGACCTTGTCGTCCACCGGACGGGTGGCGTACTGGCGCAGGCCCTTCATCAGGCTGTCGCGCAAATCATCGCTGGACGTGCCCTTGCGGGCGACGCCGACCACGCAGAATTTGTCGGGCAACAGGTCGGTTGCTTCGAGATTGTAGAGCGAGGGCATCACCAGCCGGTGCGTCAGGTCGCCGGTGGCGCCGAAGATCACGAAGGAGCAGGGGTCTGGCTTCTTCTGGTTGGTGAGCGGGGTGTGATTTGGAAGAGCGTCTGTCACGAGCGGCCGGCCTTTGGCTTGACGATGTCAGGCGCGCTCTGCCGCGCCGGGTCGGGATGCTGCTGCGGCTCCTTGTGTCCCCCAAAGCCGTCGCGCATTGCGGAGAGAATTTTTTCGGCGAAGGTGTGTTCCTTGCGCGAGCGGAAACGGGCGAACAAGGCGGCGGTCAGCACTTCCGCGGGCACCGCCTCGTCGATCGCGGCGTTGACGGTCCAGCGCCCCTCGCCGGAATCCTCGACAAAGCCGGAATAATTGTCGAGCGTATCGTTCCTGGCGAGTGCGGACGCCGTGAGGTCGAGCAGCCATGACGGAATCACGCTGCCGCGCCGCCAAACTTCGGCAATGTCGGCAATATCGAGATTAAACCGATGTTCGGCGGGAAGTGCCTCGATGTTGGCATTCTTGAGGATGTCAAAACCCTCGGCATAGGCCTGCATCAGGCCGTATTCGATGCCGTTGTGAACCATCTTGACGAAGTGCCCGGCGCCGACCGGCCCGGCATGGATGTAACCCTGCTCGATGCGCGGATCGCGTCCGTCGCGCCCCTCGGTGCGCGGGATATCGCCGGTCCCCGGCGCCAGCGCCGCGAAGATCGGATCGAGCCGGTCGACCACGGCCTTATCGCCGCCGATCATCATGCAATAGCCGCGGTCGATGCCCCAGACGCCGCCGGAGGTGCCGACGTCGATGTAATGGATGCCGCGCTCTTTCAGCGCCTTGCCGCGGCGGACGTCGTCCTGCCAGAACGTATTGCCGCCGTCGATGATGACGTCGCCCGGCTCCATCAGTTTTGACAAGGCGTCGATGGTTGCTTCGGTGATCCTGCCGGCGGGCAGCATCACCCAGGCGGTTCGCGGTTTTGTCAGCTTCTTGACGAAATCTTCCAGCGCGCCGGTCCCGACCGCGCCGTCGGCGGCTATCGCCGCGACGGCCTTGGCGTCCTTGTCGTACACGACGGTCGTGTGTCCGTGCTTCATCAGCCGGCGGACGATATTGCCGCCCATCCGCCCCAAGCCGATCATGCCGAGCTGCATCTTTATACCGTCCTTTTATTTGAGCATGATCTGATCCGAAAACCGGTTCCCGCTTTGCGGGATCATGCTCTAGTTCAACGCCTCAGTGATTGCCGTATCGAGCATCTTCAGGCCGGCTTCGAGATCGCCCTTCAGATGCACGCGCAGCGCGCGCCGGCCGCGCTCGGTCAGCACGTCGAAATCGCCGCGCGCCTGCGCCGCCTTGATCACGCCGAAGCTGGCCTTCTGGCCGGGCACGGCGAGATCCTTGGCGTCGTCGGCCGTGATCTGCAGGAACACGCCCGAGTCGGGGCCGCCCTTGTAGGCCTGGCCGGTCGAATGCAGGAATCGCGGGCCGAATTCGGCGCAGGTTGCGACATGGCGATGGTCGCGCACTGCAAGCCGCATGTGCTGCAGGACGTCGATATGCGCCGCATCGCGTTCGATATAGGCGAGCAGCGCCACGTAATCGTCGGTGCCGGAGCGCGAAAGATGCGCCTTCAGCCACGAGCCGAGATCGCCGTCGGCACCGGCCTGGCGCAGGGCCGCCGCATTCTTCTCGTCGGTATAGAGATCGGCCTCCGAGGTCGACATCACCGGCTTCTCGGCCGGAAGCTTGCCGGACTTTTCGAACGCGGCGGTCAATTCGCGGGTCTTGATCTTGGCGGCCTCGACGTCCGGCTGGTTGAACGGATTGATGCCGAGCACGGCGCCGGCGACTGCGGTCGCCATCTCGAAGCGGAAAAATTCCTGGCCGAGATGATCGATCGACTTCATGACAATGCGGACCACGGGATGGCCGGCCTTTTCAAGCGCAGCCAGCTTCTCGTCGTGCGCGGCGTCATCCTCGCCCTGGGTCCTGATGTCGATGAAGAACCGGTCATGACCGTAGATCGCGGGATCGGCCAGCGGCTCGCCGTCGATCGGGATCAGGCCCTTGCCTTCCTTGCCGGTGGATTCCGCGATCAGCTGCTCGGCCCAGGCGCCGAAATCGGCGATCTTCTTCGACGACAGGATGGTCACCTTGTCGCGGCCGTCGAGGCCGGCGAGCCCCATCGCCAACCCGAGCTGCACGCCCGGATTTTCGTGCGGCGGCACGTCCGGCCCGCAGGACCGCACCATCGAAAGCGTGTGTTTGATCAGCGTGCGAACATCGATGCCGGCGGTCGCGGCCGGCACCAGCCCGAACGGCGACATCACGGAGTAACGTCCGCCGATCGTGGGATCGCCGTGGAAGATGCGCGCAAAGCCTTGCCGGGTCGCAACCTTCTCCAGCGACGAGCCGGGGTCGGTCACCGCGATGAAATGGTGCCCGGCCTTGTCGGCGCCGATCGTCTCGGCGACGCGGGCAAAGAAATAGTCCTTCATCACGTTCGGCTCGGTGGTGCCGCCGGATTTGCTGGAGACGATGAAGACGGTATTGGCGAGGTTGATCTTCGCCTGAAGGCTGCGCACCTGCGCCGGATCGGTCGAATCGAGCACATGCAGCTTCGGAAAGCCCGGCTGTTTCGCAAAGGTCTCGGCCAGCACTTCCGGCCCGAGGCTCGATCCGCCCATGCCGAGCACGACGGCATCGCTGAAATTCTGCCCCTTCACGCGCTGCCTGTAATCCTCGTAATCGGCGATGTCGGCTGCGGCGGGGCTTTTGAGCCAGCCCAGCCATTTGTTCTCGTCGGTTCCGGTCCATACCGATTTATCGTGCTGCCAGAGCCGTCGGATTTTCGCCGAGGCTCGCCACTCTTCGCTCGCGCTCTCGACCGCCTTGCCGATATCGCGGCCGAGGCCGAGCGCCTGCCGGTCGAGCCCTGCGCCGAGCACGGCGGCGCGCTTGTGCGCGACCGCGCCGTAGAGCTTGTCGGCGGCATCCGCAAACAGCTTGACGCCGTCCTTGACCAGTTCGGCTGTGATCGCGTCGAGTGAAATGCCGGATTTTTCAAGCTCGGCAAGGACATGTTTGGCGTCCTCGATATTTTCCTCGAGGCTGTCGCGCGGCTTGCCGTGGTCGCGGAACGCATCGAGCGTCGCCGGCGGTACCGTGTTGACGGTGTTGGGGCCGATCAGCTCCTCGACATAGAGTATATCGCTATAGTCCTTGTTCTTGGTGCCGGTCGAAGCCCACAGCAGCCGCTGCGGTTTTGCGCCCCTGGCCGCAAGCTTGTCCCAGCGCGGCCCGGAAAACAGCTTTTTGTATTCCTGGTAGGCGAGCTTTGCATTGGCGATCGCGACCTTGCCTTTCAAGGCGGCCAGCCGCTCCTTCTCGTTGGGATCGTTGGCGCGCGCGATCTTCTCGTCGAGCTGCTTGTCGACCGCGCTGTCGATGCGGCTGACGAAGAAGCTCGCGACGCTCGCGACATGGGAGGGATCGCCACCGGCCTTGACGTATTTTTCCAGCCCCGCGAGGTACGCTTTGGCCACCTCGATATAGACCTTCTGCGAGAACAGAAGCGTGATGTTGATGCTGATGCCTTCGCCGATCAGATGCTGGATCGCGGGAAGGCCTTCCGGCGTCGCAGGCACCTTCACCATCAGGTTCTTGCGGCGGACGTCATGCCAGAGGCGCTCGGCCTCGGCGATGGTGCCCTTGGTGTCCACCGCCAGATAGGGTGAGACCTCAAGGCTGACAAAACCGTCATCGCCGTTGAGCCGGTCATAGACCGGCCGCAGCACATCGGCGGCATGCTGGATATCCTCGACCGCGACATGCTCGAACAGCTCGGCCACGGGGCGGTCGCCTTTTTTTAAGGCATTTCGGATCGCGCCGTCATATTCGTCGGAACTGTCGATCGCCTTCTCGAAAATCGACGGATTCGAGGTGACGCCCTTGACGCCGTCGGTATCGATCAATTTCTGCAGGTCGCCCTTGGCGACGAAGCCGCGGGCCAGGAAATCCAGCCAGATGGACTGGCCGTGGTTTTCGAGTGCTTTGACGGGATTCATGATGGCCTTGTTCTGTTCGAGCCGGTCCCTTCCGGGGTTCCCGCACCTTCCAGCCGAAAGCCGAATGTTGTCAACCGGGCGTGATCCAGCCCTTATAGAGGGTGCCGACGGCGGAAATATGCGTATCCCCGCAACATAACGCCATTCACAACATATCGATCCCGGCGGAATCGGGGTTAGGCACTGATTTCCGGCAGGATTTTCCTAAACGAACGGTGAAGTGCCGCCCGTGCGCCTCGGACGATGTAGCGCCTACGGCCGCAGCAGCCTCTCCCACGGCCTTTACGGAATGCGGCGGACGTTCAACATCCACCGATGGACCGGCGCTAGCGCAGACCGGCGTTGATCTTGTCCAGCGCGGCGGAGCCGGGGCAAAGCGCCTCGGCGTCGAGCGTATTGAGCGGCGTGTCCACCGTGTTGAGATGGGTGTGCAAATCGTCCGCATCGGGATCGATGTAGAGCAGGCCGGTGACGATCTGGCCCTTGGCGGCATGCTTCTGCAGGAACGTCATCGCCGCGACGCGGTCATTCGGGTCGTAATCCGCATCGATCTTGCGCAGCGCCAGCCGCGAGCCGTCGTGCTGTTCGACCACCTGCACGGTGCCCGGCGCATAATCGACCGTGATCGGATCGCGGCTGGTGAGCACGTCGAGGCGATTCACCGCATCATTGTGCTCGCGGACATAGTCGAAACTCTTGGTCGAGCCGGCATGGTTGTTGAAGGCGATGCAGGGGCTGATGACGTCGATGAAGGCCGAGCCGCGGTGCTCGATGGCGGCGGAGATCAGCGGCACCAGCTGGGACTTGTCGCCGGAAAAGCTGCGCGCCACGAAGGTCGCACCCAACTGCAGCGCGATCGCCACGAGGTCGATGGCGTTGTCGGTATTGGTCACGCCCTTCTTGGACTTCGAGCCGCGGTCGGCGGTGGCCGAGAACTGGCCCTTGGTGAGGCCGTAAACGCCGTTGTTCTCGACGATATAGGTCATGTTGACGCCGCGCCGGATCGAATGGGCGAACTGGCCGAAGCCGATCGAGGCCGAGTCGCCGTCGCCGGAGACGCCGAGATAGATCAGCTCGCGGTTGGCGAGGTTGGCGCCGGTCAGGACCGACGGCATGCGGCCGTGGACCGAATTGAAGCCGTGCGAATTGCCGAGGAAATAATCGGGCGTTTTCGAGGAGCAGCCGATGCCGGAAATCTTGGCGACACGGTGCGGCTCGATCGAAAGCTCGAAACAGGCCTCGATGATCGAGGCGGTGATCGAGTCATGGCCGCAGCCGGCGCACAGCGTCGAGATCTTGCCCTCGTAATCCCGGTGGGTATAGCCGAGATCGTTCTTGGGCAGGCCCGGATGATGGAATTTCGGTTTTGCAATATAGGTCATGACTTTACCTTGCGGAGCGGGGTCACCTGGAGTTGATCCTGGTGGTCGCCGATGGAGTTGGCAATGAAGCGTGCGGTGATCGGGGTGCCGTCATAGTGCAGGATCGGAATCAGCCGGACGGGATCGATGCCGTTTTCGTTGACGATCAACGAGCGAAGCTGCGCGTCGCGGTTCTGTTCGACGACGTAGACAAAATCGTGGTCGGCGATGAAGCTCGCCACGCTGGAATGGAACGGGAAGGCACGGATGCGCAGGCGGTCGAGCTGGTGCCCGCGCGCCTCCAACAGCCCGATCGCCTCGTCCATCGCCGGCGCGGTCGAGCCGAAATAGATCACGCCGTATTTGGTCGGCTTGCCGGCGTTGGCCTGCAGCGGCCGCGGTACCATGTCCTGGGCGGTCTCGAATTTGCGCACCAGCCGCTGCATGTTGTCGGCATAGACCGAGCCTTCCTCTGAATAGCGCGCGTAGCGGTCGCGCGAGGTGCCGCGGGTGAAGAACGAGCCCTTGGTCGGGTGGGTGCCGGGATAGGTGCGGTAGGGAATGCCGTCGC
>Ga0210403_10005184_pt1 | contig 11113 bp, 6 predicted proteins | sample IncBWC19MmetaG_FD_150863 | JGI IMG/M metagenome (GOLD analysis project Ga0210403, IMG submission 150863) | Forest soil microbial communities from Barre Woods Harvard Forest LTER site, Petersham, Massachusetts, United States - Inc-BW-C-19-M | ecosystem: Environmental > Terrestrial > Soil >... | reverse complement strand
CCATAGCGCTTTGGCTGAATCTCGATCTCGGCGGACGCGAAACCGAGGGATTCGGAACGCGCACTGCGGGAGTCGAGCTCTCCTCCAAAAGCGGAGAAGGTCGCGCCATTTGGATGGACGAAAAGGGCGAAGTCCTGAAAGTTCTGCAAACTCTGTTGCAGGATAAGAAGCGCCCCAAAATCCTGCACGATCCAAAACTGTTTCAAGTGCTGGCCGGCAACGCGGGAAATATTCAACACTCCACGCAGCTCTATTCCTATCTGCTGCGCCCCACCACCGCAAATCATAACTTTGCAGATGTGATTTTCCGTCATTTCAATGTTCCACTCGGCGGCGGTGCCGGCGAGCGTGCCGATTTTCTGCAGAGACTTGCTCCGGATTTGCGTAAGCAGATTGAAGAGCAAAATCTGCTGAGCGTCTACGAAAAGATCGATCTGCCGCTGGCTTCCGTCTTGGCGCAGATCGAATGCGTGGGCATCCGCGTCGATCCCGAATCGCTGTCCACCATGTCGCAAGCAATGGAGACGGAAGTCCGTCGCCTCGAAAAGGAAATTTGGCAACTGGCCGGCGGCGTGGAATTCAACGTCAATTCGCCCACCCAGTTGGCGGAAATCCTTTTCGATAAACTGAATCTCAATCCGCCGTCGCGCCGGGGCCGGGGTAAAGTGCGTTCTACCGCGGCGGATATTCTCGCCGAGATGGCCGATCAACATCCTCTCCCTGCGAAGGTCATCGAATATCGCGAAGTGGCCAAACTGAAGTCCACCTACGTAGACTCGCTGCCGAAACTGATCCATCCAGAAACAAAGCGCCTGCACACTAACTTTTCGCAGACCGGCACCGCTACCGGCCGGCTCAGCTCCAGCGATCCGAATCTACAAAATATTCCGATACGAACCGAGCTGGGACGCCAGATCCGAGCCGCATTTGTCGCCGAACCCGGCAAAATTTTGCTGTCCGCCGACTATTCACAAATCGAACTGCGCATCATGGCGCATTTTTCCAACGATCCGGTACTCGTTGAAGCGTTTCGCAACGGTGAAGATATTCACGCGCGCACCGCCCAAGAAGTCTTTGGCGTAGGTCCAATGGGTCAAACCGGAGAGCATCGTCGCGCCGCAAAGGCCATCAACTTCGGCATTATCTACGGGCTTTCCGCATTTGGTTTAGCGCAGCAGCTCAACATCGAACAGCGCGAAGCTGCGAAGTTCATCAATTCTTACTTCGCACGCTATCGCGGCGTAAAAGAATATTTGGACCGCATCCTGGTCGAAACGCGCCAGACCGGTGTAGCTAAAACACTCTTCGGACGCATTCGCCCCATGCCGGAAATCAATTCGCCTCAGGTGCAGCTACGAAATTTCGCCGAGCGCACCGCATTAAACTCGCCGCTGCAAGGAACGGCCGCAGACCTCATCAAAATGGCTATGATCACCATTGATCGCCGCTTGCGCGAAGAGAAACTCGACGCCCGCATGATTCTGCAAGTCCATGATGAATTGCTATTCGAGGCTCCGGAAAGTGAGAAGGACGCGCTGGCGGACCTTGTCAAACATGAAATGGAAAGCGTCTACGAGTTAGCCGTGCCTCTTCTGGTGGAAATCGGCATCGGGCCAAACTGGCGCGACCTCGACTAAGACCTCACCCACTTTCCGCTACATCTGGTCAATCGCCTTCATGACCTCTGGTACAGGGTCCGTTACGGCAACTCGCATCACGAAAAAAATGCTTGCCACAATCTGCGTGTTAGCCTGAATCGTAGCTTTCTGGGGGCGGCGATGTCTCGAAGCGGGCTCTCCATTGCGGCACTGAGCACCCTGGTTCTTCTGGTTCAGGGCTGCAGCGGCGTAAAGAGCAACACCGGCGGCACAACGGGCCCGGTGACCGTCGCCGTATCTCCCACCAGCGCATCCCTAGGCACATTCGCCACGCAGAATTTCACGGCCATGGTAACCGGAAGTTCGAACACGGCCGTAACTTGGATGGTGAATGGCGTAGCTGGCGGAAACGCTACTACCGGCACAATTTCCACTAGCGGCTCCTACAACGCGCCACACGCGATCGCTCCCACGATTATTCCTGCCAACAACGCTCCGGTCACCGTAGCCATCACCGCAGTTTCCCAGGCCAGTTCGACAGCAAGCGGCGTGGCCACAGTCACGCTAATTACGCAGCAACAAGCCGCTCAGTCGAGCGCCATCAAACTGGGAACCTCCGGCGGAAACATTAATGACACCAGCGGACAGAATTGCTGCGCGGGCACTTTGGGTTCTCTAGTAATCCGCAACGGCACGCAATACATTCTCAGCAACAATCACGTCCTGGCGAAAAGCGACAACGGAATTATCGGCGACCCCATCACCCAACCGGGACTGATCGAGACCAATTGCCAAGCTGCCGGTACACAGACCGTCGCTCACCTTTCTGAATTTTTTAATTTGCAAACCGGTTCGCTTCCCAAAATCGACGCCGCCCTGGCGCAAGTGGTCAGCGGCATGGTCGACACCAGCGGCAACATCCTACTGCTCGGCTCCACCGTGACCAACGGCGTGCCTGATCCTGGCGTACCTTTCAATGGCTCAACTTTCGACATGCCCGCTGTCGCTGATTCTGTGGCAAAAAGCGGGCGAACCACCGGCCTGACTTGCTCTAGCATCATCGCGGTCAACGTCACCGCGTCCGTAAACTATTTTAAGAATTGTGGCGACACCACACCGGCTTTCAGCACCACGTTCACCGACCTCGTCTCGGTTTCCGGTGGAGCGTTCAGCGCCAGCGGCGATTCGGGCTCCTTGATCGTCACGCAAGACAAGGCTCACCCCATCGCTCTGTTGCTCGGCGGTTCCGATACTGATGCGGTTGGCAATCCTGTCGCCGACGTGCTTTCTGCCTTTCCTGGCGCGGGAAACGTAACGCCTACATTCGTCGGTGGCGCGGAGCATGCGGTGATTGGTTGCACCCTGCCCCAAGCGTCCCGTGTCGCACAGTCAGAACTTCAGTCCAGCGTCAGCGTCGTCGCCATCCGTAACGCAATGCTGGTCCGCGATTTTCATGCGCCCGCGCTGCTCGCGAATCCTGCAGTCGCGGCGCTTGGCATCGGCAAAAATTACGATCGTCCCGGGGAAGCGGCAGTTCTTCTTTTCGTAAGGCGCGGCGAATCGCAAACAGCAATTCCGCAAGCGCTCGACGGAGTGGCCACGCGAGTCGTCGAAGCCCAAGACTGGGCTCACAATGGCGTTCTGTCCGCGCAAGAGACCGCTGCATTATTGCAATCGGCTGGTGAACCGCATGTCGTCTACCCGCTTCGTGCCGGTGAATTGCAACGCGCGCAGAAAGTTCACGCCGCTCATGCGTCCGAATTGCTCAAGCAACCAGAAGTTCTTGGCGTCGGAATTACTTCCAGCGTAAATGCACCGGGCGAAGCGGCGTTGCTGATTTACGTGCAGCGCGGCGCATCGCTCGAAAATATCCCGGCAGAAATCGATGGCCTCAGGACCCGCATTCGGGAATCGAGTCCGTTCACCAGCGGTCGTCGCAACGGCGAATCCGTTCCGGGCTGTCGCGTCACAATTGCCACGCCGCCGGTCCCAGAAAAGCCATAGCTTTTGAAATTCGTGCGATTCTGAAGTGTTAACGCTGGCGCCAATTTACAGTTTTACTTGTGTCGTCGTCACTTCCACTTCGCTCTTTACCGGCGTAAACTGAACTTTCTAGACTTCCCGACATCGCTCCGTCGGTATTTCCTCGATCCGGGGGTGGTGTATGCGGAATGTTATTCTTCTTCTCTGTGCGGTCTTCTTCCTAGGCATCGCGGTAAGCTTCGCCCAACAAGGCGACACAAAATCTAAGGATTCGAAGGGTGCGGATGCGCTTGCGCCCATTCCACCTGAAGATGCTGCCAAAAAGAATCCTGTCAAACTTACGCCCGAGGGCTTTGGCGAGGCCAAGAAGCTGTACGGCTATCACTGCGCGATGTGCCATGGCGAAGATGGTGATGGCAAAGGTGATTTGGCCGTTCAAATGAAACTAGCCCTGCACGACTGGCGCGATACCGCTAACTTGGCCAAATTCACCGACGGCGAACTCTTCTACATCATCACCAACGGTCGCGGCAAAATGACCGGTGGCGAAGGCGATCGCACCAAAGAAGAAGTACGTTGGAATCTTGTCAACGTAGTGCGCTCGTTCGGTAAGGCTCCAGCAGTTGCTGCGGCAAAATAATAGCGATCAGATGGTATTTGCAACCCGCGATGTGGCCGTGCCGTGTCTCGCTAGCCCCATCTGCGTGTGATACCTTGGAGAGACCCAGGCCTGAGGAGGCATTGCCATGGCTCACGCAGCGCGGTTTCTTTCGCTCGTCAATGACGCCAAGAAGCACGTAAAAGAAACCAACGTCGCCGACGTAAAGCGTCGCATGGACGCTGGCGAAAAATTCTTGCTGGTTGACGTTCGCGAAGATAGCGAATGGGCCCAAGGTCATCTGCCTGGCGCCATTCACATGGGCCGTGGCGTTATAGAGCGCGACATTGAGAAAAGTGTCCCCGAGACATCCGCAAAACTTGTCCTCTATTGTGGTGGTGGCTTTCGCTCCGCGCTCTCTGCGGATAGCCTGCAAAAGATGGGCTATACCAACGTCGAGTCTATGGATGGCGGGTGGAGGGGTTGGCTGGAGGCCAAATTCCCTACGCAAAAAGACTAAACTCCGCATCCAGCCGTCAGCCGCAGTTTGTAGTGCGCCCCGCCCGCCGATGAACTAAAATCGCACGCTTCGACACCTTGGCGAGCCGTTGTTTTGGCCGTCGCGTTCATCCCGCTGAATGGAGCTCGTCTTGGCAGACTTAACGGCGCCAAGTTTTTCCGACTTTTCTCGCCTCCGCTTCTTCGGTTCCCTGGACGGCTTACGCGCTCTAAGTATCCTCGGCGTGCTCTGGACGCACGTCTGGTACGTCAGCGGCCTGGAATATTACAACCGTCTGCAACACTACCCCGTCTTGAAGATGGGCGCGTTCGGCGTGGATGTCTTCTTCGGGATCAGTGGATTCCTGATCACCACTCTGTTGTTGCGTGAACGTTCGAAGAACGGACGGATTTCGCTCCGTGATTTTTATCTTCGTCGCTCGCTGCGTATCTGGCCCTTGTATTACGCCACGCTGGGAATTTATGTCTTGCTGGTGATTTTTCTGCAACGCGGAACGGGACGCGATCGCATCTTCTTCCACTTCCTTCCCGGCTATTTGACGTTTACCTACACATGGTTCGCGGGCTGGGCAGCGTCCGGCGCGGTTTTCAATTTTGCCTGGTCGCTCTCCGTCGAGGAACAATTTTACGTAGTGTGGGCCTTAGTCTTGCGCATCCTGCGTGGATTACTGCCGGCGCTCGTCATGATTCTCATGATCTTTCTTCGCTTGAGCGTCCATTTCAATCTTCTGCAGAATTTCATTCTTAAAGACAGTCTTCCCTGGCGCATCGCCGCAGGTGTTTCCGTGCCCATCTGTCTAGGAGCGATCCTTGCGCAAATTCTACACTCCGAAAAAGGATTTCGTATTCTGCGCCCGATTTTGGGAAGCAAATGGGCCGCGCCGCTCTGGCTCTTATTGTTGCTAGCATCGCTGGTTCCGCGAGAACCTTTTTGGCAAATGATTCAGTGGTTCCTCGTCGCCGCCGTGGTTGGAAGTTGCGTGATTCGCGAAGACAATGCTTTGGCACCATTCCTGCGATTTCGGCCTCTGGCTTATATCGGCTTGGTGAGCTACGGAATGTATCTGCTAAATACGCTGGTCCTGGATGTAGTAAATCCCGTCATGAATCGCATCGGCCTTCGCCATCCGCTCTTGAAATTTCCGGTCTTTGTTGCGGCTACCGTCTTGGTAGCGGGAATCAGTTACCGCTTCTTCGAAACTCCGTTTTTGCGTCTTAAAGAACGCTTTTCCAAGGTTCGCGAGGTTCAGCCGGTCTCCAAAGTTGCGCTGGTCGCAAACTCCTGACAGCCCATTTTGGGTTAAATTCCTTCAACCCTTGTGGCGATCGCCGTCATCTGATGATGTGGGAAGAATTGGCTGGGGCGGAAGGATTCGAACCTTCACCGTCCTCATTAACAGTGAGGTGTCCTACCAGTTGGACCACGCCCCAGCGGTGATTGGCGACTGCTTCAGGAAGCGAGGAAGCAGATGTTGTCTCTGCGAGGAACGCAGCAAAGAACACAACCAGAATACCACGCCGCATGTCATCAGCGAGAGTCGAATCAGTCGAGGTTGTCCATAAGGAATTTTTATTGGAGCGCGTGAGACGCAAACTTTATTTCGGAAATTGATACAATCGTCGTTGCGTTTTTCAATGAGATTTGCATTTGTAGTCTTTGAAATCGCTGCTTGTTTCAAAAACCGAGTCGTTCAGAAATTTTGTACCGTACGAAATTCCTCCGGAGGTTGCATTCCGGCAAAATTTGATGGACACTATGCGGTCGATTCACCGACCCGGACGCGCACAGTTCGGCATAAGTCCGGACGATTCTCCCGAGGGTGACCTTCCGGAGAAGTAATCCGAGCAAGTGCGACGCTGACATGGCCCAAATTTTTCATCGCAGTGCAAATTTTATTGCGCGGGTTAGTTTGCTCGGAACCGCGGTCCTCGCCGGTCTTGCTCTCACGGCGGCGCTGGTGATTGTCAGATCGCCCTACATCACCAATCAGCGGGTGAGTCGCAATCAACCCATTCAATTCAGCCACAAGCATCACGTCGGAGACGATGGCATCGATTGTCGTTACTGTCACACCGGCGTCGAAAACTCCGCCTTCGCCGGCATCCCTCCCACGAAAACCTGCATGAATTGCCATTCCGTGCTTTTCAATAACGTCGGATATCTCGAGCCAGTTCGCGAGAGCTATCGCACCGATCAATCCATCCAGTGGGTGCGAGTACATCGCCTTGCGGACTACGTTTATTTCAATCACAGCATTCACATCAATAAAGGCATTGGTTGCTCCTCTTGCCACGGTGCGATTAACGAGATGCCTCTAGTGTTCCAGGCTTCGCCACTGACTATGCAGTGGTGCCTGGACTGCCACCGCAATCCCGAACAGAATCTGCGTCCTCGAGATCAAATTTTCAATATGGATTGGAAAGCGCCTAAGAATCAGGAAGAAGTCGGCAGGCAACTCGCGGCAGAATACAAAATTCGTACCACGCGCGAGCTTACCAACTGTTCGACGTGTCACCGCTAACGGATGCTATGAGCGATTACTTAAACGAAAAAGAACTGCGAATTCTGCAAAGCACGCCGAGCGGCCCCCAAGCTGGGCACGGTCATCACGACCACGAAGGTCACGACGATCACGATGAGCCTGCCGAGGATTTGACGGAACGCGAGTACAAGCTTGATTTGGCCGCAGTGCGCGAAAAACTCCGCGACAAAACTGGCAAGCAATATTGGCGGACTTTGGAAGAACTTGCGGACGATCCTCACTTCGAAGATCTTCTTCACCGCGAATTTCCCAGAGAAGCAGCAGTCTGGGACGAAGGGGTGGACCGCCGCGATTTCCTGCGTTTAATGGGCGCCTCTTTGGCCCTTGCCGGTATGGCCGGTTGCGGGCGTCCCGACATCACCAACATTGTTCCTTATGTGAAGCAGCCCGACGGCATGATCTTGGGCAAGCCGAATTTCTACGCGACCGCCATGCCCTTTGGCGCGGATGCCATCGGAGTTCTGGTAGAAAGCCATGAAGGCCGTCCCACCAAGCTCGAGGGCAACCCGGACCATCCGTCCAGCATGGGTGCCACGGACGCGATCGTTCAGGCTTCCATTCTGAATCTGTACGATCCCGATCGCTCGCGCACTGTGATGCAGGGCGGCGAAATTCGCGATTGGTCTGCTTTCCTCGACGCGGCCAGCGGACTTTCCGCCGCGATGAAGGCGCAAGACGGCGCTGGGTTCCGCATTTTGACTGGCACGGTCACTTCGCCCACGCTCATTTCGCAGATGAAGAATCTGCTTACCATATATCCCCAAGCGAAATGGCACCAGTGGGAGCCGGCCACTGGAGATGGCGGAAGAGACGGCGCGAAGTTGGCATTTGGCCGCCCCGTCAACTCGGTTTACGTTCCCAGCAAAGCCAATGTAATCGTTTCGCTCGATTCCGATTTTCTCGCCAGCGGCCCGGGCCATATCGCCTACGCAAAACAATTCGCCCGCCGGCGCAACTTGACAGGCTCGTCAGACACGATGAATCGGCTCTACGTCATCGAGCCGACTCCCACCGTAACCGGATCGTCCGCAGACGTCCGCTTCCCATTGCGGGCGTGCGATGTCGAACTTTTTGCGCGAGCTTTGGCTTCCAAGCTAGGCGTGGGCGGCACCAGCGTTGCTCCGCCAGCAGGAACCGAAGAGTTTTTGAACGCTGCGGCTCGCGACCTGCAACAGTCTCGCGGTTCTTCACTGGTTATCGCCGGGGAATTTCAGCCCGCGGCGGTGCATGCTCTCGCACATGCAATGAACACTTCGCTGGGCAACACAGGCACCACTCTCTATTACATCGATCCAGTTGAAGGTGAGCCCACCAATAATCTCGAATCGCTCCGTGAACTCTGTAGCGACATGGATCACGGCAAAGTCGACGTACTGCTCATTCTCGGCTGCAATCCGGTCTACGACGCACCGCACGATTTTGATTTCATCAACAAGCTCAAAAAAGTTCACACCTCCGTCCATCTTTCTCCGTACTTCGACGAAACTTCTCAATACACGCTTTGGCACGTCTCTGAGTCTCACTTCCTGGAAACCTGGAGCGATGCGCGAGCCTACGATGGCACCGCCACCATCATTCAGCCGCTCATCGAACCGCTCTACCACACGCATTCTGCGCACGCGGTAGTAGCCGCCTTTAGCGGCAAAGCCGGGTTGACGGCGTACGACGCCATTCGCGCGTATTGGACCGAAGCCTCCATCCATCTCGACGCCTCCATCGATACCGGTTGGCGCAAGTGGTTGAACGATGGCGTTATCGGTGGCACCAAAGCGAATCCGATCACCGTGAAGCCGGAATTCAATGTGACGAGCCTGCCGCCATTCAAGCCAGTGCCCGCAACCGACGTTGAATATATTTTCCGGCCCGATCCCGCCGTCTATGATGGTCGCTTCGCAAACAATGGCTGGCTTCAGGAATTGCCGAAGCCCGTCACCAAGTTAACTTGGGACAATGCCGCGCTCATTAGCCCGAAATTCGCGCACGACATGAACGCAGTTCATACCGTTGCTTCCCGCGGCGGCGAACACGGCCAGGTGCGTTCCACGGTTGTCGACATCGAGTTGAATGGCAGCAAAGTGTCTGCCGCCACTTGGACGGTCCCCGGGCAGGCCATCAACACCGTTGTGCTTCCTCTGGGCTACGGCCGCAAGAACGCTGGGTACACCGGCGACAATAAGGGATTCGACGCGTATGTAGTGCGCACCTCGGATGCGCTGTGGACCGCCACCAATGGCAAGATGACTCCCAACGGCGACACCTATCCGCTGGCTTGCACCCAATATCACTTCAACATGGAAGGTCGGCAACTTCTCAGCACCGCGAGCCTTGAAGAGTACAAAAAGAATCCCGCGTTCCCCCACGAAGGCCACGAGGAACCTCCGAAAGACGATTCACTCTACAAAGCCTTCGCCTATCCCGGCTACGCCTGGGGCATGGCCATCGATCTTACGAAGTGCAACGGCTGCAGCGCCTGCGTCGTGGCTTGCCAGTCCGAAAACAATATTCCGGTAGTTGGAAAAGATCAGGTAATGCGTGGGCGTGAAATGCATTGGATTCGCGTGGATCGCTATTACACCCACGCGCAATCCGCGACCAACGATCCATCCACCTACGATCCATCGCTGGATAATCCGGAAACCTTTTTCCAGCCGGTCCCCTGCATGCAGTGCGAAAACGCTCCTTGCGAGCAGGTCTGCCCGGTCGGCGCCACCGTGCATAGCGCGGAAGGCTTGAACGACATGGTGTACAACCGCTGCATCGGCACCCGCTATTGCTCGAACAACTGCCCGTACAAAGTTCGCCGCTTCAACTTTCTGCGCTTCCAGGATTGGGATACGCCTCAATTGAAGCTGATGCGCAATCCGGAAGTCACCGTGCGCAGCCGCGGAGTCATGGAAAAGTGCACCTACTGCGTGCAACGCATCAACAATGTTCGCATCGAATCCGAAAAACAGAGTCGTCCGATTCGTGACGGCGAAATTGTTACTGCTTGCGAATCCGCTTGCCCGTCGGAAGCCATCGTCTTCGGCAACGCCAACGATCCCAATAGCCGCGTCGCCAAGCTCAAGGCGCAGCAACGCAATTACACCGTCTTGGCTGAAGTAAACTCACGTCCCCGCACCACCTATCTCGGCGCGGTGCGTAATCCGAATTCGGAGGAGAAGGCATGAGCGTTACCCAGCCTCCTGTGAATTCGCCAGAAATTCGCCGGCTGGAGCCGCTGCTCGATCCCGGCCACACCTACGCTTCCGTAACCGACAAAATCGCCTCGGTAGTTTTGACGCGCCCGCTCGGACTTGGCTGGCTTGCCGGATTCACCCTTGTCTTCAGCATTGTCATGGTGCTCTTCGGCTCAATCGCCTGGCTCATCGTAAAAGGCGTGGGAATTTGGGGCATCAACATTCCCATCGGCTGGGGCTTCGCCATCGTCAATTTCGTTTGGTGGATCGGTATCGGCCACGCCGGTACACTGATTTCTGCAATTCTTTATCTTCTCAATCAGAAGTGGCGCACCTCCATCAATCGCTTCGCGGAAGCCATGACGCTCTTCGCGGTGGCTTGCGCCGGCTTGTTCCCGCTGATCCACACTGGCCGCCCGTGGATGGCGTATTACATGTTCCCGTATCCCAGCACCATGGGAATCTGGCCGCAGTTCCGCAGCCCACTGATCTGGGACGTGTTCGCGGTCTCGACCTACGGCACCGTTTCCCTACTTTTCTGGTTTGTAGGCTTGCTGCCCGACCTGGCCACTCTGCGCGATCGCGCCAAAACGAAATGGCAGCAATTTATTTTCGGCGCCCTTTCCATGGGCTGGCGTGGCACCGCGCGGCACTGGCACCGTTACCAGACGGCCTATTTGCTACTGGCCGGAT
>Ga0210403_10005183_pt1 | contig 11116 bp, 13 predicted proteins | sample IncBWC19MmetaG_FD_150863 | JGI IMG/M metagenome (GOLD analysis project Ga0210403, IMG submission 150863) | Forest soil microbial communities from Barre Woods Harvard Forest LTER site, Petersham, Massachusetts, United States - Inc-BW-C-19-M | ecosystem: Environmental > Terrestrial > Soil >... | reverse complement strand
TCCAGCCATCCCGGCGTTACAGTCGTGTCGTCATTGAGAAGGACCAGATATTTGCCGCTTGCTGCCCTCGCCCCAGCATTGCACGTTCTCGCGAATCCCTGAGTCCGGGGCTGAACGACGACCCGGATCTCGGGCGACTGATTTTGGATACGCAGAATGTCTTCCTCGGAGGAGCCATCGGCGACGACAATCAGCTCGAAAACGTACTCAGCTCCGTGTTCCAAAATCGAGAATAGGCACGCAGCCAGTTGCGGTGCGTTGAAATGCGGGATCACTATAGACACGAAGGCGGACTGTCTGCGCGCAAACTGGGCCGCTGTGTCGGGCAACTGCTCCGACATTTGCTTTGCGACAAACGGCTCAGACGTTGGAATTAGGGGCTGCAAATCTTGAGTTTGAATCTCGATTAGAGTTCGGGAACGCAATGAAGGGGCGCGCGCGTCCCTATTGCCAGGGGTCGGTTATGCCCAGATACTAACGGACCTGTTTGCCGGCGGAAAGTGTAATGTTGTAGTCAGTTCCGGGTAAAGGAGTTTGAGTCCCGCGACTCACCGAACCGCTATCGAAAAGGAAGGTACAGGCCTGTCGAGCCATCCCGGCATCAGGTGCTCGACCGTTAATCGCGGCGGCTCCAGCGTCGATGACTGGAGACAGAGGCGGCAGTCCTTCACACTGACGTTGGATACGCGGTCCGGGTGAGCCGGCCCTCCAACCATCCGACAGAGAAAGGAGTGCCATAAAGCATTGTGCTGGACTGGATGTATCGGTCAAGGAGACCGCAATCTGCATTATAGACGAGGAGGGGAGGATCGTGCTGGAGGCCAAGGTCGTAACCGTGCCGGCGGCGATCGTTGCGCTGTTGAACGGCGAAGGCCCAGCAAGTGAACAAGAGCGAACGTAACGACGCGCGCGGGATTCGCGCAGATGATGCGGGTCGGATTGTACAAGGCAGTGCATGTGAAGGCGCTGGCGAGCCAACAAGAGCGGGCGCTGTTGACCTCCCGGAAGCTGCTCCGCGACAAGCTGCAGGATATAGAGAACGAGCTGCGGGGTACCTTGCGCAATTTTGGGCTCAAGGTGGAGGTCGTCAACCCAGGGTATTTCGAAGGCAGAGTCCGGGAGGGGACGGGAGATCGGCCTCTGGAGGCGATTCTCGCCCCGCTGCTTGTGGTCCGGCGGGCGCTGCGCGAGCAGTTGGCACTGCTCCACAAGATGGTCCTCGACGAGGTACGCAGCGACCGGCCGTGCCGTCGCTTGATGACGGGGGCCGGGACTGGGACCGGTAGTGGCGCTGACCTTTCGGGCAACGTTCAATCAGCCGCAGCGTTTTGGCCGCTCCAAGGCGGTAGGAGCGCATTTCGGCTTGGCACCGCGCCGCTTTCAGTCCGGCGAGACGGACTACGATAGGAGGATCTCGAAGTGTGGGGACGCCATGATGCGAACGGCGCTCTATGAGGCAGCGCGGGTGCTCCTCAGACGCACTCAGAAATGGTCATGGTTCAAGGCCTGGGGCGTCCAGCCAAACAGGTCAATACAGCGGCAGCCTAAGGAGGATTACGGAGTTCCGCCCCGGCGGAAGAGTGGCCCTCGCGGGGACGATGGACGAGGCGAGTTCGCAGGGAACCTGGTTCCGCTTCGGCAGGACGATGTTCAGAGATTGGCCCGAACAACAGTGGCCCGCCAATTAGCGTGCATGGCGATGCCGCCGGCCGCCATGTCGGAAAGGATGACGGCGCGCTGGCAATGCCGCACCAGCGAGGCGACCAGGCGATCGAGCTCGCCGCTCGCCGCCAGTATATCCTTGCGGCCGAGCGCGCGGATTATCCGCTGGCGAGCCCGACCGCCCTCGCCTCGCTCTCGACGGGGTAGCGGTAGGTGTGGCCTCGAGCCGTCTTCTCGCTGACAAACATTCGATAAGGAGCTGGCGACTGGATGCCCGCCACTAAAGTTGCAGCAATCGGTGAAAGTTGGGAGTGGCGATGTTGTAATTGCAGAACATCTGTAGCGTCATCGCTAGATTCGACTGATTATAGCTGGGGTTTCCGTTTCCTTGCTTACCTAGAACTTGAAATTAACGCCGATCATTGGCCCTTGATAGACGACGTAGCTTGGGGTACCGGGGGGCGCGCTGAAGGGGAAATAGACGAATACGCGGTACCTCATATCGGCGCTGATGGTCGGAGAAAAGGTATATTGCAGGCCGATGCTGGCATCCGGACCGACGAACCCGAAATTGGGTCCGGCGCTCTCACTCCCGACCCCCACCACTGCCATGATGTTGCCGAACAGTCGCAGGTTGGCATCGGCCGTCAGAGGCACTCCGGCCAATAACCCGGCTTTGCCCGAGTATAGGGAAACACTTCCCGTGGTTTTGAAGTTAGAAGGAGGGGAGTTGGGCAAAAATAGCGTGTTCGTGAAAGTATCGTCATGACGTTCAAACCGTCCTCCAGCGATCCAGGCCCAGTCGTGGTTGGGAATCTTAGATATCGCAAGGAGTTCTATATCGATTCTATTTGTATTGTTTGTGTTTTGTAGGACAGAAGGGGGAGATTCGGTGAATGATTCATTCTGGGCTGGCGCAGGGCCATTGGTTCCATAGAGCCCTGTCAGGACGAAAATTGTTTCCGGCAAGAAATTGAACCGCGCTGACACGCTGGCGCCGCCGAGTGCAAACTCGTCCCCATTGTTGGTAGCGAAACTGTTCGGGCTGATCCTGCGGTTAGGCTGACCATATGATTCAAAAAGGTACCAGAACCGAGGGCTGAACTGGATTTCGGCGATGCCTGGTACCAAAACCGTCTCGCCTGATGTTGCAACTGGCGACGCTACCACGACCTCCTCGGGTGGCGGCGCGACGGTCTGGCCGAGAGCTGCGCTGGCCATCAGGATCATTCCCGTCGTCGCCATGGCGGCCGCCCTGCCCATCTTGGCTTCTCCCTCAGAGCTTTAGGGTATTGTCGCCCATCTCAGTCGATATTCAAAGCGAGACCTAACTTCAACAGTGCCTTAGAAAAAGGGTCGTTGTTCCAATAGCTTACGACACCGATTTTCGATGTTAGCACTACAGCCGGGTGCCGACGGGGTGGTCAGGCGGCGCGTTCGTGGAGATTGGGCGGGAGCGCGATGCCGGCGGCCTGAAAGACGCTGCCGACCTGGCCGGCGACGGCGGTGCGGGTGGTAATGCACTTGCCGTCCTTCTCGATGGTCGCCTCCTGCAGGCGGTCGAGATCGCGCAGCAGGTCGGCCCATTCAATGACGAGGCCGTGGCGCTGGCACAGGTCGGTCAGCTCCTTTTGCAGCATCAGGGCGAGGAACGAGCAGAACACATGGCCGCGGATGGCGGCATCTGAGGAATGATAGATCGGGCGGGTCCTGAGGATTGCCTTGGCGCGGCGGAATAGGTCTTCGACTTGCAGCAGATCGCGGTAGCGCAGCACGGCTTGCAATGGCGTGATCCGGGCGTTCGTGCGCAATACAAAGAGGCCGTCGTAGCGCGCCTCCTCGGCGAGCTTGCCGGGATCGATCTCGAAGGCGGGGCCGGGCTTGCCGCTCGCGCTCGGCGTGCGACGCAGGTAGCGGCGGTAGGCCGAATTGCCGATCAGGGCCTTGTCGCCGCGGGCGAGCTGCTTGGCGAGCCCCGCGATGATCGCCTGCCGCTCATTGCGCTCGCGTTCTGCTTCGGCCTCGTTGCGGCAGAGGACGTAGCGCGCCGCACCGACCTTGACCTCTTTGACGAAGAGCTGGGTCTCGCCTCGCGCCCGCGCAACAAGCAGTGGCGTCAGCGGCGCGTCGTCCTCGAGCACGAGCCGGCGGACGACGGCGCTACTGCGCTCGCGGGCGCCGAAGATGTATTCCAGCTTGCGCTCCTCCAGCGCCGCGATGGTGGCGGCGGAGATCATGCCGCGCTCGGCGACAACGCACACCTGGCCGATATGAAAGCGCTCGCGCAGACGGTCGACGATCGGCACCAGCACCCTCGCGTCGGCGGTGTTGCCGGGCAGCATCTCGGTGCAAATCGGCCGGCCGTCGCCGTCGATGACGACCGCCAGGATCATCTGCTTCAGGTCCGCGCGATGGTCCTTGGAGTGGCCGTAAGCCCCCAGGCTGTCGCCGCCGGCGCCGAAGAACGACAAACTGGTCGTATCCATGAAGACCAGTGAGAGGTCGCTGAACAGATCACGGCGGCGCTCGAACAGGCGCTCCTCGATCAGGTCCTTGGTGCAGCGCGGCGCCAGGGCACCGGCGGCGGCAGGAGCGGTCTCCTCGCCAAGCCAAGCCATCGCCCGGTAGAAGTGACGCAGCTGCAGCCCGTCGATCCCGGCGATCTGGTAGTTGGCCATCCATTTCTCGCAGCTGCGGTCCGAGCCCGACACAAACAGCCGGTGCAGAACGCTGGCAAAGACGGCGCGCTCGACGGCAAACTCAAAACCGCGGTCCTGCAAGAGTTCGCCCAAGACCTCGGCAATGCCGAGCCGATCCCACAGCCGCCCGAACAACAGCGGCCCGCCAATGCGCGTGCAGGCGATGCGGCCCGCCTCCATATCGGACAGCATAACGGCGCGATCGCAATGCCGCACCAGCGAGGCGGCCAGACGATCGAGCTCGCCACTGGCCAGTAGCACATCCTTGCGGCCGAGCGCGCGGATGATCCGCTGGCGGACGCCCTCGCGCTCGTTCTCGACGAGGTAGAGGTAGGTATGGCCGCGCGCTGTCTTCTCCCGGACAAACATCGAAACGTTGTCCGGTGATTCGGCGATCAATGCAAGCAAAAATCCCATTTTTACTGAAAATGTTCCACTACGTTATTGAAAAACTTCGGAAATTCGCCCTCCTACACAAAACAAATCAATCAGTTACTAAAATCGACCCCGCGTTTACTGTCCAAGATGGGCGAGAATCGGTCAATGGGCCTTACCTTAGGCCTTCGAAGCCCGGCAACTGTGATTTCATGGTCGAGGCAATCCGATTTGGCTGCGCTCCCTCAGTCTTACCCGCCATTACCCGGACGGGCCTGGCGACCTCTGGGACTTCAGTGCTGTTCGACGCGATCCGCTGGGCGAATACCGGTAGCTTTCCGAGACGCAATCGTCGCAAAGGCTCTTACCAAGATTATCTAGGAAGCCCAGTAATGTTATTGGTCTGGTAATTGAGTACCGGAAACCTTGCTGGACCTCACTCGCAGCCTAAGAATAGGACGGTCGAGTCTAGTGCTCTGAGTCATTCAGAAGATTCATAGAATCGTTGGGATGTGCCATACTGGCTCATGGTCTTGGGGGATGGGCAGGCACAGCAAGTATGTGTGATTCTGAGCGCGGCGGAGCGCGAGCAGTTGGCGGCGATCGCGGCCGACCGCAACCGGCCGCGCAAGCACATCGAGCGGGCGCGCATTGTGCTCGCCTCGGCGGAGCAGCACTCGGCGCAGCGCGTGGCCCAAGACATCGGCGTTAGTCGGCCAACGGTGTGGCGCTGGCAACAGCGCTTTGCCGAGAGCGGGGTTGAGGGTCTGCTGCGCGACAAGACCCGCAAGCCCGGCAAGCCGCCGATCGCGGCAGAAATCGCCGCGCAAGTCGTGGCAAGGCCACCCGCATCTCCGTGGGTTCGGTGCAGCGCATCTTGCGGGCCCACAAACTGCAGCCGCATCGGCTACGCACCTTCAAGCGCTCGCGCGATCCAGGCTTTGCCGCCAAGCTCACTGACATCGTCGGGCTTTATGTCGACCCGCCGGCCCACGCAGTGGTGCTCTCGATCGATGAAAAAAGCCAGATCCAAGCCCTCGACCGCACTCAGCCCGGGCTGCCGATCAAGCCCGGGCGCTGCCAAACCATGACGCACGATTACAAGCGCCACGGCACCACCACCCTGTTCGCCGCGCTCAGCGTGCTCGACGGCACGGTCATCGGCCGCTGCATGCAGCGCCACCGCCATCTCGAATTCATCCGTTTTCTCAACGCCGTCGAGCGCGAGGTCGCCGCCGACAAACCAATCCACGTCGTCCTCGACAACTACGCCACCCACAAACATCCCAAGGTCCTGGCCTGGCTGGCGCCCCATCCACGCTGGACCTTCCACTTCACTCCGACCTCGCCCTCTTGGCTCAACGCCGTCGAGAACTTCTTCTCGAAGATGACCCGGCAGCGCATCCGCCGCGGCGTGTTCCGCTCAATCGCCGACCTGCAGGCCGCCATCAACGCTGATCTCGCCGAGCACAATGCCACTCCCAAACCCTTCGTCTGGACAAAATCCGCCGAGACCATCTTGGCCAAGGCCGCCACTAGAGTGGACCCCGGACACGTTCCGGGTTGAGAAAGGATGTATTCCCCGGGCGAGTGATATCCGAGCTGGGAATGGAGGTGCACGGTATTGTAATCGTCGGCAGCGAGGGCGGCAGCGGGATTGGGTATTGGGGCTGATCCGGACATAGTCGCGCTTGAAGGTTTTCGCAAAGCCTCGGCCATGCTGTTGCTTTCCGGACTTTCGACCGAGGTGAAACACGGGGCGAGGCTGAGCGCCAATGCAATCTCGATGGTTTTGTGAGAGGCAACAATCGATCAGCCATCGCAGCACAACTACAAAGCGTGCGTCCCCTGAGTTTCCACTACGGGCAGTCACACCGATATTGAGCCGCTCGAGCGCATCCCAGTGGGGACAGGCACAGACCTCGTCGGAGCGGAAGCGCTGCCTCAGCGTGCCTCGCGAACGCCAATCGCTGCTCTCCTGCGGGATGCAGCAGCGGCGCTGGCTGGTCTTGTCTTTGCTGGTAGATGGGTTTATTGATTTGAAATGATGCCCAATGAGTACCAAAAGTCGAGGCTAAACCGACATACCGTTACACTTACCCTTGGGGAGATACGGCGATGCAGCGAAGAGGCCCTGGATCCGATCCGAACAAAACGAGTGGCCCAACGGCGCAGCGTGGTCTCAGAGTTGGTAATATACAAGCGGACCAGGGTGTGCCTTCAACTCTGCTGTTCTGGGGGATCGCCGTTGGGCTGATGATCGCGGTTGGCGGGTTCATCATGTTTGCTTTGAGCACTAGCCGCTTGGCATCTCTTGCGACTTGTGTAGGCTTCGGGATTGTTTTGGCCGCCTTCGGCTCGCGAGCGGGGGGCAGCTGGGGAGGTTGGTCGGCTACGGGTGCTGGGGCGATGGCCATCCTTCTGTTTGTGTTGCTAATGCTCTACACGCCGCCGCCGACATCCGATTTCAGAAAGTATGGGCAGATTAGAGGAAATTTTGAAAAGGTTCTCGATTTTCATATCGTAGACGATCACCCGCTTTTTGAGTATAAGGATACGGGAACTAGTTCGATACAGTTCGTCGTACTCAATAAACGATTTAAAACCCAGATAATTAATATTCAGGTAACGACCGTGGAAAGTGATCAACAGAAAAGATGGTTCGAAATGATCGGAGATGGGAATTACATTGTAACAAAATATTTTGACAGAAACTCTGATGACACTATAAAATGGTATTTTGATTACGAGAAAAAGCTTGTAAAAGATGGAAACCATGTGCTTTTCAAAGAGGGAGATGATTTTGACGAGCAAGCGATCAAACATTCCTATTTTGAACAGCATCAGGACCACTTCTTTCTTATAACTAAGGCATTTGCAGCACCTTTATCAGCTGATTTAGCATCATCGATCGCCGGCTTGAGTTCAGAAAACCCAGCGATTTGGCGCAACTCTAGAGAGGCTCTTGCCGCTGTCGGTCCTGGCGCTGTTAAACCAATGATGGCTGTATTGCTTCAATCCCCCAACACTTACCTAATCAAGTTGGGCGTCATCCTTGCTCTCAACGATATGCTCCGCACAAATCCGAACCAGCGCAGTGAGATTTCAAAAGCTCTCGACGATGCATCAATCGGGTTTCTGGTTGGCCTCGCTTCGGATTCGGACAAGACTGTACGCTTACAGGCGACAGAGTTCTTGCACGATCTCAAAGACATACGGGAAGTCACCTCTAGCCTGGAGGCGATACAAAAAAATACAGACCCCAACGGAGTGTATAACAATGTACTCATCTTGAAGGGGCTTTATCCCGATCTCGACCAGTCGCTGAAAACGCGGGTCTTCCAAGCCCTCGAGGCTGCTGTGACCCCGAGCAGCCCGCCAGCCCATAGTCTAGTGCTCAGCTTGCCACCGCCTTAAATGATGAATCCGCAGCGCAGCCCAAATTTAAGTCTGTACCGAACGGGTTCGCATTGCTGTTGTGCCTCCGATCAGCAGTCCATAATCGGCATAATCAGACAGATGCCGAGCGTCTCTGCAGCTTCGGGCAAGCCTGTCGCAGTCGAGGGGTGAGAACGTAGCGTAAAACGCTTGCGTTGTGTGCCGCGCATGCTCAATAGCTCGGAGGTGAAATTCCTCTACCCAACCTGATGGAGGTGAAGGGTTAGTGATGCGCAATGGCTATCGCCGCGAGGCGGAGTCTGAAGAAAGCGCGAAGCAAAGGTGCGAGCCGATGGACAAGAACCGGATACGAGGCGCAAGCGCCGGACGAGCGGGCAACGTATCCCGAGGTCCATATCGATCAACGGCGCGAAGCGTAGATCCGGCGGTTGTGCTTACCATGGGAGATCTGCCCCGTTCAGTTCATCGCGAGCTCGGCCTGCGGATTGTGCTCATGAAAGCGATGCCAAGCGCTACGACGAATGTGAGAAGCGCCAAGACGGAAACGGTCAGAGGGCTCCACTGACCGACGGCAGCAGCAAGCGGAGGCGCGGGAGTGACTGGTGGCTGAGGAGGGATCGTCATTGAGAATCCCCATATCGTTTAGTGGATGAACGGGCATCGGGATCGATCCTCCGATGGGGATGTAGGATCGAGCTGATGATAACCATTTCATTATGTCAAATCGGGTTCAGAATTGAACCTGACAACTGCCCCGAAAACGCCCCCAACCAGAGAATTAACGTCAGGCACACCGGCGACCGCCACCTCGGCGACCGTGGGGTGCGATGTCGTGCGATTTCAACCGCGCCTCGACCTCACGGAAGCGCTCGGCCGTCACGACAAAGGCTCACTGCTGCATTCAGGAACGGATTGCGTGCTCGAACTCTGCAAAAACCCCGAGCATCTGGAACAGCGCCCGTCCGGCGGGCGTGGTTGTGTCAGCCGCTTGCTTTTCGAGATAGAGGTCGCACCCAGCGGCATTGAGTTCCCCAAGAAAGCCGACGAGATCCTGCAACGATCCGCCAAGCCGGTCGACCGACCACGCGGCAACGACATCGATCTTGCCACGCACGACCTCTTTCAGAAGCCGATCGAACTCCGACCGTTTATCGCGCCCTTTGGCGCCGCTGATGCCTTCGTCGGGGAATTCGTCTGCGATGATCCATCCCTGCCGACGACCGATTGCCTCGGTCAGAGCTCCGCGCTGGTTGTCAACGTATCGGCATTAAAATCCACCTCAAAGCTCGCATTTTTACAGTGCGAAATTGCAGCGCGCTATTGGCGCTAACAACTCGGCTCGACAAGGAGAATGCCGGTTGAAGACGCATGGTTGGGGGTGATCGCTGCCGTCGTCCGGCTGACAGCGATGTTCCGTCGGTCCTGTTCGCGAACCTTTTTCCCGCGCCATTGCCTCCCCCCATGGCAACGCCACCGCCGGCCCCCCGCCCGAAGCACCTTTTTCGGACTTGCTCACAAGGTCGCGGTGATGCGCTGAGCCCGTTATCCTTGAAAACCTCCCACATATTCGCTGCGTCTTTGCTACTGCGGTGGCTGTACCCTAAATAGGAAAATTACATCTGCGGTTAGGGCCACACCCAGCGTCGTGGACGCGATCACATTTGGACCTGTACCCTTCAGCGTCACAGTATAGGTGCCTGGCACGAGGACATTGGCGCCACGGTATGCCCAGACGAAACTGTTGGGCGCCGAGCCAGGCGAAATCGTCCCAAAACCCGATACATCGGTGGTCGAGATCACTGTGAAGCTCTCGCCGGGGATCACGGTTTGGTCGGAGAGCAATGCGCCAGTGAAGATAACTTCGATGGCCGGCGCAATTCCGTCTTGTACCGCAACAGGCGTGCTGTTGTTCAGTGGTACATCATTTTGGAATGTGCCAGACTGGCTGAGGGTGCCTATGAATCCACCACTGACTTGGAAGACTGCACCGGTTCCTGTTAAGGCCACGCTGAACACCTCGGGATTCGCGCCGTCAGCGGTGATGGACAGTGTCGCGTTTCTTGGGCCGACTGCGACCGGGGTAAAAGCACGCTGATTGCGCAGTTCTTCCCGGCTGCAAGGTTTGCGCCGCACTTATTGGTCTGAGCAAAGTCTGCTGAGTTGGCGCCTGCCAATGTGATCGACAAAGCGACAGCGGTGCTCCCATGGTTGGTCACCGTCACCGCCTGCGATCCACTGGTGTGGCCCACGTTTTGATTGAAAAAGTTGAGATCTGTCGGCGATACTGTCACCGCGGGGAAAACCAGCCAGAACCAGCTCTCGAAGTCACTGGCCCGCTCGCCGTTGCCGGACGGCAGGAACAGGGTTTCGTTCGGTTGCACGAACACTTGCCCATCCAAGTAGAGTGTGGGCCCGGCCAAAATGGCCCAGATGAAATGACCCTTTAATGTCACCCTTGTTCGAAGTCGTCCCGCTGAAGGAGGGTTGCGTGACAGCAGTTGCTCCAGCAAGGATGGAGGCTTCCAGCTAATGACGTTAGAGGAGACGGTTGGCTCCGCCAGGATGATGTAAGCTTGGGACAGCACCGTTGCTAGGTCGCCACCTTCAGCGGGAGGCCCTTCAAGGGCGACGATCACTGTCGAAGACGTGATCGATTTCGGGTCGGGCGGCGCATCCAGTGTCACCCGCAATCCCTGACTGAAAAACATGTCCACTGCAACCACGCCATCATTTGCCCAGTTGATATTGGTAACATGAATGGCGGAAGAAGCGAGTGGCGGGAAACGGTGCCGGCAATCGCTGAGAAGCGTCCATGTATTATTGCTGAACTGGAGCAGGGCCAGACTGCAATAATGACGCTCGATCCCTGCCGGCGGTTGGGGAAGCGGATTCGGCGGCGTCGCCCTGTCCTGCGGCCACTCGACGAGGGGCCTGCTAATGGCGGTGGCGGTGCGTGCCGGGATCAGCCAATAATCGCCGTT
>Ga0210403_10005181_pt1 | contig 11117 bp, 3 predicted proteins | sample IncBWC19MmetaG_FD_150863 | JGI IMG/M metagenome (GOLD analysis project Ga0210403, IMG submission 150863) | Forest soil microbial communities from Barre Woods Harvard Forest LTER site, Petersham, Massachusetts, United States - Inc-BW-C-19-M | ecosystem: Environmental > Terrestrial > Soil >... | reverse complement strand
GGCTGCCGGCAGTCACTGGTCCCTTTCCGACAGCACCCTTAGTGATGATTCTTCGCTCGAAACGCATTGGCCTGATGCCGGAGCGGTTCCACTCAACACCGGCCTTGCCGTGGACATGTTGCAAATTATCAGCGATCCGCTCTTCAATTTCATGACGCATACCTCGCCAGTGGCTCCCGATGCCGCCCAGCAGGATCCCTGTTTGACGAGCGGTGCATCCAACTGTTTCTTCGTTCATCTGAAGTCGGGAACCAGGGTCTATGAGGCCTATAGCCTTCTGGACGGTATGGCCGCAGCACCAACGGATCTTGCAAAAGAACTGAACCACAAGATCACCGGCGACTTCATGATCGGACCCTATAGCGTGCCTTGGGGCTTTATGACGCTCGGCGGCTCAGGTGGCCAAACGGTTTTTGGAGCCTTAACCACGGGAACGCATGGCGGTGATTTCCGCCAACGGCCCATCGCCGACGCGGTCGTGGCAATGCATCTGGTCACGGATGGTGGCGACCATTTTTGGATCGAACGCTTCAGCAGCACCATCGAGTTTCCGATTGCGGATGATCAGAAACTCAAAAACATCTACGGCAATCTAAACCCGCACGTTCGCTTCACGATCGTTCGCGATAATGATTTGTTTGATGCCGTGGTCGTTGGCGTCGGCCGCTTTGGCGTGGTCGTTTCCATGGTGTTGCGAGTGGTGCCGCAGTACTGTTTGCTGGAACATCGAAGACTGGCGGATTGGTCGCTTATTAAAACGATGCTGAAAACACCCGCTCGCCATCATGGCTTCGATACGGCAGTTTTCTTTGGGTCTGGTGCCGCGGCGGATCAAGCTGCCTTCGCAAAACGTTTTGGCTCGGTTGCGACCGCCCAGAATCGTTTTTTGCAGATCGCCATCAACCCCTCGCCCCATTTGAGGGATGAACACCGTGTTGGCGTGACCCAACGCTGGTTCCATCCCAATACCGCGCCTGAAGCCATTGACCCAAACACGGGTGACTTGCGCGGACGCCAAGAGCGTGGCACACCCGAAACGGCGGGAACGACCGCAAGTTACAGCCCGCCAGATACCCTGGAAGGTTCGGGTTCCTCCAGCGGAACCTTTCTCGATCATGCCTGCAGTGACGGCAACTTTGTCGGTGGTATTGTGCGCGAGGCCGCAAAGGAAATCGAAAAGATCATCACGAACAATGCGGTGACGGCGGGCGGCATCGCGGCTGCCGCCATTGCCCTGGGAGCGGGCGCGGAGGTGTTGGCCATTGCATCCGTTTGTGCGGTGCTGGCCGCTGTGGCTTTAGCGCTCGAAGCACTAGCGGACGCAATCGACGCCCTAGGCGATGCCAGCCTGGCCCAAACCGTCGAGACCGTCATCGAGACGATCGAAGACATTCCGGGGGTTCCGCAATCCATCAAAATCATGCTCTTGCGGGCCATCGTGAAATTACTTTTTGAGTCTCAACAAAAAGACCACGATTACGTGGCCATCTGCTATGCGGTCATGGACGGCCATGATTATGTGGATCGCTCGTGCTTTGGCAATGCCGAATCCATCGAGATCTTTTTTGACGCGGCCCGCCCGGATATCTATTGCGCCTTTGTCGATGCTGCATTGGCTTTCGAAGCGGCCCAAGAAGAACAAGCAGGGAGATTTGCTGCGGGCTATCTTTCGCTCCGCTACATGCGGGCTTCGCAGGGTTTGATCGCACCATCGCAATTTGACGAAACGGTGGCCATTGAAATCTCTGGCCTTCGGGATGCCAAAGGATCCGTGCCTTTTATCATGAACGCCGTCGCATTGGCGCGTGATCCCATGTTTAAAGGCCTTTTCCATTGGGGCCAGTTTAATCCGCTGACCCGTCCCGAAGTGGAAGCGCTCTATGATTCCCCGCCCGGGAAGCACTTGACCCGTTGGCGCAGCGCCTTACAAAAATTAACCAGGAACGGCACCTTGGATGGATTTTCCAGCGCGTTCACGAGAAATGCCGGCCTCGAACCTTTCTGAGCAAGGAGAAACCGCTATGGCCAAGCTTTCCGGAAAATGGACTCTCCGAGCCGTCCAAAATGAGGCAGGGTGGCAACAACGCATCTTCATCAGCGGGTCGAGTGCGCATGATGGCCCGCATCCCATGGTTTTGGGAACCACGATCCCTCACGTCGAGGGAAATGCCATCAATATCATCGCGCAGGCTTTGAACCCAAACCTGAACGTTTGGATCGACAGCCTTGTTCAGGAGGCCATGAATTGGGATAACCCCACCGGACTTCAAGTGACCCTCAGTGCCGATGATAACCCGCCCTATGGGGACTTGGATTTCAACGACTTGGTCGTTCTGTGCACCGCGGAAAATGCTCCGCTGGCCTCACCCCTGGCAGGCCCGCGTCCCGACCTGACCATTCCGGAAAGATTCTTCAAATGGCGTCAAGCCAATCCGGAGCAGAAGCCGACGCCCAGAAAAGAAAAGGAAAAAGCAAACTCCAAGCCACGGCCAAAGAAGCCAGTCCGCCCACGGCGGCCGCGGTAGATCCGAACGGTCCCAGTCGGTAACAACTTCACCCATAACATTCTTGGAAACTGGTCCCTGGATAGTTTTGTGATAATCCGCTCGCCCCCCGTCAATATAGTTGGTGCGCAAATTTCTGCCGGAGTGGCCCTGGTCTACCTCTGGTGCTTTACGGCTCTCAGTATCCGGGTGGCAAGGCTTTCAATCCTGCAGCTTTTGTCCCGGCAGCAAGCGGTCAGCAGGGCGACTTGGGGCGTAATGTCCTTCGAGGCTTTGGGGCTTGTCAAGCTGACTTAGGGTTGCAGAGACAGTTTCGCGTGACCGACGAACTACCGCTTCGTTTTCGCGCAGAGTTCTTCAGCATCTTCAACCACCCCAGCTTTGGCAGTCCTAACAATGTCCTGACCAGCCCGCTATTTGGTCGGTCCACCCAAACCATGGCAAGCAGCCTCGCGGGTGGCAATTATGCAGGTTTCAACCCGCTCTACCAAATTGGCGGTCCACGATCCACAGGTATCTTTGGCCGCCACCCGCGGACAAACACGGGAAAACCTCCGCTCGCCTGCAGTTCTGCACACACTCATTAAAGAGACCTCACTTCTCCTGAGCTTCCCTGCAATCACTTTGCAATCAGTTGACGCGCCTTACCACGTACTTTCATGTACTTTGGATGCAGTCCGTGCTTTGTATGTCCTTGAAACTATGTTTTATGACGGATTCGAATCCCACTCTTTTCGCGTACAGTTCGTCACTTGGCGCCACCTGCAATCACGCCGCAATCACTCGCAGCGAGGATCCCCAGCTGATCCTTCTAGGCATCATCGGGGTCAAACAAGGGTCACGCTTGCCCTGACGTGCAGTATTCATTCGTCTTCGTGGATTGTCATCTGGGGCGCAAAGTAATCTAGCAGGAACAATAGTGCATCTCAGGAACGCCCGCCCAACCCGAATCGGGAACGGGTCTGGGGGTGAGCCCTTGGTCTGGGGCACCCACTCTGGGGCACCCATAAGAAAATGACTGAGAGCGACGAATAGGAATTACATGAGTTTATGCGGTTGAAGCACCACTCACATGGATTGACAAATCAACACTTTGGCTAATTTCCGTTGTTTCGGGACCAGGGGGTCGGAGGTTCAAATCCTCTCTCCCCGACCAATTCTTTTCAATCACTTAGAATTTAAGCTGACCTCGAAAGTGAGCCCCTGGTGCGGCTTCTGTGGGTGCCCCAACGCAACCCGCGGTTTCAACGACGGTTAGGTTCGCTTGGACATCGAAGGTTGGGGCACCCAATCGGGGCACCCATAAGAATTTGGTGCATCAAAATGGCGGCCGCGTGCAGGAAAAATGCGGCTATCACGACGATCCGCGATCTGGGTTTGCTGCTGGTTGAGCCCTTGGGCAGGCACCAGGGTATCAGAGGACACAAGGCTCGCAATGCGGTTAGAGAAGGCATGGAGGGTGAGGGTGAGAGTGACATAGCTATGACTCGAAGGGGCGCCGCCCCTTCCCCCCAAAACCAAGCCGTCCCCATGCTCCCGCTGCCAATCATCCTTGGCGACAAGGCTGGCAGCGCATGAAAACACCAGCTCTTTCCTCGGCATGGTGAAACCACAACCAGGGGACATTTCTATTGTGGACAAACCGGGGACATTTCTATTGTGGTATGACACAACAGATAATTTCTATTGACTATTGCCCTGCGGAAGCGCAAAATGCGCGCGTTTTCCCCTTACATGCGTTCTCCTAGCGGTTCATTGGACTATTCCAGGTAAGCTTTAATTGAGAGGGTCCGGGGACGTGACAAGCCCAACGGTCACAGCTACGCCTGTTCAACCCCAAGTAATTCCTCTCAGCTTGCCCGGTTTCATTGCGCTGGTCCAATCGCAGCGCCCAGAACGGCGATTAGGTTCTCCTGCAGATCGTGGAGTTTTTAGAACAGAGGCGTAAGAAACGATTTCTTGCGATCTTTGCGCGACACCAAGAGCACCGGGAGAAGTTGGAACCCGTCTGAGCTCGACGACATTCCGGAGTGAATGCCCTTGATGATGAATGAATAGCGAGGAGGTACCCTGCGATGAAAACGAGCGGTTTCAGGACGATATTGTATTGCGCGTTTTCTGTGTCGGCCCTTGTGCTGCTGTGCAATCTAGCTGCGGTCGGTCAGGGCGGCATTCTTGCAGAGCAACTGGCCGGGATTGACTCTAGTCGTAACTTACGGATTTTTTCATGGACGCCGCAGTGCGATTGGATGGTTCAGGATGTTCCCCAAGTCAAAGGGCAGATCTGGAGTCCTTTGGCAAGTTGGCAGACACCGGATGGTCCATATCTTGTAGATCATCTCGCGGGGAAGAGTGCTGCGGGAGAACTTCTGCTCCTATTCAAGTCTGCGCGCCAAAACTGGCAAACCGTCAACGTGTCCGCAGAAGCTGACGCGACACTTGCTAATAGCCGGGTTTCCCCCTTATATGCTCCAACCGCATGGCAGACACGGCTGCCCGGAGCGGCAAATCTCGAGCATTTGACGAGCGCGAGCGCCGGAAATGAGCTCTTGGTGTTTTCTTTTTCACCAGGCGATCATTGGCGGGTTATTAACGCTACGCAAAATGTCAGGGCATCACAACCACGAGAATTCGTCTCCGGTTCCTTGACTGCTTGGCAAAGACCCGAACCAGCGCGGAACGGTGTCACTGAATTTGTCGCGGGACTCGATCCGTATGGCGATCTTGTTGTGTTTTCCTCCTTTCGGGGCCCGAACCAACCCGCCTGGCAGCCCGGAAACATTGATGTTCAAAACATTTCGGCCCAGATCGCGCCGCACCAGCGCTACTTCGCTCCGCTTACGAGTTGGCTGTCTCCGCTCAACGGCTCGGAAAACCTCGCGGCAATGACCACGAACGGAGAGTTGATCGTAATTCGAATCGCACCGTCGTTGAATTTCATCAACGTTACGGCGCTTACTGGGCAAGCAATCAATGGTCCTGTAATCAGTTGGCAAACACAGGACGGACCCAATGTGGTCGAACACCTCGCGGCCAATAGTCCTAGCGGCGATCTGCTTGTCTTTTATTCTTCCGCCACATCCACTGCACTGGCGTGGCAGACAGCAAATGTTGTGAACGTGTCCCAAAGCAGAGGGCTCCCTCAAATCCGGAGTGGCCCTTTCGGAGCCTGGCAGACAACCGACGGTTCGTTCAACATTGAGCATATTGCTGGCATAAGCAGCCCGACGGGCAACCTGCTGGTATTTTTCTGGTCGCCGCGCGCGGACTGGCAAACAGTTGATATTTCCGTCAAGGCTGATGGGCAGCAGATTTTCACCCAAGGGACCAGTTGGCAGACGCCAAATCAACTACCCCCATGTGACGTAGTAACCCAACACAACGATAACGCGCGAAGCGGAGCATACTTGGCCGAAAAACAACTCACTCCTGAGACTGTCAGTTCTGACCGTTTCACCAGATTGTATAGTCGCTATGTCGACGGCGACATTGTCGCCCAACCTCTTTATACGCGTAGGGTACCGACATTGGCGGGAGTGAAGAACCTCTTTTTCGTCGCGACGGCAAAAAATATGCTTTATGCCTTCGACGCGGATGACACCGCTCAGTCCGCACCACCCATTTGGAGCAGATCACTCGGTTGTGATCCTCAATTCGAGGACTGCTCGCCGCAATCGTCGCCTTGGCTTCCCACTGCCAGGCGGCTCTGCATTTGGCTCCCCGGCAATACGACAGATCCTGCTAATTGTTCTTTGCTCCCCGGGAGTGGAAGATTTAACTCTCCGGAAGTTTGCAGTGAGACTCGTGGCGGCTATGTCGGAGTGACCAGCACGCCCGTGATCGATCCGGTCACGAACGTTATGTACGTGGTGAGCAGGCGGTGGAACCGAACACGCCAAGCCTATAACCCTCTAGTTGACATCTTGAATCCCAGCGCGGATATGGACAGTAAGGATTTCTTGTACGCGATTAACATAGGCGACGGCAGTGATCGAATGCGCCCCCAGGAAATCGAAGCCACCGCCTCCAATGGAGAACGATTTCAGGCGAGATGCCATAGAAACCGTCCGGGACTGCTTTTGCTGAACGGTGTCGTCTATGTTGCGTACGGGACTTTTCAATGTGATCAGGGTTGCCCGGGTGGCACGTACCATGGCTGGGTATTGGGTTATCGAGCGTCAAACATACAGCAACAGACAGGAGTGTTCGCAACGTCTGGCGGCGGGGCTGGGATTTGGCAGACTGGCAATGGGTTGGCCGGCGCCCCGGACGGCACCGTGTACTTCGAGACCGGAAACGATTTTGATAATCGGACCTCGCCTCTGGGCGATAGTTTCGTGAAGCTCCGTGTAGAGTCTGCCGGTCTCGTACAAGACCGTCCACCCTTTAGGCCCAATAATCAGGCCACACTACGAAGGGGTGATACGGATCTTGGCTCCGGTGGTCCCCTGTTGCTCCCCGGCAATCGCCTAATCGGCGGTGGCAAGCAAGGTATCTTCTATGTTCTCGATCAAAACACGATGGCGTTGACGCAGGATCGCGGGGATCCAGCTCCGCCGCCTCCCAACGATGTTCCATTTCCCTCCAATTTGAGGTTCGATGGTTTTCAAGCGTTTACCAATACTTGGCATCCCGAGATCAATCAGCACGATTATCAGCGCGGTGAGGGTTTTGGCCCGAACATCCATGCTGGACCGGTGTATTGGGAACCAGACCCAAATGGACAACCGCCCTATGGGCTCATCTACAAGATGCCAGAGAAGGACTATCTTAAGGCCTTTAGGTATGACCTCACAGGTGCCTACGATCAGATGGGCGCATATCACGTACGAGCTAGCCCCGTGATGGCTGCGACTGGAGTTGGCGCGCGTCCTCCCGACGGTATGCCTGGAGGATTCAGCTCGTTGTCGGCAAACGGCGCGCATGACGGCGTTATTTGGACTTGGCTTCCGAGAGATTCTGACGCACAGTGGACAAACGTGACAGGTCGGCTTGTGGCCTTCGACGCCACTAATCTAGCGCGCGGACCTCTTTGGAGCGATAGCAGTTGGACTTTCGCAAAGTCCGTTCCTCCAACTGTGGCAGATGGCAAACTTTTCCTGGCGACATTTCAGGATCGGGTAGTGGTGTACGGTTTGCGGAATTGTACGATCTGTGGCCCACCACCTCCCGTGGATTTAATTCGTGGCGTTTCGGTAGAGGAACCGGATTGCCCTTCTTCATCGGAAGCTTACGCTCGCGTCGGGGGACCGGCAGGAATTCTTGGAACTCCTCTTGACGATGAGATCGCCATCGGTGATGTTGCGAAGGGAAAGTACCGACACTATCGCGGATCTCTGATCGGACTGAATCCGCGCGTCCTTTCGATCAAGGTATCCGTGCACACGGCACACCCCTCCTGTTCGCATCCCGAGCGTGGCAACGTAACAGAAGTAGAGTCCTCAATTTATTGGAGTGATCGGACCTGTGCCCACATTCTGCAAGGAGATATCCGCGACTTGTGGCTAAAGCTGGGGGCCCAGAATAGTCGGCTTGGATACCCGACCTCTGACGAGATGAACACGCCTGATGGGCAAGGTCGAATGAGTAAGTTTGAGCATGGAGAGATTTGGTGGTATCCAGATCAAGGAGCCTATATCCGGCAGGAACCACCAGGTCACATTTCCCCTTAACTATTGATCGCTCTGATCGGTACTGGCTTTATGTGCCAAATGCATCCTCGTTGTTTTTCCGGAATGCAAGAAAACATTCTCGGGAGGTCTCTGGTCATGAGAAAAGCAAGTTTTGGTGTTTCACCCCGAAATCTCGCGACGAAAGATTATCCTTTTAGCTCCGCCTCCAGGACCTTAGCGACTCCAATTCGTTTATTGCTGTGCTCGTTGGCCGCATTTCTACTCGGTTTTCAGTCGCTGTTGATGGCCCAAAGCGACATACGCATCGTCGATGTTAGCCCCAACTCATCAAATTTTTCTGTCAGCACGAACCAATCCTCTTCCGGACGTGTCTTGGCACTTGCGGCGGAAGAAAGCAATTCTGTAAACCGCCGCATCTTTGCTGGCACCTACTCTGGACTGTGGCGTTCGGAGGATGGCGGGCAAAGCTGGCAGCAGTTAACAATGCCTCAAGGGTCTCTGCCCGTTGCAGGGCTGGCCGGTCCTGACATTCGCGATGTTGTTGTCTCTCGTGCGAACCGTGACCTAGTTTTTGCGGCAACCTCCGGAGATACGCGATTAGTGCAGCGAAATGGTGTGTATCGCTCAATCGATGGGGGGCGGAGCTGGTCTTTGGTCCATCGCTTTGTGTGTTCAAATGGTGGCGCTGTGTCGCAGGTGGTGATGGCTCCTGACAACGGCAATGTCTTAGTTGCTGCCGGTGGCTGCGCCATCGCGATTACAACCGATGGAGGGCTGACTTGGAACGAGCAGGCGCTTCCAGGCGTGATCTGGCATGTAGCCGTGGGACAACAGGAGGGCGTGAACAGAAGGGTCTATGCGCTCGGCGATGGTCGAATGTTCTATTCCCAGGATGCTGGACAGAGCTGGACTCAAGAGACGACGATGTTGCCCGCTGTTATGGGCGCTCAACCGGGCGACTGTTGCGGCGCCAGTTCCAGGATTATTGCTTTGGAGCCGAGCCGGCCAGAACACATCTTCGTTGCTGTGTCAGGCATGGCAAACGGTCCTAGCTATTTTCATCAGGGAGATCCCAATTTAGCGAATCTTCCAGATGGCGTGCTCTGCAATACCCGAGGTCGCGGTTGCGGTGAGGGTAGCATTTGGTTTGCAGACTTCTCCGGCTTCGTATCCAACGATCCGACTCGACGCGCCGCGCAATGGCGACAGCTCCCCGGCCCTCCTGTTTACTGGGGCGTTTCCACTCCAAGTGGCAACGTTTACCTGAGCGTGAAGGTGCTCGGAAGTCAATTCTTGCTCTTTTTTTCCGATGGAAGCCATGTTCACGTTTCTACGGGCCAACCGCAATCGAGTGCGTCTTGGCACAGATTGGATGGGAGAGATGCTTCCCAAAGTAAGCTAGATGACGATCTTTCAAACAAACTTTTTGTTCATGTAGACCCGCACGCGATAGCAGTCTCCACCGATTTTGCTATATCACTTGTCACGGCCACAGGCGTGCCTCCTCCGTATAACCAAAATTCGGTTCTCGATACTTTCAGAAGTGGAACAGTATGGATGGCCAATGATGGGGGCGTTTACCGAAGCATAGATGGAGGACGCACTTGGAGTCTGGGTCTGGGACTTAGCACTCTTGGGCCGGTCAACATTGCCGGTTTGGCTTATCCGGGACGAGCGCCCGGACTCTATATGGGTACTGGCGATAACGACAATTTTTATAGCCTTGACGGTGGACAGACTTGGCGGGATGCAATTTCCGGCTGCGGAGATTGTGATCCATGGTTCGCTGACCCGCTGCAGCCAACGTGGGTATCCGCTTTTGCTGCTCGGGAAGCAGGAGGCGGTTTTGACATTTACAGGAGTACATCCGGGTATCCGGACGCCGGCAACAGTGCCAACGAGCAGCACGTACCATGCCCCGTGGGTAACCAAACGACCGATTGCAACTCAGTTAGTTTCTACTCGATAAAGGGCTACAGGCCGATGGTATTAACGGCGCAAGGAGAAATGCCTGAGCCTGGTGGCGACCACATCCTCATTTGGCGAAGGCCGGACGGAACTCGCGTGCTGCTGCGCACGCAGAATATCGCCGCGATCAGTGGTCGCGAGGATTGGAGCGATGTGAACAAAGCTGTCCCACAGGGCCCCACCCTTCCGGCAGGAGTGGACGTCGTCCAAGCATCCGGCGGTCATGCGAATCCAGTCTTCTACGTCGCAGACCCGAGTTCAACCAGGAACGTATGGAAATGGAAAGCTGGAATGCAGAACTGGCTCCGCGTTGTTCCCGGTGGCTCCGCTTCGCGATCTGCTTCTGAGGCAAAACGTTTCTTCGCGGATCCTTACAATCCGGAAAGGATATATATAGTCGATTCCAACGCCATCAAAAGGTCGGACGATGGTGGAGCGTCATGGCAGGTCGATCAAGGCTTGGATGCCGTCGCGACGGAGAATCACACGTTCGCGTATGGAGGAAATGGGTCGGTCATCCAGGACATGATTTTCCTTTACAAAGAACCCAGCACGATTTTTGCCCTCGGCAATGCCGGCGTGTTCTACACGTTAAATGATCGAACGTGGCAAAGGCTGCTAGATACGTCGGCCGTTCCAAGCCATCCGCTGAGTGCCTATTTTGATGCCACATCAGACCAGTGTAACCGTGCGCTGTATGTCGCATTTGCAGGACGGTCGCTTTTGCGCTTTGGTCCCATTCCCGTACCAGCTAGCGTGGTCAACGTCAGCCAGAAGACCGGGCAGAAGATCGCCGGGGCCGTCACAAGCTGGCAGACGCGGGATGGTCCATTCAATGTCGAGCATCTGGCCGGCATGGCACCTAATGGTGATCTGCTAACGTTCTACTGGTCTCCACGGCAGGACTGGCAAGTGGTCAACGTCAGCCAGAAGACCGGGCAGAAGATCGCCGGGGCCGTCACAAGCTGGCAGACGCGGGATGGTCCATTCAATGTCGAGCATCTGGCCGGCA
>Ga0210403_10005179_pt1 | contig 11119 bp, 9 predicted proteins | sample IncBWC19MmetaG_FD_150863 | JGI IMG/M metagenome (GOLD analysis project Ga0210403, IMG submission 150863) | Forest soil microbial communities from Barre Woods Harvard Forest LTER site, Petersham, Massachusetts, United States - Inc-BW-C-19-M | ecosystem: Environmental > Terrestrial > Soil >... | reverse complement strand
CCCAGCCGTGCGCTGATGGCCGGGCTTTCGGTGGCCGACCGTTCTCCGGGTTCGGGTCCAATGGAACTATCTCGATGCTGTTTTCTGTTTCTTTGATTTCGAAATTAGTCATATGAGTTCACCTATTCCTGTTCAGGCAATGCAGCCTTGTGCCGCCATCCGTGCAGTAAGCTGAAAAACGTTGGAACGAAGAAGAGCGTAGAACCTGTAGCAAAAAGAAGACCGCCGATCACGGCCCGTCCGAGGGGCGCGTTTTGCTCGCCTCCATCTCCCAGCCCCAGCGCCATGGGAACCATGCCAATGATCATTGCCAGAGCTGTCATCAAAACGGGGCGAAATCGCGTGAAACCAGCCTCTACGGCAGCCGCGATCGGATCCTTCCCTTCACTCAACTGTTCTCGGGCAAAGGTCACACGAGAATGCTGTTCGCGGTGGCCACGCCCATGCACATGATGGTTCCCATCAGCGCTGGCACGCTTAGAGTTGTGTGCGTTATGAAGAGGAACCAGGCGATTCCAGCCAACGCCGCGGGCAGAGCGGAGATCATGATGAAAGGATCGAGCCAGGACTGGAAATTTACGACGATCAGCAGGTAGTCGAGCAGAATCGCAAATAGCAGTCCGATCAGGAGGCCGGCGTAGGACGAGCGCATCGTCTGCACCTGACCGCGAACCACTACCCGCGATCCACGCGGCAGTTGCTTGCTTGCTGAGGCGATGATCTTGTTGATGTCTCGTGAGACTCCACCCAGGTCACGTCCATCCACTGATCCGAAAATGTCGATGACTGGCGCAACGTTATAGTGAGAGACCACGGCCATTCCGCTTCCGCGCTGCATCGACACCAGGTTGGCCATCAGCGAAGGAGGAGAATTGGGATTCGTTCCGGTGACTGGAGTGTTCTCGAGGTCCTGGATGCTGGCCGTCCGATACTGCGGCGTCTGCGTAGCAATCGAATAACTCACTCCGTTTTGCGGATCGAGCCAGAAGGTAGGTGCCGTTTGAAAGCTGCCGCTCAGTGACACCAGAAGATTTTGCGCGATGTCGTGGGCCGAAAAACCAAGCTCCTGCGCCTTCGTCCGCTCGATCCTCAGATGCAGGTACGGATCATCGAAGGGCTGCTGAATTCGCAGGTCCACCGTGCCCGGCACATACCGGACCCGCTGCAGTACTTGGTCCGCCCAGGCCCGATTGCCGTCAAGATCGTTGCCGACAACTTGGATATCAATCGGTGCAGGCAGTCCGAAATTCAGGATCTGGCTCACCATGTCCGAAGGCAAAAAGGCGAAGATCACGCCGGGGAATTTCTTTGCCAGGCTCAGACGCAACTGCTCTACGTACTGGGCTGTGGGGTGGTGCTTGGGCGAAAGCGTGACGAGAATGTCAGCATCCGAAGTGCCGATCGGGGCCGAGTTGCTGTAAGAGAGATTGATGCCGCTGTAGGGCAATCCAATGTTGTCGATGATGCTGGCCACTTCATGGGCTGGGATGCGTTCCCGGATCGAATTCTCCACCTCGTCGCACAAGAACGCAGTATCTTCGATACGCATTCCCGTCGGCCCGCGCATATGAAGTTTGAAGCTGCCAGCATCCACACTAGGAAAGAAGTCCTGGCCAAGCCACGGAACAATCAGGGCGAGCGAGCCCAGGCACGCAGCGAAGAACGTCAACAAGAAGACGCGCCGGTGATGCAGACATCGCTCCAGCAGGTTGCGATAGCCCTCGCGCATGCGGTCGAAAGCCGCTTCGAACCTCCGCTGAAGGCGAACAAAAATGTTGCGGGTGGATGCCAAGCTGTGAGCTTTCTCATTCTGCAGCAGATACTTCGCCATGGTCGGAACGATCGTCCGCGACAGCAGATATGACGCCAGCATGGCAAACACAACCGCTTCTGCCAGAGGCAGAAACAAATAGCGCGCGACGCCCGATAGCAGAAACATCGGGGCGAACACGATACAGATCGACAGTGTCGAAACGAATGCCGGAGTGGCAATCTGCATGGCGCTATCCAGCACCACTTCATCCATGTTCTGGTCGGGGTGCAATTCCCGGTTGCGGTTGATGTTCTCGACCTCAACCGTCGCATCGTCCACTAGAATTCCCACCGCCAGTGCCAGTCCGCCGAGCGTCATGATGTTGATGGTTTGCCCGATGAGGGTCAGAGTGATGATGGAGCACAGAATCGCGAGGGGGATCGAGGTCGCGATAATGATCGTACTGCGCCAGTTCCCGAGGAACATGAGAATCATGAACGCGGTCAGGCAAGCGGCGATCAATGCCTCGCGAACTACGCCGCTGATCGCGCCTTTTACAAAAATCGATTGGTCGGCGAGCGGAGACATTTTCAACTGGGTTGGCACGGTGGCCGCGATCCGTGGCAGGATCGATTTGATCCCGGAAATCACGTCCAGCGTGGAGGCGTCCCCTGCCTTCTGAATCGTGAGCAGCACAGATCGCTGGCCATCCACGCGCACGATATTGGTTTGCGGCGGAAAACCGTCACGCACCCAGGCAACATCCTTCATGTAAATGGTCGTGTCCCCGATGGTTTTGACCGGGACACGATTCAGGTCAGCGATCGTCTGTGGAGCAGCGTTGGGGATATCGACGTTGTATTCCTTACCGCCAATTTTCGAAGTACCAGTGGGAAGGATGAGATTCTGCACCGCGATCGCATTCACCACATCCAGCGCGGAAAGCCCCTTCGACTCGAGTGCCGCCGGGTTCAGATCGACTTGAACCTGGCGCTGCTTGCCGCCATAAGGATAAGGAACGGCCGTACCTGGAATGGTGATCAACTGGGTACGAATGAAGTTCAGCCCGTAATCGTTGAGCTGTTGTTCCGATAGGCCCTTTCCGGAAAGCGCCAACTGCAATACGGGCACACTCGATGCGCTGTACGCGATGATGAGCGGTGGTGTCGTTCCGGCCGGCAGTTGCCGGAGTTGCGTTTGGGAACTGGCCGTAATCTGCGCAATGGCTCGATCCAGACTGGCGTTGGGCTGCAGGAAGACTTTGACGACGGCGATGCCGTACAGCGACTGCGACTCGACGTGCTCGATGTTGTCTACGATCGTCGTCATGTTCCTTTCGGTCACGCTGACGATGCGGTCGCTCATGTCCTTGGGGACGAGGCCGTTGTAGTTCCAGATGATGCTGACGACCGGGATATTAATGTTGGGAAAAATGTCAGTCGGTGTGCGGAAAATGGCGACCGCGCCCATAACCAGGATCAGAATGCTCATCACTACGAATGTGTACGGCCGCCGTAAAGCTAGTTTTACGATCCACATAATGATTCCTTTGCTCGCTAAGCTTGCTCTTTAATACGTTTGCGGAGCGATTCCATCCGCTCTCGCAAAATCCATTCCCGAACAAATGCTGAGCAGTTCCTGAGTCTGACACCCTCTGCTTCGATCTCCGCCAGGAAGCGCACGGCATCGCGGTCTACCAACTTCACTTCCTTTAGATCGAGCACGAGGCTGTGATCCGGTAAATCCGACTTCACTAGGGCCTGCAGTTCGGACACCTGCTCTGCCTGAATACGACCGGTGAGCGTGAAAACGACTCGATCACGTTCGTCCGAGATGTCGATTCGTAGCGTCATTTCACTTGGGGTCAATGCAAAAAGGGGGCCAAACGATAAGTGCTTGATGGGCCTGGTACTTACCCAATTGCTGCTATCACGAGGTTCCGGAAATTTCCGAGATTTCGTGACACTTCAAAACAGCTTCAGCCTGTGGTTCTGTGAAAACAAAGAGCGGCAGCGGAAGTGCAGAGGGGGGCCCGGAACATCGAGGAGATTTGCAGATACCCTAAGCTCGTCGGAAACGCTGCTTGTTAATCTTCAGAGCCTTGATTTTGGAATCGAGGGTTGACTGCGGGATGCCGAGCCTGGCTGCAGCCCCCCTAGGACCCGAAACCCGGCCATTAGTTTCTGCGAGTGCAGACTCGATCATCTCTCGTTCCTGGACGGCCAGCTTCTCGGAAAGTGGCTGAATCGTCGAATCGTTGGTCCCCGACGGCCGGGCAAACCAACTCTCGTCGATGCAAAGATTCTCCGAATCGGAGATGATCACCGATCGTTCGATTACATTTTGCAATTCGCGGATATTGCCAGGCCACCGGTAGGTCTGCAGAAGTTCCATGCTCCTTTTAGAGATGCCGGTGATCTTCTTTCCTGCCTGACTGGCATAGCGATCCACAAAGTACTCCACGAGCAAGGCAATGTCTTCCCGACGTTCCCGCAAAGGGGGTACTTCGATCGGAAAGACATTAAGCCGGTAGAACAAATCGTCGCGAAACCTGCCTTCGGCGATGGCGGCTTGCAAATCACGATTGGTCGCCGCGACCACCCGCACATCCGTCTTGATCGATTCATTTCCGCCCACGCGCTGAAACTCTCGTTCCTGGAGAACACGCAGAAGCGCGATCTGCATTTCCGCAGGAAGTTCGCCGATTTCGTCGAGGAAAATCGTGCCCCCATCCGCCGATTCGAAACGGCCGAGGCGCCGCTGCATCGCTCCCGTGAACGCCCCTTTCTCGTGTCCAAACAATTCCGAGCCAATAAGGTCGCGGGGGATTGCAGCGCAATTCACGCTGACGAAAGCGCGCGCGGCACGCTGCGAGCGCTTGTGAATCGCCCTGGCGATCAGTTCTTTGCCCGTACCAGTCTCTCCGGTAACGAGGACCGTCGAGTCCGTCGGTGCAACCTTGGCCACTCGAGACAGAACCGCCTGCAGTGCAGGAGAGGACCCGACGATCTCTTCGAACATCCTGTTGACATCGATCTCTTCGCGGAGTGCCAGGTTTTCTTTGAACAACTGGTCTTTCAAAAGCTGGATTTCCTCGAAAGCATTCGTCAGAGCCGCCACATTTTCCTGGAGCGCCTCCTCTGCACGCTTGCGTTCCGAGATTTCCTGATGCAGGTCTTGGTTTGCCGTGGTCAACGCGGCAGTTCTCTTGGCGACCCTCGATTCCAGCTCATTCTTTGCTCGCGTCGCTTGCAGCATGAAGAACGAAAACAACACGAAGACCAAGGCGTAGGCAATCCGCGAAACCCAATCAACCTCAGGCTGGAAGAAAAACGTCCGAATAAGCACAGCCAGCACCAGCGCAAGGATGCCAGGCCCAGTTCCCGCATACCAAAAAGTGATGGCGATCGCGCAAAACGAAAAGGACATGATTGCCAGGGGAAGGTGGAAGTCAAGAAATATGCGCGCAGCAACGAACGCGAGGCCCACAGAAGCCACAGCCAGCAAGTATCCCAAGCCTCGACGCAGCTTGGGGCGCGCAAGCCAATTGGCTATGAACTGGTCAGACATTTCTCCCCTCGTCAAAAGCTCTGCAAAGTACCAGGAACTGTTGCAGGTCTTCCTACACGGGGCGCAACGCTCATCTTAGCGAAGAAGCGCCGACGCCACTTTAGATTAGTATAGAGAATGCGTGGCCGCGAAAGCATCGGCGGGACGACGACAAAATTCCTTGTTGATGATCACAATCCCTCGGGACTCCCGCAAGTGCTAGACGAACTGGTGAACGGATCAGTCACGAGATTTTTCAACTACATCAATTCACTCATCAATCGGACGATCATGCCGCTTAACCGATGCGCTCCATGCCGAGCAGTTCGTTGTTTTCCGGCGCCCGGCCGAGGTTGTCGATTCCTTGTTCTGCGTAGAGCGAAGCGATAGCCTTGAATTTCCCATCGTTCTGCGCTTGCGTCTCGTAGAAGATCGAGGGGTCCGCGAACATCTGCGTGCCGACAAAACCCCACAACTGCTGGAGCCGGGGATATGTTCTTTCGGGCTGAGCCCTGGAACGTAATATTCGCGCAGGATGTAGACGGTTCCGTCGAAGTCGGTGCAGGCCACGAGTGCGGCGGTGGGATTTGCCTTTCCGCTATCGAACCCACCGAAATAGTTCCAGTGCGGTGACGGCTCAAATCCCGAGCTCTCGGGGTCAATGATGATCTTGTGGCCGTAGGTGTGGAGGATCTCGGCAAACAAACGCTCGCCTCCACCGGCAGAGAAAACCACTTCTTGCTCTCTCTGCCATGCTCCCTCAGACGTGTACTTTCGGCTCTCTCGTTCTTTCCATTCCGGTTTGGCGCGATCAGGATCTGCGCTATAGTGAACGCGCAGAACGCAGGTACCACCCGGATTCCGCTTCTCAGTCAGTCCTTTGACGAGTTCTTTCATTCCTCATTCCGCCGAGACTACCACTGACTCAAACCATCCCGTATTAGCTGAACTCAGCACAGCAATCTTCTGACACGCTGCAATCGCCTCGTCAAACGACTGGCCGGCGTCTGGTATGAATGCGGCCTCGTCGATGAGAAGGGCAGTCGGGTGATAAGAGCGGATTTTGTCCGCTCCGTGCGGGATACCCACGATCCGATTCCCGCCAACAAAATTCAGCTCCAGCGAGCTCTGCTTCGGAAGCGGCTGGGCTGGTGGATATTGAGCTTTGATGTCGTCGTCCTGCCAGGCCATAGCGCTCATTGACTTGTCCTGGCCGCCGCCGAGGCGGTTGTTGTCCCGACATGAACCTTGCAGATTCAAACGTCAGCGTACGACCAGCACTTCCCTCACATTATCCCTGGCAAGGAAGAATTTGATTGACGCGAAGTCCCTGAACAAGGTTTCGATGTGCCGGTTGTTGAAGACGCGCTGCAGCCGGAACCCATCCGTAATCGCAGTATGGATCGCGCCCGTCGGCCCGCGCCGCGCTTCCCGCTTCAGCACGATGCGCTGCATTTCGAGCACATCTTTTCCGATAATGTGGAAGCGGTAGCAGGGCGAATCCGGCCCCGCATCTTTGGTGTGGAAAAACGCCAGCAGCATTCCGCCCGGCTTCAGCACCGACCACAACCGTCCCATCACAGGCCGCACCAAACTTTCATCCAGATAGTCGGGCAAATTCCAGCACAGCACAACATCGAAATGCGCCGCGGGATAGAGCAGGTTGTCGGCCAGGAATCGGCGGCTGTCGAGCACCGCATTGCCCTGTTCATCTTTGGTGAGCAGGCTGGGCTCGGTGGAGGCGACAAGAAGATCTTCGCTATAAATCTTGTGGCTGCCTTCGGTGAAGAAGCGGATATTCGCAGGCGACGTAGAACCGAGATCCAGCACGCACAACGGCGTGTCGACCTCCCACAGCCGGGAGAGTTCGCCGAGGCCGCTGGAACGGCGCGTGAGTTTTTGTGCGACCTGTGGAGTCGCCGCCTCTGCCCCGCCCGATGAGCCGCGAAAGAGCTTCATGAAATTCTGACTAACGGATGCCATCTGACCTTACAGGTCGCCCTGCCCCCGGCGACTACGATCCCAAGACCTTAAATCGATACCTAAACCAACACTTTAACTCGCGTGGACGCGACACGGGAGTTACTTTCCTGCCGCCTTCTCCGACTTGCCCTGAATGTCCACTTTGCCTTTCAGGTAAGCGCCTTCCTCAATGGAGATCCGCTGCGTGGAAATGTCTCCCGTAACCACCGCCGACTTACGTAAATCGACGCGGTCGCTGGCCTGCACATTGCCCTCGAGTTTTCCCTGCACCACAATACCCTTAGCCTCAACCGTGGCCTTCACCGAGCCATTGGGGCCGACGGTCAAACTGTTGTTCTTGAGCGAGATGCTGCCCTCCACCTGACCATCGACGTAAAGGTCTTCGCTGCCCGACAATTCGCCTTTGATGACTACTGACTTGCCAATCTGCGCCAAATCTGCCGACAACGGAGCACTCATGGATGTTCTCCTTAAGGGAAGCGGAATACTGCAGTACCACGAAATCTGGGAAGGCAGGTACCGGAAACGGCCGCGTCGCTTGCAACGACTATACCCAACTAAGCGAGCATGCGGCAAGCGAGGCTCTGCGGTGATGCCAACTCGATAGTCCCCGCCCGAAGAATTACTCCCTACAACCCTGTGGGCAAGATTGCTACACTAACTAACTAAGATGCGGGGCGTGAAGCAAGCACGACTCTCAGCGAGAGTGGCGAGAGCGACGACAGGAGCGCTCGCCGCTCTACTGGCGGCCGCGTCGGCGCTGCCGGCGCAGGAGGCCAAGACGCCGGAACTCGCACCCGGTGAACTGGTGCGGCTGGCGGTGGCGAATGAAGTCGCAGCGGCCAACCAACGCGAAGGTCTGCACATGTTCCGCTCGCGGAAACAAACCCCAAAAGGCTCGCAGACCCGCCTCTATGTAGAAACCAAAGACGCTCTCGCCGCCATGCTGGTTGCGCTCAATGACCAGCCGCTGACCCCGCAGCAGCAGAAGGGCGAAGCCGACCATCTGGCGTGGCTGATGAGCGATCCTGATCAATTGCGCAAGAAGCGTGCCCGCGAGAAAGAGGATGAAGAGCGGACGTTGCGGATCGTGAAAGCCCTGCCCGACGCTTTTCTCTACGAGTACGCCGCCGCGGAGAGTGGACCAACGGGACTTGGCGAAGCCGGTGACCACATGGCCAAGCTGAACTTCAAACCCAACCCCGCGTATTCGCCGCCCTCGCGCGTGGAGCAGGTGCTGGCCGGGTTGCAGGGTTATCTGCTGGTCGACACTAAAGCCCGGCGTCTCGCGAGAATCGATGGCACGCTCTTCCGCGAAGTTTCATTCGGCTGGGGCATCATCGGCCATCTCGACCAGGGCGGACATTTCCTGGTGCAGCAGGCTGACTTGGGCCTAGGCGACGGAGCATGGGGGATCACCGAGATCAACCTGAACGTTACCGGCAAACTGCTCCTGTTCAAGAGTCTAAGAATGGTGACGGATGAAGTTTTGACTGACTTCAGAAAGATGCCGGAGAATCTCACGTTCGCGCAGGCGGTGGAGATGCTGAAGACTGAACAGGAAAAGCTGGCGCACAACGCTCATCCGGATCAGCCGGCCGAAGCGCAGAAGACTCCGCAATAGCGGCGATTCGCATCAGACTCCCATCAGATTCGCATCAGATTCGTATTCAGGTTCGCATCAGATTCGTATCAGATTCGTATCAGGGCACGGCTTCAGCCGTGCCACAAGCCATCGCGAAATGAATCGCGGCTTTAGCCGCCGGCTGACGGCATCGCTCACGCGAATCGAAAATTTCACGCACGCAGCGTTTCTTTCCGCACCGTCAACTTCTCAATCAAATCTTCTTTGACACGGTAGCCGGTCCCCGGCTGATCGCTGATGGCGATCATACCCTGCGGCGAAACTTCCACTTCAGGCTCGATAATATCTTCCTTCCAGTAGCGCTTGGAGGCGGAAACGTCGCCCGGCAGGCTGAAATTTTCCAGCGATGAGAGCGCGATATTCTGGGAGCGGCCGATGCCGGTCTCAAGCATCCCTCCGCACCAGACGGGAATGTTGTGGGCCTGGCACAGGTCATGAATTTTCAGCGCTTCGGAGAATCCGCCCACCCGGCCGACTTTGATGTTGATGATGCGGCAGGCGTTGGTTTCCGCGGCGAAGGCGGCGCTGCGCACGGTGACGATCGATTCGTCGAGGCAAATCGAAGTGCGCAGCTCTTTCTGCAGACGCGCGTGATAGTAGATGTCGTCGTTCCAGAGCGGCTGCTCGATCATCAGCAGATTGAACTGGTCGAATTTGCGCAGGTGCTCGACCTGGTCGAGCGTGTAGGCGGAATTGGCGTCGCAACTGAGCGTGATGTCGGCCCAGCGCGAGCGAATGCGTTCGAGCACGTTGACGTCCCAGCCGGGCTTGACTTTGATTTTGATGCGGCGGTAGCCGGCGGCCAGTTCGATCTGAATTTTATCGAGCAGTTGTTCGATCGAATCCTGAATGCCGATCGAAACGCCGCAGGGAATCTGCCTGCGCGTGCCGCCCAGTAGCTTCCAGAGAGGCACTTTTTTCTGCGCGCCTTCGGCGTCCCAAAGAGCGTTTTCAAGTCCAGCCTTCGCCATGCGGTGGGCGCGCACTTTGGCGAAGAGCGCCGGGCATTCGCGGGCGGAATCGATGCGTTTGCCCAGCAGCGCGGGGATCAGATACTGCGTGAGTGTGGGCCAGGCGCTGTCGATCCATTCGCTGCTGTAGTAGGGATCTTCGCCGACCACGCTTTCGCCCCAGCCGTCCGCACCTTCGCTGTGGACGGTGACCAGAAGAATACGGCGGCTGTAAGTGCGCCCAAAGCTCGTCTCAAAAAAGTGGACGAGCGGCATGTGAATCTCGCGGAGCGTGATAGCTTCAATTTTCATGGGCGAAGAAACCTTTCACCACAGAGTCACAGAGACGCAGAGAAGACCTCAAATCATTGCAAAAACGAAGAATCGAGCAACCTCTGTTTCTGGCTCTTTGCTTTCTGCTTTTCTCTGTGTCTCTGTGACTCTGTGGTGAATCGATCTTGTGAATCAACCTTCCGACGCATACGACCAGTTTTCATCCCAGCATCCCAGTAAATATTTGCCGTTGCCAGCGGAGTCGCGTTCATAACCCAGAACGGCCAATCCGCGGGAGAACGCGCGCAGGAACTGTTCGCGATTGCGCTCCTGTACCTGCTGGGCTTTGGCGCGGGTTTCGGGTGCGGCTTTCCAATCGTAAATTTGCCCCGGCACTTCGATGCCGGATTCGGTGACGATGGGCGGATTTTTTCCCGCGTCGAGCAAAGCTTCGACTCGCCTGGATTTCAGCCACCACTCGGCAATCAGCCGATCACTGGGCAGGCCTCCCTGCAGCGGCGAAGACGTGATGCCATATTGGTTGATGTTATAGCGCCGCGCGATGGCGCCGAGTTTCTCGATATTGAGATAAGCGTTCTTGATTTCGAGCGGATCGAAGGTCCACTCGATCAGTTCGATACCGCGGGAAAGCGCTTCTTCGCGCTGCAGCAGTTTCAGGCGGCGGCCGAGACCTCCGTTGCGATGTTCTTTTTTTACAGCGAGCATGTGCGAGTGCAGGTAAATGTGGCCGGTCCGCGTGCCGGGGACAGAGAGCGCGAAACCGACCATGGTGTTGCCATCAAAAGCCCCCATCACCTGCCCGCCAACTTTGTCGGCCACGACGAACATGCGCAGCGGGACCAGTTCGGCGTCCGAGAAATTCCAGACTTCTTTTTGCAGGGCGACGCAGGCGCGGAACTCGTCGATGCCCCGGCAGCGGCGGAGAATGATAGAGTCGGCGGTCAC
>Ga0210403_10005178_pt1 | contig 11119 bp, 8 predicted proteins | sample IncBWC19MmetaG_FD_150863 | JGI IMG/M metagenome (GOLD analysis project Ga0210403, IMG submission 150863) | Forest soil microbial communities from Barre Woods Harvard Forest LTER site, Petersham, Massachusetts, United States - Inc-BW-C-19-M | ecosystem: Environmental > Terrestrial > Soil >... | reverse complement strand
CACCTCCGCACAAGTTCCCTGCAGTATCTAACTAGCCCAGTACGGCTTCCCACGCCTCGACCACCTTCACGATATCACCAATTTCCCAAAGGCGGGACTCGACGCCAGCAGCCATCGCAGAGGGCATACGACGCGCGCCGCTGATTTTCACAAAGTTGGGCGGCGTGGCATAAGGCTGGTCCCAAGTCATTGATCATCAATAGGTGTATCGCGGACGTCAAGAGCGAGAGTTTTCAAACTGACCCACTACCAATTTTTCGTAACTGCTATCGAACCAGAAGAGGCTTCCAATTGCGACGGTTGCAGGTGTCGCAGGTGCAGCGGTCATCGGGTCGCTTCGCTGAGAGTCTGCGCTGCCGCTTCCAGCGCGCGCTCGATCTGCGGCGCACTGACGTCAAGATGGGTCACCGCGCGGACGGTCTTCGGGCCCATCGCGCCCATGCGAACGCCGCGTGCGAGAAGTGCGGTCACCACTTGCTTTGCGTCCACGGCGCCCTTCAGTTCGAAGAACACGATATTGGTTTCGACGGACGCGGGGTCGAGCGCCACACCGGGGAGCTTACAGAGACCTTCGGCGAGGCGCCGCGCATTGACGTGGTCTTCGGCTAGCCGGGTGACGTGGTGGCGCAGCGCGAAGACGCCTCCGGCGGCGATGATTCCTGCCTGGCGCATGGCCCCGCCCATTTGCTGCTTGAGGCGCCACGCCTCCGCGATGAACTCGCGGGAACCGGCAAGCGCCGCGCCAACCGGGGCGCCGAGCCCTTTTGAGAAATCGATCCATGCCGAGTCAAAAGGCTTCGCGTAGTCGCGGGCGGCGACGCCACTCGCCACCACGGCGTTCATGAGGCGCGCGCCATCGAGGTGCGCGCGCAGGCCGTGCCGCCGCGCGATGTCCGTGACCGCGGCGATGCGCGCGAGCGGCCAGATTGAACCGCCGCCGAGATTGCTGGTCTGCTCCACCCAGAGGAGGCGGGTCCTCGGCATGTAGCGGCTGTCCGGGCGGATTGCGGCGGTCACCGCACTCTCGTCGTACTGCCCTCGGGCGCCGTCGAGCGCGGAGACGTTTACCCCCGCGAGCGCGGCGGGGCCACCGGCTTCGTAGTGGATGGGGTGCGCGGTGCGATGAACGATCATCTCGTCGCCCGGCCGGCAGTGCACGCGCATCGCAATCTCGTTGCACATGGTGCCGGACGGAAGGAACAGCGCGGCCTCCTTGCCGAGAAGCTCAGCGACCATTTCCTGCAGCGTGTTGACGGTCGGATCCTCGAACGTTTGCTCGTCGCCGACCTCCGCCTCACACATGAATTGGCGCATGGCCTTCGTCGGGCGCGTGACGGTGTCACTCAGGAGATCGACTTCGATCGCCGGCATGGGTCTCCTTTAGGTAGGGCCTCAGCAAGTGTAATGGTAAACCGCCAAGCGTTGGCGGGAGTTCGGTGGATGTTCGGCGGATGTTCGGTGAATTGTCCGCATTGTCTCTTTAAAAGCCCGGCGGGTGCTCGCCGGCCACACCGAAAATTCGCTCGAGCGCGAGACCCGCGCGGCCTACCGTGCCCTCCTCGAAGAGGCGGCCGATCAGCGTCACGCCATGGGGCACGCGGCGCGGCGGCGAGAACTTCGGGAGCGGCTTGGCGGGGTCGGGCGCCCAATCGCTTCTTGCTTCCGAGACCTCGACGAATCCGGCGCGCAACGTCAGCGAAGGATGCCCCGTGAAATTCGTAATCGTCAGGATTTCGTCGCGCAGCGATGGGACGAGGAGCAAATCCACTTGCGAAAAAACGCGCGCCATTTCCATCGCCACTTTGCGCCGGAAGCGATCGGTTTGGACCATGTCTACCGCAGAGAGAAATCTCGATTGCCGGAAGAGATTCGGCCAGGCGTCCAGCACCTGGGCTTTCAGTTGGTCGACGCCGTGGCTGAGGGTCAGCTCCTCGAAGGCGGCGGCCGATTCGGCGAAGAGGATCAGATTCATGGAATCGTACGGCCAATCGGGGAGCGTGACTTCGACCGGAACCATTCCTGCTTTGCGGACGGCATCGAGCGCGTTGCGGTCCACGTCGGTCGCGGGATTCTCCTTCATCCAGCCCGGGAAATAGCCCACGCGCAGCCCTTGCACGCTTGCGCTCGCGTCAAAATCCAGTTTGCTCGGAACGCTGCACAGATCGCCGGGATCAGGTCCGCTGATGGCGTGCAGCACGAGCATCGTGTCCCCCACGCTGCGCGCCATTGGGCCCAGCTTGTCGAGCGACCAGCAGAGCGTCATCGCTCCGGTGCGCGGCACGCGGCCGTACGTGGGCCGCAGGCCGGTGAGCCCGCAGCGCATGGACGGGCTCGTGATGCTGCCCTCTGTTTCGCTGCCGATGGAAAAGCCGACCAGGCCGGCAGCGGTTGCGGCACCGGGCCCTGCGCTCGAGCCCGACGAGCCTTCCTCGAGCAGCCACGGATTCATGGTTTGCCCGCCGAACCAGATATCGTTGAGCGCGAGCGCGCCCATGCTGAGCTTGGCGATCAGCACGGCGCCCGCGTCGTTCAGGCGCTTCACGACCGTGGAGTCGGCCTGCGGGATGCGATTGCGAAACGGCTCGGCGCCGTACGTGGTCGCGATCCCGGCGGTGTCCAGCAGATCCTTCACACCGTAGGGAATGCCGTGCAGCGGGCCACGGTACTTCCCTGCCGCGATTTCCGCGTCGGCCTTTGCGGCTTGCGCCAACGCCTGCTCGCGCGTCAAGGTGATGACGCAGCGCAGCTTGGGGTCGAATTTCTCGATGCGCGCGAGGTAAATCTGAACGAGCCGTGTCGAAGTGAGCTTCTTCTGCTCGATCCAGCGTGATAGGCGCGTGACCGGCGAGAATGCGATCTCATCGTCCGCGCTCGGCAGCGGGCCGGGGTCACCGAGATTGAATGCGAATCGATCGCGTTCCGGGCCGCGCTTTTGCCCGGGCAGAACCGGGTCCCAGATCGAATACGGCGGGAGATCGCCCTCCAGCGCAATTTTCCGCGGGCCGGTGCGGCGCTCGTAAACCGATGCAAGGTTTCCCCGCCAACTGCTTGCGGCAAGGTCCCGCTCCGGTTTGCTCATCGTGAACTGCACGAGCTTCTCGGCCTCGGCGAATGTCGTGGTTGAAACTTCGGGGCCAGCGGGCGGCGATGTACCGAACGCCGGCGGCGCGCCGGGAGGCGGCTCGGCGGCAGACTTTTCCGGCTTGCCACCGCGGCATCCCGCGGCGGCGGCCAGCAGGCCGAGCGTGGATTGCGTGAGGAAGTTGCGGCGTGATTTAGCCATGGGAACCTCCGGAGTTAGTGGCAGTGACGAGTGGCTACTCGCTAGTCGCCCGGTCACTGGGGTTCGCTAGCCACTAGCCACTCGCCACTAAGTCACAGCTCTTGATCCTTCGTCTCCCGCGCGGCGAGCAGGCCGACGAACGTCAGCGCGGCCGCGCCGCTGAGATAATAGCCGACGTATTGTAAGCCGTAGTTCTTGGCCAGCCACGTGGCGATATACGGCGCGAGCGACGCGCCAAAGATGCCGGCGAAAGTGAACGTCAGCGAGCTGCCCGTGTAGCGCACGGCCGTGGGAAAAAGCTCGGAAAGGACCGTGCCGAGCGGGCCGTAGGTCAAGCCCATCAGCGACAAGCCTAGAGTCATCATTAGCACGGCGCCCGTGGTTCCCGCCAAGAACATCGGCGCCATCACGATTCCAAACGCGGCGATCGTGGCGGTGACCCACAGGAGCGTGACGCGGCGGCCTCGCTCGGCAAGGATCGCTCCCACCGGAATGAAGACCGCAAAAAACAGCACTGCGAATAATTGCATCACCAAGAATTTCTGGCGGCTGTAGCCCAGTGCGGTAGTGCCCCACGAAAGCGCGAAAACAGTCATCAAGTAGAAGAGCACGAATGTCGCCAGCGCCACGAGCGTACCGACCACGACGGTTCCCGGATGTTCGCGGAATACCGTCAGCATCGGGACCTTGACGCGCTCGCGGCGGCTGAGCGCATCGCGGAAGACGGGCGTCTCGGTAATCGTCAGCCGCACGTACAGGCCGACGAGGACAAGCGCAGCGCTCGCGAGGAACGGGATGCGCCAACCGAAGGAGAAAAACTGCGCGTCGCTGAGCCACCTCGACAGCACGAGAAATATTCCGCCGGAGAAGAGGAAGCCGGCGGGAGCCCCCAACTGCGGAAACATACCGTACCAAGCGCGCTTCCCTGGCGGCGCATTCTCGATCGCGAGTAGCACGGCGCCGCCCCACTCGCCGCCCAGGCCCAGCCCTTGCCCAAATCGACAAAACGCCAGCAGCGCCGGCGCGGCTACACCGATCGTGGCATACGTCGGCAGCGCGCCGATGGCCACCGTCGACAGGCCCATGGTGAGCAGCGCCGCAACGAGCGTCGCCTTGCGCCCGATGCGGTCTCCGAAGTGGCCAAAGAGCGCCGAGCCGACGGGCCGCGCGAAAAACGCAATCGCGAACGTGGCGAGCGAAGCAAGCCTCGCCGAGGCAGGATCGGTCGCCGGAAAAAACAATTTCGGGAAAACCAGTACTGCCGCGGTGGCGAAGATGTAGAAGTCGAAGAACTCGATGGTCGTCCCGATCAGGCTGGCAAACAGGACCTGCGCAGGCCGGTTGAGCGACGCACGCGGCGGCGCCTCTCCACGGCTGATGGGAAGTTCGATTTCGGTGTGTTCACGCAACGCCGGACAGCTTACAACAAGTCGTGCGCGAATCAACTTCCGGATGGAGGGAATCAAGTGGAGCAGGCTTGTTTACCCTGAGAACCTAGACGGGCAGCCTGTGGGGCTCGTTGAGGCTTGATGGACGCTGCCCCAACAAAACCCCACAGGCTGGAAGCCTGCGCCACTAAGAGCTATTTCTCGCGGTTCGGCTCCCAACGAAGACCCAGCGAATACGACGGCTGGTAGTATTCGCGCTGGATCATGTACTGCGGGCTGCCCTGGTAGAAACCGAAGACTTCGTTGTTCAGGTCTAGCGCCTGGGCCAGGATCGTCAGCCCATGATTCATCCGGACACTGCCCTGCACGTCCACCTGAACGTGCGTGTAGAAGTAGAAGTCACTTAGCGGCCCATTTATCCCACCGGCCGTGCCGTTCGTGAATTGATATAGCTGGATGTTCGCCTGGTTGTACGAAATTCCCAGACGCATTGAGACGCGTCCGCGATCGTACGTTGGGCTGATGTTAAAGGCGTTGGGAGAGGTTCGCGGCAGCATTGGGTGGTCCGAGCGGTTGATAATGCCATTAGCCTGGGATGCGGTGTAGCCATAGTTGGCTGAGAGGCCAAGACCGGCCCACGCTCCTGGAAGCGATGAGAAGTGCTGGAGGTAAGCGACTTCGACACCGGTAATCCAGCCCGACCCGGCATTGATCGGCTGGCCCACCTGATAATTGGCCTTTTGCTGGCCGAGCGGCGTGCACTGTGTGCAGTCGCTGATCGTCTGCAAAATCGGGTTGTGGAGATACTTATAGAAGTATCCGGCGGAAAAAACGCCGAAGGTGCTGAAGTAGTGGTCGTACAGGACGTCGACATCGTCTCCGGTTTCAGCTTTTAGGGTTGGATTATCAAGCTGAATGAAGAACGGGAACGTGCCATTTCCGTTTGTGCTGATTTGGATTGCTTCGGCAATATCTTGCGGTTGAGGACGCGACAGCCCGCGCGCATAAATGAAGCGAAGGTTGTCATTGGGGCTGACGGCGTACTTGAGCGCGGCGCTGGGTAAAAGGGTGATGTAGGATCCGCTGAACTTGTTCGGGGAGATGGAATTGGTGATGTTATTGAAGAGAAAGTTCGTGCCGTTTTCCCTCGTGTCTTCGATGCGTAAACCTGCGACGAGGCGCCAGCGGCTCGAAAGGTCGATTGTGTTCATCACGTAGCCGGCGATGACCTTCTCGATCAAGTCGTATTCCTGGCCGTCGATTCCCTGCGTGCTCGTCGGCTTGTTGAAGAGGCTGGGGGTGTTGTTCGCATTGTAGTAGGCGAAAACACTTTCGAAGCTTGGCTGATACCCCAGATTGTACGTCCCGCCATTGTAGTAGTTGTGGTCGACGATGGCGTTCGGGAAGGTTGCCATTCCGATGTTCCCGGCCGGGGTGACCTCCCACAGGTAGCCGTCATTGAATTTGTGCGCGTTGCGGAACCTGGCTCCGACCTCGATCGTCGCCAGCTTCGAGCCGAGGTGATAGCGCTTGGCGCCCGATCCGGACGCCTCGATGTTCAACTGCGCCGAGAGGCCCAAGTTCTGCTTGATGTCCTTCAGCACGTAGAGTGACGGGTTGTTGATTTCGTTGAAACAGTCTCCGTTCCAGCGTGGCAAGAACTCGTTCGCGGTGTTTGCGGGATCGTATTGGCAGGTGCTGGTCGTGAAGTTCGGGCCCGCTCCAAAATCCGCATCCCTGGAGGAGGAATTGCCCTCCCAGCCGCGAGACAAGGCGACATCCCAGGCAAACCACGTCGTCGTCAGATTGTGCACGCCGCCGAGAACCAGGTTTGATACACCGATATCAGGGTTCCTGAGCTCGCCGTTGGCCGAAGGTGTGCCGAGGGTGCAGGGCGTGATTGTGACACCGCTGCTATTCGTCGGGCAACCCACGTTGCCCGGAGCGAGCAAAGTGATTCCGGGGGTGTTGTCTATGAGCGAATACTTGAACCGGTCGCCGTAGTTGTGGAAGTCCGAATAGAATCCGCGTAGGTAGATGTTGGACGCATCGGAGAGCTTGTAGTCCATGGTGCCGGCGAGTCCCCAGCGCGTGCGGAAGTACTGGTATTCGCGAATGTCCATGCCGTCTTTCCAGCTCACCTGCTGGCCGGACGCCAGCGTGGCGATGTCGGGAACGGGCTCGATGTCGTTAATGCCGCGCCCGTTCCAATCGTAGGAACCGCCGAAGATGACGCCGAACTTCTTTGACTGGCCAAAACGGTAGCCGACCGTTCCGGTCTCCCCGGTTTCGCCTCGCCCGTTTATGATGGGCGTGTAGCCGCCGACGGCGCCGAGGCTGACGGTGGGAACCTCGGTCGAGATCTTGGTGATCATGTTCACCGAACCGCCGATGCCATCCCCCTCCATGTTGGGCTGCAGCGTTTTGCTAATCTGGACCGACTCCACCATGTCCGCCGGGATGGAATCGAACTTGACCTGCCGGACGCCGGACTCCGGTGAGGGAACATTTACTCCATCAATCATCGCGTTGGTCAGTCGCGGCTCAAGCCCGCGAACCTGCACATACTTCCCTTCGCCTTCATCGCGCTCCAGGGTTACGCCGGGCAATCGTCCCAAGGCGTCGGCCATATTTGCGTTCGGCAAGCTCTGGATCACTTCCTCGGGGATTACCTGCACCAGATTGTCGGCGTTTCTCTCGATGTTCACGGCTTCGGCTTCGCCCGTGACGCGCGGTGCGGTCACGAGGATCGCCTCATTTTGCGATTGCAGCTTGAGTTTCGCGTCGATGGTGGTGGCCTGCCCGGGCGGCACGCTCACCGATTGCTCGAATTTCGTGAAGCCGACGTATGAAATCGTGAGCGTGTAGGTTCCTGGAGCGATATCGTTGATGTAAAACCGGCCTTGCTCGTCGGATACCGTATTGAAGACGGGCGACTCGAGAGTGACCTGCGCGCCCTTGAGGACGGCGCCGCTGTCGTCCGTCACAATTCCGGAGATGGCGCCCTTTCCCTGTGCGAAGGCGAAATCGGAAAACCCTAGCGCCAGTGCAAACAGCACAAATACACGTATCCACCTGAGTTGCGTCACTGCTGCACAATTCATTGTTTCTCCCCTTGCGGTGAGATTCACGATCAGGACGACACACACCCAACCACGCGGCGCCGGCTGATGCAACGCAGCGCTAAAACTTCTCCGATTCAAGTGCGCCATTTCAAGGGGCGACTGTTAATGGTGTGTAACAATTCTGTGGAAACTCTGTAAATTGTCACAAAATCCTGTACTTTGGCGGGCGGATCACTTGTTGTGGCCCGAGTTGTGGCCCGCGTCTTTAGACGCGGGGATTCTCGTTGGAAGCAGCAGCGCACGAATCGCCCGGTCCCCGCTTGCCGATCCCCGCCTCTAAAAAGGCGGGCTACAGCAGTCCTGTTTCGACGCAAAGGGCAGCCTTGGGGAAATTCCAATCGCGTGCATGCTGAAAAATTCGCCGCGCGGCAGCATTGACAACGCGAAATGCATCGGCAAGAATAAGTTTCGGAACCCAAATTCCTGGAGGCCCGCAGTGGCGTATAGCGCTCCGAGTATTGAGGAGTTTCAGGCAGGCACCGTCGTCAAGCAGTCGCCGATTTCCACTGGCACGACGACGCAGCGCAAGCGCAAGCCTCATATTCTGGCGGTCATTAACGAGCAGTGCACCGGTTGCTCCGGTTCTCCCGCGTGCGTGGAGTATTGCCCCGTTGCGGATTGCATGTACTGGGCCCCGGACGAAGATCATCCGCCCTTCGGCCGCATCATCGTCGATCCCCTACTGTGCATCGGCTGCAAGCTGTGCACCAGCAAAGGCCCCGACGGCGCATTCCTCGAAGGCTGCCCGTGGGACGCGATCGATATGGTTCCCCTGGCGGAATTTGAAGGGGAGAATGGGACGCTGCCGTTCTGAAGAGGCGTGACTGGTGATTAGTGACTGGTGAAAAACGAGTCTTCTGGCGAAGTTCCTGCCTTTAGGTAAGGTCTGAATCTTCCAAACATGCGAAGGCGAACTTGTTTCGGCGGTCGGCGACGACGTGTGTGTTTGGGTTCACCAGTCACCGATCACTAGTCACCAGTCACTTCTCTGCCCTTGCGGAGATTTCCCGTGCGGTGAGCTGCGCCTGCTGCTGGACCTGCGGCGGCATGCCGTCCACGCCGCGGACGTAGGAGTTGATCGCGGGAAGGTCTTCCTTCTGGCCGATTAAGTAGAGCGCGCGGAGGGATTCCCAGACCATTTCGGGGCTGGGATCAACGACTAGCAAAGGGTCGCCCGATTTGACCTGGGCGTTGTCCGAGGGAATCCACTGGCGGATTGTGCCCGGCACTTCCGAGCGGACTTCCGCGTTTTCTTCCCCCACTTTGATGTGGCCCAGGAGCGTGCCGGGATTGATCACGTCTCCGGGCTTCAGGCGGAGCGAAAGCGCTCCCGTTCGCGGCGCGCTCACGGTATAGCCCGCGAGCATTCCCGCGATGAGCGTGTGGCCGGAGGGGTCGGCGAAGCGTACGAGGGAGAGCGCCGCGTTTCGCCGCACCATTGGATTTGAGTCATTCAATTGCTTGAGCAGCGCGGCGTGAAATTCCGGCGACGCATTGTCCTGGCCCATCACCCACGCGGCCGTGACGCGCAACTCATCGCTTCCCTGCTCCGAAAAATGAATGACCTCGGGATACCAGGATTTCGCCGATTCGCGAATCCCGGGATTCGGGCTCATGATGCGGTCGGCGATTTGCGAGAGCGCGTGCTGGGCGCGGCGCGGATGCGCGGCATCGTTGAAGTACGCGCCGAGGTCGGCGTCGGTCAGCGGGCGGGTGAATGTGGTCATGTACCACAGCAAGAACGGCATCAGCACGAAGGCGAACGTCAGCACGAGGATCGCGACGAGCCACTTCTTGGCGATTCCGGATTTCGCCGCGGGAGCGGGAGAAGCGGCAGGATGAGGGATGCTACTCATTGCGACTCACGCTTGCAGGCTTGGTTTATTTTCATCACCAGCTCTATCGTAGCGCACCAATGCGCATTTCGTAGCAGGTGCCGTCTCGGCTGCTCCGTAAAGCTTTGGCCGGAGCCGTCTCCGCAAATAAGACTAGCGCGGGTCAGGCGACAAGGGTAGCCCTTGCGGTAGAGATCGGCAAACCGCAGAAGCAGCTCGGTCCCCACCACACATTTGTGTCGCTTTGCGTGGGGTTCCTCCGCGTCCCTCATAGTAACTGGCGAAACCAGGCACACTCCCCAGAATCGCGCCGCGAGCACAATCGCGATTTTCGACAATAAGACGTGCCTTGAAATGAAAGGTTGATCTACGGCCAAGGCCAATTCTTCGAGGGAATGCTCTCAACATTGGAGTAGACACGCTCTAATTTTCCGCTACGGTCGAACGCGAACGAGACGTATTTATCGGATTCCAGTGGGTGATCGCTCAATTTTCGTGTGACATAGTACGTAAAAACGCGGTGGTACTCGTTCTTTTGGAAGGCAAGGTCGGCATCAGGGACCCCGAGCACAAGAATAACCTGCCTTATGTCAGCACCCATCGGGACGGCGTTCGCGTTCTCTTTGAAATGCTTTAAGGCAATAGGGTCCATAAACCAGTGGTCGGTGAAAGTTCGCTCGGGAAAGCGGGGCACGGATGAGGCCGGGGGCGCACTCTTTTGGCAGCCGCAGCACGTCACCAATAGAAGAACTACAAACCAACGGAGTGGCTTCATTCGGCTGTGACGTTATCACGTTTTGTGCTATAGGAGATGGTTACTGTCGGGAGAGCTTCAAAAGTGTTGTCCCGAACCATTGACACAGAGACTCAAGAGTCCCACTTGCTCGTAAGCGCCTTACGAGCCAGCGGCACGGCGCGGTTGCTACTGCGCAGGGGTATAGATCTGATAGAGCACGACGTAGATGAGCACGCCGGTGACGGAGACGTAGGCCCAGAGCGGGAGCGTCCAGCGGGCGATGCGCTTGTGCGCCGGGAAATTGGAGCGCAAGGCGCGGGTGAGCGAGAGAATCACGAGCGGGACGATGACGATGGCGAGGATCGTGTGCGTGCCGAGCATCGTCAGATAGGCGATGCGCGGCGCGCCCGTTCCCGGGAAATGGACGGGGGCTTGCCCGGTGGCGTACAGGTGGTAGTGATATACGAGGTAGGAGACTAGGAACACGGCTGAGGTCGCCGTGGCTGCGAGCATGCACACCTTGTGCGCGAGAATGCGCTTGGTGCGGATCATGATATAGCCGACCGTCACCAGAACGGCGCTTGCGCCATTGAGTACGGCGTCTAGTGCGGGTGGGGAGATCAATGCGGTGTTCCTTCTCGGCGGCGCCGTCGGCTTCGTGGGAAAAAAGTCAAAGGCGACAGGCTGGAAGCCTGTCCTACCTAGGCCGTTGGGCCATTTTGCTTTTGCTTGCCGATCCAGCCTTGCTCCTT
>Ga0210403_10005177_pt1 | contig 11119 bp, 9 predicted proteins | sample IncBWC19MmetaG_FD_150863 | JGI IMG/M metagenome (GOLD analysis project Ga0210403, IMG submission 150863) | Forest soil microbial communities from Barre Woods Harvard Forest LTER site, Petersham, Massachusetts, United States - Inc-BW-C-19-M | ecosystem: Environmental > Terrestrial > Soil >... | reverse complement strand
AAACCCTGCCGCGGAAATAATCGATGCCCGAGCTGATCAGAATTACGGACCGTCGTGGGCCTGTTTGCGGCCAGCGCTTCAGCAAGTCAATCGTGCCGAGGTACGGGCTGGAGCCGATAGAACCGATGCCGATAGGCAGGCGCAGAGCCTTCGCCGCCAGTTCGTGATTCGGCGTAAAGTCCTGCAGCACCCGCGTGCCGTTATCGGTGATGTAGCCGACCATAATCGACGTCGAAGGCGGCTGCGCCATGATGAATTCGCGCAGGTAATCCCACTGCCCGCCGGCCGAAGTTTCAATCGAATCGTCAATCAGGATGGCCAGGAAAAGCGTATCACCCTTCTTCCAGTCGCCGATCTGCTTGCGATCTTTCCCTTGAAACAGCTGCACATCGTCTTTCGGAATATTCGAAACTTCGGCGTCTTTCTTGCCCACCGCGGTGACGGTGAAGGTGACGTTTCCCGCCGCCTGCGATTGAGCCTTTGCCGATGGGGCGAATAGTAAAGCTGCGGTAACCACCGCACCAAGAAATGTAGTGAGTCTGGGTTGTTTCATAAATAAATCTCCTCTTGTGTTGCTACCCAGTTAGATGCACGGAACAGAAAAAACATATATCACGATCTAGTAAAAAGTCTGCGGTCCTGGGCCTCGCGCGCGCTGAGTTGGCCTTCTTTCGTCGGTACCGCGACTTTTCGCGTGCTTCCGTGTTTGACTGTGTTGCGGACTATTCCGAGCGCTCCCCTTCGATGAATTCCTGCGCGCGAACAGCCACATTTTTTCACCGGTGATGCACTTCCCGGGCTTGCCGTGAATCACAGTCTGGCCCCTGGTCCTCGTACTCCTGCTGTAAATTTCGCGGCTATCACCCGGCCACATCTGCACTAGAATAGGACCGCGAACCACGGTGGTTCCATGCCCCTGTCGAGGAGAGCCTCACAAAAATGGCGCTGATGCGGTCGATCCTGCTTGCCGCTTCCCAAAACACCTGGCTGCGCGAAAACGCCGTCAATTACCCCTTCGTGCGGCGAAGCGTCTCGCGCTTCATGCCCGGCGAAAGCCTCGACGACGCCATGCAAGCGGCACGCGGCCTGGAACAAAAGAAGATCGCCAGCGTGTTCACGAATCTCGGCGAGAACGTGAAGGATCGCTCCGAAGCGTTGCAAGTCACCGAGCACTACGTCGAGGTTCTGCGCCGCATTCACGACTCCGGCCTGCAGACGGAAATATCCGTAAAGCTCACGCAACTCGGCCTCGATCTCTCCCCTGATTTCTGTTTCGAAAATCTGGACCGGATCATCGCCCGGGAAAACAAAGACGCCATTGTCTGGGTGGACATGGAAGCAAGCTCCTACGTTGATGCAACGCTGGACATTTACAAACGAGCCCTGGGCAAATATCCGAACGTCGGCATCTGCCTCCAGGCCTATTTGTACCGCACACAAAAAGATGTTGACGCCCTGCTTCCCCTCCGGCCGTCGATCCGGCTGGTGAAGGGCGCCTACAAAGAACCCCTCGAAATCGTCTTCCCCAAAAAACAGGATGTGGACGAAAATTATTTCACGCTGGCCGCGGCAATGATGGCCGCGCAATCGGCGGGGAGCTGCTTGCGCGCAGCGTTTGGCACGCATGATGTGAATTTAATTCGCCGGCTCGCCAACCATGCTGCCCGGAACGGATTCCCGAAGAACCATTTCGAAGTTCAGATGCTCTACGGAATCCAGCGCGATGAACAGGAGCGCCTGGCCCGCGAGGGCTATCGTTCCGGGGTGCTGGTCGCCTACGGCAGCTATTGGTATCCGTGGTTCGTCCGCCGCCTGGCCGAGCGGCCCGCGAATCTCTGGTTCATGGCGAAAAATCTGTTCGCTTCTTAGGTCCGTCGGAGGTTAAGGATGCGAAGTCTACGAATACTGCTCGTCCTGGCGGCCGCGGCGCTCTTGGCCGCGGCGAAACCAGAGCCCGAGTGGAAACAACTCTTCAACGGCAAGGATCTGACTGGCTGGAAGCACGTCGGCCCCGGCGAGATGACCGTGACCGACGGCCTGATCGAAACACACGGCGGCATGGGACTCCTCTATTGGACCGGCGGGAAAATCGGCCATTGTAAACTGCGCGTCGTTTTCAAAATGCGCGACTTCAACGACAACTCCGGCGTCTTCATTCGCATCCCGCTGGAACCCCGCGAACCCTGGATGCCCGTCCATTACGGTTACGAAGTCCAGATCGACAATCATCCCGAAACTTCCGGAGAGGACGACTATCACATCACGGGCACTCTCTACTCGCTCACCAAACCGCTGGCAAAACCCACCAAGCCCGGCCCCGAGTGGAACACCATGCTCATCACCATGGATGGGCCGCACACCATCGTCGAAGTGAACGGCGTCAAAGTTACCGACTATCGCGAAGGCGAGCCCGTCCCGCCTCGCAAATTCGATTTCGAGCCGCAGCCCGGTCCCCGGCCCAACGAAGGTTTCTTTGGCCTCCAGAATCACAGCAAGGACGATGTGGTATTTTTCAAGGAAGTCAGCATCCAGCCGCTCCCGTAAGAATCGGTGCGCAACGCAAATCTCGCGACACGGAGAAGACTATGAGTAGAAAACAGTGGAGCCGCAGGTCGTTTCTGCAAGCCGGCGCAGGCACAACCGGCGCCATGGTAGCGGCACGCAGCATCGCGCTCGAGCCGATGAAAATTCCCGGCACGCTCGAAAGCACGGCGCTCGACCGTGTCCGCTTCGGCATCATCGGCATCGGCATGCAAGGCTCCGGCCTGCTGGCGACGGCGGTCGGACTTCCCGGAACAGAATGCGTCGCGGCCTGCGACCTCTACGACGGGCGGCACACCCTGGCCCGGGAAATTGCCGGCTCGAAGATCAAAATCACCCGCCGCTATCAGGAACTGCTCGACAACAAGGAGATCGACTGCATCATCGCCGCTGTTCCCGACCACTGGCACAGACAGGTGGTCGTGGACACGCTGAGCGCGGGCAAGGATATTTATTGCGAGAAGCCGATGTCGCACAGTGCCGAGGACGGCGTTGCCATGGTCGCCGCAGCCAAGAAAACCGGCCGCATCGTGCAGATCGGCTCGCAACGCGTCAGCTCCGTGATCTGCGCCAAAGCGAAAGAACTCCTCGCCAAGGGAATTATCGGTGAACTGAATCTCGTCGAAGGCTCGCTCGGCCGCAACGATCCCACCGGCGCGTGGGAATATCCTCCTCCCACCGATCTTTCCCTGCAAACGCTCGACTGGGACACCTGGCAGGGCACGGTTCCCAAGCGCGACTTCGATCCCAAGCTTTTCGCGCGCTGGCGCTGCTGGAAGGAATACGGCACCGGTGTCGCCGGCGATCTCCTGGTTCACCTCGTCAGCGGCATGAATTTCATGCTCGGCTGGAACGAGCCGCCCGCCCGCGCCTCCACCGCCGGCGGCATTCTTCGCTGGAACGACGGCCGCAACATGCCCGACGTTCAGGCCGTAATCTACGAATACGGAAGAATCCCCGTCTACTTGCGCCTGAATCTCGGCTGCGAATCGCCGGAGGTCTATCGCTTCCAGGGTTCAAAGGGAATCCTCGAAGTCACCGAGTGGACGATCGCTTATTACCCGCAATCCGGCGAAGACACCGGCCCCAGCTATTACGCAAATGGCTTCCCGCACGACATGAAGGAGGCCTATTACAAAAAGTGGCACGCCGACAACGACCCGACGCCCGGCAAGGAACCCGTCACAGAAGGCTACACGTACAAAGGCGATTCCTGGGACGATCTGCGCCCGCACATGTGGAATTATCTGCAAGCCGTGCGAACCCGAAAGCCCGTGGTGGAAGACGCCGTCTTCGGCCACAACGCCGCGCTCGCCTGCCACATGGCCAACGAATCCTACTTTCGCAAAGCCAGCGTAGTGTGGGACGCGGCAAGCAACCAGATTAAGAGCTGAATTCCTGGTGCTATTTGGCCCGGTGAAATTCCACGTAATCCCGCCCATGATAAAGCCGGTAATTCCCCGCCCCGGCTCCAGCCACAAATTGCAGCGGCACCGGCCGTTTCATTTCCGCATCCTTCATCGAAGCCGCCTGCAAAACATCATTCGCACCAATGTCCATCACCACAAATTTGTTGCCGTCCAGAAACCCGATTCCATACGCGCCCGGCTTCAGCGTCTGTCCGCCGATCTCGACCGGCACTTCGTTAATCAGATACGCCTGATACTTCTCCCGGATTCCCGTGGAGTAGCCGGAACTGTCCACCAGCCCTGCGAACACCATAAATCCGTCTGCATAGCGAACGCCGCCCGTGTTTCGAGCCTGCACTGGCGCAATCTGCCCGCGGAAAAACACCTTCTCCGGCAACAATTTGTTGCCAACATCATCGGCCGCGAGTATGCCTTCCTTCGCCGGAGCGGCATCCGCGGCTTTTTGCGGTCCGGCAAATGATACGGCAGCGGCGGCCAGCAGTAGAGCCGGAAACAAACACAGCAATGTGCGAACCTTCATGTGAGTCTCCTTCAGCGTTTCAGCAGATTTGTGAATGGCATGATTGTACAACCGGTCATGAACCGCCGGATAGCACTTCGCCGAGGCTCGGGCTGGTCCCTAACGAGACCATTGCCGTACTTCGTTCCGACTAAGGTAAAGTATTGGGATTGTGATTATCAACCTGGCGCGCCGCGCCCACGACCATAACTGGGAGTTGGACCCGATCACCCGCTCCCTGCTCGACACCGATTTCTACAAACTGCTGATGCTTCAGTTTATCTGGAAGCAGTTTCCCAAAACCAAAGCTTCCTTTTCCTTCCTCAACCGCTCGTCCGAAATCCGGCTGGCGGACCTGATCGATGTCACCGAGCTTCGCGAACAACTCGAACAAACCAAAAAACTGCAATTTCACAAGTCCGAGCTGATCTGGCTCGCCGGCAACACCTTCTACGGCCGTCGTGGGATCTTCGAGCCCGCGTTCCTCGAATGGCTTGAGCGCGACTTCCGCCTCTCCGATTACGAACTCACCATCCAGGACGGCCAGTTCTCGCTCTCCTTCCACGGCCTATGGAGCCAGACGACCATGTGGGAGATTTACGCGCTCTCCGCTATCAGTGAACTGAAAACCCGCGCCAACCTGAAACGCCTCAGCGAGTTCGAGCTCGACATTCTCTATTCCCGCGCCAAAACAAAACTTTGGGAGAAAATGGAGCGCCTTCGCTGCACGCCGGGCCTGCGCCTCAGCGATTTTGGCACCCGCCGCCGCCACAGCTTTCTCTGGCAGGAATACGTCGTGAAAGCCATGAGCGACGTCCTCGGCAGCACCTTCGGCGGCACGTCCAATACTTATCTGGCCTATCAGCACGACCTCGAAGCCATCGGCACCAACGCCCACGAACTGCCCATGGCCCTCGCCGCGATGTCCCGCAGCGATGACGAATTGAAAACTGCGCAATACCGGCTCCTGGAAATGTGGCAGAAAACCTATCAAGGCGAACTCCTCATCCTGCTTCCCGACACCTTCGGCTCCACCCAGTTTTTCAACAACGCTCCCGACTGGGTTGCCGACTGGACCGGGCAACGCGCCGACAGCAAGGATCCGTTTCTCGCGGGCGACGAATATATCGCGTGGCTCGAAAAAAGAGACCGCGATCCGCGCCAAAAATTATTTATCGCCTCTGACGGCCTCGACGCCGACACCATCCTCGGCCTGCATGCCCATTTCTCCGGTAAAATTCACACGGGCTACACTCCCGCCGATTTCCGCCAGGCCGACGATTTTCTCGACGAAAAAAAGTGGACGCCCGGCCGCCGCATCCGCTTCAGCGCAGGCTGGGGCACGCTTCTGACCAACGATTTCCGCAACTGTAATCCCAATGGCGGCACGGATTTCAATCCGTTAAGCCTCGTCTGCAAACTGAACGACGCCGACGGCCGCCCCGCCGTAAAGCTTTCCGACAATTTCCAGAAAGCGCTTGGCCCCCGCGCCCAAGTCGAACGGTACCAGCGCGTTTTCGGCCTCGCGGGCGTCGCCGAAGCCCCCGTTCTGACCTAGCGCCGCCACAGTTCGTCGTGGCCGCATCCTGCTCTTGGAAAATCCGCGTCATGCCTCTAATCGTTCGGCATTCGCTGAATTCTTCCGCCAGTCTTCGTTCCGTAATATTCCCATCACCATTCTGTAAAGCTCGCCTGTTATCTCTAGGTAGGCGCAATGTTCGTCTTTCGAGCCGAACGAGGCGACCGGATCCACAAAAGAAGACCGCGCAAATCCTACCTTGGAGGCTTCTATGCCGTACCCCAGATTTTTCCGTACGTTGGGAGTGTGTGCCCTGTTCGCATCAGCGGGCGCTTCCCCCTCGCACGCCCAGCAAGTCAAGACCGTATTCGTGATTGCGATGGAGAATCACAACTGGGCTCAACCGGCCAATCAGTTCACCGGCGGCATCCAGCAGATTTATCAGAACCCCAACGCACCCTTCATCAACAGCCTGGTGAACGGCACGGCTACCGCCGTGATTAACGGCTCCATCGTCAACATCAGCGAACAGACCGCTTACGCCACTGCGTACACCAACGTCCTGGCCACCTCCAGCGGCAACAACCCGCACATCCATCCCTCCGAACCGAACTACATCTGGGCGGAAGCGGGCAGCAACTTTGGCGTGTTGAACGACGCTGACCCCTTCGTCAGTGGCAACAACCAGAACACCAACCAGCACCTGGTCACGTTCCTCACCCAGGCTGGAAAAACCTGGAAATCCTACCAGGAAGATATTGACCTCGCCGTGGATGGCTCTGGGAATCTCACCAATGTCCCCCTGCCGCGGGCTCAGTGGACTGTGCCGATCACCAGCCACTCGGGAATTTTTGCCGCCGGCAATTTCAACGCCTTCAACGGCTCCAACCAGTTCAACTATGCCGCGAAGCACAATCCCATGGTGTTCTTCACCGACTCCAACGGCGGCAACGATTCCACTCCGGCGAATCCTCTTTCCTCCCAATACGCACCGCTGCAGCAGCTGTTCACCGATCTCGCGAACAACACCGTCTCCGACTACAACTGGATCACCCCGAACCAGTACAACGATATGCACACCGCGCTCACCGGCGGCTACAAGGGCCTGACCGGCGATGCGGCAAACATCAGGCAGGGCGACGACTTCCTCGCCCAGGTAGTTCCAGTGATCATGGCTTCCGAAGCCTACAAGAACCACGGGGTGATCATCCTCTGGTGGGACGAATCCGAACGTGATGGTGCCGCGGACCTTAATCCGGACGACCTCAATCACACCATCGGCGAAATCGTCATCTCCGACCGCGCGCATCCGAACGTGAATGGACTCCCCTACGCCAGCCCCGTCGCCTTCACGCACTCCTCCGATGTACGCACCATGCAAAACATTTTCCGCACCCGCGGCCCCTATCTCGCCGACGCGGCCAATGGCAACGACCTCTCCGACCTCTTCAAACCCGGCTCAGTCCCGAAAAAGCCCTGAGAAGTTCTTCTCGCTCACTCTAAAAGCCAAAAGCAGTTCACCGGCGCAGGGATCCCCGCTCCCTGCGCCGCTTGCATTCCACAAAGCAAGCGCAGCCACCTTCAGGTGCCCAAGCCAAGTCTTCAATTTCAAAACGATTTTCCAGCAAGAAGGAAAAAATGGTCGGGGCGAAAGGATTTTACTCTTGATGTATGGCTACGGCCGTTTCAGTGGACCTGATCTGGCAGTTGTTCACCGCAAGCCAACCAGCTCTGTGGCCGATTGAATCAGCTTCGCAGGATCGAAACCCACTCCGTCTTTGAAGACCAACTCAACCTTCTCCATGTTTTCAATCTTCTCCGCCGGGTTGCCACCCAACACCACCAAATCGGCGGCCTTGCCCGGCGCAATCGATCCGATGCTCGTCTCTCTGCCCATGTAGATTGCCCCATTCAGTGTGGCAATGCGGATCGCTTCCACCGGTGAGAAGCCGGCCTCGACCAGCAATTCAATGTTGCGCTGGTCGCCGAAGCCCGGCACCACGCCGCCGTAGCCGGTGGGATCGCATCCCGCCGTCAGCAGTCCGCCCGCGGTCACAAACTCCCGCTCAAATCTCATCTCTTTTCCCAGCATCGGCCCGCCCACGTCGTGCTCCCCCACATGAGAGCGGCCTGCCAGATAATCCTTCGCCGCTTGCGGCGAGAGCGTCTTGAGAGCCGCGCTCTCACGCTCCATGGGCGGGCGATTCGAGCCGAGAGTCTCAAACACCGCCAACGTCGACGTGATGGCCACATGGTGCGCCACCAGGTCACGGATCGTCTCCCGCACCTCGGGTCCCTCCACTTCCACGCTTTTCTCGATATATGCCAAATTCGCCAGAATGCCGGGACACTCGCCCGGCTTCCTACCCGGGAAGAACTCAGTATCCACCGACAGGCCATGTTCCAGGTTGTCGATGCCCAGCGCGGCCGCCTGTCTGAATCCGATAGAGCAAAGATGCCCGGTGATTTTGAGTCCGTGGGCGTGAGCGCGGTCGATGGCTGCCTTCAGCTCATCTGCGGTGAGGTAGTTGTATGCCTTGAACGAGGTCACGCCCTCGGCGGCCCAATAATCCACCGTGCGCGCAGCGTCGTCCGCATCCGCAAGCGTGTGCATCTGGACCGCGAAGCTGCCTTTGCCCTCGAGGTAGGGGCCAGTCACCTCGAGTTTGGGTCCGGGCCGCAGCCCTGCGTCGATCTCTCGCTTCAGTTCCAGGTCGGTGTACGGCTCTACGCTGCCGGCCGTCCGCGCCGTCGTCACGCCGCCTGCCAGATAGAGACGCGGAGCGCTGTCCGGTGCCTCGCCATAGAACGCCACGCCACCCTGGGGTTGCTGCGGCGTGGGATAGAAGATATGTTCGTGCATGCCGACCAGGCCGGGGATTACGGTCTTTCCCGTCATGTCCAGCACTTTAGCGTTGGGCGGATAAGGGCTGTGCGCACTGGCGGCTTGGACAGCTGTGATCTTGCCGCCAGCGATGTCGATGCGCATGTCTTCCTGGGGTGCAGAGCCAGTGCCGTCGATAAGGCGCACATGCTCCAGCACCAGCACCCGTGCATCTTCCTTCACATAGGGTGAAAGCGGAGAAGGCTTCTGCTGAGCTGCTGCGGTCAGGCTCAACGACAGGGAAATGCACAGAATTGTAGTTCGTCTCGCAATCAGCATGTTTGGGACCCCCGGAATAAGAGTGAGTTTTCGAGATCTGGCAGAACCTGGGTCTTGGGGTTGCCGTTTCCCTTTACTCCTGATGCATGGGTGCGGCAGTTCCGTCGGACCAATTTGCAACCACGACCAGGAACACAAGAATCGGTGGCAGCCCCTTCATTTGGGATTGTCCCTTCGGCGAGACGAACCAATAGGGACTGGACATAACCGGCGAGCCCACTGCGCCAGAACCCCAATCTTTACTGTCCTTGATGGGTGTAAAGAACATTAGATGAGGTACGTTGTGGCCCCCTTCGTCGGTCAGATACGCCGATTTCGACATCATGTATGCCATAGCGCCGCTCTCGAGGTTCGGCAGTTGTTTATTCTGGAACGCCGCTTTGATTGCCGACACGATCTCCGCCTTGGAACGCCCGGCCATCACCATCCTGGCGCGCAGATCAGCGATTGGCAATATCGAACGTGCTGCTTGTGGGTTCAGACAATCGGCGGCCCTCACCTTCGGGTTCCAGAACTCGGGCCAGTCAAACATTCCCATCCAACCTCTTTCCACCATACAGACCCACCCGTTCCTGCCTTCGACCGCTGGCTCGTAGCCTTGCCGCGCCAAGATCAAGACCGTCGCGTCGTTGGATATGGAGTCCGGAGCGGCGCTCCGCGCCAGCAGAATCTCGGCATTCCTTTCCATCAAATATTGGTCGACAGGCGCCATTTTCGGATATTTATCCGATTGTGCCGCCGCCTTCGGCACAAGGAAACCAATGTTGATTACTAGAAACAAGGCGCCCCTGGCCATAATACTGATCATTCTTTCCCTCGTGGCCGCCCTCATCGTCGGGTATCCTTTCGGCGTCGCCGCTCGCTCTCTTTTATGATTTCACTCAAATCCTCAATCGGCCGTATCTCAATCGGTCCCAGTCCATACTTAAAGCCTGGAAGCTGTGAGACAAGCTGAATGGCGTGATTGAGGTCTCGCGCCTCAAGGATTTGAAGGCAGCCGAGCTGTTCCTTGGTTTCCGCATAGGGGCCGTCGGTCGTCGCTACTTTGCCGTTTTTCCAGCACAGGGTCGCGGCGGTCTCCGGAGGCTGAAGAGGTACTTCGGCAACAAGATGTCCGTTGGCGCGCAGATGGTCATTGTGCGCAAAGCATTCGTCGAGCACTGTGTGTCGCTCGTCCTCGGTCATCCCCTCGAATTTCCCTGGCTCGAGGTATCCCAAACAGATGTATTTCATTGTTCTTCTCCTCTCAGTGGGAGCCAGCAGCACAGCCTTGCGCGCTGAATCGTTCATCTTATAGTCGTCGCGCACAGAGAAAATCGACAGGGCGCCCAACACGGCGCGAATGTTTATAGACTTCCGGTTGGGACCGCACCTGCACGCTCGTAATTCACGATAATGACGCCTTTCGAGGTGACTGTGCTTTCCGTCACCTGGAATGCCGCCGGGATCGTGCCATCGACAAACAATCGTTTTCACCGCCCAACGTTATCGGAAATATCTTCAGCCAGAACGCATCGACCAAATCATGCTTGAGGAGCGTCTGAACGAGATTTGCGCTTCCACAAACATGCAAATCCGAGCTTTCCTGTTGCTTGGTAATGGGTCAGTGCATAAAGGAAATGAGGATTAATGACGCAGAGCGGCGCGAGTTTCGGCCAATTTCTTCTGTCACTGCTTCAAGTAACGAAGCGCAACACATCCTGACTCAAAAATCTTGGACTCAACAAGTTTTAATTGCAATTTCTCCGGCAGGCTAACACCCTCCAACAGCCGTCTCCCTGCTCCTGCAAGGGTTGGCCCAACGACAAAACGATATTCATCAATCAGGCCAAGCTGCATCAGTTGTGAAGGGATATCTACGCCACCGACCAAAATATTCTTGCCTCGCTCTTGTTTCAATTTAAGTATTTCGTCGCGAAGATTCGTACGAACAATTCTCGTATTTTTATCTTCAGGGCCGTTCAATG
>Ga0210403_10005176_pt1 | contig 11119 bp, 10 predicted proteins | sample IncBWC19MmetaG_FD_150863 | JGI IMG/M metagenome (GOLD analysis project Ga0210403, IMG submission 150863) | Forest soil microbial communities from Barre Woods Harvard Forest LTER site, Petersham, Massachusetts, United States - Inc-BW-C-19-M | ecosystem: Environmental > Terrestrial > Soil >... | reverse complement strand
TTGTAGGCGCCCACGGGAACGTCAAACGCATCGCGCACACGCCGGATGACGTCGAGATACGGCAGCGCCGGCTTCACCATCACGATGTCCGCGCCTTCATCGAGATCCAGCACGACTTCTTTCAAGGCCTCGCGCGCGTTCGCCGGATCCATCTGATAGCTGCGGCGATCGCCGAATTGCGGCGAAGAATCCGCTGCCTCGCGAAAGGGTCCATAGAAACCCGAACAGTATTTTGCGGCATAGGCCAGAATGGCGATGTCATGGAATTTGTGCTCATCGAGCGTTTCCCGAATGGCCGCCACACGCCCATCCATCATGTCCGAAGGCGCGACGATGTCCGCACCGGCCCGCGCATGCGACAACGCCTGCGCTGCAAGAATCGGCAGCGTCGCGTCATTGGCAACCTCTCCATGCTCAATCACGCCGCAATGCCCGTGATCCGTGTATTCGCACAAGCAGACGTCGGTGATGACCAGCAGTTTCAGATTGGCTTTTCGAATCGCTTCAATCGCTCTTTGGACCACGCCTTGCCCAGAAGTTGAGAGCGTGCCGCGCGCATCTTTGGACTCCGGCAAACCAAAAAGAATTACTGCTGAAAGTCCCAGCGCTTCCACTTCCTTCGAGTCTTCGAGAATCTGGTCGACCGATTGCTGATACACCCCAGGCATCGAGCTGACTTCCTTGCGAACCTTTGTTCCGGGGCACACGAACATCGGATAGACCAGTCCGGAAACACTCAGCCGCGTCTCGCGCACCAAGCCGCGCAGCGCTTCGCTTCGCCGCAAACGCCGTGGACGATGCGTGGGAAAGCTCATTGCTCTGCCATCCCCACCGCCGACCTTTTTTTCGTGCGCGCCAAATGTCCCTCTAGAGCCTCGACGATTGCTTTCGTCGTCGTATCCGCGGCCCTTGCGATTCTTTGGATCCCTGCCGCGCTCAGTGCATTCGCGGTCGTAGGTCCGATGGCCACCATGACTACTCTCCCCTGCAAGGGGCCCAACCGCTCCCGCCCCAGCAACTCCAGAAAGTTTTCTACAGCGCTAGGACTGTAAAACAAAATACTATCAACTCTATTCCGGAACATTTCGTGTAACTGTTCTCGATCCGTCGCGTTTGGAGGCAAGTTTCTATAGGCCACCACTTCCGTCACAAGCGCCCCACATCTGCGAAGGGCCGCGGGCAATTCCGGGTTCGCTCGGTCGCTTCGCGGCAGAAAAACTTTTTTGTTCCGCAACTCTTCTCCAAGTTCCCGGGCGAGCCCTGCTCCGCTATGGTCAGCCGCCACATACTCTACAGAAAATCCGGCAGCTTCTGCGGCATCGGCAGTGACCGGTCCCACGGCAGCGGCGCGCGGCAGCTTCCGGGCGCCGCCCGGACCACTCTGGAGTTCGTTTCCGCGCCGCTCCACCGCCTGAACCGCATTTACACTCGTGAAGAGCACCCAATCAAATGTCTCTATAGCGGTCAATGCCGTGTCCAGCGCATCGCAATTCTCCGGCGGCGCAAATGAAACTAGCGGCAGAAGTCTGACGCAGGCGCCTCGAGCGTTGAGTTCCTCGCACAGCCCGCCACTCTGCGCAGCGGCGCGAGTTACAATGACTGTTTTTTCTCGAAGTGGAGACTCCCTCGTGCTAGTCACGGTGCCGACTCACTTCTCGAAGGATGCTCTCGGCGCCAGCTTCCATCAACAGGGTGGCCATGTGCCCGCCGAGTTCTGCGGCCTGCTCAGGAGTCGATGTCGCACGCTGTTTTATATACTGCACTCCGTCCACGGAACAAACACATGCTTCCATCACTAATTCGCCGCGCTCCAGCCGCGCCCAAGCCCCCAGCGGCACCTGGCATCCACCATGCAGCGCGGCCAGCAACGATCGCTCGGCAATAATTGCGGTGCGCGACTCGGCGTCGTCAAGTCCCGCGACCACCTCCGCTGCTCCGGTATCCTTTGAACGGCACTCCACGGCGATCGCTCCCTGCCCCACTGCCGGTAGAAAGACTTCCGGAGACAGGGTCTCGGTGATGCGTCCGCTCCAGCCTAAACGGTCAAGGCCCGCTTTTGCGAGCATGACTGCTTCATACTCCCCGCTCTCCACCTTGCGCAAACGTGTATCCACATTTCCCCGCAGATCGCGCACGTCCAAGTCCGGCCGGATATGCCGAAGCTGCGCCTGCCGTCGTAGGCTTCCTGTGCCGACGCGTGCGCCCTGGCGCAAGCTAGCGATGGTCGCACCGTTCGCGGCAACCAGACAATCCCGAACGTCTTCGCGCCGGCACACTGCCGGAAACATCAGCCGCGAGGGTGTATCCGTCGGAACGTCCTTGACACTATGCACGGCCAGGTCAATGGTTTCCTCAAGCAGCGCTTCCTCCAGCTCCTTGATGAAGATTCCCTTTCCGCCGATTTCGGACAAGGGCGCCATCTGCTGCTTGTCGCCCGAGGTTTTGATAACGACGATCTCGGTTTCCACACCCGCGCCGGCGAAAAGCTGTTTGCGCACGTACTCCGCCTGCCACTTCGCCAGCAGGCTCCCGCGGGTGCCGATGCGCAGGTGTCTCAAGGCTTCTCCCGGTTCGACAGGAAAAGATCCCGCAGCGCTTCCACATTTTGGATCTTGCGGCGAAGTTCCTTCTCCCCGCGCAGACGCTCCGCCGGTTGTAGTAACAGCTTCTCCAGCAATTCGTCCATCATCGATTCCATGCGCTCTCGCTCCGCCGCGCTCAGGTGATTCATGGAGTCCATGCGGGCATGAATGAAGGCTGCCCTTTCCTCCCGCAATCGCGCGCGCAGCGCATCCACCACCCCAACCAATTCCACGCTCGCCTGCCAGGAAAGAAACTTCCCGACGTGCTCGTCCACGATGGTTTCGGCGCGCGGGACTTCGCCCTCGCGCGCATGCCGGTTTTGTTCCACGATTTCCGTGAGGTCGTCGATGTTGTACATGTAGATGTTGTAGAGCTCTGCGGCAGAGGCTTCGATGTTGCGGGGCAGTCCCAAGTCCATCAGGAAGAGCGCGCGGTTGCCGCGCGCCGACATCGCCGCCTGCAGGAGTTCTCGCCGTAGCACGGGTTCCTCGGACGCCACCGAGGAGACCACCACATCCACCACCTTCAGGGCAGTTTCCCATTCGCCCCAGCCAACCACTTTCCCGCCAAATCGAATCGCCAGCTCATTGGCACGTTCGCGCGATCGATTCATAATCAATAGCGCCGCGATACCCCGGTCTCTCAGTTGATTGACGACCTGCTCGCTGATCGTTCCCGCGCCAAGCACCAGCGCGCTTCGCTCGTTCATTTTTCCAAAGACCCGCTCCGCGAGTTTCACTCCAGCCGAAGCCACGGACATCGGGCGAGTTCCCAGCTCCGTTTCCGACCGCACGCGCTTGCCGACTTCCAGCGCTCCTTGAAACAATCGGTTCAGCACCGGGCCGGTGGCACCGTACTCGTGCGCATAGCGATACGCTTCGCGCACTTGCCCGAGGATCTCCGCCTCACCAAGAAGCATCGAATCCAGCCCCGCAGAAACACGGAAGAGGTGCCGCACCGCTTCGCGGTCATAGTGATGGTAGAGCGACAGCCCAAGCTCTTCGGCCCGCACAGAATGAAACTCGCTTAGAAACGAAGACAATCCCGGCGCGCACTCGTGCGAACTCTCCGGCGGCACCCCATAGATTTCGCTCCGGTTACAGGTCGAAAGCACGAGCGTTTCTTCGAGGATTCCTCGAGAGCGCAATTCTTCTGCCGCCTTCCGCGCTTGTTCCGCCGTGAAGGACACCCGTTCGCGCACCTCGACAGGCGCCGTACGATGGTTCAATCCGACGAGAACGATCTCCATGCCGAGCGCGCGCTCCTAGAAGTAACGATGACTCTGAGACAAGTACAGGTTTACCACCGTAAAACTCATCACCACGACGAAAAAATTAAAGATACAGAGCTTTGAGGCTCGCGATCCCCGCCACGAAGCCGTCCGCGCCAACTGAAAATAAAGCGCGTAAAGCAGCAGCACCAGCAGCGTGATGACGTACTTGGGATCGAAGTACCCAGTTTGTGCTCGCAGCCGGTCGACCCACACGAATCCCAGCGCCGTGCCAATGGCGATAGACACCAGCCCCACGAGAACGCTCGATCGGCTCATGCGTTCGAGAAGTTCAAGCGGCGGAAGCCGCCATACCACATTGCCGAGCTTGCGGCTGCGCAAAAGCCGCTCCTCCCCCAGGAAAATCAAGCTAAAAACGAACGAAAGCGCGAAGGCCGCATAAGCAAGAATGCTGAGCGTGACGTGGAAAGCAAAGACTATTCCCCGCGCTGGGGCGGGAGACAATCGATCCGCAGGCGCCAAGTGTGCCGCGACAAAAAACACGATGATAAACGGCAAGACAAACGCTCCCACCGAACGCTGGCGATGAAAAAGCTCCAGACCCAGATAAGTCAAGGCCAGCAGCCACCCAAACAGCGACATCGATCCATAAAGGTCATGATAAGGAACGGTGTGCAACCCCCGCGACCGTTCGAGCAGTGCAAAATAGTGCGCGATCAGCCCGAGCCCGAGGAGCACTGTTCCGAGTCGCCCGATCACCTCTCTCCCGGTGCCGAGAAAGCGAAGATAGAGTGCCAAACTACTCCCGTAGGCGACGATCGTCAGAATGAGAAACAGGTCTTTCATGGCCTCTACCAGCCTACTTTTCCCACAGCCGCGCGCCCGGCAACTGCGCCGGTCCGGCCAGCGACCCCTCAGAGATCAGCATGACTTGAGAGTATAGCCCAGCCTGGAGGTGCGCCGCACAAGCCTTACAAGCCTGGACTCGTTCTGCAAACATCTCGCGGATTTGCTATTCTCTTCCTCAGACGCGAGATGACCACAACTTCTGCTCTTCTGAATCGAAAAGACTTATTCCTGCGCGCCTGCCGGGGCGAAACTCTCTCGCGCCTTCCTGTCTGGATGATGCGACAAGCCGGACGCTACCTCCCAGAATACCGCGCGATTCGCCGAAACCACGCGTTTCTAGAGGTTTGCAAAACCCCGGATCTGGCCGCCGAAGTCTCTCTGCAACCCTTTCGTCTGCTCGGCGTGGATGCCGTCATCATCTTCTCCGATATCCTGATCCCCGCCGAAGCCATGGGCCTAAAGCTTGAACTGGGCGACGCTGGTCCCAACTTGCCGGAGCCCGTTCGCTCTAAAGGCGATGTCCAGAAACTGAAACTCTTCGACCCCGAAATCGACACCGCCTTTCTTCCTGAGGCCATTCGCCGCGTGGTCCGCGAAGTCGGTCCAGAAGTCCCGGTCCTGGGTTTTGCCGCCGCTCCCTGGACTCTGGCCTGCTACATGGTCGAAGGCCGCACCCGCGAAGGCTTCGCCACGGTAAAAAGCTTCTTGCTGCACGAGCCAGCCACTTTTCGTGAGCTATTGCATCGCATCGCCGAAGCAACTATTCCTTACTTGAAGGCTCAGATCGCTGCGGGAGCCGCCGCCGTGCAACTCTTTGACACCTGGTGCGGCGAACTGTCCCTCGGCGATTACCAAGAGTTCGCTCTCCCCGCCACGCAAGAAATCATCTCCAGCCTGGGTGGTTCCACTCCCGTCATTTATTACACCAAAGCGTCTCATCACCTTCTACCGGCGGTGGCCCGTGCGGGCGCCAACGTCCTGAGCGTGGACTGGCGCGTGGATATGCACGCACTTCGCCTAAAGCTGGGACCGCATATCGCCCTGCAAGGAAATGTCGACCCCGCGGTTCTTTTCGGCCCGCCCGAGGAGATTCGACGCGCGACGCAAGAAGCGCTGTCGGCACTCGGCGGAACAGGCCACATCGTGAACCTCGGCCACGGCATCCTGCAACATACCCCAGTCGAAAACGCTCAACTTTTTATCGAAACCGGCCAGCAATCGCTGTCGCAGGAAGCCAAACCAGCAGCAAATTGGCGTTAGGGGACACGTATCGTGACGCTCCGAAATCCAAGCCTCGAAAACATGCGCGACGAGCTTCGCGTCAGCGAAGAATTTCTAGCACGCTACAACCGTCCCGGCCCCCGGTACACCAGCTACCCCACCGCGCCCGTCTGGAATGATTCCTTCGGCCCCGCTGACCTTGAAAAAGTTCACGAAGAAGCCCAGCGCGCCAAATCGCCCGTGTCCCTGTACATGCACATCCCTTTTTGCGAGAGTCTCTGCCTCTTCTGTGCCTGCAATGTCATCATCCAAAAAGACAAGCGGGTCTCGCCCCCGTACTTGGACATATTGAAGCGCGAGGTCGAACACGTCAGTCGCAGCGTTTCCGGTGATCGCCCCGTCGTGCAGTTTCACTGGGGAGGCGGCACTCCCACCTATCTCACTCCGGCGCAAATTGAAGAACTCTTTGGCTTCACCCGTGAACACTTCACTTTTGCGCCTGACGCCGAAATCGGCATCGAAGTCGATCCGCGGGTCACTTCCCGCGAACACCTGGAAACCTTGCGCAAGCTCGGTTTCAATCGCCTGAGCATGGGCATCCAGGATTTCCATCCACTCGTTCAAAAAACGATCAATCGCGTCCAACCATTCGAACTTACCGCGGACCTCATTCAGTCCGCCCGCGCCCTCGGCTTCGAAAGTGTAAACGTCGACCTGATTTACGGCCTTCCCTACCAGACCGCCGAAACCTTCGCGCACACCGTCGAGCAGATCCTCGAACTCACTCCCGATCGCGTGGCCCTGTTCAGTTACGCCCACGTGCCCTGGCTCAAAAAGCAGCAAAACTCTTTCGAAGGCCATCTCCCCGAAGGCCTGCAAAAATTCGAAATCTTCCGCACCGGCCTCCTGAAATTCCTCGAATCCGGCTATCTCTACATCGGCATGGACCACTTCGCGAAGCCCGGCGACGAGCTCGCCGTGTCCCAGCAAAATCGCACGCTCCATCGAAATTTTCAGGGCTACACCACCAAAGCCGGCGCCGACCTCTACGGCATGGGCATCACCGCCATCAGTGCCATCCGAAACGCCTACGCACAGAATCAACGCGACATCCCCTCCTGGGAAAAGGCCGTCAACGAACGCGGCATCGCTACCATGCGCGGCTACCATCTTTCCGATGACGATCGTCTCCGCCGCGCAGTCATCAACCGACTCCTCTGCCACACGATGGTCTTGAAACAAGAAATCTCGCGGGAATTCGGCATCGACTTTGACAGCTATTTCGCCGACGAACTGGCCCGCCTCGAGGCCTTTCGCGAAGACGGCCTAGCGGTACTCCATCCTGGCGAAATCCGCACCACCTGGCTAGGCCGCATTTTCATTCGTAATCTAGCCATGATCTTCGATCCCTACCTCGAAAGGCAGCACCTCAATGCCAAGCCTCTCTTCTCCAAAACCCTCTAGCCCGCCTTTCTACCGGCCTTTCCTCTCCGTTGTAGGGGCACAGCTTTGTCCGGAATCTCAAAGAGCGAATGTTGCGCCCCAGCCTGGCAATGAGCGTCGGTTGTGACCGCCCGCGTTCCAGTCCTGGTCGTTGGCGCCGGTATCTCCGGGCTGGTCTGCGCGCATTCCTTACGCAAGTCCGGCATTGACGCGCAAATCGTCGAAGCCTCCGGGCAGGCAGGCGGCGTAATCCGGTCCCCGCGCCGGGATGGCTTCCTCCTCGAACTTGGCCCGCAAAGTTTCAGCGGCACTGGTCAACTCCAGGACCTCTGCCGCGACCTGGCCATCGAAAACGAATTGATCGAAGCCCCTCCGCACGCGCCCAGATTCCTGGTCCTGGATGGACAACTAAGACAAGCACCTTTAAGCCCGCCGGCGTTTTTCGCGTCTTCCCTTTTCAGTGCCCGCACAAAATGGAGCGTTCTCCGCGACGCGCTCGGCCACAGCACCCCGCCCGACGCAGGCGAATCCGTCGCGGCATTTACGCGGCGCAAGTTTTCGCCCGAACTCCTCGACAAACTCGTCGCTCCTTTCGTCTCCGGCATCTACGCCGGCGACCCGGAAAAACTAAGCTTCCAGGCGGCTTTTCCCCAACTCTTCGAAGCCGAACGAACCGTCGGCAGCATCGCCCGCGGAATGATGCGCGCCGCAAAATCCAAAAAAAGCCCAAAGCAACGGCCAACTCTTCAAAGCTTTCGCGATGGAAATGAGACTCTTATCAGGGCGCTTGCTAGAAATCTGGGCCCGGCCTTGCGCTGCGGAATAGAAGTGACAGCGATTCAACGAGGAGGGACCGGGCTCCCGTCGCCAGCAGAAGGATTTGTAGTGGGCGCTAAAACTGCAGCGGGCACCGAGAGCATAGCTGCCGACGGACTCATTCTCGCAGTGCCGACCTATGTGGCAGCGAGCCTTCTCCATCCGGAGGCTGAGTCGGCGCTGGGAGGCATCGAATACGCTCCTATTGCAGTGGTTTCGCTCGGATATCGCCAGGAGGATGTCGAACGATCTCTCGTGGGCTTCGGGTTCCTGGTCCCACGTTCCGAGGGTCTCCGCACGCTGGGAACGGTCTGGAATTCGTCACTCTTTCCCGGCCGCGCACCCGAAGGTTCGGTCTTACTGACGAGCTTTATCGGCGGCGCGACAGATCCCCAGGCTGTGGCGCTCTCCGCCGGAGAGCTAAGCGCCATCGTTCATCGAGAGATTCGACCAATCCTCTCCATTCGCGGCGTTCCCACCTTTTCTAGCGTACAGATCTATCCGCGAGCTCTGCCCCAATACAACATCGGCCACACCACGCGCGTTGGCAGTCTCGCGCGAGAATCTTCGTTTTTTCTAAACCTCAAGCTTGTGGGAAACTATCTCCGCGGACCCGCCATCGGCGCCTGCATCGAACAAGCTCTTGCGGTGGCGGATGAGATGCGAATTGCGGCTTCGCACACAGGTTCGGGCTAACCACCTTGGTCATCCGAATTGTCGTTTCCGCCGTATAGTCTTCTAGGAGAGGAAGAAGCCGACACTCGTGCTCTTGGCGGCTTTCACATCCACAGGCCCTCGCGAAGTGTCGCCCGACGCGACGCTCGTGCCGCGCCTTCTTCAAAAAGACGTGAGCGCTTTCGAACAGCTCTACGATCGCCATTCGCGCCTGGTCTACGGCCTGGTCCTGCGCATTCTCCAGCAGGCCTCGATCTCCGAAGAGGTCGTCCAGGAGGTCTTCCTCCAGCTCTGGCGCAACGCCGACCAATATGACCCCTCTCGCGGCCCTTTTGTTCCCTGGCTGTGCACCATGGCGCGGAACCGGGCGCTTGACCGGCTGCGTCTGAAGAGCGAACGCCAGCGCCGCCGCGAGGATCAACCCGACGAGTTACCGAGCGCCGTAGTCGCGCCCGAATATGAAAAGGTCCTGGACGATAAACGCCGTGCCGAACGGGTCCGCGCCCTGATGGCTTCGCTCAGTCCGCAGCAGAAAAAAGCCATCGAACTTGCCTATTTTGAAGGTCTAAGTCATTCCGAAATTGCGGCAGCACTCGAAGAACCGCTCGGCACGGTCAAAAGCTGGATAAGAAACGGTTTGCTTCGCCTGAAAGAAGGATTGCAGGCAACCTCGTGAAAAACTGCGACCAATTCCGTGAGCGGACGGAAGCCTACGCGCTCGGCGCGCTCGATCCCGAAGAACGCGTCGCGCTCGAAGTCCACCTGGCGAGCGGCTGCCCGGAGTGCACCAAGGCCGTCGAAGAAGCCCGGTGGCTCATCAGCCAACTCGCCTACACGGCCCCGGAAGCCGCTCCTTCGGACATGCTCAAGGGCCGTCTGCTGCAAACGGTCCGCGCTGAAGCGCAATCCCAGGCGAAACCTCACGCGCTGCCCTCCAAGAGCGCCATCCCGTTCTGGCTGCTGGCAGGCGTGGCTGCGCTAGTGGTCTTCTCGATCTACTCTGCTTGGAACACCCGTCGCCTGCACGACGAAATCCGTGAGGCAAACAATCGCGCCGCCGACCTCGTCCAACAACGCCAAGAGATTGAACAGGAACTCCTCCTCGCCAAGCGTGAAGCTACGATTCTGATGGACCCCGGTTCCGTAAATATTGCTCTCAAAGGCAGCGACGCTCAAGGACCGCAACTGAAAGCTAAGTGGCATTCCGAATGGGGCGTGGTGGTCATGGGTGAAAACATTCCCATGCCGTCTCCCCATCATGTCTTGCAACTGTGGTTCATTCCTAAGGCACCCGGAAAAATGCCCATGCCCTCGATGATGGTGCGCCCTGATGCCAATGGGAGATTCGTCCTGCTGGTCTCGAGTCCGCCGGAATCCATGGACGCCACCAAAGCTCTCGCCATCAGTGAAGAACCCGAAGGCGGCAGCCCCTGGCCCACCAACCCGCCCCGCTATTCCGGCGGCGTCAGCTAACGATGTGTCTCTTCCCGTAACGCAGAGCGAGGCGGACCTCGCGCCGTTTCGCAGCCTCTCGAAACCGTCGCCTCTCCTCGGCCGTCTTCAAGATCAGTGGCGCCACAGGCTTGGGAAACCTAGTGTGCTCATCGATGGCTACAAACGTCACATAAGCCGAGGTCGTGTGCTTGCGCTCCTCGGTCATGGCATTTTCTGAATATACCTCGACCCCCACTTCCATCGACGTCCGGAACACCCGATTCACTTGCGATTTCAGATTGACGATCTCCCCCAGGTTAATCGGATTGCGAAAATCAATGTAGTCCACCGAGGCCGTAACTACATAGCTGTTTGAATGCCGGTGCGCGGCCATGGCCGCCACCATATCCACGAGATGCATCACCTGGCCCCCGAGCAACTTCCCCAAAGGGTTGGTCTGCGCGGGCAATACAATCTCCGTCATCTCCGAGCGCGAAGCGCTCACCGGTTTCCCCTTCAACGCAAATTCCCCGTTCATCTCACTCTTCACCAGTTGCTTACGCTTCATTCGCTCTCCCTCTTAGCACAGGCACCCTGCGGGTGCGCTTTCTCGAGCCCAAGCGATGCCTCACTAAGCCGCCCGCCTCTCTGCCGGTTCCCGGCCTGCTCGCGTCTCTTTCCCGTATAATACGAGAGCCAACTATGCCAGACCAAAAGAAAACGCGGCGCCAAATGCTGGAAGACTTCGTCGCCAAAAAACCCGACGACGCCTTCTCCCGCTACGGCCTCGCGATGGAGTGCATGAACGGCGGCGACCCCCGCGCCGCCGACGTCCACTTCCGAGCCCTACTCGAGCGCCATTCCGAC